>Ga0302279_10000618_pt1 | contig 52295 bp, 45 predicted proteins | sample III_Bog_N3_3_FD_194541 | JGI IMG/M metagenome (GOLD analysis project Ga0302279, IMG submission 194541) | Peat permafrost microbial communities from Stordalen Mire near Abisko, Sweden - III_Bog_N3_3 | ecosystem: Environmental > Terrestrial > Soil > Wetlands > Peat | place: Sweden: Abisko... | reverse complement strand
CGTCTGGTCCTCTGTCAGGTCAACCCGCCCAGCATGTGCCATGTCGCCCCTCAGTATCAGGTGCCACGAGGCGAGGATTTGTTACAAGTATTTCTGGCGGCCTACACTAGCGTCCCCGGCTGGGCAGCTGCAGGATCTCCAGCCCCGACAGCAGCTCGGCCAGGGTGCGGTGGTTGGGGGTGAGCACCATGCACAGGAACGACACCGGGAAGGCTAGCACCGACACCAGGTGCAGTACCGCGAAGGACATTCGGCGCTCGGGCAGGTGGGTGTCCAGCAGAAGCCCCTCCATGCCCATCATGGGGGTCTGGCCCACCAGGACCAGGGGCACCATCAGGTAGGCCCAGGACACCGAGGCGTGCACCGGCAGCAGATAGACCCAGAAGGCGGCATAGACGGTGGCCGGCGGGGCCCCGGACATCCAGCACGCCACCAGGGTCAGCATGCTGTTCAGGCAGAACAGCACCAGGCATTCCAGGGCCTCCATCTTGACCACCGGCCAGAAGGAGTCCAGGGCCTCCAGGGTCTGGCCCACCCCCGGCAGCTGCAGCTGGAAGCCTGCTTCCCGAAGGGCCAGGGCGGGGGCTGGGTCCGCGTCCTGGTCCGTGGCGTCGGCCTCCTCCCCATCCGCGTCCGCCGTCGAGGTCCCCAGGATGGTCATGGGCTCCACCCGGCCCAGGGCCGGGGTGGAGAGGGTCTGCCGCTCCTCCCGGAGCGGCTCCGAGGTCATGAGGGCCGAGGCCTGGAACAGGAGGGGGCGGGGCAGGGGCTGCCGGGCCAGGCTCAGCCCGCAGACCGGACACTCCAGCACCAGCGGGGTGATCCGGGAATGGCAACTCGGGCAGTGGCTGCGGGGGGATGCGGTCATGGGATCAGCCGAGCAGTTGGATCCAGGGGGCCCGGTCGTCCTTGGCCATTCCCTGGATGGATTCGAGCAGTTGCAGCTTGGCCGGCCAGATCTTCTCCTGGGGGAACATGGCCCGGGCCAGGAGCAGCGCGTCGCGGGCCTCGTCCATGCGGTCGCGGGTGACGTACAGCGGCACCAGGGCCTGCACCACCTCGCGGGCCCGGGCCTGGAGCCCCGGATCGTCCGGAGCGGCGGCCAGCAGCCGGAGGATGCTTCGGCGGGCTCCATCCAGATCCCCGCTTTGCAGCATCCGGTCGCAATCCTCCGGGGTGCCGGCGGAGGCGCCGCGGGCCAGCTGGGCCTTGGCCCGGCCCGTCAGCTCGGCGGCGGCCGGGTTGTCCGGCTCCCGACGCTGCCACTCCCGGGCCCGGAAGTAGGCCCGCAGCGGGTCATCGCCCAGCACCCGCTCCGCCTCCTGGTGGACCGCGGCGGCGGGTTCGGCCAGGGAGGGGATCTCGGCCCTGCGGGCGACCGGCTTCAGGGCGTTCTGTTTGGCGGCCGCCACGGCCTCCCTCAGGGCGGCCTCCCGGCGCATCAGGCCGTAGCCTAACAGCGCGGCCAGGACCAGCAGCAGCAGGCCCAGGGCCAGGGCCAGCTGGGTCGGGGTGCGCAGCCATCGGGGCCGGGCCAGGCGGCGGATGCCGCCCGGCAGCCGGAACCCGGTGCGCACCGGGGCGCTGCGCACCGTGAGAACGGGAGGGGGATCCGCCGGCGGCAGATTGGGGGCCTTGGGTTCCGGCCGGTCCAGGCTGATGGTGGGGAACTCGACCCGGGCGGCGAGCAGGGCCCGGGCCTGGTGGTAGCCCCGCAGGATGCGGGGATCCTGGGGCTCCCGGTCCAGCAGCCGCTGGAAGGCCTGCACGGCGTCCAGCAGGCGCTGCAGGCGAAGCAGCTCCTCGGCCTGGAGGATCTGGGCGTCCAGCGAGTCGGGTTCCCGGGGCTCCTGGGGTGCCTGAGGCGCGCGGCGCGCCGGAACCGGCTTGGCCCGGGCGGCCTGGGCCTGGTCCCGGCGGGCCATGCCCAGGTACGCCGGCGCGTCCCGCTGGTTGGGGTCCAGCGCCAGGGCGCGCTCCCACTTGACCATGGCCTCTTCGGGCATGCCCATGTCATAGAGCTGGACGCCTTCCAGGACCTGCTGGGCGGCGCCCGCCACGTCGGCGCCGGCCGGCTCCGCCCGAACGGCGGGTTCTGGCCGGGTGGTGGCCGCCCAGGCCGGCCCCGGTCCAGCTGGCGCGGCCGGCCCGCCCGGGCCGCCTTCCGGCAGCGGAGGCCGGCCCAGCTCCCGGCGGGCGTCGTTGGCATAGGCGAAGGCCAGCTGGTGCCTGGGGTTGGCGGCCAGGATCTGCTCCCACTTGCGCAGGGCGTCCTCCACCTGGCCCATGTCGAACAGGGTGCAGCCTTCCTGGAGCAGGCGATCGTCGTCCTGCGGGTTCCGGGGCGCGTTCTGGCGCTCCAGGGCCAGCTTCACCCGGTACAGTCCGGCCCGGGCCTCCCGGTGGGCCGGATTGCGCTTGAGGATCGCCTGCCAGATCTGTCCGGCCTGCACCACCTCGCCCTGCTCGAACAGGGAGCTGGCGCGGTGCAGGTGCGGCTGGAAAGGATCGGGGGCGGCAGGCATGGATCAGTCCACGGAAGGGGGGTCGAGGGCACGGATCAGCAGCATGAAGGTGCTTTTCCCGCAGGAGAATTCCTGGCGGTCCAGCAGCTGGGTGGGGCCGTCGATGATCCGGCCGGCGAGGCTGGTGCCGTTGGTGGACCCCAGATCGGTGATCCAGGCGGTCCCATCGCTATGGATGTCAATGCGGGCATGCTTGCGGGAAGTTTCCGGATCGTTGATGATCACGTCGCCCTCCTCCCGGCCGATGATCGTGCTCGGCTTGGCCAGTTGGCGGACCGTGGAGGCCTGCGGACCGGAAAGGAAGGCCAGGCTGTACCGGATCCCGGCGGGAAGGCTGCCTTCGCCCAGGCCGGCGGCAGCGAGCATGCTATTGCGTTCCTTCTGCAGGGTGGCGGCCGGCGGCCGGGGCGGGACCGGCGTCGGCATGGGGGCCGGGGTCGGCTCCGGAGCCGCCGCCGCGGACGCTGAGGGCGCTACGGGCGCTGGGGGCGCTGGGGGCGCTGCTGGCCCCAGGGTCGCCGGCGGGGCCGGCATGGGCGGGGGCGTGGGCGCCAGTCCCGGATTCAGGACCTGGAACACCGTGCCGCATTTCGGGCACTGGAAACGCTTGCTGTCTGCCCCCTGGAACCGAGCCTCGGCGTACTGGTACCGGGCTGAGCAAGAAGGGCACGTGATGATCATTGCTCCTCCGGAAAAGCCCTGGGTCCAGTCTACTTTCTTGTGGCGAAAAAACTGAACTCGTCTTTGAGGGGAATCCCGGCCGGCACCTTGAAGCCGGTCACCGTGGCCGGAAGCGTCTGGTTGGTCACCAGGGGACCCAGCTCCAGCAGCCAGGAATCGCCGCCCCGCTCCACCCAGTTCACCTGGCGCAGCAGGTAGGTGTCCTTGTCGACCCAGATGAACAGGCTTTCCATGCGCTTCTTCACCGACAGGCTGCGGGGGAGGAGGGTGAACTGCCAGGTGCCCTTGAGATCCTTGCCTTCATCCACGGAGATCTTGAAGTAGTCCGACAGGTAGGAGAGCCTTTGGCCCAGCCCCAGGAACTGGCGGTTGGCGTTCTTGATGAAGCCGATCTTGAGCATCTCCCCCACCCCGGCGGCCGGGCTGTAGGAGATGAGCGCCTTGGGGGTCAGGTGCAGGACCAGGTCCTCGGGGGGGGCGAAGGCGAAATGGACGAAGTCGGAGCCCTGCAGGTAGAGGGTGCCGCGGGTGACCGTGGGCGTCTTGAGCAGCACCCGGCGGATGGTGAGGGTGAAGGGCGCCTGCAGGGTGGTGACCCGGGCCTGGGCCGCGTCGAAGCGCTCCGCCGCCTCGTGCAGCGAGACCGGCGCCTGGGCGCCGGCGGGCGCCGCCGCCACCAGCAGGCCGGCCAACAGGAGGGCCGGAAGTCGCCTGGATCCTGCGCCCGAAGGCTGGCCCATCAAAGGAACCCGAGGGTGGCACTCTTCATGGGGCTGTCCTGTCCCGCCTGGAAGCCGAACGACAGCAGCAGGGAGGAGGTCCGGATCTGGAGCGTGGCGCCGGCCGTGGTGATGGAGGCGTCGGCGATCTTCTTCTGCTCCACGCCCAGGATGAACACCGCGGCCTGGCTGATGGCGTAGCGCAGGGAGGCATCCTCAGTCTGCTGCTTCACCGGGAACGGCATCCGTTCCGCCGAGTTGATATCGGCTTCCAGGCTGACCTTGACCTGGCTGCCCAGATCCAGCTGGAGGCCGGCGCGGAACTGCGGCTTCTGGTCGACGTTCCACAGCCGCTTGGCGTTGAGCTGGGTGGCGGTGACCCCCAGGCGGACGCCCGTGGCCACATCGAACGTCAGGCCGCCGTCCAGCCCCAGGGCCAGGGTGCGGTCGGTGGTGGTGCTGCTGTCCAGCATGCCCTCGGCATTGCTGAAGCCGCTGAAGGTGGCATAGGACGCCGTCTGCTGGCCTTCCTGCCAGTATTCCCCCCGCAGGAGGACGCCGGCGGCGATGCCGGATTCCACCGGGGCGCCGCAGCCGAGGCCCAGCCGGGTCACCACGGCGCGGGTGGCGGTCAGGGTGGAGCCGTTGGAACCCAGCCCGGCGCCCAGGTCGGCCGCGTTCAGATCGGTGGAGGCCAGCAGCCCGTTCAGCTCTTCCCGGGTCAGGGTCAGGCTCGAGGCGCTCTTGGTGGCCGCGAAGCCGTAGGCCCGGGTGTGCTGGGCCCAGGGGGCATTGGCCAGCTGGCCCAGGGCCCCGGCGGCCGCGCTCCCGCTGGAGGAATTGATACTGGAGAGGATGGACTTGTTGTCCTTGGCCCGCTGGTCGCCATCCACGAAGCTCAGGTAGTAGCCGGCCGGCGACTGGCCGATGCGGGCCGGGTTCCCGTTGGGATTCAGCCCCTCGGAGAACACCTGCGACCCACCGAAGGTACTACCGTCGGTGAACAGCGGCGTCTGGGCGCAAAGGGGCGCACAGGCGGCCGAAGAGACGACCAAAAGCCGGAGCAGGATCGGTGTGCGAGTCATGCCTACATCCTGATGCTAATATCCCACCGCCGCAACCGATATTGGGTCCTGCTGGCGGGCAAGATGCAGGACCGTCGGGCCGGCGCCCAGGATGACCGCCGCCGCGGCCCGGGCGTATTCCGGATCGTTGTTGTGCTCGCTCAGGTGGGCCAGGACCACGGTCCGCAGCCGGGGGGCCAGGACGCTGGCCAGCAGTTCGCCCATGCTCTCGTTGCTCAGGTGGCCGATCCGGCTCAGGATGCGGGCCTTGAGCGCGGGCGGGTAGTCCCCTTCCCGCAGCATCTGGACATCGTGGTTGGCTTCCAGGGTGAGCAGGTCCAGGTCCCGGCAGTGGTCCAGCACCAGGGCGGTGGGCTGGCCCAGATCGGTGACCACCGCGGCGGCGGTCCCGCCCCATTCCAGCCGGAAGGCCACCGGGTCGGCGGCGTCGTGGGGGATGCTGAAGGGCAGTACGCCGACCCCGTCCCAGTCGGTGCGGTGGCCGGCGCGCAGCAGCAGCAGGCGCTCGGGAGGGATCTCGATGCCCTGGATGGTCTGGATGGCCGCCAGGGTCTCCCGGGTCACCAGGAAGGTCCAGTCGGTGTTGCGCAGCAGCACCGGCACCGCGGCGATGTGGTCGGTGTGCTCGTGGGACAGGGCCACGGCCCGGACCCGGCCCGGATCCCAGCCGATGGCGGCCAGGCGGGTGCGGATCTGCTTCAGCGAGATGCCCACGTCCACCAGCAGCGTCCGCTGGCCATCCGAGAAGGCGTGGCAGTTGCCCCTGGAGCCCGAGGCGAGCGCAGCGTAATCCACGGCGCCAGCATAGCATGCGGGTGGGAGGCGGAAATTTTTCCATCCGGTGGTATGATTTTCTTCCATTATGCCCAGCGACAGCCTCCCCCAGCCCGTCCAGACCCGCCTCGCCGAAGCCTACCGGGACCTGCCGGAGGCCATGCGCAGGATCGCCGACGCGCTCATGTCCGATCCGCTCCTGGGGGCCCTGTGGGGCATCGAGGCCATGTCCGACCGGGCCGAAGTGAGCGTGGGCACCGTGGTCCGCTTCGCCAAGCGGCTCGGCTACAAGGGCTTCAGCGAGTTCCGGGACGCCCTGCGGGAGGCCTGCCACGCCCGCAGCGGCGATGCGGAACTGGAGCAGATGGCGGTGCCCACCGACGTGTTCGGGACCCTGGCCGAAGTGACCCGCCGGGACGGCGAGAACCTCAAGCGGCTGATCCAGATGGTGGACCAGGACATGCTCACCTCGGCGGCGGCCCTGCTGCAGAACGCCCGGCACCGGGTGATCCTGGGCCGCGGGGTGTCCCACGTGATGAGCCTGACCCTGGCCTTCTACCTAACCCAGGCCGGCCTGCCGTGCATCGCGGCCATCCCCTCCGACTTCTCCAACCAGGTGGCCAATCTGGATTCCAAGGACCTGCTGGTGGTGCTCAGCTTCTCCCCCTACAGCCGGGAGTCGGTGGACTCGGCCATGTTCGCCAGGGAATCGGGGATCCCGGTGCTGGCCTTTTCCGATCGCCCCGATTCGCCGCTCAAGCCGTTCGCCGACATCCTCATCCCGGTGCCCAGCGAGGACCTGCTGTTCAGCTGCAGCATCACCACCTTCGCGGCCCTGGCCCATGCCTTCGCCATCGTGGTGGCCTCGGCCGACCGGGCCGGCACGCTCATGCGGCTCAAGGCCGCCGACAAGGTGGCCCAGCCGCTGCTCATGGAGCACTGGCTGCCCATCCATCCGGGCGCGTTCAGCTTCGAGGATCTGACCAAGGGCTGACCACGGCATCGCCCATGTCCCGGACTTTCATCAGGGGCGTCCCGGTCGGTTGCTGCGCAACCGCCGTGACGGGATCCCGGTTTGAAGCCCACGCGGGTGCCCCAAGACGCTGGAAAGCAGATTCCGGGCCCGCGCTTGGCTGGGTGGAACCGGCCACGTCCGTCCTCTAGCCTGCTTTACGCTCCGGCAGTTCGCCTAGCGAACTGACCGGAGCGAACGGGGCGAAAGTCTGGGACACGTACGATGCCTAGGCGCCTTCGGCCAGGAACTCCGGATAGGTGCCCTGGAAATCCTGGATCCGGTCGCCGGTGACCGACCAGATGCGGGTCGCCACGTCGCGCAGGAGCACCTCGTCGTGGCTGACCAGGAGCACGGTGCCGGGATAGTCCCGCAGGGCGGTGTTGAGGGCGACCACGGCCTCCAGGTCCAGGTGGTTGGTGGGCTCGTCCAGCACCAGGACATTGGGCTTCTGCAGCATGAGCTTGCAGAACATCAGCCGGCAGGCTTCGCCGCCTGATAGCACATCGGTCTGCTTCAGGCCCTCGTCGCCCTGGAACAGCATCTGCCCCAGGACATTCCGGATGGTTTCCTGGGTGGCTTCGGGGTCGAACTGCCACAGCCACGCCATCAGGGTGTGCCCGCCGGGGATGGAATCGCGGAAGTCCTGGGCGAAATAGCCCACGTCCGTGCCGTGGCCCCAGGTCACCTCGCCGGAATCCAGGCCGCGGTCCGCCTCGGTCACGCCGGGGGCGCCGGCCAGCAGGGCCTTGAGCAGGGTGGACTTGCCCGCGCCGTTCCGGCCCACCAGGGCGATCTTTTCGCCCCGGGCGATGCTGGCGGTGAAATCGCGGACCACCTCCATCCGGGCCGCCTCGCCGTCGTAGCCCTTGCATACCCGGTCGAAGGCCAGGGGGTGCCGGCCGCCGGGATGGGCCGGCACGAACCGGATGTGGGGCCGCTGGATGTTGGTCGCGGCCAGATCGTCCAGGGCCAGACGCTCCACCTCCTTGCGGCGGGAATTCACCTGGCTGGAGCGGGTGCCGGCGGAGAACCGCTGGATGAAGCCCTCCAGCTGGCCGATTTTCTTTTCCCGCTGGTCGTTCTCGGCTTCCTTGCGGGTGCGCACGTCCAGCTTCTGGGTGACCATGTCGTCGTAGCCGCCGGTGTACTGGGTGATGGTCTGGTAGTCGATGTCGGCGATCCGGTTGCAGACCGCGTTCAGGAACTGGCGGTCATGGGAGATGACGATGACCGTGCCCTTGAACCGGGCCAGGAACCCCTCCAGCCAATGGATGGATTCCAGATCCAGGTGGTTGGTGGGCTCGTCCAGGAGCAGGGCGCCGGGGTTGCCGAACAGGGCCTGGGCCAGCAGGACGCGCACCTTCTGGCCGCCCTGGACCTCGCCCATGGAGCGCTCGTGGAACTGCTCGGGAACGCCGAGCCCGTCCAGCAGGACGGCCGCGTCGCTTTCGGCCGTGTAGCCGTCCTCGTCGGCGACGATCCCTTCCAGGACGCCCAGGCGCATGCCGTCGGCATCGCTGATGGTGGGCTGGGCGTAGATCCGGTCACGTTCATGGAGGGCCTCCCACAGGACCTTGTTGCCCATGATGACGGTGTCCACCACCCGGAAGCGGTCGAAGGCGAACTGGTCCTGGGCCAGCACGCCCATGTTCCCGGGCCGCTGGATGGTGCCGGCCGAAGCCTCCACTTCGCCGGTGAAGACCTTCATGAGGGTCGACTTGCCGCTGCCGTTCGGGCCGGTGAGGCCATAGCGACCGCCAGGCTGGAAGGTCGTGGTGACATTCTCGAAAAGGATCCGGGCGCCGAAGCGCATGGTCAGGTTCTGTAGTGCAAGCATCCTGGTCCCCGCAAACCTCCGAGTATACCAGAAGCCTGTAAAAAATCGATACAAATCTTTGCCTAGAGGTGGATGGCGCCGTCCCGGTCCCGCAGGGAGCCACCGGGGCGGCCGGCCAAAGCGGCCTGGATCTCGGCGAGCATGGACAGGGCGATGCCTTCGGGGCTTTCCGCGCCCAGGTCCAGTCCGGCCGGGGCGTGCAGCCGGGCCAACTGGTCCGGGGGGATGGGGCCGGCGGCGCCCAGCTCCCGGAGCAGGCGCTGGCTGCGCTGGCGGTTGCCCTGCAGGCCCAGGTAGCCCAGGGGGGCCGGCAGCAGCGCCTCCAGGGCCTGGCGGTCCTTTTCGTAGACGTGGCTCACCACCAGGGCGGCGCTGCGGCCGTCCAGGGGCAGGCCCCGGAGCGCGTCCGGCGGGTGCCCCACCACGATCCGGTCCGCCCGGGGGAACCGTTCGGGCGTCGCCAGGGCCGGGCGGTGGTCGACGATGCCCAGGAACCAGCCCAGCTCCTTGGCGATCCGGGCGATGGGCCGGGCATGCTCCCCGGCCCCGTAGATCCACAGGGCGAACACCGGCAGCACCGGCTCCAGCAGGACGTCCCGCTCCCCGTCCGGGGCGGGCAGGGTGAACACCTCGGGCCGGCCGGTGGCCAGGACTCGGGCCTGGGCCGCCGCCAGGGCCTCGGTAAAGGGGCCGGCCGAGCAGTCTTTTGTCCGTTGGGTCACCGTGCCTGCAGGCTGCTTGCCAGCCCATTCCGGATCGGCCGGGCCCTGGGGATCGAACAGGATATGCGTCCCGGGCTCCGGGTGCCCGCTACCCCGGCTGGCGAACACCGTGGCCAGGGCGCCGGTGCGGCGCTGCGCCTGCATGGCGCGCAGCCGGGCCATCCATCCGGGCAGGCCCGGGCCCAGGCGCTCCAGCAGCACCTCGGCCTTGCCGGCGCAGCCCATGCCGGTGCCCCAGACCAGGTCCAGTTCGCTGCCCAGATCGTAGCCGGCCAGGTACGGCACCCGGCTGTCCAGCACGATCTGGACCCGGGCCAGGATATCGTTCTCCAGGCAGCCGGCGCTGAGCACGCCGGCCCGGAGCCCCTCGGGCCCGAACAGCATCCGGGCCCCGGGCTGGCGGTAGGAGCTGCCCTTGACCCGCACCAGGGTGGCCAGCGCCGCCGGGCCGGCGAGGGCCTCGGCGGCGGCGCAGATGTCCGGGAAATCCGTCACGGCAGCTCCTTCCTGTTCGATCAGAACCGCTGCCACAAACGGACTGCCAGCTCGCGGCTGCGGGCGGCCAGGGCCGCCTCGTCCACGCCGTTGCCCATGCGCTTGCCGGCCATGAGCACCCGGCCGCCGCAGATGGTGGTGTCCACGGTGGCCTGGGACAGGCCGAACACCAGGTGGCCCAGGGCGGTGGTGTCATCCAGGGGGGTGGGGGGCAGGTAGTCCACCAGGATGATATCGGCCGCCGCGCCCTCCTCCAGGGTGCCCAGGGGGAAGCCCCACAGCCGGGAGGCCAGTTCCGGGTTGCGCTGGACCAGGGCGCCGGTGAGTTCCAGGAAGCCGCAGGAGGGGTTCTGCTGGCGCATGTGCTGGGCGAACAGGCCCACCCGCAGTTCCTCCAGCAGGTTGACGGTCATGGCGTCGGTGCCCAGGCCCACCCGCACGCCGCGCCGGACCAGGCCGAGCACATCGGCGATGCCCACGGCGTTGTTTAGGTTGGACTGGGGGTTGTGGGCCACGAAGGTGCCGCTGGCGGCCAGCAGGTCCATGTCGGCGGCGCTCACGTGCACCGCGTGGGCGGCCAGGCTGTCCGGGCCCAGCAGGCCGTGGGCGTGGAGCCGGGCGACCGGGGTCAGGCCGTGCCGGTCCAGGTTGACCGCCACGTCCGAGGCCGCCTCGGCCACGTGCACATGGAAGCCCACGCCCAGCTCCCGGCCCAGGGTGGCGGCCCGCTCCAGGGTCCGGTCCGACAGGGTGAAGGCGGCGTGCAGGCCGAACAGGGCGCGCAGCCGGGGATCCGGATCGGCCGCGCAGCGGCGGGCGAAGGCGGCGTTCTCGGCCAGGCCTTCGGCGGCCACCGCCTCGCCGTCCCGGTCCGAGACCTCGTAGCACAGGCAGGCCCGGAGCCCGGAGGCCTGGACGGCTTCGGCGATGCGCTCCAGGGAGCCGCTGATGGCGAACGGGCTGGCGTGGTGGTCCACCAGGGTGGTGGTGCCCTTGCGCACCGCCTCCTGCAGCATGACCGCGGCGCTGATCGCCACGTCGTCCAGGCCCAGCTTGCGGTCCAGGCGCCACCACAGGTGGTCCAGGACCTCCTGGAAGCTGGTGGAGGGCTCGGCCTTGCCCAGGCCCCGCACCAGGGTGGAGTAGAAGTGCATGTGGGCGTTCACCAGGCCGGGCATCACCACCTGCCCGGTGGCGTCCAGCACCCGCTCGAAGGGGCCGGGGATCTCGGCCCGGGGGGCGATGCGGGCGATGCGCCCGTCCTCGATGAGCAGGGCCTGGCCCTCCAGCACCCGGCAGGGGGCGCCGAAGGTGAGCAGGGTGCCGTTGACGATGAGGGTGCGCGTGGTCATGGGGGGGGACCCGACTACAGATGCAGGTTCTGGGCGCGCTGGACGATGCGCTCCAGGCTCGCCCCGGGCTCGCGCATCCGGGTGAGGAACATGAGCGCGCTGATCACGAACGGCTTGTAGCTCGCCTCGTGGTAGGTGGGGATGCGGTACTGTTCGAACACCTCGCCCGCCACTTCGCCCCGCTCGCAGCTCACGCCGCTGATGTCGGCGGGCAGGCAGTGCATGTACATGGCCTTGCCGCCGGCGGTGCGGTCCATCCGGGCCCGGGTGCACTCCCAGTCGGCGTGCCTGGCGTTGTTGGCCAGGCAGGCCTGCTCCAGCTCCCGCAGCCCCTCCTGGTCGGAGCGCTTGAGCAGCTCGGTGCGCCGCTGCATGACGTGGAACGGGGCCCAGGACTTGGGGTAGACGATGTCGGCGCCGTCGAAGGCCTCGTCCATGCTGTGGCTGTGGTTGAACCGGCCGCCGGATGCGGCGGCCTGACGGCCAGCCAACTCGACCACCTCGGGGATCAGATCGTAGCCTTCGGGGTGGGCCAGGCGCACGTCCATGCCGAACCGGGTCATGAGCCCGATGATGCCCTGGGGCACCGACAGGGGCTTGCCGTAGCTGGGAGAGTAGGCCCAGGTCATGGCGAGCTTCTTGCCCTTGAGGTTCTCCAGGCTGCCGAAGTGCTCCTTCAGCCAGGCCAGGTCGGCCAGGGCCTGGGTGGGATGGTCGATGTCGCACTGCAGGTTGATGATGCTGGGCCGGCGGTGCAGCACCCCGTGGGCCGCGCCGTCGCTGAGGGCGGCGCCCACCTCCTGCATGTAGGTGTGGCCTTCGCCCAGGAACATGTCGTCGCGGATGCCGATCACCTCGGTGAGGAAGCTGATCATGTTGGCGGTTTCGCGCACGGTCTCGCCGTGGGCGATCTGGCTCTTCTGCTCGTCCAGGTCCGCCAGGCTCAGGCCCAGGGCGTTGGCCGCCGAGGCGAAGCTGAACCGGGTGCGGGTGGAGTTGTCCCGGAAGATGGAGATGGCCAGCCCGGTCTCGAAGGAGCGGTAGGAGACGCCCTGCCGGTGCAGGCCCTTGAAGGCGGCGGCCAGGGCCAGGATGGCCCGCAGCTCGGCCTCGGGATGCTCCCAGGTGAGCAGGAAGTCCTTCTGGAACAGGTCGGTCTTCAGGGACTGGAAGGTCTTCTGGTGTTCGGCGACGGTGGGCATGGGGCCTCCTGGCGGGGTCATGGGGATCATGGGGAACAGGGATGCATGGGAATCGGGTCGGTTCAGGGCAGGCTTTCCACGGCGGGCTGCAGGGGCACGCCGAGGGGGCGCTCCGGTTCCAGCAACTGGCCGTCCCGGACCCGGGGCTCGCCCCGGAGCAGCACGTGCCGGAAGGCCAGCCCTGAGCTGGCGCAGGGGTAGGCCTCGAAGGCCGGCACCAGGGTGGAGTGCACGGGCCGGACCGGACCGGCCGGGTCCAGCACGGTGATGTCCGCGTCCAGGCCCGGACGCAGATCGCCCTTGCGCTGGCCCAACCCGGCGCGGCGGGCCGGGTTCAGGGCCAGGTGGGTGGCCAGGGCCAGGGCCGCCCGGTCCGGATCGTCCGCCCAGAGCTGCCAGGCCAGGTGGGCCAGGGAGCCGAGGCCGGGCAGGCCGTTGGCCACGGTGCGCAGATCGGCGCCGTTCCAGTCGTCCTTGTCCTCGGGCCGGAAGGCGCAGTGGTCGGTGGCCAGGATATCGGCGCCGCCGGCCCGGACCAGGGCCCGGAAGGCCTCCCGGCCGCCCCGCAGCGGCGGCGAGCACAGCCAGTGGTGGCCGTCGGCCCGGGCCAGCCAGGCATCGTCCAGGGCCAGGTACTGCGGGCAGGTCTCGAAGCTGAGATCCCCCTGGGCACGGCCCGCGGCCAGGTATTCGGCCCCTTCCAGGGTGGAGACGTGCACCACGTGCAGCGCCGCGTGGTGGGCCACGGCCAGCGCCGCCACCCGGTGGATGGCCTCCACCTCGGCCTGCTCCGGGCGCAGCCGGGTGTGGCTGTGGGGGTCGGCCAGGTCCAGGGAGCCGGGGTCCACCGCGGCGATCACCGCGTCGTCCTCGCAGTGCACCATGAACACCGCGCCCTGTGGCCCGAAGCGCCGGAACAGGTCCTCGATGCGCTCGTAGCTGGCGTAGATCCCCGCCGCCTTGTAGGTGGTGTACAGCTTCAGGGTGCGGTAGCCGGCGGCCAGGAACGCGCCCAGGTCGCGCAGGTCGTCCGGCGCGAAGGTGGTGGGGGTCAGGTGCCAGAGCACGTCGCAGTGGCTGTGTCCCTCGGCCTTGGCCCGGGCCGTGGCCATGGCCTGGCGCAGCGGCGCCTCCGGCCCCTGGGTGACGAAGGTGCACAGGGTGGTGATGCCGTTCTGGATGGCCACCCGGGTGCCGGATTCGTAGCTGTCGGCCAGGTAGAACCTGCCGATCTGGTCGTCCACGTGGGTGTGGAAATCGATGAAGCCGGGCAGCACGTAGCAGCCGGCGGCGTCCAGCTCCCGGTCCGCGCTCACCGGCCCGAGCCGGTCCGGCGGCGCCACCGCCAGGATGCGTCCGTCTTCCACCAGGACCGAGGCGTCCTGGAGCCGTCCTTCCGAGGCCACGCGACCATTGCGGATCAGGGTTCTCATGCGGGCAGCGCCTCCAGCGTGGGTTCGATGGCGGCCGGGATGCTGATCCGGGCCAGGGGGGCTTCCACGTCCTTGAGGCCGTGGCCGGTGGCCAGGATCACCACCCCGGCCCCGGGCTCCAGCCGGCCGGGACCGGCCTGTAGTTTAACCAGTCCGGCCAGGGCGGCGGCGGCGGCCGGCTCGGTGAAGATGCCGGTGCGGGCGGCGCATTGGGCCTGGGCCGCCAGGATCTCCGGGTCAGTCACGGTGAGGGTCAGGCCGCCGCTTTCCAGGATCGCCCGGCGGGCGCCGTGGGCATTGCTGGGGCAGGTGACCGAGATGGAGTCGGCCAGGGTGGCCGGGTCCGGGGCATCGCTGTACTGGCCGGTGGTCACGTAGCGGTGGATGGCGTCGGAGCGCTCGGCCTGGACCCCGATCAGCCGGGGCAGGCGGTCGATGAGGCCGGCCCGCTGCAGGTCCAGGAAGCCCTTGTGCACCCCGCCCAGGATCACCCCGTCGCCCACCGATACGACGATGGCCTCCGGCACCCGGTAGCCCAGCTGGGCCCAGATCTCCAGGGCCACGGTCTTCTTGCCTTCGAGGGTGAGCGGGTGGTAGGCGGTGTTGCGGTTGAGCCCGCCGCGCCGGGCCGTGTACTCCAGGGACAGGCGGAAGGCGTCGTCGTAGCTGCCCTTGACCGGCACGACCCGGGCCCCGTAGAGCACCATCTGCACCAGCTTGGCCTTGGGGGCGGTCTGCGGCACGAAGATCAGGGCCTGCTGGCCGGAGCTGGCGCACACCGCGGCCAGGGCCGAGGCGGCGTTGCCGGTCGATGCCGCGACGATCAGCTCGATGCCCAGGCGCCGGGCCTCGGCCGCCACCAGGAACGAGGCCCGGTCCTTGAGGCTGCCGCTGGGGTTGAGTCCGTCGTTCTTGACCCACAGCCGCTCCAGGCCCAGGTCCTGGCCCAGCCGGACGCTCCGGGCCAGGGGCGTGTGCCCCACCGCCAGGGGCGGGTGGAACTCCGGCTCCACCGCGCAGAACAGGTTCCAGTCCGGCCGCTCCCGGTCGAAGGTGGCGCGGATCGCGGCGTAGTCGAACACCACCTCCAGCACCCCCACCAGGGGGATCCCGGGGCGGTAGGCCGGGCCGCAGACCGGGCACAGGTAGCGCACCTCGTCCCGGGCGTAGCTGCGGCCGCAATCGGTGCATCGGTACTGGAAAGCGGTCATGGCAGGCACCAGAAAAGGCGGGGGAGTGGGGTACTGAGCACGGCTCGCGTCCGGGGCACCGGCCCCGGACGCGAGCCATTCTCCTGCAAACCGATGGTTCGTGGTCGGCTAGAAGTGGACTTCCGCGGCGAGCATCAGGGCGTTGACCTGCTGGTTGTTCTCACCGGGCGCGCTGGCGGGGGCGGTGAAATTCCGGTCGCCGAACTTGTTGTTCCAGTACTCGTAGCCGGGGCCGACAAAGACGGCGCCGGGCTTACGACCGAACAGACGGCTGATGTCGGCCAGCAGGTAGGCGTCGCCGACGGTCTCGGCCTTGGTGTCGGCCCCGAACCCGTCCTTGCCCTTCTGGCCCAGGTAGTTGGCCCAGCCCTTGAACTTGACCGGGATGCCCAGGTTGAAGGTCTTGCCCCAGGCGGTGAAGACCACGTACTGGGTCTTGAAATCCACTTCCTTGTGCACCACGCCGTTGTAGTTCTGCTCCTTGGCGGCGCCCAGGCCCAGGTTCCAGAAGCCGTTGTCGATCTTGAAGCCCACCTGGGGGCCGGCCATGATGAACTTCTTGTTGGACGCGAACTGGTTGTCGGTGGAGTCGAAATCGAAGCCGGCGGTGAAATCCACCTCCCGCACCGGGCCGAAGCCCAGGTCCTTCTTCAGCACCTTGCCCAGGTCCAGGTTGCTGCGGTAGACCACGTAGACTTCCGTGTCGCCCGGGACCCCGGCCTGGGGCTGGCCGTCGGAGGTGTTGGCGGGGGACTTGTGTTCGGCCGCCAGCATGTTCACGTCGAAGAAGTTGGTGCCGTAGTCCCAGCCGTAGACACCGCTCAGCTCGAAGCGGTTCTTGATGACGGTGCCGGCGATGCCCGGATCCCGGAACTGGCTGCTGTACTGGTAGCCCAGGTAGGTGTCGCTCCAGTTGGCGGCGGTGGCGGGTAGACAGGCAAGGGCGGTCAGGCCCAGGACGGTGGCGAGCGAGAAGGTTTTCATGATGGCTCCGAAGGTCGAGGTCCCGGGTGGCGCCGGGGCATCGTAGGGTTGGGGAAACCTAAATTGTGCCTGAAAAAGAATAAATTTCGATCTTTTCAGGCTTCAATGCGCGATTCGGACCCTTGGGGCCGGCTGGCTAAGCCGATCTCAGGCGCGCAACCGGTCTCGCTGAAGGGGCCGGAGACCTTTCGCTTCCCCTGACCGTCCGGTGGTGGATCCCTTGATTGGGGTCAAGTCTAGAATAGACGATGGCATCGTCAATAAAAAACTTTCCATCGGTTGAAAATATTTTACGAGCTGCTTCGCACCAAGCCCGGGAGCACCGCCTCGGCTTGGGTCAGCACCAGCAGGGTGGCGCAGGGGGTCAGGTCCACCCGGGTGCCCTCGGCCAGCACGCCCTGGACGCTGCAGTCGCCGAAGGCCCAGGAGCCGGTGCGGAAGCGGGCGCTGACCTGGCCGCTGCGGTAGCGGGTCTCGTCCGGCCCCACCTCCAGCCGGTGCTCGCGGCCACCCAGGCGGGCTTCCAGGACCAGGCCGGCGGGGCCCCGCTCCATGCGGAAGGCATCGCCCTGGGCGGTCCGGAAGCCTTCCGGATCGATCCAGAAGCGCGGCTTGTCCTTGTACGGGGCGCCGGCGCTGGGGCAGAAGGTGGTGCAGTTGCCGCACTCGTTGCAGAAGTCGGCGATGTTGAGGGTCTGCACCGCCTGCTCCACCTGGAACGGCTGGCTGCCTTCGGCCACCAGCCGCCCGCCCCGCTGCACTAGCCGGGGCAGGTCCAGCCGCAACGGGGCGGTGGCATAGGCCAGGTTGGCCCGGTTGGGGCAGACGGTGACGCACAGGCTGCACAGATCGTCGCAGTCCAGGCAGCGGCCGGCCTCGGCCACCGCATCGGCCTCGCTGAACGGTCCCAGCACCTCGGCAAAGCCGCGGCGCTGGTCCACGGGCAGGGCCGGCACGGTCCGGCCGGGGCTGAGCCGGGCCTTCCTGGCCATGAGGGCGGCCTCGCTGGCGCCCTTGTCCAGCTGTGGCTCCACCGGCGGCTGGAGGCCGTGCCGGCGGCCGATCTCCTCGGCCGCGGCCCGCCCGTCGGCGATGGCCTGGATCACCGAGGCGGGGCCGTGCACCACGTCGCCGCCAGCGAACAGGCCGGGCAGGCTGGTCTCGCGGGTGGCCGGATCCACCGCCAGGCCGCCGTCGCGCCGGAGCGCGGGGGGCTCGGGCAGGTCCCGGAGGAAGTCCAGCACCGCCTCCTGGCTGATGGCGGAGATGATCGTGTCGGCCGCGAGCCGTTCCTCGCCGCCGGGCACCGGCACCGGCCGGGGCCGGCCCGAGGCGTCGGGCTCGCCCAGGCGCATGCGCGCGCAGTCCAGGCCCGCCACCCGGCCGGCCGCGACCGCGATGGCGGCCGGGGCCAGGAGATCCCGCAGGGCGATGCCCTCCTCCAGGCACTCGGCCACTTCCGCCGGATCGGCGGGCATCTGGGCCCGGGTGCGCCGGTAGACCAGGGTCACCTCCCCGTCCGGGGGCACCAGCCGCCGGGCGGAACGGGCCGCGTCCATGGCGGAATTGCCGCCGCCGATGATCAGCACCCTGCGGCCCAGGTCCATGGCCGCGCCGGCCTGGACCCGGTCCAGGAACTCCAGGGCGTCCAGCACCCCCGGGGTGTCCTCGCCGGGGATGCCCAGGCGCTTGCCCCGGCTGGCGCCGATGCCCAGGAACACGTAGGCGAAGCGGCCGCGCAGGTCCTGCAGGGACAGCCCGCGGCCCAGGGCCTGGCCGAAGTGGAAGCGCACCCCCAGCCGGTGCAGCCGGTCCAGGTCGGCGGCCACGGTGTCCGCGCTCAGCCGGTAGCCGGGGATCACGCCGCTGACCATGCCGCCCAGATCGGCCCGGGTCTCGAACACCTCGGCGGTGAAGCCCATCCGGGCCAGGAAGGCGGCGGCGGAAAGGCCGGCCGGCCCGCCGCCGACGATGGCCACCGGGATGTGGTTGGGCGCGCGCTGCGGCTCGTCGGGGGTGCCGCCGTGCTCGAAGGCGAACCGCTTGATCTCGCGGATGGCCAGGGGAGCGTCGTAGAAGTTGCGCACGCAGCGCTCGGTGCAGGGGTGGTCGCAGACGCTGCCGGTGATGCCGGGCTGGGGGTTGGTGCGGAGGATGACCTCCATGGCCGCCCGGGGCTGGCCGTGGGCCACCAGCCATAGGTAGTCGGGAATGTTCTGGTGATCGGGACAGGCGTCCACACAGGGGGCGGCGATGCAGTCGAAGCTGCCCAGGGGGCGGTCGCCCTTGAACACCAGGGGCCGGGGCAGACGGGCATAGGCCTCGTCCCCCACCACCTTCACCGAATGCCGGGCCAGGTTGAAGCGGGCCCCGTGGCCACCGGAGCTGGCCTGGATGAAGGCGTCCAGGCTGTCGGCGCCCTGGGCGGCCATGGCCGTATCCAGGTTCACCAGGTACTGCTGCAGCCGGGCATAGCCGCCCGGCTTGAGCAGATCGGTGCAGGTGGTGACCGGGCCCAGGCCGTCCGCCACCAGCTCCGCGAAGTTGCGGGCGTCGGCGCCGCCGCAGAAGCTGATGGGCACCTGGCCGTCCAGGGCCTCGGAGACCTGCTGGGCCAGGGACAGGGTCAGGGGGTGCAGGGCCCGGCCGGACAGGTACATCATCGATTCGCCGGGCGGGAACACCGGCCGCTGGTTGACCACTTCCAGGGTGTTGGAAAGCTTGAGGCCGAAGCTGCAGGGCAGGCCGCTGGCGGTCCGGGCCAGGCTGCGGACCATGGCCATGGCCTCGTCGAACTGCGGGTCGTGGGCGAAGGCGCTGTCCGGCACCTGGATATCGAAGCCCTGGGTCCGGTTGAGCAGGCCGCGCAGATGCTCCGGCCCCAGCAGGGTCGGGTTGAGCTTCACCCAGGTGTGCACCCCCAGGCCGGTGAGCAGGTAGCTGGCGATCTTTTCGATCTCCGCCGGCGGGCAGCCGTGCATGGTGGACAGGGTGACGTGGTTGGACAGCTCGGCCGGGATGGGCAGGTCGCGCACCGCCGGGTAGACCCGGGCCACCTGCGCCACGGCCTCGGCCAGGGCCGGCCCGGCGTCGCGCATGGACCGGATGAAGGCCTGCACCCGGGGGCTCTGGATGCCTTCCAGGTTGTAGCCGATACTCATGTTGAAGTGCACGCCGGGGTCGGGCAGGCCCAGCCGGTGCGCCAGGGCGTGCAGCAGCACCCAGGCGTTCAGGTACTCCCGGAACGAGGCCTCGAGCTTCAGCTCCTGGGACCACTCGCAGTTGTAGGTCTCGTCCGCCGCGTCGATGCAGGGCCGGCTCACCGCGATCTCGTCCAGGACCTGCACGGTCTTCAGCTCGATGAAGCGGGCGCCGCACAGCCAGGCGGAGACGATGTTCTGGGCCAGCTGGGTGTGCGGCCCGGCCGCCACGCCCAGGGGCGCGGCCACGGTATGGCCGAACATCCGGGTGGCCATGCGCGCCGAAGGGATCTGCAGGTTCTCCCGGGGCAGGCCCATGACCGTGTCCCGGCCGTCCAGTTCGGCGAAGATCCAGCCGGCGAGCAGTTCCAGGGGGGCGGGGCGGAAGGGGTGGTCCATGGGCGGCGTCTTTCGGGTGGGGGTCTGGGCGGCTGAGCGGCGGGGCGAAGCTTCCGGGACCGGAGTCAGCCCTTTGCAGCCTTCTTCCCGAGGAGCCGGGGCTCCCGGAGCGGCAGGGTGGTGCGGCGGATGCCGTCGAAGTGGCAGAGGGCGTTGGCCACCGCGGGGGCGGTGGGCACCAGGCCGATCTCGCCCACCCCCTTGGCGCCGTAGGGGCCGTGGGCGTCCGGCACCTCCACCCCGATCACTTCCATCTCCGGCATGTCCCGGGCCCGGATGATGCCCAGATCAGCCATCTTCCAGGACACGGGCCAGCCGTCCTTGTAGGGGAACGCCTCGCTCACCGCGTAGCCGAGGCCCATGTGCAGGGACCCCTCGATCTGGCCCTCGAACAGGGTGGGATTCAGGATCCGCCCGGCGTCGTGGGCGGCGGTGATCCGGGTGATCCGGCCGGTCTCGTCCAGCTCCACCATCTGGGCGGCATAGCCGTACGAGTAGTGGGTGACGATGGGCTGCCCCGGGGGGGGCTCCTCGCCCACCTTGGTGGTCCAGTCGCAGCGCCACTCGCCCCGGTACTCCCGGCCGGCCAGATCGGCCAGGGTCTTGCCCGCGGCCAGCTCCGCCTTGAGCTCCTGGGCGGCCACCCGCACCGAGTTGCCCACCAGGGAGGTGCCCCGGGAGGCGGTGGTCATCCCGGCCGCCGCCTCGGCGTCGGTCTCCACCCGCACCTCGATGATGGCCGGATCGATGCCGGTCTCGGTGACCAGGGTCTGCAGGGCCATGTTGTGCGCCCCCTGGCCCATCTCGCACCAGCCGTGGTGGAGCACCACCCGGTCCGGGCCCTCCACGCAGATCTTGGCCTGGCCGAAGTCCGGCATGCCGCAGCCGATGCCGGTGTTCTTGATGCCGGCGGCGATGCCCGCGAACTTGGCGGCCTGGAACCGGTCCTTGAGGGCCTCCAGGCAGGCGCGCACCCCCACCCCGCTGGTGAGGATCTGGCCGGTGGCGGTGGCCTTGCCCTCCACCAGGGCGTTGTCCCAGCGGAACTGCCAGCGGTCGAAGCCGCCCAGGGCGCACAGCTCGTCCACGCTGGATTCGATGCCGAAGGCCGCCTGGTTGGCGCCGAAGCCGCGCATGGCCCCGCAGGAGGCGTTGTTGGTGATCACCGCGGTGCCCTTCACGTGGACGTTGGGGATGGCGTAGGCCCCGGCCGAATGGGCCACGGCCCGCTCGATGACCTTCATGCCGACGCTGGCGTAGGCGCCGGAATCGGAATGCATGTCCGCCACCAGGGCCACCAGCTTGCCGGCCTTGTCGCAGCCCAGCTGGTAGTCCATGACGATCGGGTGGCGCTTGGCGTGCATGCGCATGGACATCCTGCGATCGAACCGGAGCATGACCGGCAGGCCGGTGGCCACGCACAGCAGGGCCGCGTGGTGCTGGCCCATGAGGTCCTCCTTGCCGCCGAAGGCGCCGCCGTTCTGCACCAGCACCACGTTGACCAGCCGCTCGGGCAGGTCCAGCAGCTCGGCGATCTGCCGGCGGTCCTCGTAGCCGCCCTGGCCGCCGTCATAGACCTTGACGCCGGGTTCGCCGTCCTTGCTCCAGGGGGTGGCCAGGGCCGCCTCGGGCTCCAGGAAGGCATGCTCGATGCGCTGGGTGGTGTAGCGCCGACGGGTGACGAAGGCGGCGCCCTGGAGCGCGGCCTCGGCGTCGCCCAGGCGCACCTCGGTGACCGACAGGACGTTGCCCTTGGGGGTCAGCTGCGGCGCGCCGGGCTCCAGGGCCTCGAAGGGATCGGTCACCGGCGGCAGCACCTGGTACTCCACCTGGATCAGCGCGGCGGCGCTGCGGGCGGCCTCCTCGGTGTCCGCGGCCACCGAGGCCAGCACGTCGCCGATGCAGCGCGTCTCCTCGCCCTCCAGCACCATCACCGGCCAGTCGCGGTAGATCATGCCGTTGATCCGCTTGCCCTTGATGTCCCGGGCCGTGAGCACGGCCCGCACCCCGGGCACCCGCAGCGCCGGGCCGATGTCCACCCGCAGCACCCGGGCCCGGGGATGGTCCGAGCAGCGCAGGGCGGCATACAGCATGCCCGGCTCCACCATATCGGCCACGAACACCCGCTCGCCCAGCACCGCCTCCCGGGCGCTGTACTTGGGGTGCCGGGTGCCCACCGCGCCGGTGCCGCTGGGGTAGGCCACCGGGACGCCGCTGCGCAGCGCCTGGGCGGCGGCCTGGACCGAATCGATGACCTTTTTGTAGCCAGTGCAGCGGCACAGGTTGCCCGTCAGTCCCGCGGCGATCTCGGCGCGGCTGGGATCGGGGTTGCTGCGCAGCATGGCGGCCGCCTTCATGACGATGCCCGGCGTGCAGAAGCCGCACTGGACGCCGCCCATGGCCACGAAGCCATCGGCGAAGGCGTCCCGTTCCGCCTGGCTGAGCCCCTCCACGGTGGTGAGGCTGCGGCCGGCGATGTCGGCCAGGGTCATCCGGCAGCTGAGCCGGGGCTTGCCGTCCACCAGGATGGTGCAGCAGCCGCAGATGCCCTCGCCGGAACAGCCGTCCTTGGGGCTCAGCACCCGGGCCACGTCCCGCAGATAGCCGAGCAGGTTCTGCTCGGGTGCCTCGGTGCAGGTCCGGATCTGGCCGTTGAGCGTGAACTCCATGGGTCCCTCTCTGGTTAAGGATGGGCTGCGGCGCGGGGGGGAGAAGGGAATTCCCATCTGAGTTTAGAAAAATCCCTGGGTATGGTCAAGAATTTATCCATCCGGGTAAAATTTTTCCGCTCGGTCGCCAGGTCAAGACCGCACAGGCCAGGGCCCCCAGCAGGGTGCAGGGCAGGCTGGCCTCCAGGCCGAACCTGCCGCCCGTCAGCCAAAGCGGCTGGCCATGGTGGAACACCGGGGACCACCAGCCGCCGGCGTGCAGTCCGCTCACCCCGAAGCCCAGGAGCGACCCCTGGGTCCAGTTCCAGCCCAGGTGCAGCCCCATGGGCAGGGCCAGGCTGCCGGTCCGTACGTACGCCAGCCCGAGCAGCAGTCCGGCCAGGATCAGGTTCAGGCCGGCCCAGATCCGGGTGGCGCCGGTCATGCCCGGGTTGCCGCCATGGCTGGCGGCGAACAGCAACGCCATCAGCAGCAGGGCGGGCCCGGTGGCCAGGCCCTGGATCAGGTGCTGGAAGGCGTAGCCCCGGAACAGCAGCTCCTCGCCCAGCGCCACCGCCAGGTACAGCCAGGCGCCGGACAGCAGGGCACCCGGACCCACCGCCGGGTGGCGGACCAGGTGGAACCCGCCGCCCAGGAAGCTGGCCAGGGCCATGAGCCCGATCAGGCCGGCTCCGCTCAGCACTCCGGCCGTCCACTGGAGGGCCCAGCGCCGGTCCAGGGCCAGGCCCACGGAGGCCAGGGGCCGGCCCTCCTGGCCCAGACACCAGCCGGTGAGGGCCAGCAGGGCCAGGCCCGACCAGCAGGGCCCCGGGAGCCAGCGGCAGTCCGGGGCCAGGGAGGCGCGCAGGGTGCCGGCCAGCCCGTTGGCCACCGCGGCCCCCAGCCCGAACAGCAGGATCTTCCAGCCACTGCGCAGGCGGCCGTCGCGACCGAAGAGGAGATCAGCCATGGAACAGGCACCGAAGAGAGCGATCAGGGGCGGGTGCCCCTGTCAGAGGATGGCACCGGCGGGGATCAAAGGGGGATGTTGCCGTGCTTCTTGGGCGGCATGGATTCGCGCTTGTTCTCCAGCAGGTTCAGGGCCCGCAGCAGCTTCTTGCGCGTCTCGCGCGGCATGATCACCTCGTCCACGTAGCCCAGTCCGGCGGCCACGTAGGGGTTGGCGAACTTCTCGGTGTACTCGCCGATGATCTGGGCGCGCTTGGCCACCGGGTCGGCGGACTTGGCGATCTCCTTGGCGTAAAGCACGTTGGCGGCGCCTTCGGCGCCCATGACGGCGATCTCGGCGGTCGGGTAGGCGAAGTTGAAGTCCGCCCGGATGTGCTTGGAGGCCATCACGATGTACGCCCCGCCATAGGCCTTGCGGGTGATGATGGTGAGCTTGGGCACGGTGGCTTCGCAGAAGGCGTAGAGCAGCTTGGCGCCGTTCTTGATCAGGCCGCCGTGCTCCTGGGTGACGCCGGGCAGGAAGCCCGGCACGTCCTCGAACACGATGAGCGGGATATTGAAGCAGTCGCAGAAACGCACGAAGCGGGCGCCCTTTTCGCTGGAGGCGATGTCCAGCACACCCGCCAGGTGGGCCGGCTGGTTGGCGATGATGCCCACGCTGCGGCCGTCCATGCGAGCGAAGCCGATGACGATGTTGCCGGCATAGGCTTCCATCACCTCGAAGAAGTGCTCGTCGTCGACGATGCCCTTGATGAGCAGACGCACGTCGTACGGCTTGCTGGCATCCTCGGGAATGATGGCGTCCAGGGCCGGGTTCTCCAGCGGCATCTCCATGAGCGAGGCCCGGCGGGGCGCCTGGCCCAGGTTGTTGGAGGGCAGGAAGGACAGCAGTTCCCGGGTGTGGGCCAGGGCCGCCAGATCCGAGGGCACCGTGAAGTGGGCCACCCCGGACTTGTAGGCGTGGGCGCTGGCGCCGCCCAGCTCCTCCTTGGTGACGTCCTCGTGGGTGACCGCCTTGATCACTTCCGGCCCGGTGACGAACATGTAGCCGGTATTGCGCACCATGGTGATGAAGTCGGTGATGGCCGGGCTGTAGACCGCGCCGCCGGCGCAGGGGCCCATGATCAGCGAGATCTGGGGCAGCACGCCCGAGGCCATGGTGTTGCGCAGGAAGATCTCCGCATAGCCGGCCAGGGAGTTCACGCCCTCCTGGATGCGGGCCCCGCCCGAATCGTTGAAGCCGATGACCGGGCATCCGACCTTCATGGCCATATCCATGACCTTGCAGATCTTCCGGGCGTGGGTGAGGGACAGGCTGCCGCCGATGACGGTGAAGTCCTGGGCGAAGATGGCTACTGGGCGTCCATCCACTCGGCCGAAGCCGGTGACCACGCCGTCCCCGGGGATGCGCTCGCCGCCCTCGAAGGGGTTCAGGGCCAGGGCGTCCACTTCCTCGAAGGAACCTTCGTCCAGGAAGGCGGCGATGCGCTCCCGGGCGGTGAGCTTGTTGCCTTGGTGCTGCTTGTCGATCCGCGCCTGCCCGCCCCCCTTCAAGGCGGCAGCGTAGCGGGACCGCAAGGAGTCTATCTTCTCTTGAAGGGGCATCGGCACTCCTGTGCACAAAAGCCACATTGTAGCTTTTTCCCAGTGCGGGGGGGTAATGGAACCTTTCACGACTCTGGGGGTTGCAGCCTATGCTGAAAGCTGTCCAGGCCGCGGACCCGCGTCCTTATCCACCCGCACCAGCTTTCCATCCCGAGGCGACCGGAGCCATGAAACCTTTTCTCGATGCTGACTTCCTGCTGCCCGACGACAGTTCGCGGCGCCTGTTCGCCGCCGTGGCGGACCAGCCCATCCTGGACTTCCACTGCCATCTGCCCCCGGCGGACGTGGCCCGGGACGCTCCGCTCAGGACCATCGCCCACGCCTGGCTGGGCGGGGACGCGCACAAGTGGCGGGCCATGCGCCTGAACGGGGTGCCCGAGGCGGACATCACCGGCCACGAGCCCGACTACAGCACCTTCCTGGCCTGGGCCCGGACCGTGCCGAAGCTGGTGGGGAGCCCCCTGTACCACTGGACCCACCTGGAGCTGCGGCGCTGCTTCGGCATCCAGGAGACGCTGTGCGAGCGCACCGCCCCGGCCATCTGGGAAGCCTGCAACGCCCAGCTGGCGACCCCTGCGTTCGGCGCCCGGGCCCTGCTCACCCGCATGCAGGTGCGCGCGGTCTGCACCACCGACGATCCCACCGACAGCCTGGAGCATCACGTGGCCTACGCCGCCGTCCGCAAGCCCTCGGAGCCGGTGATGGTGCCCGGCTTCCGGGCCGACAAGGCCATGGCGGTGGAGGACCCGGCGGTCTGGAACGCCTACCTGGACCGGCTGGAAGCAGCGGCCAGCCTGTCCATCAGCTCGTACCGGGACCTGGTCACCGCCCTGGACCGGCGCCACGCGGCCTTCCACGCCCAGGGCTGCCGGGCCTCGGACCATGCCCTGGTGGCGCCGCCCGCCAGCTTCGTGACCCCCGAGGCCCTGGGCTACCAGTTCGCCAACCTGCGCAAGGGCGTGGTGCCCTCCGGCAAGGAGGCCGAGGCGTTCCGCACCGCGCTGCTGCTGGAAGTGGGCCGCATGGACGCCCGGCGTGGCTGGGTCATGCAGCTGCACCTGGGCGCGATCCGCAACCTGAACACCCCCATGTTCCAGAAGCTGGGCCCGGATTCGGGCTTCGACGGCGCCGCCGACGAAAAGATCGGCAAGAAGCTGGCGGCCTTCCTGGACACCCTGCAGCGGGAGGGCCTGCTGCCGAAGATGGTGCTGTACTCGCTGAACCCCAACGACTACGAGGTCCTGACCTCGATCATGGGCTGCTTCCAGGAGGGCGCCCTGCCCGGCAAGTGCCAGCTGGGCTCCGCCTGGTGGTTCAACCACCACATCGAGGGCATGCGCCGGCAGATGACCGCCCTGGCCAACCTGGGCCAGCTGTCCCGGTTCGTGGGCATGCCCACCGACTCCCGGAGCTTCCTGTCCTTCCCGCGCCATGAGTACTTCCGGCGGATCCTGTGCGCCCTGGTGGGCGGCTGGATCGAGGCCGGGGAGGCCCCGGCCGATTTCGAGACCTTCGGCGCCATGGTCCAGGACATCGCCTACCGCAATGCCCGGGACTATTTCGCCCTGCCGGGACTGGAGGACTGAAGGCAAGGCTCGGGTCCCTCCCTTTCCGTGCGCCTGGTTCGTTCCGTTGGATCGCTGTTCGCGATCCAACGGAACGATTCGCCGGAGGGCGACCGGCATGCGGGTATCCACCTCCGGGATTCCGGCCCGGGAGGAACGCTGGGATGGTTTGGCGCCCCTAGCGCGAATAATTTGCCATCGGCGATGACAGCCTGGGCCAGGAGTGCGGGTGCCCCCAGGCATAGCAGGAATGCCAGAATCCATTTCCCAGGTCTGATCATGCTGTCCTCCGGGAGGCGCGTCGCTGGGCTGGAGCATCCCGGGACCCCGCGATGCGGGGCGGCAACCCAAGCGCCCGTGGATGATTAAATTAATAGATCATAAAGTCCCCAGAGGAAAATATACCTGCAAGCTCCATACGCGCCAGCAGACTTTTCCGCGCAGCAGCCACCCCTCACCCACCCCGCGCTGGTTCGCCGGGTGAAAGGGCGGATAACCCTTGTCCTCCACGTATCGTACGGCCAAGCCAAACCCTCAACCAGAACCGGTCACCCCCAATGCTTCGCGAATAGGTGGAACACCTTTGTCGCCTTGGGCTGCTTCCTCCAGCTCACGGCAGTCGCGAATGCGACTGCCGTGAGCAACCAGGGCGCTGGGTCGGGACGCGGACGACTATCTTGGACGGGCTCCTAGCTTCTGGCTGCCCGGAAGGCCTCGAGGTTCCGCGCGATCTGGGCCAGGTGGGCGTTCAGGTGGCCCACATAGGTCTCCAGCCAGGCCTCCAGGGTGATCCGGCCGCGCTCCGAATGCTGGACGTGCTGCGCCCAGGTGGCCTCGGGCAGCGACCGCAGCTCCCGGGCCAGTATTTCCCGCAGCAGCCGGAACAGATCCACCCCCTCGTCCAGGGGCTGGTCGGCCACGTCCAGGCTCTGGACCCAGCGGTCCTGGTCGAAGGCGAGCACGGCACCGCCGGGCTCGGCGATGATGGTCCGGCCCCGCAGGTAGCCGTGCACCTCGCTTTCGGCCAGGTGGAACACGATCTCCTGGATGGTCCACCTGCCAGGACCGGGCCGGAACTCCAGGCTGCCTTCGGGCAGCTGCGCCAGGGCGGCCTTCAGGGCGGCCGGCCCCTGTGCATAGGCGATCAGCAACTCACCGCGGGCCTTGGGATCCATGCTCCACCTCCAGGCCCTTTATACCCCCCGCCCGCCGGCGAATCCAGCGGAACGCGCGCCCGGCCGGTACAGGCAACGTCCCGGCCGGGGCGTCAGCCGCCGGCCGGGACGTCGCTGGCCGAGGCCAGGGAAAGCGGGTGGAACTACCGGCCGCTCTTCTTCCAGTCGGCCAGGAAGCCCTCGATGCCCTTGTCGGTGAGGGGGTGGGCCAGCATCTGGTCGAACACCTTGGTGGGGATGGTGGCCACGTGGGAACCGGCCAGGGCGGCCTCGGTCACGTGCCGGGGGCTGCGGATGGAGGCGGCCAGGACGTTGGTGGCCAGGTCATAGTTGGCGAAGATCTCCACCAGGTCCTGGATCAGTTCCATGCCCACGGCGTTGATGTCGTCCAGCCGGCCCACGAAGGGGGAGACGTAGGTGGCGCCGGCCTTGGCGGCCATGAGGCCCTGGGTGGCGCTGAAGCAGAGGGTCACGTTGGTCTTGATGCCCTCGGCGTGGAAGGCGTGGACGGCCTTGAGCCCCTCGGCGATGAGCGGCACCTTGACCACGACGTTGGGGTGGATCTTGCTCAGGAGCCGGCCTTCCTTGAGCATGGTCGGGGCGTCCAGGGCGATCACTTCGGCCGAGATCGGGCCGTCGACGATGGCGCAGATCTCTTCGATGATCGCTTCGAAGCGCTTGCCGGACTCCTTGGCAATCAGGCTGGGGTTGGTGGTCACGCCGTCCAGGATTCCCCATTCGTTGATGCGCTTGATCTCGGCGATATTGGCGGTATCGATGAAGAATTTCATGGTCGTCTCCGGAGTGCTGGGCCTTGTGCGGAAGGGCGCCCTGGACCGGTCCATGCCGGACTGGACAGGGCGCTGGGTGCCTGCCAAGCACCTCCAGTATCGCAGATCTCGAAGCGGCGCGCATGGCGTTACACTCATGAGGCTCGCCCGGATCTCCCCGTTGTGGAGTCCGTTTCGAGGCCTGTCGAGACCCGTCACGCCATGGAGTGGCCATGCCCCAGACCGAAATTCCCGTCCTGGATCGCGGATTCGTCCGGCTGATCGACCATATGGGGTCCGACCTCAGCGTGGTGAACGCGGCCCGGGTCTCCTTTGGCAAGCGCAAGGAGAGCTTCGACGAGGCCGACGCCAAGCTGGTCGGCTACTTGGCCGAGCATGAGCACACCTCCCCCTTCCGGCACACCGCCCTGACCCTGCACGTGAAGGCCCCCATCTTCGTGTTCCGCCAGTGGATGCGACATCGCATCGCCAGCGAATTCAACGAGATCTCCGGGCGCTACGTGGAGTTCCAGGAGGACGAGTTCTACCTGCCGGAGGTGTTCCGCCGCCAGGCCAAGGTGAACAAGCAGGGCTCCGAGGGCGAAGTGGCCGGCGCCGAGGGGGCCCAGGCCCGGGAGGTGTTCCTGGCCGGCTGCAGGGACTCGGTGCGCCGCTACAAGGAACTGATCGCGCTGGGGGTGTGCCGGGAGCAGGCCCGGTGCCTGCTGCCCCTGGGCCTCTACTCCGAGACCTACTGGACCTTCAGCCTCCAGGCCGCCGCACACTTCATCCGCCTGCGCACCGACAGCCACGCCCAGTGGGAGATCCAGCAGTACGCCCACGCCGTGCGGCAGGTGGTGGAGGCGGTGTTCCCGGTGGGCCTCAAGGCCCTGCTGCACGAATCCCGGTCATGACCACGCCGGTCATCCCGCCGCTCAATCCGGCCCTGCTGCACCTGGACCCGGACCACCTCTGGCTCATGCACTGCGCCGACGGGCCGGTGCCGCGCGCGGTGGTGCATTCGGTGCGCACCTTCCTGCACAAGGAGCTTTGGCCCTGGGAGCTGCGCTGGGAACAGGAGTTCCTGGGGCATCCCGAAGCCCTGCGGCAGGAGGCGGCCCGGCTGCTGGGTGGGGATGCCACCGACATCACCCTGGTCCCCAGCACCTCCGCCGGACTGGTGACCGTGGCCCAGGGCTTCCCCTGGCGCGCCGGCGACGAGGTGGTGCTGCCCCTGGGCGAGTTCCCCAGCAATGTCTACCCCTGGAAGGCCCTGGAGCCGCGCAACGTGGCCATCCGGGAGGTGCCCCTGTGGGAAGGGCACAAGGCGGGCTCCGGCGGCTGGGACACGCTGCCTCCGGGCGGCTTCAGCGCCGGGGACGATCCCGAGGCCCGGCTCATCGCCGCCCTGGGCGCCCGCACCCGGATCCTGGCGGTGTCCTGGGTGCGCTTCCAGGACGGCCTGAAGCTGGACCTGGCCCGGCTGGGCTCGGCCTGCCGCCGGCGCGGAATCCATCTGGTGGTGGACGGCATCCAGGGCGCCGGCACCCTGGTGCCCAATCTGTACGGGGTCAGCGCCTTCGCCACCGGCGGCCACAAGGGGCTGCTGGCGCCCCAGGGCCAGGGCTTCCTGTGGACCGATCCGCTGTTCCGGCGCCTGCTGGCGCCCTGCGGCACCTGGCTATCGGTGGAGGACTGCGCCAGCCAGGAGCGCCCGGCCACGGACACGGCCCGGCGCTGGCTGGAGGATGGCCGCCGGCTGGAGGCCGGAAGCCCCAACGTCATGGCCTGCGTGGGGCTGCTGGAGGCCATGAAGACCCTGCAGCAGCCGGGTGTGGCCAGCATCGCCGAGCACGTGAAGGCGCTGCAGACCCTGCTGCTGGACGACCTGGCCGGCAGCCCGATGTGGGGCCGGGAGGTCCAGCGGCTGCGCGGGCTGCAGGAGGGAGACCGGCTGGGCTCCATTCTCAGCTTCCACCACGGGGCGCTGGCCCCGGAGGCGCTGCAGGACCTGCTGCAGCAGGGCTGCCGCCGGGGCGTCTACGCCTCGGTGCGGGAGGGCTACCTGCGCCTGGCCCTGCACGGCTGGCACGAGGCGGCCGATCTGCACCGGGTGGTGGACTGGCTCAGTTCCTAGTTTCCCAGAAGGACTGGTGCAGCGCGGCGATCTCCGCCTCCACCTCCGGGACCGGGCCGATGACCTGGACCGGCTTCTGGCCGTGGGCGAACAGGTCGCGGGCCGGCAGGTCCAGGGTGGGATTCTCGGCGCAGGCGCCGGTGAGGGCCAGCAGGCGCCGTTCCGCCATGCCGTAGACCAGCCGGCCGATGTGGGCCCAGTACTGGGTGGCCGCGCACATGGCGCAGGGTTCCACGGTGGTGTAGAGGGTGCAGCCCCACAGGTACTCGGGGCTGTAGGCCCCCGCCGCCCGGCGAGCCAGCACCGCTTCCGCATGGTTGACCGGGTCCACGTTGCCCTGCTCCAGCAGCACGGTCTCCTGGTCCGGGGCCACCAGGAGCGCCCCGAACGGATGCCGCCCCTGGGCAACGGCCCGCAGGGCGAAGGCATGGGCTGCGAGCAGGTGCCGGCGCACCTGTTCGGAGGTAGGAATAGGACTATCGGGCATCGTGGCCTCTGGGCATGACCAGCCAGCCTAGCAGCAACAGCGTAAGTAAAAATTTTTTTAGACAGTAAAAAATTTAATTCATGGGGAAATTTGATAGGCTTGCCTCAACGCGCCAAGCCCGGAGGCAGTCATGAAGAAGTCAATGCTGGTCCTGTCCACCTTGTTCACTTTCGCCTGCGGACTGGCGGCCGCGCCGCCCAAAAGCAAGGTGCGCATCGCCCTGATCGTCGAGTCCACGGTGGACGACAAGGGCTGGTGCGAGTCCATGCACGACGCCATCAAGTCGGTGCAGAAGGAGTACGGCACCTCGCTCGTGGAATACAGCTACAGCGAGAAGATGAAGCCGGTGGACGCGGGCAGCGCGGCCCGGCAGTATGCCTCCGGAAAGTATGATTTAATCATCTGTCACGGCGCCCAGTACAAGAACCTGGTGCTGGAGATGGCCGACGAATTCCCCGCCACCTCGTTCGTATTCGGCACCAGCGCCGAGGTCGGGCCCAAGAATGTCTTCACCTACATGCCCGAGAGTGAGCAGACCGGCTATCTCAACGGCATCATCGCCGGCATGGTCACCAGGAGCAACATCGTCGGCCTGGTGGGGCCGGTGGATGGTGGCGACGCCGCCCGCTACGACCGCGGCTTCGTGCTGGGGGCCAAGTCGGTGAACCCCAAGGTCGACGTGAAGGTGGCCCACACCGGCAGCTTCGGGGATTTCGTCAAGGCGGCCGAGCTCGCCCACACCCAGGTCAAGGCCGGCGCCGATTTCCTCACCGGCTCCTCCCAGCAGGCCATCGGTGCCCTGCGCGCCGTGGCGGAGTACAAGGACAAGTCCATCTGGTGGGCCGGCCAGGACACCTCCCAGCTGGGCATTCCCGAGGCCTACAAGGTGCTCGGGGCCTCCAGCTACGAGTACGCGGCGGTGGTGAAGGAACTCATCGCCAAGCGCGAGGCCGGCGTCCTGGGCGGCATCAACATCCCCATGACCTTCGCCAACAAGGGTTTCAGCTACAAGTTCAACGACAGGGTGGGCAAGGTCCTGACGCCGGCCATCCGCAAGGCCGTCGACCAGGCCAAGGCCGACCTGGTCTCCGGCAAGCTGCAGGTGGCCTGGAAGGACGTCAAGTTCTAGCGGGAGGTCCCCCTGGACCTTTGACCCCACGCGATGTCCGGGCCGAGCCCGGACATCGCGTTTGCCGAGAGGTGGCCTTGCACAATGACGCAGCCGCGGCCGTCGAGCCGATCCTCGAACTCAGGCTCGCGGGCATCACCAAGCGCTTTCCCGGCATCCTGGCCTGCGACGACATCGCCCTGGACATCCGGCGCGGCGAGGTGCTGGCCCTGGTGGGCGAGAACGGGGCCGGCAAATCCACGCTCATGAACATCCTGGCGGGGATGTACCAGCCGGACGCGGGCACCATCACCCTGAACGGCCGGCCGGTCCGGTTCCGCGATCCCAGCGACGCCCATGCCCGGGGCATCGGCATGGTGCACCAGGACTTCATGCTGGTGCCCAACATGACCGTGGCCGAGAACGTCGCCCTGGGGCTGCGCCGGCTGCACCGCTGCCTGCGCCTGGACCTGGCGGAGGCACGCCGGCTGCTGCTGGAGACCGCGGCCCGGCACGAGCTGCCGGTGCATCCCGACGCCTATGTCTGGCAGCTGTCCGTGGGCGAGCAGCAGCGGGTGGAGCTGATCAAGACGCTCTGCTTCGGCGCCCAGGTGCTGATCCTGGACGAGCCCACCTCCGCCCTCACGCCCCAGGAGACCGATGACCTGATCGACCGGCTCAAGCGCATGTCGGCCCAGCTCGCGATCGTGTTCATCAGCCACAAGCTGAACGAGGTCAAGGCGCTGTCCGACCGGGTGGCGATCCTGCGGCGGGGGGCGGTGGTGTTCCAAGGGCCCACGACCGAACAGTCCCCGGCCGACCTGGCCGCGCTCATGACCGGCCGGGAGGTGGTGCTGCCGCACAACGAAGGTCGGGCCCAGGGCGGCGCGGCCATCCTGGAGGCCCGGCAGCTGCAGGTGCGCGGCGACCGGGGCCACCTGGCCGTGGACGGCCTGGACCTGAGCCTGCACGCCGGGGAGATCCTCGGCCTGGCCGGGGTTTCCGGCAACGGCCAGCGGGAGCTGGCCGAGGCGCTCACCGGCCTGCGGCCGGTGGCGGCGGGCGGGATCCGGTTCCTGGGGCGGGACTGCACCCACACGGGCGTGGCCGCCCGGATCGCCGCGGGCCTGGGCTACATCCCCGAGGACCGGCACCACGAGGGCATCGTCCCGGCCTTCTCGGTGCAGGAGAACCTGGCGCTCAAGGATTTCGCCACCCGGCGCTTCAGCGTGGGCGGCCTGCTCCGGCTGCGCGCGTTGGCCGACCATGCGGCAGGTTTGCGGCGCCACTTCGACATCCGCTGCGCCTCCACCGCCGCGGCCGCGGGCTCCCTGTCCGGAGGCAACATCCAGAAGGTCATCCTGGCCCGGGAGCTGGCCCGGGAGCCCCGGGCCCTGGTGGCCGTCTACCCCACCCGGGGCGTGGACCTGGGCGCCCAGGAGTTCATCCATGCCCAGCTGCTGGCGCGCCGGGCCGCCGGCGGCGGGGTGCTGCTCATTTCCGAGGAGCTGGAGGAGCTCATGAACTTGTCCGACCGCATCGCGGTGATCTACAAGGGCCGGATCCTGAAGGTCCTGCCCTCGGCGGAGGCCACCCGGGAACGGCTCGGCCTGCTCATGGCGGGGGTCATCGATGGGGAATAGCTTCAGGATCGGCTACGGCGCCGCCGTGGTGACGGCGGCCACCCTGGCCGCGGCCGGGGCCGGGGCGCTGGCCCTGCTGGCGGTAGGGGCGAGCCCCCTGGCCACCTACGCCACCATCTTCACCGGGCCGTTCAAGGACCTGTTCGGCGTCAGCGAGATCCTGGTGCGGGCGGTGCCCCTGATCCTGGTGGCCCTGGGCATCGCCATCTCCTTCCGCAGCGGCATCATCAACATCGGCGCCGAGGGGCAGATGCTCATGGGCATCCTGGCGGCCACCGCCACGGCCCTGGCCTTGAAGGGCCTGCCGGGCTGGGCGCTGCTGCCCCTGACCCTGCTGGCCGGCGCCGCGGGCGGCGGGCTGTGGGCCGGCATCGCCGGGCTGCTCCGGGCCCGGCTGGGGGTGAACGAGATCCTCAGCACGGTGATGCTCAACTACATCGCGGCCCAGCTCTACACCTTCCTGCTGCGGGGGCCCATGATCGACCCGGGCGAGCTGGAGACCGGATCGGGCACGCCCCAGTCCATGCGCCTGCCCCGTGCCGCCTGGCTCAGCCGGCTGGTGCCGGGAACCCGGCTGCACACCGGGCTGCTCCTGGCCCTGGTCCTGGCCGTGGCCGTCTACGTCCTGCTCTGGCACACCACCTGGGGCTTCCGGCTGCGCGCCGCCGGCGCCGAGGCCAAGGCCGCGCGCTACGCCGGCATCAGCGTGGAGCGGTCGCTGGTGACGGCCATGGTGCTGTCCGGTGCCTTCGCCGGCCTGGCCGGGGCGGTGGAGCTGACCGGCGTTCACCACCGGGCCATCGAGAACATCTCCTCGGGCTACGGGTTCGCCGGCATCGTCGTGGCGCTGTTCGGCGCCCTGCATCCGGCCGGGATCGTGCCGGCCGCGGTGTTCTTCGGCCTGCTGCTGGTGGGGGCGGACATGACCCAGCGCACCGCCGGGGTCCCGGCCAACATGATCCTGGTGCTCCAGGGCGTGATCATCCTGGCCATCGTCTCCGCCAAGATGTACCTGAACAACGCCTACGCCCAGGAGCGGGCGCGCCGGATGTGGGCGCGCCTCAGGCGCCCTTCCTCTGCAGCACCCCGGCCCGGAGGCCTGTCGTGAACCCTGGTGGCATGGTCTACAACATCCTGTCGCTCGGCGTGCCGTTCTCGGTGGCGCTGCTGCTGGCCTCCCTGGGCGAGATGTTCAACCAGCGCGCCGGGGTGTTCAACCTCGGCTGCGAAGGCATCATGTGCATGGGCGCTTTCCTGGCCTTCCTGCCGCCCACCTTCCTCAAGGCCGGGCCGCTGGCTCCGTACGGCAACCTGCTCGGGTTCGCCGCGGCCCTGGGCGGCGGTGTGCTGCTCGGGCTGCTGTTCGCCCTGGTGACCGTGACCTTCCGGGCCGATCAGGGCATCGCCGGGATCGGCCTGCAGATGTTCGGCTGGGGCCTGTCCGGCAGCCTGTTCCGGCACTACATCGGCGGCGTCACCGGCGTGGAGGGCATGGCGGCCTGGCCGATTCCGGGCCTGGCCCGGATCCCCTTCCTGGGGGGGATCCTGTTCAACCACAATCCGGTGGTCTACTTCGCCTTCCTGCTCGTGCCGGCCAGCTGGTACGTGCTGTACCGGACCCCCTGGGGGCTCAAGGTGCGGGCGGTGGGCACCGCCCCCCGGGCCGCGGACAGCATGGGCATCCACGTGAACCGGGTGCGCTACCAGGCCCTGATGCTGGGCGGCGCCATGGCCGGGCTGGGCGGCGCCTATCTGTCCCTTTGCCAGGCCAAGATGTTCGCCGACGACCTGGTGGCGGGGCGGGGCTTCATCGCCGTGGCCCTGGTCTACTTCGGCCGCTGGAGCCCGCTGGGCATCCTGGGCGGCGCGCTGCTGTTCAGCCTGGCCCAGACCCTGCAGCTGTCCATCCAGGTGGGCGGCATCAAGTTCCCCTACGAGTTCGCCGTGATGCTGCCCTATGTCCTGGTGATCCTGGTGCTGGCCCTGGCCCGCAAGGCCCGCATGCGCGGTCCGGCGCAGCTGGGCGTGCCGTTCGACCGGGAGATGCGCTACTGATATTCCTGAGGGGAAGCCACCCATGCGTGGCTTCGCGCGAGCACGGCGCGCCTCTGTCTCCCAGCGTCCCGCCTGAAGTCTCGCGCTACCATGGGGCATCCCTTCGGAGTGGTCATGACCCCCCTGCTGCTGAGCCTCCTTCTCGCCGCCGCGCCCGGCCCCACCGTCACCTTTCCCGACAGCGGCAGCGTGGTGGCCAAGGGCCAGGTGTTCCAGGCCGAGGTGGCCCGCACCACCGAGGAACAGGAGCAGGGGCTCATGTTCCGTTCCTCGCTGGCCCGGAACCGCTGCATGTTCTTTCTGTACGAGGCGGACGGGGGCCACGCCATCTGGATGAAGAACTGCCTCATCGCCCTGGACGTGGTGTGGCTCAAGGCGGACGGGACCGTGGTGGAGACCAGCGAGCAGACGCCGCCCTGCTCGCCCATCCTGGGCGACGCCTGCCCCACCTACGGCGGCACCATGCCCGCCCGCCACTTCGTGGAATTTCCGGCCGGCACCCTGCGCCGCCTGGGGCTGCGCAAGGGGGACCGGCTGGGCTGGAACCTCAAGCTGGCGGAGGGGCGCATCATCACCGGCGGCGCGCCGATGCCCACGAGGAGTTTGACCAAGTAATGGTCCGGGTCCCTCCATTTCGCCCTGGTCGTTGTCTCTGAACGCATTCGCGTTCAGAGACAACGGAGTTGATCGGGCAGATTGGCAGGGACTGTGTTCCACCCCCGGGTGGGAAAAAAATCGGACGGACTGCCCACAACCTTCTGAAGCTAACGAGAGCGACCGCATAAGGGGCAAAAAGCCCCGAAAACGGTTTGATTTCCAGCCTCCGAGAAGTCTGGTTGGGCCGAAAACCCGGAGGTGGACACACAAATGCCGGTTGCACTCCGGCGAAGCAATCCGTTCTGTTGGATCGCGATCAGCGATCCAACAGAACGAACAAGGGCGAAATGGAGGGACCCGAACCTTTACTAGTGATCGCTGAGCGCCGCCTCGGGGGCCTCGGACTTGCGGGTCCGCATGGGCGGCTCGATGCCACGCCAGCCCAGCTTCCAGGCCAGGTTCAGCACCAGGGTGAAGGCCAGGTACAGGGCGCAGAACGGCAGGAAGAAGCGCTCCCGCAGGATCACCAGCAGCGACAGCAGGCAAAGCACGCCCAGGGTCATCCCGTGGACGGCGTGGGGGTGGTGCGAGCGCTTCTTGAAGCTGGGGAAGCGCACGCTGGACACCATCAGCAGCCCCACCAGGAACAGCTCGGCGGCGAACAGGTAGGCGTGGACGGCAGTGGTGGGCGAGGCGGGCCAGTACAGGATCACAGCGGCCACGCAGGCGGCGCCCACCGGGATGGGGGTGCCCACGAAGAACCGCGAGTCCACGAAGCCCACCTGCACGTTGAAGCGGGCCAGGCGCAGGGCGCCGCAGGCGATGAAGAAGAAGGAGGCGGCCCAGCCCACGGCGCGCAGCTGCGGGTCCTGCAGCCCCAGCTGGAAAAAGCCGTAGCGGTAGGCCAGGATGGCCGGCGCCATGCCGAAGCTGAGCACGTCGGCCAGGGAGTCCAGCTGGACCCCGAATTCGGTGGCGGTGTTGGTGGCCCTGGCCACCCGGCCGTCGAGGCCGTCGAAGACCCCGGCCAGGACCAGCAGCACCGCGGCCCAGGTGAAGGAGCGGCTGGGGTCGTCGCCGGCGGCGTTGATGGACATGACGACGCTGGAAAAGCCGCACAGGACCGAGATGAGGGTGATGGTGGAGGGCAGGGCGAACTTCGAGCGGGCCACCACCCGGCGCCGCCGTTCCCTGCGTTCCTCGGTATTCAGGCGTGTTCTCATTTCCCCATTCTTCCATCAATTCAATCGGAATGTGCCGAGACCTTTTGGCCGGGAGGGATGCTTTCCCCCGGTGAACGCACTACGCTAGGGAGGGTTCGCGGCCGGTTCGGGCGCGGATCCGCGTGAAAGTCTGACGGCTGACGGAAGAGGAGGTTCCATGGCGACCTGGCTACAGGTGATCCTGGCGATCGTGCTGGTGGGGGTGGGTGTTTGCCTGGTGCCGTTGCTGCTGCAGTTGCGGCGTACCGCGGCGGCCGTGCAGCAGCTGGCGGAAAGCGCCCGGGGCGATCTGCGCCAGGTGGCGGACGATGTGCACCACCTGCGGGGCCGGGCCGATGAGCTGGCCGACATGGCCGCATCCAGCATGGAGCTGCCCCTGGGCCTGGGCCGGATCCTGGCCGGGGTGGGCCAGGGACTGGAGGGCTTCCTGGCCCGGGACGGGGGGGCGCCCTGGTTGAGTGCGCTGTTGACCGGTTTGAAATTTGTCATAAGCTTCATCCGCCGGCCACGCAAGGCCGGCGGGCCCAAGGAGGCATCCCATGAGTGACGATCGAACCGCGCTGGGCAACAATCTGCTGCTGTTCCTGGTGGGCGCGGCCGCAGGCGCGGTCCTGGTGGCCCTGACCACGCCCAAGAGCGGGCCGGATCTGCGCACGGACATCAAGGACCTGGCCGGTCGGCTCAAGCGCCGACTGCGGGAGACGGGCGAAGGCTGCCCGGTCTGCGCCGACGAGGCCCACGACAGCGAGGCGACCCAGGGCTGAGAGCGACGGGGCAGCGCCCCCCGCCTGTCCCCCCCGGTTCGCCATGCGGGCCCCCATGGGCTTAGACTGTCCAGCGGGGCAGGAGCGCGCATGACGGTGGTGGTGATCGGGGGGGGGCACGCCGGGATCGAGGCGGCGCACATCGCGGCCCGGATGGGCATGGCCACGGTGCTGCTGACCATGAACCTGGACCAGATCGGCCAGATGAGCTGCAACCCCAGCATCGGCGGGGTGGGCAAGGGCCACATGGTGCGCGAACTGGACGCCCTGGGCGGGGCCATGGGCCGGCTCATCGACGCCACCGGGATCCATTTCCGCATCCTGAACGGCAGCCGGGGGGTGGCCGTGCGCGGTCCCCGGGCCCAGGCGGACCGGGTCAAGTACCGCATCGCCGCCCGCCAGCTCCTGGAGCGCACCCCGCATCTGAGCCTGGTCCAGGGCATGGCCGCCGGCCTGCGCTGGCGCGCGGGCACCCGCGGCCTGGAGGGGGTGGAACTGCAGGACGGCTCCTTCCTGCCCTGTTCGGCCGTGGTGCTCACCTCGGGCACCTTCCTCAACGGCCGGATCCTCATCGGCGACCGCAAGCTGGAAGCCGGCCGTGCCGGCGAGCCGCCCTCCACCGAACTGGCCCAGCAGCTGCGGGCCCTGGGCCTGCGGGCGCGGCGGCTCAAGACCGGCACCAGTCCGCGCATCGCCGCCGGCACCATCGACTTCAGCCGGCTGGAGGCCCAGCCCGGGGACGCGCGGCCCCGGCCATTCAGCTTCTTCGGCGGCGGCATCCACCAGCCCCAGGTGTCCTGCCACGTGGTGCACACCACCGCCGAGACCGAGCGGGCGGTGCGGGAGAACCTGGGCCGGTCCGCCATGTACGGTGGCCACGTGGAGGGGATCGGGCCGCGCTACTGTCCCTCCATCGAGGACAAGTTCGTCAAGTTCCCCCAGCGCGCCAGCCACCAGATCTTCGTGGAGCCGGACTCGCTGGAGACCGACGAGGTCTACCTGGCCGGACTGTCCACCTCCATGCCGCCGGACGTGCAGCTTCGCATGGTCCACAGCCTGCCGGGCTTCGAGGCGGCGAGGATCCTGCGTCCGGGCTACGCCATCGAGTACGACAGCTTCGATCCGCTGCAGCTGAGCCAGGGCCTGGCCATGGCGGACCTGGAGGGGGTCTGGTTCGCCGGGCAGGTCAACGGCACCACCGGCTACGAGGAGGCCGCCGGCCAGGGTATCCTGGCCGGGATCAACGCCGTTCGCTGGCTGCGCGGCCAGGCCCCGGTGGTGCTGGGGCGGGACCAGGCCTACCTGGGGGTGATGATCGACGATCTGGTGACCAAGGGCACCGACGAGCCCTACCGCATGCTCACTGCCCGGGCCGAGCACCGCCTGGGCCTGGCCTGCGATCTGGCGGACGTGCGCCTGCTGGACATCGCCCGGCAGGTGGGCGCCCTGACCCCCGCGGAGCTGGCCCGGGTGGAGGCCACCCGGGCCCGGCGCGAGCGGCTCCGGGAGCAGTGCCGGGAGGCCTGGGTGACGCCCAGTTCGCCCTTCGGGCCCATCGTCGAGGCCGCCGGCCTGGCCTTGAGTGCCGGCATGAGCCTGGGCGATCTGTTCCGCCGCCAGCAGATCACCGAGCCCCTCGCCGACGCGGCGCTGGACCTGCTGCCCGGCTGGACCGGGGACGCCGATCCGGGTTGGGATCCGGCCTGGGAGCGGGACCTGCTGCTGTTCGAACTGCGCTACCAGGGCTTCCAGGCGCGGGAGGCGCGCCTGCTGGAGGACCAGCGGGCCTGGGACCACGTGCGCATCCCGGTGGACTTCCGGGTGGAGCATCTGCCTGGCCTCAGCAACGAAGTTAAGGAGAAGCTCCAGCGCCACCGCCCGGAGACCCTGGGCCAGGCCGCCCGCATCCCCGGCATCACCCCGGCCGCCGTGACCCTGCTGCACCTGATGCTCGAACGCGCCGGCCAGGCCGGCTGACTACCGCTCCGATACCAGCTGCTTGAGGTAGGCCAGGAACGGCCCGCCCAGGTCCTCACGCTTGAGCCCGAACTCCACGTTGGCCTTGAGGTAGTCCAGCTTGTCGCCGGTGTCGTAGCGCCGGGCCGGGATGGCGGCGGCCACCAGCTTGCCGTGGGCAGCCATGGCGGCCAGGGCGTCGGTGAGCTGGTACTCGCCGCCCACGCCGGGCTTCAGCCGCTTGAGGTAGTCGAACACGTTGGGGGTGAGCACGTAGCGCCCCACTACGGCCCAGCGGCTGGGCGCCTCCGCCTGGCCGGGCTTCTCCACGATGTGGTCCACGTCCCACCACTGCGGCGCGCCCGTCGGCGGGTTGACGATGCCGTAGCGGGACACGTGGGCCAGCGGCACTTCCTGGACCCCCACCACCGACTTGCCGGTGGCCTCGAAGGCCTCCAGCAGGGCGCCCAGGGCCGGGTCGGCCTCGTCGAACACGTCGTCGCCCAGCAGCAGCGCGAACGGCTCGTGGCCCACCGCGTGATGGGCGCACAGCACCGCGTGGCCCAGGCCCAGGGGCTCGCCCTGGCGCACGTAGGCGAACTGCCCGAGCCGGGTGATCCGCTGGACCTCTTCCAGCTCCTCGGTCTTGCCGCGCCGGCTCAGGGCCTCCTCCAGTTCGTAGGCCACGTCGAAATGGTTCTCGATGGCCTGCTTGCCGCGCCCGGTCACCAGGATGATGTTCTCCACGCCGGCGTGGATGGCCTCCTCCACCACGTACTGGATCACCGGCTTGTCCACCAGGGGCAGCATCTCCTTGGGCTGGGCCTTGGTGGCGGGCAGGAACCGGGTGCCGAGACCGGCCACGGGGATGACGGCTTTGTGGATTTTGCGCATGGGCCATTATCCTTCACGGGAACCGGTCAGGGGAAGGGGAACTGCCCGCCTGGCCAGACGTGATGGCCGGGCTTTGCCCGGACATCACGTGGGGGGGAAAGGGGGGAACATCGCGAGCGTAGCGAGCAGGCAGTTCCCCCCTTTCGTATCAGCCGGTCGGGTTCTCCGGGGCGGGCTCGAACGGCACCCCGGGCAGGGAGAAGCGCATGGTGGTGCCGTGGCCGCCTTCGCTTTCGATATGGATCTCCCCGCCGTGGGCACGGACGATCTCCCGGCAGATGGCCAGCCCCAGTCCGGTGCCGCGGCCTTCGGGCTTGGTGGTGAACATGGGCTTGAACACCTTGGCCAGCAGCTCGGCCGGGATGCCGCTGCCGGTGTCGCTCAGCCGGATCAGCCAGCGGGCCGGGGCGGTGTCCGGCTGGGCCTCCAGCCGCAGCTGGCCGCCGTCGGGCATGGCGTCCACGGAATTGTTCACCAGGTTGATGAAGAGCTGTTCCATCTGCCGGCGGTCCACGAACAGCAGACAGGGTTCGGGCGCCTCCCACTCGAAGGTCACCCCGTGCAGGGCCAGGGTCGGGCTCCACAGCCGCTGCAGATCGGCCACCAGCGGGCCCATGGCCACCGGCTCCTGCTGGATGCCGGGCCGGCGGGTCAGGTCCATCATCTTGCGCACGATGTCCCCCACCCGTTCGATCTGGGCGTGGATGACCCCCAGGCGCTCCCGGGTCCGGTCGCTCACGTCCGGCTGGCCCTGGAGCAGCTGCAGATGGCTGTTCACCAGGTTGAGGGGGGTGCCCACCTCGTGGGCGAAGGCCGCGGTGAGCTGGCCCGCCACCGCCAGGCGCTCCTGCTGGCTGAGCTCCTCCCGGAGCAGCGAGTTGCCCTCCATGAGCTTTTCCAGCTCCTGGTTCTTGCTCTGGAGGGCGGCCAGGGCGTCCTGGATGCGGCTTTGCAGCCCGGAGTTCAGCCCGCGGATCTCGGCGATGAGGGTTTCCCGCTCCTCCGCCGCGCGCTGCAGCTGGGTGGCCATGAGGTTGAAGCGGTTGGCGATGAGGCCCAGCTCGTTGTTGCTGCGCACGTCCGTGCGGGCGGATGGGTCACCCCTTTCCAGCCGGGTCATGGCCTCGGCGATGGAGGCGATGGGTTCGCTCACCACCGAGCCCAGGATCACCCAGAGCAGGATGAACTCGCCCAGGATCACCATGGGCAGGCGCAGCAGGGTGGTGTTGAGGTTGTTCTGCCAGACCGTCTCCCAGCGCTCCAGGTCGCAGTAGGCGCGGATCAGGCCCAGGGGCGGCTGCTTGGGGCGGGGGTTGCGGATGGGCAGGTAGATCTTCCAGGCCCGGGTGCCGGTGTTGAGCTCCACCAGTTCGGCCTGGGCCTGGACGATCTCCATGTGGCTGCCGATCTCCTTGCCCCACTCCACCTTGTCCTCGTCCTCGGAGGAGGCCACCAGGGCCACCTGGCTGTTGTAGGGCAGCCGGCGGAACACATCGATCTGGAAGATGCTCCGGTCCGGGCCGGCCAGGCTCTGGAGCAGCTCCTTGATCTTGGCCGGGTCGTGGAAGTCGTGGAAATCCTTGCTCCACCGCTGCAGGATCTCGGTCTCCACCGCCTGGGAGGTCTCGATGGACAGGTTGCGGGAATACCGCTCCAGCTCGCGGCGGCTGTTGCGGGTGATGGAAAAGGCCACCGCCACGGTGAGCACGCTGGTGACCAGGGCGGTCACGGTGAACAGCTTGGCGTGGAGGCTGTGGAACCAGGCGAACGGCTTGAAGCTCATGGCAGGTCCGCCCCTTCGGGGGCCAGCCCCAGGTCGTGCCGGAGACCGGCCACCAGCGGGGCCCTGGGGGTGGCCAGCGCCAGCGCCCGGAACTGCTCGAAGGCGGTCAGGCGCGCGTCGCCGAGCTGGTCCAGGAGCTCCCGGACCCCCGCGGCCAGGACCGGCCGGTGCCGGGCCTCCAGGCCCCGGAGCAGCCCGGCCAGCCGGGCCTCCAGGGTGGTCCGGTCGTGGTGGTCGCCCAGGGCGGTCTGCAGTTGCTTGAGCCGTTCCAGCCGCTGGACCCGGTCCAGCCGTTCGGGCGGTTCGGGCCGGTCCCGGGGTTCCGGGGGGCCATCCAGGGGGGCCTGGGGCTGGAGCAGGAAGGCCGGGGCCAGCACCTCCAGGGTGTAGCGCAGCCGCTTGATGCGGATGCGCAGCAGGTGCAGCGCCTCGGGATCCTCCTGGTCCAGGTGCGGCGCGCCGGCGAAGGCCCCCTCCAGGGCGGGCGCCAGGGCCTCCCACACCGCCGGCACCAGCTCGCCGGACCGGAACGGATCGGGCAGGCTGGGCACCTCCAGCAGTTCGGGCAGGTGCTTCAGGCCGAGCCCGGCCACGTCGTGGGCCATGGCCTTGCCGGCCGCGCGCCGGTGCCGGTCCAGCACCTCCAGGACGTGCTCCAGGCCCGAGCAGGTGGCCAGGCCGGGCACCTGCCGCCGCAGGGTCTCCAGGATGGCCAGGTGCGCATCCAGCTCCCGGCTGCGGCCCAGGGCCCGGGTCAGGCCCCGGAGGTTGCGGCCGTGGCGCCGGAAGCCGGGGTAGAGCTCCGGCGTCACCAGGCCCAGCACCGCCCGCAGGCGCCGGGAGGCCACCCGCACCTCGTGCAGCCGTTCGGGGCGGGTCTGCCATTCGGCTTGCGCCAGGCTGTCCGTCAGGACCCGCACCCGCGTCTCCAGGGCGCGGTGGAGCAGGATGGCCAGTTCCGCACAGTACATGGTCCCATTCTAGGGCCGGAAGGACCGGACTGGGCACGATTCCGCGCCCGCCACCCCGGGCCATAGCCGGTCCCCACGGTTCCTGGCCCGGCTACGAAAAAATAGCGTAAACTGCAGGTTCGAGGTCAGCATGGACGACATCATCATTCGCGGGGCCCGGGAGCACAACCTCAAGAACCTGGATCTGACCCTGCCCCGGAACCAGCTGGTGGTGATCACCGGGTTGTCCGGCAGCGGCAAGTCCAGCCTGGCCTTCGACACCCTGTACGCCGAAGGCCAGCGGCGCTACGTGGAAAGCCTCAGCTCGTACGCCCGGCAGTTCCTCGACCAGATGGAGAAGCCCGATGTGGACAGCATCGAAGGCCTGTCCCCGGCCATCTCCATCGAACAGAAGACCACCAGCCGCAATCCCCGGTCCACCGTGGCCACGGTCACCGAGATCTACGACTACCTGCGGCTGCTCTATGCCCGTGTCGGCCGGCCGGTGTGCATGGCCTGCGGCGCCCCCATCGCCAGCCAGACCATCCAGGAGATGGCCGACCAGATCCTGGCCCAGCCCGCCGGCACCCGGGTGCAGCTGCTGGCGCCGGTGGTGCGGGCCCGCAAGGGCGAGTACCGCAAGCTGCTGGCCGACCTCATGAAGCGCGGCTACATCCGGGCCCGGGTGAACGGCGCCATGGTGGACCTCACCGACGGTCTGCCGGAGCTGGACAAGCAGAAGAAGCACACCATCGAGGTGGTCATCGACCGGCTCAAGGTGGCCGAGGGCATCAGCAGCCGGTTGGCCGACAGCCTGGAGATCGCCTGCAACCTGGCGGAGGGCACCGCCCTGGTGGACCTGGACGGCCAGGAACGCCTGTTCTCCTCGCGCCTGGCCTGCAACAACCCCACGTGCGAGCGGTTCGGCCTGGGCATCCCCGACCTGGAGCCGCGCTCCTTCTCCTTCAACTCGCCGTTCGGGGCCTGCCCCGCCTGCGACGGCCTGGGCTTCAAGCGCCAGTTCGCCGAGGAGCTGATCGTGCCCAACCCCGAGCTGAGCATCAGCCAGGGCTGCATCCAGGCCAGCGGCTGGAAGAGCGCCGGCGAGGACGGCTGGCGCGGGCAGTTCCTGGAGCAGCTGAGCCGGGTGCTGGCCTTCAGCCTGGACACCCCCTGGAAGCGCCTGCCGGCCGAGACCCGCCAGGTGCTGCTGCACGGCCTGGACCGCAAGATGAAGTTCGTCTACCAGAACAAGGGCAACCGCTACGAGTTCATGCACAACTTCGAGGGGGTGGTGGGCAACCTGGAGCGGCGCTACCGGGAGACCTCCAGCGAAGAGACCCGGGCCGAGATGGAGGAATCCATGCGGGTGATCCCCTGCGAGGCCTGCCTGGGCATGCGCCTGCGCCCGGAGATCCTGTCGGTGTTCGTGGGCGGGCTGCACATCGCCGGGCTGTCGGCCCTGAGCGTGCGCGAGGCCCGGGCCTGGTTCCGGGAACTGGACCTGCAGGGCAAGGACGCGGTCATCGCCGCCAAGGTGCTCAAGGAGGTCCAGGAACGGCTGGGCTTCCTGGACGATGTCGGGCTGGGCTACCTGACCCTGGACCGCTCCGCCGGCACCCTCAGCGGCGGCGAAGGCCAGCGCATCCGCCTGGCAACCCAGATCGGCTCCAAGCTGCAGGGGGTGATGTACGTGCTGGACGAGCCGAGCATCGGCCTGCACCAGCGCGACAACCAGAAGCTGCTGCATACCCTCAAGGAGATGCGCGATCTGGGCAACAGCGTGCTGGTGGTGGAGCACGATCTGGAGACCATCCTGGCCGCCGACCACGTGGTGGATCTGGGGCCGGGCGCCGGCGAGCACGGCGGCTTCGTGGTGGCCCAGGGCACCCCGGAGGAGATCAGCCGCTGCGAAGCCTCCATCACCGGGCGCTTCCTGCGCGGCACTGACCGGATCGAGGTGCCCCGGGTCCGGCGCAAGGCCACTCGCGGCCAGCTCCAGGTGCTGGGGGCCACCGAGAACAACCTGCGCAAGGTGGACGCGGCCTTCCCCATCGGCCTGTTCACCTGCGTCACCGGGGTGTCGGGCTCGGGCAAGAGCACCCTGGTGAACGAGATCCTGTACAAGGCCCTGGCCAACCAGCTGCACCAGGGCGCCCACGTGGTGGGCCGGCACCGGGCCATCAAGGGCCTGGAGCACGTGGACAAGGTCATCGACATCGACCAGGCCCCCATCGGCCGGACCCCACGGAGCAACCCGGCCACCTACACTGGCCTGTTCACCCCCCTGCGCGAACTGTTCGCCCAGTTGCCCGAAAGCAAGGCCCGGGGCTACAAGCCGGGGCGGTTCAGCTTCAACATCAAGGGCGGCCGCTGCGAGAAGTGCGAAGGCGACGGCCTGCTCAAGATCGAGATGCACTTCCTGCCGGACATCTATGTCACCTGCGAGCAGTGCAAGGGCAAGCGCTACAACCGGGAGACCCTGGAAGTGCACTACCACGGCAAGAGCATCTCGGAGGTGCTGGCCATGACCGTGGCGGAGGCGCTGGTGCTGTTCGAGCCGATCCCGGTGCTGGCCAACAAGCTGCGCACCCTGTGCGAGGTGGGCCTGGGCTACATCCGGCTGGGGCAGAGCTCCACCACCCTGTCCGGGGGCGAGGCCCAGCGGGTGAAGCTGGCCAAGGAGTTGTCCAAGCGTCCAACCGGGCGCACCGTCTACATCCTGGACGAGCCCACCACCGGCCTGCACCTCAAGGACATCCAGAAGCTGCTGGAAGTGGTGCAGCGGCTCATGGAGGCCGGCAACACGGTGATCGTCATCGAGCACAACCTGGACGTGATCAAGACCGCCGACTGGATCCTGGACATGGGCCCGGAAGGCGGGGCCGAAGGCGGCAGCATCATCGCCCAGGGCACGCCAGAGCAGGTGGCCAAGAACCCGGCCAGCGTCACCGGCCAGTTCCTGAAGCCCTACCTCAAGGCGCGGTAGTCGCCCGCTCGGTAGCTACTCGGTCGGCCCCTTGGTCACCCGGGCGCGCAGCAGGGCCGCGGCATCCAGGAACACCGGGGTGGCCGCCTGGGCCTGGGCGCTGGCTGCCCGATTGGCTTCGGCGATGGCCTCGAACACCTCCCGGCGGTGCACCTCCACCTCCCGGGGGGCGTTGATGCCCAGCCGCACGCCGTCCTTGCCGATGCCCGTCACCACCACTTCGATATTGCCGTTGATGATGATGGACTGATCCAGTTTCCGGGAGATGACCAGCATGGCGCCCTACTTTCCGGCGAGGACGGGGTACTGCAGGGGGAAATGGTCGATGTTGAGGACGATCTGGCGGGCCTGCAGGGTCTGGATGTTGATCACCAGCGGCCCCGCCAGGTTGGCCGTCATCTTCGAGGGATCGGCCGGGATGGCCAGCAGGGCCAGGATCAGGGCGTCGGCGGGCTCGTGCAGCGCCAGGCTGCGGGCATCCTCATCGCTGAGCGGCACCACGTAGTCGGGCTTGATGGCCTTCACGTCGATGCAGGTGAACGACACGTCCTCCTGGTCCACGGCCTGGAGGAACTTGATCGGGTAGCCGTCCTTGGGCTCGAACAGACGGAACGCGGTGAGCTGGGGGAACCCCAGCAGGCCCCTGGGGAAGCTGAGGATGATGTCTTCCTGGGCCATGAGGCCTCCGGGGGAACGGGCGAAGCTGGGGTGCGGGAAGGGCGGCTTGCGGCGCGGGGGCTAGGAGCTCGCGCCCAGAACCGCCCAGATGGCGTCCAGGCGGGCCCGGCGAAAGCGGGGATTGGGGATGCAGCGCTCCAGCGCTTCCTTGCTGGTGGGCGGATGCTCCAGCCGGGCGACGATCCAGCGGTTGCCCAGCTCCATCACCGCGGCCACGTCCCCCTGGTTGCCCCAGCGATGGCGCAGCTCGGTGAGCTGGCGGGCCTTGTCCATGGCCTCCTCGCCCAGCCCCAGGTGGCGGATCTTTTCCAGCACCGGGTTGTTGTCCGGGGCCTGGTAGTGGCGCACCCGGTACAGCATCCGGCTCATTTCGGCGGGCAGGCCGGCCAGCGCAGGCCCCACCACCGGATCCTCGCGCTTGGCCTCGGCCTCCACGGCCAACGTGCGCAGCAGCGGCAGCAGGAGCGTGGCGTCCCGGGCGGCATAGCTGATCTGGGCCTCGCGCAGGGGGCGGTGCATCCAGTTGGAGTCCTGTTCCTCCTTGGGGATGTCCAGGCCCAGCTTCACCCGGGCCATGGTCTTGAGCCCCGGCTGGGGATAGCCCAGGGTCCGGGCCAGCAGCATGGTGTCCATGACCGACGTGGGGTTCACGTCATAGATCCGCTTGAAGACGATTCCGTCCCCGGAGAAATCGTGGACGATCCAGGGCACCTCGGCCATGGCCAGCAGGGCCGGGCGCATGAGTTCGGGGATGGCCAGGGGGTCCACCAGCCAGGCCCGGTCATGGGTGGCCACCTGCAGCAGGGCCAGCACGCAGTGATGGAACCCGGTGAGGCTGCATTCGATGTCCACCGCCAGGAGATTGGCGGCGAACCAGTGGGGCAGCGCCTGCGCCAGTGATTCCGGGGAATCGACAAAAGAGGTGGGAAGATCGAAGCGATCCGGTGCCATCCCTCCAGTGTGCCCGAAATCCGGAGGGGCGAACGAAGGTAAGTAGCCTGACATGAACGAGGGGTGACCGCCCGGTCGCTTCGCTCCCTCTTCGTCCCCCCTCATGCTCCCCCACGTGGTGCCTGGGCACCACGTCTGAAACGCTCCCGTCAGGACAGCGGCTTGAGCAGCGCCAGCACCTGCCGGTCGTGCACTGCCGGGTCCACCTTCGACACCACGGCGCGGATGGTGCCGCTCCGGTCGATGATGAAGGTCACCCGGGTGGCCATCTTCAGCACCGGCATCTTCACCCCGTAGGTGCTGATCAGGGTGCCCTCCGGATCGGCCAGGATGGAGAAGGGCAGGTCGTACTTGCCGGCGAAGGCCGCGTGGCTGGCCACGTCGTCGGCGCTCACGCCCAGCACCACGGCGCCGGTGGCCAGGATGGCCTGGTAGCCGTCGCGCAGGGAGCAGGCTTCCGCGGTGCAGCCCGGGGTGCCGTCCTTGGGATAGAAATACAGGACCACGTTGGACTTGCCCCGGAAATCCGCCAGCGTCACGGGGGTTCCGTGCTGATCCAGGGCGGTGAAGGGCGGGGCGAGCTGGCCCGGCTGCAGCGGGGCCGCCGATGCGGCCAGCCCGGCCGTCACCACCAGGGCCGTCATGCCTGTCCAGGCCATTCTCATGCTGCCTCCCGCAGACAACCCATGGTTGCCAACTGCAATATAGGGCGGCACCGAAAAAAAGCCCGGCCCCGTCCGGTCAGCGGGGCAGCAGGAACCGGATCGCCCCCAGCATGGCCACCGGGCAGGTGATGGCCCGGAGGATGCTGCCGCCCAGATAAACAGGGAGCCAGCCCGCGGCGCCCAGGGCGGTGAATTCACCGTCGGTCAGCCCACCTTCCGGGCCGCTGGTGAAGGCCACCGGGTTCCGGGCCAGGCTGGGGTTGCCCTGGGCGGTGGGCACCTCGTGGGCCACCCAGCGCTGGGGGGTGGGATCCGCCAGCAGCTGCTCGAAGCCGATGGCCGGGGCGAAGGCCGGCACCCGGGAGCGGTGGCTCTGTTCGCAGGCGCCATGGAGGATGCGCTGCCAGCGCTCGAACCGGGCGGCGGTCTTGTCCGCGTCGTACTCGCTGCGCCGGAACACCACCGGCTGGATCCGGGTGGCGCCCAGCTCCACCAGGGGCGGCAGCAGATCGTCCAGCAGGGACAGCTGGGCAGTGACCGGCACAAAGGCGGTGATGGCGCAGGGCGGCTCCCGGTCCTCCTGGAGCGGGGCCACCAGACGGGCCAGGGCCTGGTCCTTGGACAGCTCGACCAGGTCGGCCTTCCAGGGGCCGGTCTCGAGCACCAGCTCCAGGGCGGAGCCCGGGGGCAGGCGGAGCACCCAGAGGTGGCGGGCCTGGGCGGCGCCCAGGGGCAGCTGCAGCCCCGCGTGGGGCTGACCGGGGTAGGGGACGAAAAAGCGGGGGAGGCTCATGGCGGACTTTCCGGGAAACGGACGGCGAGGTAACCCTTACGGGTTATGGGTAGACTACTTTCGGAGGCGACTTGATCGAAGCATTGATGCGTTCGGCCCCATGGTGGGCCTGGGTTGGCTTTCATCTCCTGATCTTCATCATGCTCGCGCTGGACCTGGGCGTCTTCAACCGCAGGGCCCACGCGCCCAGCCTGCGCGAGGCCACGGCCTGGAGCGTCGCCTGGATCGTGCTGGCCCTGCTGTTCGACGCGGTCATCTGGAAGACCATGGGCGGGTTGTCGGCGGCGGAGTTCGGGACCGGCTACCTGCTGGAAAAGGCGCTGAGCGTGGACAACCTGTTCATCTTCGCCCTGCTGTTCTCCGCCTTCCAGGTGCCGGCCCGGAACCAGCACCGGGTGCTGTACTGGGGTGTGGTGGGGGCGATGATCATGCGCGCGGCGATGATCGCCGGGGGCATCACCCTGCTCAACCGGTTCGCCTGGATGTCCGAGCTGTTCGGGGCCTTCCTGGTCTACACCGGCGTCCGCATGCTGCTGGAGCGCGATCAGGTGCCCGCGGATCCCCGGCGCGGCCGGATCGCCCGGCTGTTCCAGCGGCTGCTGCCCTTCGACCCGGATGCGGGCTACGGACGCTTCTGGGTGGTGCGGGACCGGCGCCGCTACGCCACCCCCATGCTCATGCTGCTGGTGATCGTGGAGGCCACCGATCTGATCTTCGCGGTGGACTCCATTCCCGCGGTGCTTTCGGTGACCCGGGATCCCTTCATTGTCTATACCTCCAATATCTTTGCCATCCTCGGGCTGCGCAGCCTGTACTTCCTGCTGGCGCGGATGGTGGATCGCTTCCATCTGCTCAAGATCGGACTGGCGGTGGTGCTGGCCTTCGTGGGCGGCAAGATGGTGCTGGCGCATTGGCTGGAGGTGCCCATCCTGGTCTCGCTGCTGGTGGTGCTCCTGGTGCTGCTGGTGAGCGTGGCCGGAAGTCTGATCTGGCCCAAGGCCGAACGAGGAGAATCCTGATGGAGGTGTGGCGGCATTCCCTGGATACGGCGCCCCGGCTCGGGCGCTGCGTCCTCACCCTGGGCAACTTCGACGGGGTCCACATGGGCCACCGGACCCTGCTGGAAAATGCGTCCCGACGGGCCGAGGCCCTGGCCGTGCCGGCCGTGGTGGTGACCTTCGATCCGCACCCGGCGGTGATCGTGGCCCCCGAGCGCCGGCCCCGGCTGCTCATGACCCTGGCCCAGCGCCTGGAGAGCTTCGCGGCCACCGGCATGCACCTGGCCTGGATCATCCCCTTCAGCCGGGCCTTCTCGGAGCTGAGCCCCGGTCAGTTCCTGGACGGCCTGGCGCGGGTGCTCAGCCCGGTCGAACTGCACGTGGGGCGCGCCTTCCGGTTCGGCAAGGACCGGGCCGGGGCCCTGGACACCCTGGAGGCCTGGGGGCAGGCTGGCGGCCGGGATGGCACGCACTGCGAGGTGCATGGCCACGCACTGCAGGCCCCGGATGGGGGCCACCTGTCCTCCACCCGCATCCGCCAGGCCCTGGACGCGGGCGCCGTGGAGGAGGCCGGCGCACTGCTGGGCCATCCCTATGCCCTGACCGGCGTGGTGGTGGAGGGCGAGCGCCGGGGCCGGCACCTGGGCTTCCCCACCGCCAACCTGGCGTGGGAACAGGAACAGCTGCCCGTGCACGGGGTCTATGTCACCGAAGTGCGGGGGGCGCGTTGGCCCGGTTGGCGGCGGGGCCTGACCAATGTCGGCCTGAAGCCGACCTTCCAGGGCGCGGGCATGGCCCTGACCGTGGAGACGCACGTGCCGGGATTCCACGGGGACCTGTATGGCAGTCACCTGGAGGTGCGGTTCCTGCATCGCCTGCGCGGCGAGCAGAAGTTCGACGGGCTGGAGGCGCTCAAGGCCCAGATCGCCCTGGACGTGGCGGCGGGGCTGGCCTGGGGGGCCGGCGAGGAAATTTCCTCTGACGGCTAAATGCAGCATTTAATAGGACATAGCCAAAAATGACCCGCGCCGTCCGGGCAGCCCTTGAAATTTTTCCTCGCAATGTTGTGAATTTATAGTAACCTTAATTTCTGCCGCGATCGAGGTTGTGGCAGTCGGAAGGAAAGCGAGTCAGCCCGCAAGGGGTGGTCGAGTCCGTCCGGGCGTCTTTGAAAGCCGGATAAAGAGAACGGAAATGCATTGCAAACGTCCCGAAAGGGATGTCAAGAAACCAAGCGAACAACGTGTTCGGCTCCGCG
>Ga0302279_10000616_pt1 | contig 52403 bp, 46 predicted proteins | sample III_Bog_N3_3_FD_194541 | JGI IMG/M metagenome (GOLD analysis project Ga0302279, IMG submission 194541) | Peat permafrost microbial communities from Stordalen Mire near Abisko, Sweden - III_Bog_N3_3 | ecosystem: Environmental > Terrestrial > Soil > Wetlands > Peat | place: Sweden: Abisko... | reverse complement strand
ACTCCGATCATGAACAGACACGGGGCAAGGTCCGCGAAGCCTCCGCCAAACAGTGGCAGGTGCTGGTGGTGCAAGCACACGAGCCCGGCGACCGTCGCCGTGGACGTCGCGTGGCCGCTGTAGAAGCTGCGAAAGTCGTTGGAGGTCCCGCACGTGTGCAGGAGGTGGCCTTGCGCGTCCAGTGCCACGCCGTTCGCGCCGCAGCTGAGAACGTAGGGGCGCATGCGGCCCACGGAGTGCTCCGCGCCGAGGCTGACGAGGCCGGCGAAGCCGAGGGACTGAAGGTCGATTATCGCGAGCTGCCATGCCACCTCCGCGTTCTGGTGGACCGACAGCGCCGCGAAGTAGTCGTCCATCACGAAGGGTACGAGAGCGCCAGCCTTGTACATGATGTCCGTCGAGGTCGACGCGAAGGACTGGACGGCCGCGGTGCGGCCGAGGAACACGCCGCGCGCCCAGCTATCGAAGAGGATTGGCTTCGTCCAGGTAGCGCGGCTGGGCAGCGGAACGCGATCTTCGAACTCCGTGTCTCCGAAGGTCAACGCCAAGGAATCGATGACCTCCCACAGATGCACACGAGGCCAGGAGTCGCTCCATTCGACGTGCTCAGGGTCGGCCAGCGCAGTCCGGGGGAGGCCAAGCGCCACACCGAGCGCGGCCACACGGAGGAGTCGTGACGACATCCATGCCATTGCTAGAGGCGAACCCTGAACACGGCGTTGAAGGTGGAGAGATCACCGCCGTCGATCCCGTTCGCAGTGACCAGGGAGTATTTCTCCCCGAGCTGCCAGTGGTAGGCCGCCTCCACGCCCATACTGAAGCGCCACGTCAGCGGAACGTCAAGGCCCAGTCCAACGGGAACGCCAGGTTGCGAGCTCGAGAAGAACCCTGAAGCCGCCTTGGCGTCCGACGAGCCCACGAGCGCCACGTCGTAGTAGCCGACGCCCGCGAACGCGTACGGGTGCACGAAGCGCAACGGCAACGTGAAGCGAGCGACGGCCTCCGCGCCCGTGGTTACAAACCCCACGGTCCCTGCGGGGCTCACCGACGCGTGCGCCGTGTTGGACATCCCGACGTACCGGGCCTCGAACGCGAGCCACCGGGTCAGCTCGACCCCGAAGCGCGCACCCCAGGCCGGGCCCGGATGCATCACCGTGCCCACGCCGCTGTTGAAGGCGAAGGGCCCCCCTTCGTTCATCGCCGACACGCCCAGGTCGAGCCCTACGTAGATCCCCGGAGTGGCGCGGCACCGCCGGCATCCCGGTGGCGGGCCAGCGCCGCGACAACGGCAAACACCGTCGACGACGGGCGTGGCCTCTTGTGCGAATCCGGTGCGAGCCGATACCGCAGCAGCGACGAAGAGGAGAAGACCTGCCAGGGGCGCTCGAAGCGATTCGGACAAGAGGGGCCTTCCGACCGACCTTCGCAGCGTCGGTACTCCCGAGCAGGCTGCAAGAGGTGGGCCCCGGCGGCGCGGCCCAGATCCGGAAGCGCCTCTCGGCGACTTCCGGATCCCGCGCCCTCAAGCGGGTGCGAGCTTCGGCCGCGAGGGATCGAGCCCGGCAGCGGGGGCGGGCCCCTCGGGGCTCGCCTCGCGGCGCTGGGCGTACATGCGCCCCAGAACGACGGCCAATCCAGTCCACGCGACGCAGAGAGCGACGTTCACGGCCAGGAACGCGCGCGGGCTCAGCGCTGCGCGCGTTCCGAACCAGACGAGCCCGGCAGACAGCGAGTCGCCAGCTCGCATGACGAACGTATCGATGACCTGCTTGGCCTTGTACTTCGCCTCGCGTGACGTCTTGAGCCACAACGCTTGACGGCTCGTGTTCGACAGCGAGTAATCCAGCGTGCTCTCCGCGATTCGACCGACGAACAGAACGCCGATGAGCGGCGCTGCGAGCGCGGCGCCGTAGCCGGCGAGCGAGGATAGGGGGACCAGCACCAGCGCCGCGCGCAGGCCCGCGTACTTGATGATCCGCGACACCGCGAACAGCTGCAGGATGACGCCTGCGGAGTTGATCCACTCGAAGTAGCGCGCCTTGAAATCACCGATGTAGGCCGCCTCGGTGAGCCCCATCGCGTGTGCGGCGGCGGGCGCGCCGGTGAGCAGCATGCGGTCGAGCACGTAGTCGCCGGTCTTCGTGACGATGTTCAGGACGAGGATCAGGATCGCGAAGAGGAGCAGGTAGCGGTCGCGCAGGATGAGCAGGAAGGCATTGTCGTGGGCGAGAGGCTCGTCTTTGGGCTTTGGCGCGTCTTTCGAGTCACTCCCGACCTCCCGCCGGTTGATCAGGTAGGTGAGCCCGAGGGTCGACACCAGGATCGCCGCCGCGACGAGCATGAGGAGAAACGGCGAACCCACGCGCACGAGCGGTCGGGCGATCGTCGCCCCCCCAACTGCCCCAATCGAGCTTCCGATGCCGATGATCGGGAAGAGGCGCTTGCCCTGCTCGTCGCTGTAGGTGTCGGCCGCGAAGCTCCAAAACTGCGCGATCGTCACCGTATTGAATACGCCGACCCACAGGAAGAAGGGAATCCCCAGCGGCACGCCGCGGCTCCCGAGCAGCCAGAACAACGCGAGGTTCGCCGCAAAGAACAGCGTCACAATCGCGATGAGCATCACCCGGCCGACCCGCGCCGAGAGCCAGCCGTAGATGCTCGTCACGAAGATGAGCAAGACCGCCTGCCCCACGGCGGCGTAGCTCTTCACCGCCGCGCCTCCGCCCAGCAAGATGAGCGGCTCGCGCGCGACCTTCAGCAGGTAGTAGGCGGTCAGAAGGAGGAAGACGTTTAGCGCGAGGAGAAGCACCGTCGGCGCCTCGCCGGGCCGGACCTCCCCGAACAGACCGAGGACATATTCGACGGGGTGCTCACGAAACTTGAGACGGACCTTCTTCTCCATCGTGCGAGATCACCTCGGCGCCCGCAAAGCACGAACGAGACCACGCCGGGGACGCGGCCGAGCCTTGCCCGACGTAGGCATGTTAGTTGCTGGCTTCAGGGCATGGTTCTTCGTCGAGGGCTCGCGTGAGGCTTTCCCCGACGCCACGAGGGAACAGGTTCCCGCGGCTCCTCCTTGGTTTGCAAGTTGGCTGCGGCATTCTCGCAATGCGAGCGAACCGATTTGCCGGCGCCCAGCAGGGCAACCCGCTGTCCGCCCCGACGGGCGGCAGGTCAGCGCTCATGGGCAACACGGGCGTCGCCCTCGCGCGCGATGGATCCGCCCCGTTTCTCAACCCGGCAACCATCGTACGCATCGACGACAACTCCCTCGCCTTCTCGGTCAACTTCTACACCTTCGCGTCGACGACATTCAGCGGGTGGCACCAGCCGGGGCCTGTGGACAACGCCCAGTACGGCAACGTCGCGCTCAACGGGACCTCCGTAGGCACGAACGGCTTCCGGATCTATCCGGCGACGCTCTGCCTCTTCTTCACGATTCGAGGCGTCACCTCCGAGGGTTCGAACGATGGCGGAGTCCGCCGTGGAAGGCAGAAGCTGGCCGTTTGCTTCGGAAGCACGGAGTTCGAGGACGTCATCCTGCCGGCGATCTCGTTCCATGGGACCACCCCGCTCGGCCTGACCGCGCAGACGCAGTCCGTCGCCCGCGACTGGAACCGCTTCCAGGCGGGTCCGACCTACAGCATCTCGCTGGGCGACGACTTCGCGCTCGGCGCATCACTCCACGGCGTTTACACTGCAGAGGACTACGTCTTCGACAGCAACGGCATCACTGCCGCAACGGGAGGAGGCTCCGTGCAATCGTCGCTCGGTGCGTCCGGCGCCGGACGCGCCTTCGATCTCGCTGCGATCTTGGGGGCGACCTACCACCGGGGTTTCATCACGGTCGGCGCCAGCGTGCAGCTGCCCGCGCTGCACGTCTTCGGGACCTACTCGGCCACGATGCACACCGAATACGGCCTCGCGGGGTCCGATACGGCGACGCTGGCGAATGGCTCGGGAAGCTTCACGGCTCCCCCTCCGGTGCGGTTCGCGCTCGGTGCCGGGGCCGAGTGGCGAAGGCTCGTCGTCGAGCTCGACGGGTCGTTCCAGGTGCCCGTGGGCTCTCTCTCCTCGTCGCTCAGCGGAGTGTCGACGACCCTCGCGGGAACCGCCGCCACCACCACTTCGTTCAACGCCGTCTATTCAGTTCCTGAGCATCCCGCCTGGAACACCGCCGCCGGCGCGGAGTACTTCGTCTCCAAGAGCTTCAGCGTCATGGGCGGCGCGTCGACCAGCTTGAGCATGCTGCCGGCCCTGGCGCCGACGATGTCTCTGGGAAACCTCATGCAGGCGCGCACGAGCTCGGCCTCAGCGTCTCTCGGCATCGGCTCCTACGGCGGAGGGGCCGACTTGCTCATCGGCGCGCAGCTTGGCTACGCCTGGGGGCAGTCGATGGCGGTCAATCCCTACGCGCTACCGAACGACTGGGCGGTCGTCGATCTGCACTCCTACAGCGTGATGCTCATCCTCGCGGGAGCGACCGACCTTCGCGCGATCGGGCGGGCCGTGGAGAAGGTCGAGAAGGCCGTGACGACAGGCAACCCCGAGCTGCCGCCCGTGCTTCCTCCGCCGGACGCGGGCAAGGCGGCCCCGAAGCCCGAGCTCCCCAGATCGGACGCCGCCGACCCTCGCAACACCATCGATCCGGACAGGGGGCGAGCTGCGCCCGCTGCCCCGGCGCCCCCTGGCTCGACTCCGCCCACGCCGCCGAGCGGCGAGTCGTTGCCAGGCCCGCTGCTCGATCCGCACAACCGTACCTTCCCGCCGAAATGACCCGAAGGTCACGCCGTCGGTGCGTGCGACCCGATGACCGAGACGAACTCCTGCACCTGCTCCAGGGTGTCGGAGATGGCCTCTCCGCCCACGAACGCGGGAAGGTCACCGCTGACACCTCCCATGACGACGGTGATGTTGTCCTCGCCGCCCTTCTCGTTCGCCCGTGCGATGAGCCTCGTGCACGCGACGTCCATGCTTGGAGAGCCGAGGATGATCGCGCGCATCTCGTCGGGCGTCACCTTGTTGGTCAGTCCGTCCGAACAGAGGATGAAGCAATCGCGCTGGCGCAGGCTTAGCCTCCCAAGGGCCACCTGCACGTCGGGCTTCTGCCCCATCGCCTGGAGGATGATGTTTCGGCAGGGTGACACCGCGGCCTCGTCGGGCTTGATCGCCCCAGAGTCGACGAGCGCCTGCACGTAGCTCTGGTCCCGTGTGACCTGGACCAGCTGCCCGCCGCGAAGCAAGTACGCGCGCGAGTCGCCCACTTCCGCGATGTGGACGGTCGCGCCTTCGAGATACATCGCCGTCAGGGTGGCTCCCATCTTCTGTCGACCGGGTACGTGCGACGCTTCCCACACGGTACGGTTGGCGCTCTTCACGGCCTGCTCCACGAGCGCATCGCCGCCTCCCACCGCCCTCGCGTCCGCGCGCACCATGGCCGGTGGCAGCGACTCGACGACCAGCGCGCTCGCCACCTCACCCGCGTCATGTCCGCCCATGCCGTCCGATACGGCCAGGAGAACGCCGCGCGCACCGATCTCGAACCGCGTGAGGGGGCCGGTCGTGACGAGGCTCTTACCCGTCAGGTCGGCGATGACGAACGCGTCCTCGTTCGTCTCTCGCTTCATCCCGAAATCCGTGGCGCCGCAGACCGTCAGGTTGATAGGCATGCTCAGCAATACGCAACTCCCAGGCCAGGCCGGGAGTCCGGCCAGGCGGTCAACCGACGGAGACGCCCAGAAGTCGCCCTATCGCCGCGGTCATCCCCATGGCGAGGGCTCCTCCTATGGTCACACGCAGCGCGGCACGGCCAAGCGGAGCTCCGCCCAGATGCGCCCCGAACGCGCCGAGCGCGGCCAGGCTGACGAGAGACAGCGCGGCTATCGTAGGGATGCGCTCGGTCACAGGAGCGAGGAGCAGAGCGACGATGGGGACGAGCGCAAAGGACGCGAAGCTCGCGGCCGAGACCGAGGCCGCGAGGACGGGCCGAGCGAGCGCCGTCGGCTGGATGTGCAGCTCGTCGCGTAGGTGCGCGCCGAGCCGATCATGCGCGCTCAGCTGGACGGCGACCTTCATCGCGAGGTCGGCGTCGAGGCCGCGCTTTCTGTAGATCCCCGCGAGCTCTTTCAGCTCCTCTTCCGGCTGCCCCGCAAGCTCCTGCTTCTCCGTCTCCACGTCTGCCTCTTCCGCGTCCCGCTGGGAGCTCACGGAGACGTATTCACCGACGGCCATGGACATGGCCCCGGCGACGAGACCGGCCACGCCGGCCACGAGGATGGCCGTCTTGGACGCGGATGAGGCAGCGACGCCCACCATGAGGCTCGCGGTCGACACGATTGCGTCGTCGGAGCCGAGCACGGCCGCACGAAGCCATGGCGTGCGCCCACTCCGATGCATCTCCGCATGTCGTCCCGGTCTCGGGTGGCGCCTTCGCATGTCGCTCCGGGGATAGCCGTTGCCCACGGTGTGGCCGTACGCGACAGCTGTGTCGTCCTTGCTTGCAGGTTACGTCAATGGCGCCCGGGGGCGGTCGGGTAACGGCCACCGGGACCGTACGGGCTGCCGGAAGGTGCGAGCGGCGGCGAGTTGAAGTCCCCAGGCGGCGCGGCGCTCCGGCCAGGCACTTCGGGAAGCGGGATCGGGATTGCCACCTCATCGACACCGGGAGCCACGTCACCCGCCGTGCCGCCGCGGAAGGCTCCCGCGCCCGGCGCGGGCCCGTCTCCGGCACCGGGCGCCGGCGCCGTGCCTGCGCCCAGCTCCGCAGGCTGCTGGGCAACGACCGGCGGCGGGGGGGCAACGAACGGCACGGGATCGCCCGCGGGGACCAAGGCGGCGGGGGCAGGCGCAGGGCCAGGAGGCGCCTGCGGTGCCGGGACGACCACGACGGGCGCAACGGCAGCGGGGATCGGCAGGTTCTCGGCGGCCGCCGGAGCCAGGCCGGGCGCCGCCGTGGCCACGCGATCGCCCGGAAGCGGCTGCGGCGGCGGCGTGGCGGGCCAGACCACCACGAGCGTCGGAGCACTGGAGCGGGTATCCGCCCCCTCCTCCGATCCGATCGCCACGGTGATCGAGCGAGCTTCCCCGCTGCTCCCGCACATCGAGCACCCGTGCGCGCCGCACCCCACGACCATGGCCGACAAGCACAGAGCGCGGAGCCTCATGGGCAGACGGAAACGCAAGGTTCGTGCGCGAACGCTACTCGCCCGCATCGCGTTGCCCTTGCACCGCCAGCTCGCCCTCGCAGTCGGTGACCACGCGATTTCTCCCGCGGCTCTTCGCGTTGTACAGCGCGGTGTCCGCACGATGCAGCCACTCCTGTATTCCCCCCGTGCTGCCCGGATTCAGCTCCGCGACGCCCACGCTGATCGTCACGAGCGGTACGGACGCGCCTGGTGCATGAAGGATGCGAAGCGCCTCGACCTCGCGACGCACCCGGTCCATGCCGAGGGCAGCCTCGGCGAGAGCCTGCTCGGGCAAGATGGCGAGAAACTCCTCGCCTCCGTACCTGTAGAAGCCGTCGCTCCGGCGAAGAGCCTCGTGGACGGCGTGCGCGACGCGCCGGATCACGTCGTCGCCCGCCAGATGGCCGAAGCAGTCGTTGTAGGCCTTGAACGAGTCGATGTCGCAGATGGCGGCGCAATACGGGTGGCCGTGCCTGCGCACCTTGGAGGCAAGGCGCTCCAGGTCCTCCGTGAGCTCCAACCGATTCGACATGGTGGTCAGCGGGTCCGTGCGCGCCGCGCGGAAGTCGAGGTCGCTCTTGCGGCGGAGCGCCGAGCTCGTCACCTCTCCCCGGCGCTGGATCAGCACGGCACGCCGCGACACCTCGAGGCGCGCCTGGAGCTCGTCGATGTCGACGGGCTTGCTGATGTAATCGTCGGCCCCGGCGTGCATCCCCTCGATGAACTGCGCCTTCTCGGTGCGGCCGGTGATGAAGATGAAGTGCGTGTACGCGAGCCCACTGTCGTCGCTTCGTACCAGACGGCAAAGGGCAAGCCCGTCCAGCCGCGGCATCGTCCAGTCGGCGAGGATGACGTCCGCCCGGAGGGCCTGGTGCATCTCCCAGGCTTCCTGGCCGTCGCGCGCGACGGCACATGAGTGCCCGAGCAGGCGAACCGCGAGCTCGAGGCCGTGCCGGCTGTCGTCGTCGTCGTCGGCGATGAGGACTTTGAGCTTCTCCGCTTGCTTGCGTGCAGCGCTCGTTCGCTGCGTCGTCGTATGCGGCATCGCCCTCCGCAGAGCAAGATGCGATCCGTCAGCACCCGGTCGCGGAGATTCAGATCCTGCCGCCGACGCTGCGAAATGAAGCGCCCCGCTTCTCAAATTGCGAACGAGGCCCGTCGCTGTCCGAACACCGACCCCACGATCGGGCGTGCCGGCGGAGACGACGGTTCGGACGCGAGGCGGCGGCACGAGCCTTGCTCAGGGTGCGGGCATGAGCACAGGCGCCTCCAGCACTCATCTCACCGATGCTCACCGCTACGGGCGGCGCATCCTCGTATGTTTGGACCGGTCCGCACTCTCTGAAGTGTGCATTCCGCACGCGGTGTCGATCGCCAGGACGTTCGGGAGCGCGGTCACCCTTGCGCATGTCATGCAACCCTCCCAGGGTCGTGCGGGAGCGCCGACGAACGACGCTCTTGTCTGGGAGATCGCTCGACAAGAGGCGCGAGGCTACCTCGAGTCGTTCGAGAAGCAGCTCTCGCTCACCCTGGAACGCCCCGTCGAGACCAGGCTCGAACAAGGGCGACCCGCCGAGCGAATCGTCGAGCTCGCCCGGGAGATCGCAGCGGACCTCATCATGCTGGGTACTCGCGGCGCCGGGGGATCCCCCGTAGGAACGCTCGGCAGCACGGTCCAGCAGGTGCTCTCCGCGGCGCGCAGCTCCGTGTTCGTAGCGCACTCGTCCGCAAGCGTTCCCGCCACGCCCTCGAAGCGCATTCTCGTTCCACTCGACGGCTCCCTCCGGACCGAGAGCGTGCTGCCGGTCGCTGCGCGCCTCGCGACCGCTCAGGGCGCGGAGATGCTCCTGATCCATGTCGTCCAGGAGCCGCTCCCCTCGGAGCTCCTGCGCGCCGCCGACGACATCGAGCTCGCGCGCAAGCTCGCCGCTCGCCTGGAGGTCGGGGCAAAGCGCTACCTGGAGCGTCTCCAGGAGCAGCTTGCCCACGATGGAGCCGCCGTACGCACGGTCATCGCTCGCCACGCGAGCGCCCAGCAGTGCATCGTCGAGATATCGCAGAAGGAGCAGGCCGAGCTCATCGTTCTCTCCGCACACGGGGCGACGTGCGATTCCAGCCGTTCGTTCGGGAGTGTCGCAGCGTACCTTCTGACGCATTCGAAGGTCCCGCTGCTCGTCCTCCAGGACCTTCCCGAGCGTGGGCCACACGCGGACTCGGACCTCGACGGAAAGCGTGCCCCCCCTCCGCTGCGCGCCAGCTTTGCGCCGGAGAACGTGTGACCGCCGCGGCGTCATCCGCCGTGCAAGAGGCTGTGACGACGACCGACCCTCTCGAGATCGAGGCGCGAGCTCTCGCGAGCAGCCAGCTCGACATCGAACGCGCCGCGCGCTTCGTGACCCACTTCTTCGAGGCGGCGCCCGTCGCGCGCTCGCTCGAACGTGCGCAGAAGTACCTGAGCGCAGCCCCCCCCTCGGGTCACACGGCCCTCCCCAAAGCGGCGGAGTGGTTCCTCGACAACTACTACCTGATTCGCCGAATCGCGCGGCAGGTCGAAGAGGACCTCCCTCGCGGCTTCGTTCGCCACCTTCCCCAGCTCACGGCCGGTACCGCCAAAGGGCAGCCGCGCGTCGACGCCCTGGCGCGTGCGTTGGTCACCAAGACCGAGATGGTCCTCGACCTTGGCGCCCTCCGGCGCTTCGTCGACGCCTACCAGACGGTGTCGGCGTTGACCATCGCCGAGCTGTGGGCGCTGCCGACGATGCTGCGCGCCGCGGTACTCCAGCACCTCCTTCACTTCCTGCGCGAGCTCGGCATTCCGCTCCACAAGGGCGAGCGTCACGTCGCGCATCTGTCGGGCGACGTCGACGCGAGAACGGAGGCTCTCTCTCTCGAACCCATCACGGGCGTCGAGCGATCCATTCGCGCGTTGCGCATGCTCGACGCAATCGACTGGAAGGTCTTCTTCGAGAAGACCAATCGGGTCGAAGCCGTCCTTCGCACAGACCCTTCCAAGGTCTACGCGCGCATGGACTTCGAGACCTGCGACTCGTACCGAAAGGTCGTCGAAGCACTGGCGTGGGCCACGGGCACAGCCGAGGAGGACGTCGCCGCTCTCGCGATCACCCTCGCTCGCGCCGAGGCCGGCGACGAGCGCCGCGGCCACGTCGGCTATTACCTGGTAGCCAACGGTCGACGAGCCCTCGAAGTGCGCCTCAAGTATCGCGCCATAGGTCTCGACCGCCTCCGGCGACTCCTGACGCGCCGGCCGACGATCGCGTACCTCCTGCCGCTGATCGTCCTCACCTGGGTCCCTCTGCTCGGCGTGGCCATCTACGTCGCGCAAGCCGTCGGCTGGAGCACCTGGCACATCGTCTCGATCTGCGTCGCCGTCGCTGTCGGCGCCATCCCGGTCTCGACGGTGGCCCTGGCCGCGATCCAGCTCGTGCTCGCCCGCGTCCTGCCTCCGCGGACGCTCCCGAAGCTCGACCTCACGAGAGGGCTCCCGGATGGAGCGCGGACCCTCGTGGTGATGCCGACGCTGCTGGGACGTGCCGAGGACGTGGCGATGATGCTCCGGAGAATCGAGACGCACTACCTCTCGAACCCGGACGCGCAGCTACAGTTCGCGCTCCTCACGGACGACGTAGACGCAAAGACTCTCCCCACCGGCCCCGGAGAAGGGCCGCTGCTCGCGAGCGCGTCGCGCGGCATAGAGGCGCTGAACGCCAGGCACGGAAAGAACGGCCAAGGCCCGTTTCACCTTCTCCACCGCGACCCGAAGTGGAACGACGGCGAGGCCTGCTTCATGGGCTGGGAGCGAAAGCGCGGAAAGCTCGAAGAGCTCAATCGCCTGCTCCGCGGCGACGAGAAGACCACGTTCTCTCTCCACGTAGGGGACGCCGAGGGCCTCCTCCACATTCGATTCGTCATCACGCTCGACAGTGACACTGAGCTCCCGATGGGTAGCGCGCGGCGGCTCGTGGGCCTCCTCGCTCACCCCCTGAACCGCGCGGTCTTCGACGCGAAAAAGGGCCGCGTCACCGCCGGCTACACGATCGTGCAGCCTCGCATCGAGACCTCTCCGTCGAGCTCTCGCCGCACCTTCTTCTCTCGGGTGTTCGCGGGGGACATCGGGTTCGACATCTACACCCACGCCTGCTCGGAGCTCTACCAGGATCTCTTCGGGGCGGGCATCTACGTCGGCAAGGGGATCTACGACGTCGACGCGTTCATGCGCAGCGTCGAGGGGCGGGCGCCCGAGAACGCGCTCGTGAGTCACGATCTCTTCGAGGGCATCCACGGGCGCACGGCGCTCGCCAGCGACATCGTCCTGTTCGAGAGCTACCCCTCCAACTACGCAACCTACGCGCTCAGGATGCACCGGTGGGTGCGCGGCGACTGGCAGCTCTTTCCGTGGCTCTTCCAGCGGGTGCCGTCTGCAGACGGAGCGGGACGGCGTAGCAGTCTTTCACGCATCGACCGCTGGAAGATCGCCGACAACCTTCGCCGGAGCCTGACGAGCCCTCTGCTCCTCCTGCTCCTGGTCCTCGGCTGGGTGTGGCTGCCGGGGCCTGCGTGGCTCTGGACGCTCGGCACGCTCGCCGTCCTGATCGCGCCATCCCTTCCCGGGCTCATGGGGCGACGAATGCGCTTCGAGAACCTCGCGCGGAGCGCGCTGGCGGTCACCTTCCTCGCCTACGAGGCCACCGTGGTCTCCGATGCGGTCGTTCGCGTCCTCGTGCGCAAGACGATCACGTTGAAGAACCTGCTGCAATGGACGAGCGCGGCCCATGCGGCGTTTCGCATCGAGGCGCGGTCTCAGCGTGCCGTGTACTGGCGGACCATGTTCTGGTCGCCGCTACTGGCGCTCGCGATTGGCGCGCTCGTGGCATGGCTAAGGCCGGCGGCGCTCGTCGCCGCGGGGCCGTTCCTGACGGTCTGGTTCCTCGCGCCAGAGATCGCGCGCTCCGTGAGCCGGCGACCGCCCTCGCGCGCCGAGCGCGTCACGCCGGACGAGCGCAAGCGCTTGCGGCTCCTCGCGCGGCGGACATGGCGCTTCTTCGATGTATTCGTCGGACCGAACGACCAGTGGCTCCCGGTCGACAACCACCAGGAGCAGCCGCGCGAGCAGACCGCTCACCGCACTTCTCCCACCAACATCGGGCTGTCGCTCCTCGCTACGCTCTCTGCCTACGACTTCGGCTACATAGGCCCGAGCGAGCTATCGCTGCGCGTTCGCAGGGCGTTCGACAGCATCGGCCGCATGCAGCACTACCAGGGTCATCTGCTCAACTGGTACGACACCAAGAGCCTGCAGCCGCTCCTGCCGCGCTACGTATCCACGGTCGACAGCGGGAATCTGGCTGGCTCGCTGCTCGCGTTGAAGCAGGGTTGTGCAGAGGTAGCGCTCGGCGTCGTGGTCCGGACCGAGGCGTGGGAGGGTCTTCGCGACTCGATCGATCTTCTGGATGACGTCGTCGGCAAGGCCCCGGTCCGCACCGCAGACTCGCTCCGGGCGGTCATCCTCCGGATGCAGCATGCGACGGACCATGCGCGCGAGAACATTGACGACTCGCCCGCGACGCTCCGGACGCTCTGCAAGGAAACTGCAGGCGAGCTCGACCGTGAGCTGCTCGCGTTCCTCGAGACGGGCGCGCACCGCCACGAGGCAGACCTCCTCCACGGCCTTCGAACCGCAATCGACAGGCTCCACCAGCAGCTCCAGCAGATGCAACGCGAGCTCGACGCTCTCCTGCCGTGGCTCGGGCTCACGGCGGAAGCCGGCGCGCACGGGATCTCGCTGCCCACGCAGGTTCGGCTGGACCAGGTCCCGACGGTCTCGAGGGCTCTTCGAGCGCAGCTCGAGTCGAAGAACGAGCATCGGGCACACGACGAGGCGTCGCCCGAGCTCGACATCTCCGCCGGGCGGCTCGAGGAGGCATTCCGGAGCGCGGAGACGAACGCAGCGGCATTGCTCATCGAGCTCGCGGCTCTTGCAACCCGCGCCGAGGAAGAAGTCCGCGGGATGGACTTCAAGCTGCTGTACGACGTCGAGCGAAAGCTCTTTCATATCGGGTACAACGCGACGGTCGACCAGGTCGATCCGCACCATTACGATCTGTTGGCCTCGGAGGCGAGGCTGGCCAGCTACATCGCCATCGTCAAGCGCGACGTGCCCGAAGCCCACTGGTACGCGCTCGGCCGGCCCATGACTCTCGTCGCCGGCGCGCCCGCGCTCCTGTCCTGGGGCGGGACCATGTTCGAGTACCTGATGCCCACCCTCCTCATGAGGAGCCAGCCGGGCACCCTCCTCGCGCGAACGACGGCGCTGGCCGTCGACGCGCAGATCGCCTGCGGCAAGCGCAACAAGGAGCCATGGGGTGTATCCGAGTCGGCCTATGCGCGTGTCGACCCGGAGATGACCTACCAGTACCGCTCGTTCGGCGTACCTGGCCTCGGGTTCAAACGGGGCCTGGAGGAGGATCGTGTCGTCACTCCCTATGCGTCGGTGCTCGGCGTATCGATCCGGCCACGTGCCGTGTTCGACAACGTCGTCGCTCTCGAGTCCATGGGGATGCTCGGCACGTACGGTCTGTTCGAGGCGGTCGACTTCACCCCCGAGAGGGTCGTCGAAATGGGCCGGCTCGGGCAACCCTACGCGATCGTTCGTTCCTACATGGCGCACCACCAGGGAATGCTCCTGGTCGCTCTCGGCAACTTCCTGAACAGGCGCACCATGGTCGACCGGTTTCACGCCGATGCTCTCATCGAGACCGGCGAGGTCCTGCTGAACGAGCACGCGCCCGATGCAGCGCCTGCAGAGTGGCCTGTCGCGGAAGGCGCGAAGGCAGCGGCGCCCGCGCCAGTTGCCGCGCCGCTGCCCGCCCCGGCGCCGTGGGCTCCCTCGGACCATGGCGCGCCACAGGCCTTCGTGCTCAGCAATGGCCGGCTCTCGAGCTTGCTGACGGGATCGGGAGGTGGCGGGCTTCGGTGGAACGGCCTCGCGCTGACGCGGTACCAGCCCGATGCGACGTGCGATGACGACGGGCTCTGGTTCTACGTGCACGACGAGGAGACGCGACGGATCTGGCGCGCGACGTCCAAGGAGTGTCGGACGACGTATGCGATGCACAAGACGGAGTTCCATTGCCGCAACGAAGGAATCTCGGTGCACGTCGACGTCGCGGTCGCGGCAGCCGACGACGTCGAGGTGCGGCTCATCACGCTCCACAACGAGACCAACCGTCTCCGGCGCCTCACGGTAACGAGCGCTGGAAGACCCGTGCTCTTCGACGCTGCACAGGCGCCGACGGCCCCGGCCTTCTCGAGCATGTTCATCGAGAGCGAGCGAATCGCCGAGCTCGACGCGCTTCTCTTCGCCCGCCGCCCGCAGAAGAAGGAGGAGGAGCCCGCCGTGCTCGTGCACCGGCTCGTCCGGGATAGATCGACGGTCTCGTTCGCGGGCTACGAGACGGACCGCGGCGCCTTCTTCGGTCGCACCGCCAGCCCCGACGTCCCGGAGTCGCTCGCCCTTGCCGCTCCGAACCGGCGCGAGGACGGCCTGGTCGGCACGGTCATCGACCCCATCATGAGCCTGACGGCGGCGGTCGAGCTGAAGCCAAAGCGGTCCGTCACGCTCGCCTTCGTCACATCGGTCGCCCGCTCGCGGAGCGACGCGATCGAGCTGGCCCGGAAGTACGGTTCGATGCACGCCGTTCGCTGGTCCTTTCGCGACGCGGAGCAGGAGAGCCCGAGGCGCCTCGAGCGAACGAAGCTACCGCCCCAGCTCTTGCCGGCCGTCCAGCGGCTCTTCTCCGCGCTCCACTTCGCCGACCCTGCCCTGCGCGCGTCCTACGAGGCGCGCGTCGCGGCGCGCCCCTGCCAGCGGCGCCTCTGGGGGCGAGGGATCTCCGGGGACGATCCCATCCTGCTCGTGCGTGTGAACAGCACCGAGGCTCCGCTCGTCCGGGAGACCCTCGCAGCGCAGCGGTTCCTTCGCTCCTGCGGCGTGCGGATCGACCTCGTTCTCGTGGACGAGCAAGCCTCCGGCTATCTCACCGAGGGCTCGGGCACCCTGCGGACGCTGCTCGTCCAGAACGAAGCGGACGAGTGGCTCAACCGGCACGGCGGAGTGTACGTCATCGCCAAGGATCAGGTCCCGGAGGCCGAGATTTCTCACCTGGAGGCGTGCGCCCGCGTCATCCTCGATTCCCGGGACGGATCGCTCGCAGCATCGCTGGCGCGGGTCGCCGAGAGCCCTCCCAAGCTGCCGCGATTCGAGGCCGCCATGGCGGACGACACCCGGGAAGTTCCCCGGCCGCGGCCCAAGCTTCAGTTCGACAACGGCATCGGCGGGTTCAGCGAGGACGGCGGCGAATACTTGATCGCGGTCTCCCCCGGCGCGCCGACCCCTGCTCCGTGGTGCAACGTCCTCGCGAACCCGAGCTTCGGCTGCCTCGTGAGCGAGTCTTCCCTCGGGATGAGCTGGGCGCTCAACAGCGGCGAGAACCGCCTCACGCCGTGGAGGAACGATCCGGTCTTCGACACGCCCTCCGAAGCCCTCTACCTGCGAGACGAGGAGACCGCGGCTGTCTGGTCGCCGACGCCGCTCCCGGCCGGCCGCGGCGAACAGACGCTCGTTCGCCATGGCGCCGGGTACACGACCTACGAGCGCGAGAGCCACGGCCTCGTGCAGGAGATGACAGTCTTCGTGCCTCGCGACGCGACGCTGAAGATCGTGCGCCTGCGGCTGAAGAACACGCTCCCGCGGCACCGGCGCCTCACGGCGACGTACTACGCAGAGTGGGTGCTGGGCAGCCGCCGCGAGGCCCAGCGGCCGTACATCACCTCGGCCTTCGAACAGCAGCGCGGGTGCCTGCTCGCGACGTGCGATTGGAACGCCGAGTTCGGCGGCCGAGTAGCGTTCCTGGCCTCGAGGACCAAGGCGCACGGGTTCACGGCGGATCGGACGGAGTTCATCGGCGATGGCGACTACGCCCTGCCCGAGGCCCTGCAGCGGTGGGGCCTCTCCGGTCGCGTCGATCTCGGCGCGGACCCGTGTGCCGCCCTCCAGGTGCACCTGGATCTCCCGCCCGGGGATGAGCTCGAGACACACTTCATCCTCGGGCAATCGGCCAGCCGCAGCGAAGCCCTGGAGCTCGTCACCCGCTTCCGCGAGAAGGCCGTCGTCGACGCGGCGTGGACCGAGCTTGGCGCATTCTGGGATGGCGTCCTCGGGAGCGTCCGCGTCAAGACCCCCGAGCCCGCGATGGACCTGCTGCTCAACCGATGGCTGCTCTACCAGACGCTCTCTTCGCGAGTCTTCGGCCGCACGGGGTTCTACCAGTCCGGGGGGGCCTTCGGGTACCGCGACCAGCTCCAGGACGTGCTGGCCCTGCTCCACTCGGCCCCTGCAATCGCCCGCGCGCATATCGTGGAATCGGCCAAGCATCAGTTCGAGCAGGGCGACGTCCTGCACTGGTGGCACCCGCCCTCCGGACGGGGGGTGCGCACGCGCTGCTCCGATGACATGGCGTGGCTCCCTTACGTCACGGGCGAGTACGTCGCCGCGACGGGGGACATTTCGATCCTGGAGGAGGCCGTGCCGTTCCTGGAGGCATCGCCGCTGCGGCCCGACGAGCACGACAGGTATTCCCAGTACGAGGCCTCCGCCACCTCTTCTCCGCTCTTCGAGCATTGCCGCAGGGCGATCGAGCACGCCTTGACCGAAGGCGCCCACGGCCTTCCCCTCATGGGCGACGGTGACTGGAACGACGGCATGAGCCGCGTGGGTGCAGCGGGCCGCGGCGAGAGCGTGTGGCTCGGCTGGTTTCTGTGCGCGACCATGGACCGGTTTGCCGCCCTTTGCTCGGCCAGGCAAGACGGGGCCGAGGCATCCAAGTGGCACGCGCGCGCGCAATCGCTACGAGCGAAGCTGGAGGACGTGGCGTGGGACGGCGCCTGGTACCTGCGCGCCTTCCACGACGACGGCTCGCTCGTAGGCTCGGCGAAGAGCCGCGAGTGCCGGATCGACTCCATCGCCCAGTCCTGGGCCGTCCTCTCCACGGACAAGGGTGGGAGCCACGGGGCGCGATCTCGCGCGGCCGTGCACGAGGTCGACGAACAGCTAATCCGTGAGGCCGATCGGCTCGTGCTCCTGTTCTGGCCTCCGTTCGATTCGACCCGACACGACCCCGGCTACATCCGCGGGTATCCGCCCGGCGTGCGCGAGAATGGTGGCCAGTACACCCATGCGGCGACCTGGCTCGGCTTCGCGCACGTCGCGCTCGGCGACGGAGAGCGCGCCGAGCGGGTCTTTCGGCTGCTGAACCCAGTTGCCCGGGTGCGCACGGCAGCAGCGCGTTCGCGCTACCGGGTCGAGCCCTACGCGCTCGCAGGGGACGTCTACAGCTGCTCCCCATGGGCAGGTCGCGGTGGCTGGACCTGGTATACGGGCGCGGCTGCATGGATGTGGCGACTGGGTGTCGAGCGCATCCTGGGCATCCGCAAGGAAGGCGGCCACCTCCACATCGAGCCCTGCATCCCTCCCACCTGGGAGGGCTTCGAGGCGTGGGTTCGTCAGGGCGCGCAGACCATTCACATCGTCATCGAGAACCCCGACCGGGTCGCCAGCGGAGTCGCCACGATCACGCTCGACGGCACGAAGCTCGAGTCGAGCGAGATCCGCGTCGACGCAGGCGCGACGGGCACTCGCGAGGTCCGCGTACGGCTCGGCAAAGCGGACTCGCCGCCACCCCCGCTCCCGGCCGAACGCGGTTCGCGCGGCACGGCACGAAAGGTGCTTCCCGGTGGCGAAGCGCGGGCGGCATCCACCGGAGTCTTGAAGGGAACGTCATGAAGATCAGTGCCGCAGCGGGGAAGCCAGCCGAGATGTCGATGCTGGTGGACATACCCGCGCTCGTCGCAGCGTACTACGCAGACGCGCCAGACCCTGCGGTGCCGGCCCAGCGCGTCATCTTCGGTACCTCGGGCCACCGTGGATCGTCGTTCGCGAGGACGTTCAACGAGGCGCATATCCTCGCCATCACCCAGGCGATCTGCCTCTACCGCACCCAGAATCGGATCGCAGGCCCCTTGTTCCTCGGCATGGACACCCACGCCCTATCGGCGCCTGCCCTCGCCACCGCGCTGGAGGTGCTGACCGCAAACGGTGTGGACGTCATGCTCGCCCGTGAGAGCGAGTACACGCCTACCCCCGTGGTCTCCCACGCGATCCTGACCCACAACCGCGGCCGCGAGACGGGCTTCGCGGACGGGATCGTCGTGACGCCCTCGCACAATCCGCCGCACGACGGCGGCTTCAAATACAACCCGCCCAACGGCGGGCCGGCGGACCCGAAGATCACCTCCTGGATCGAGTCGACCGCGAACGAGATCCTCGAGAAGTCCTTGCCCGCCGTGAAGCGAGTTCCGTTCGAGAGGGCCCTCCGTGCGCCGACGACGCACCGGCACGACTACCTCGACGCCTACGTCGCGGACCTCGCGAGCGTCATCGACATGGAGGCGATTCGCGCCGCGAGGATCAAGATCGGCGTCGACCCGCTCGGCGGCGCGGGGATCGATTACTGGGGACCGATCGGCGACCGGTACGGGCTGGACCTCACAGTCGTGAACAAGACGATCGATCCGACCTTTCGCTTCATGACGGTCGACTGGGACGGTCAGATTCGCATGGACCCGTCCTCGCCGTACGCGATGGTGCGCCTCGTCGAGCTCAAGGATCGCTTCGACATAGCCTTCGGCTGCGACACAGACCACGATCGACACGGGATCGTGACCAAGAGCGGCGGGCTGCTCCCCCCGAACCACTACCTCTCCGTGGCGATCTTCTACCTCCTCCAGCACCGCCCTGGATGGGGCAAGGCGGCCGCCGTCGGCAAGACCGTGGTGACCAGCCAGATGCTGGACCGCGTGGTCGCGAAGCTCGGCCGGAAGCTCTACGAGGTGCCGGTTGGCTTCAAGTGGTTCGTCGACGGCCTCCTCGATGCCTCGCTCGCCTTCGGAGGCGAAGAGAGCGCGGGCGCGTCGTTCTCCCGCCGGGATGGAAGCGTCTGGACCACCGACAAGGACGGCATCGTCCCCGCCCTGCTGGCCGCGGAGATCACGGCCCGGATGAACCGCGATCCCGCCGAGATCTACCGCGAGCTCACGCGCGAGCTCGGTACGCCCTTCTACGAGCGCGTCGAGGCCGCAGCGACGCCCGAGCAGAAGACGCGGCTGGCTGCCGCCTCCCCGGACCAGCTCCGTTCCACGAGCCTCGCGGGCGACAAGATCCAGAGCGTCCTCACCCGCGCTCCCGGAAATGACGCGTCCATCGGCGGGCTGAAGGTCGCCACCGAGAGCGGGTGGTTCGCGGCACGGCCGTCGGGGACGGAGAGCATCTACAAGATCTACGCCGAGAGCTTCCGGGGCGAGGACCACCTCCGTCGCATCTTGCAAGAGGCGGAGCTCCTCGTGAGCGAGGTACTCGCAGCGGGCGAGTCAAAAGCCAAGGCCGGACCACCCACGGAGAGTGCAACGTGACCACGCGCCCGGGTCGCGGAGACATCCAGTGGCTCTTCGTCGACATCGGAGGCGTCCTGCTCACCGACGGATGGGACCAGCGCGCTCGGCGCCGCGCCGCGAAGAGCTTCAAGCTCAGCTGGACCGAATTCCAGGAGCGCCACGCCCTCGTCTTCGACACCTACGAGGAGGGCAAGCTCACCTTGGAGGAGTACCTCGACCACGCAGTCTTCCACCAGAAGCGCGCCTTCACCCGCGCCCAGTTCCGGCGCTTCATGTTTGCGCAGTCGAAACCCTACCCCAGGATGATCGACCTAGTAGGACGCCTCCGAGTCGAGCTCGGGTTGAAGATCGCGGTCGTCAGTAACGAGGCCCGCGAGCTCAACGCCCACCGGATTCGAACGTTCCACCTGAGCGACGTGGTCGACGTCTTCGTGTCGTCGTGCTTCGTGAAGCTCCGGAAGCCCGACCCGGACATTTTTCGATTGGCGCTCGACCTCGCGCAGGCTCTGCCGCGGCACGTCCTCTACCTCGAGAATACTTCGATGTTCATCCATATTGCAGAGAGCCTCGGTATTCGAGGTATTCTACACACAGGTTACGCATCCACCTGTGGACAACTGGCAAAGTTGGGATTGCGACTCGAGGCCCCGGCCCTCGCGATCGACCAACCTGCACCTCGAGCACGGAAGGCGGCCACCAAGTGAACGAACGACAGCTCGTATCCACGGCCTCTACCCTCGTCGCAAACGACAAGGGATTACTCGCAATCGACGAGAGCACACCCACCTGCAACAAGCGATTCGCAAGACTGGGGATCCCCCAGACGGAGGAAGCTCGGCGCGACTACCGCGAGCTCCTCTTGACGACGCCAGAGCTCGGACAGTGCATCAGCGGCGTGATTCTCTGCGACGAGACCATCCGTCAGCACAAGAGCGATGGAACCGCGTTCCTCGACGTCATCCGCGAGGCCGGGTTCATGCCGGGCATCAAGGTCGACACCGGCGCCAAGGATCTCGCAGGTCATCCCGGGGAGAAGGTAACCGAGGGCCTCGATGGCCTGCGCGACCGCCTCGCTGACTACGCGGGCATGGGCGCGCGTTTCGCCAAGTGGCGAGCAGTGCTCGGCATCGGCGACCTAACCCCTAGCGTCGGGTGCATCGCTGCGAACGCGCATGCGCTGGCACGGTATGCGGCATTGTGCCAGGAGGCGGGCATCGTTCCCGTCGTGGAGCCGGAGGTGCTCATGGATGGTGCGCACACCATGGAGCAGTGCAGCTGGGTCACGGAGAGCGTCCTCCGTGCCCTCTTCGACGAGCTCTACGCGCAAAGGGTCATGCTCGAGGGCATGATCCTCAAGCCCAACATGGTGCTGCCAGGAGCACGTTGCGCCGCCCAGCAATCGGCGGAGAGCGTGGCAGACGCGACCCTTCAGTGCCTCCTGCGCGTCGTCCCCGCGGCCGTTCCGGGCATCGCGTTCCTGTCCGGTGGCCAGTCCGGCGTGCTCGCCTCCGAGCGTCTGAATGCCATGAACGTCAGGTTCAAAGCCCACCTACCGTGGGCCCTCACCTTCTCCTACGCCCGCGCCATACAGCAACCCGCGATGGAGATCTGGCATGGCGATCTTGCGCGTGTGTCCGCGGCTCAGCGGGCGCTGTACCACCGCGCCCGATGCAACCGGGCCGCGCGCCAGGGCCGATACGACGCGGCCGTCGAGGCCGCTTGACGACCGGCTCTCGACCTCGAGCATTCTGCCTTTCCCTTCCTGACGTTTGGAGAAGAGGACAATGACAACGGATTCCATGTCGGCGGAGCTTCGCAAGATGGACGCGTACTGGCGCGCCGCAAACTACCTGGCTGTCGGCCAGATCTACCTCTACGACAACCCGCTTCTCAAAGAGCCGCTGAAGCTGTCTCACGTCAAGCCCCTCGTGGTCGGACACTGGGGCACCACGCCAGGCCAGAGCTTCATCTACGTCCATCTGAACAGGGTCATCAAGAAGTACGACCTGGACATGATCTACATCGCGGGGCCAGGCCACGGCGGGCCAGCGCTGGTGGCCAACACGTACCTCGAAGGGTCCTACAGCGAGATCTACCCCAACATCAGCCAGGACGAGCCCGGGCTCAAGAAGCTATTTACCCAGTTCTCCTTCCCCGGCGGCATCTCGAGCCACGTCGCTCCGACGACGCCCGGCTCGATCCACGAGGGCGGCGAGCTCGGGTACTCCTTGAGCCACGCGTTCGGGGCCGTGTTCGACAACCCGGAACTCGTCGTCGCGTGCGTCATCGGAGACGGGGAGGCGGAGACCGGGCCCCTCGCCACCGCGTGGCACTCCAACAAGTTTTTGAACGCGACCTCCGACGGTGCAGTCCTCCCGATCTTGCACCTCAACGGGTACAAGATCAGCAACCCGACCGTCCTCGCGCGGATCGAGAAGGAGGAGCTCGACCAGTTCTTGCGCGGCTGCGGCTGGACGCCGCACTTCGTCGAGGGTGACGAGCCCGCGGCCATGCATGCCCTGATGGCCGCGACGCTCGAGACGGTCATCGAGGAGATACGAAGCATCCAGAAGAGCGCGCGGACCCAGGGCGAAACGACCCGTCCGCGGTGGCCGATGATCGTGCTCCGGTCGCCGAAGGGCTGGACGGGGCCCAAGGTCGTCGACGGCCTCCAGATCGAGGGGACGTTCCGCGCACATCAAGTACCGCTCCTCGTCGATGGAGCCCACCCCGCTCACGTTGCGCAGCTCGAGAGCTGGATGAAGAGCTATCGAGCAGAGGAGCTCTTCGACAAGAGCGGGCGGCTCATCCCGGAGTTGGCCGAGCTCGCGCCAACGGGCGCGCGCCGCATGGGGGCCAACCCGAACGCAAACGGAGGCAAGCTGCTGCGCGAGCTCCGGATGCCGGACTTTTGCGACCACGCGGTGACGGTCCCGTCTCCGGGCTCGGTCGATGCTCAGGATACGATGGTGCTGGGGCACTTCCTGCGGGACGTCACGAAGCTGAACCAGGATTCGCGAAACTTTCGCGTCTTCGGTCCCGATGAGACGCTTTCCAACTTGCTTGGTGCGGTGTTCGAGGTAACGAACCGTCAGTGGGACGCGCGGACTGCCGAGAACGACGAGTTCCTCGCTCGCACGGGCCGCGTACTCGACTCGATGCTCAGCGAGCATCAGTGCGAGGGCTGGCTCGAGGGGTATCTCTTGACCGGCCGGCATGGCGTCTTCAACAGCTACGAGGCCTTCATTCGCATCGTCGACTCGATGTTCAGCCAGCATGCCAAGTGGCTGAAGGTGACGCTGGAGCTGCCGTGGCGACGCAAGATCGCGTCGCTGAATTACATCCTCGCGTCCCACGTCTGGCAGCAGGATCACAACGGGTTCACCCATCAGGACCCGGGGTTTCTCGATCACGTCATCAACAAGAAGGCGGACATCGTCCGGGTGTACCTCCCGCCCGACGCGAACTGTCTGTTGTCGGTCGTCGACCACTGCCTGCGAACCCTGCATTACGTGAACGTCGTCGTGGCGGGGAAGCACGCCCTCCCCCAGTGGCTGACGATGGACGAGGCGGTCGTTCATTGCACGGAGGGGCTTGGCATCTGGAAGTGGGCGAGCAACGACGAAGGCGGGGAGCCCGACGTGGTCATGGCCTGCTGCGGCGACACTCCGACGCTCGAGATCCTGGCGGCAGTGTCGATACTTCGCGAGCACCTTCCCGAGCTCCGGCTGCGCGTGATCAACGTCGTCGATCTGATGAAGCTCCAGCCGAAGAGCGAGCATCCGCACGGCCTGAGCGACGTCGTGTACGACACGCTGTTCACGAAGGACAAGCACATCGTCTTCGGCTTCCACGGCTACCCGTGGCTCGTTCATCGGCTCACCTACCGCCGGAACAACCGAAACCTTCACGTCCGCGGGTACAAGGAGGAGGGCACGATCACCACGGCCTTCGACATGAGGGTCCAGAACGAGCTCGATCGATTCCACCTCGTCCAGGACGTCATCGACCGCGTGCCCAACCTCGGAGCGAAGGGCGCGTACCTCCGGCAGATGACGCAGGACAAGCTCGTCGAGCACAAGCACTACATCGACCGCCACGGGGAGGACCTCCCCGAGATTCGCAACTGGAAATGGGGTCGCCAGCAGTCGGTGAGCCGCCGTGACCAGTGAGGCGCCGTCTGGCCAGACGGGTGTGGTCGTCGCGGTGCGCGGGAGCGTCGTCGACGTGCGCTTCGATGAGCACCTCCCCGGCATCTATTCGGTCCTTCGCACGGGCGACAAGGACCACATCGTCATCGAGGTGCTCGCCCAACCGGACGCGCATCACGTGCGGGGCATCGCGCTGACGACGACGCACGGCCTCGCTCGCGGCATGCCGGTCAAGGACACCGGCGGGCCTCTCAAGGCACCCGTGGGCAAGGCCATCGTCTCTCGGATGTTCGACGTCTTCGGCAACGTCATCGATCGCGAGCCCGCGCCGACCGGTCTCGAGTGGCGTTCAGTGCATCGTGCGCCTCCTCCCCTCACGGATCGCACGGTCAAGTCCGAGGTCTTCGAGACCGGCATCAAGGTCATCGACGTCCTCCTGCCGCTCGAGCGGGGCGGCAAGGCGGGGCTCTTCGGCGGCGCGGGCGTGGGCAAGACGGTGCTGCTCACGGAGATGATCCACAACATGGTGGAACACCACGACGGCGTGAGCATCTTCTGCGGCATCGGGGAGCGCTGCCGCGAAGGAGAGGAGCTCTACCGCGGCATGAAGGAGGCGGGGGTGCTGCCTCGGATGGTCATGCTTTTCGGTCAGATGAACGAGCCGCCGGGCGCCCGGTTCCGCGTGGGCCTCGCCGCGCTCACGATGGCGGAGTACTTCCGGGACGACGAGCACCGCGACGTGCTCCTCCTCGTCGACAACATCTTTCGCTTCATCCAGGCGGGCATGGAAGTGTCCGGACTCCTGGGCCAGATGCCGTCGCGCCTGGGCTACCAGCCAACGATGGGCACGGAGCTGTCCAGCCTCGAGGAGCGCATCGCCAACACGAGTAGCGGCGCCATCACGTCGATCCAGGCCGTCTACGTGCCTGCGGACGATTTCACCGACCCGGCGGCCGTCCACACCTTCTCCCATCTCTCGGCGTCGATCGTCCTGTCCCGCAAGCGAGCTGGCGAGGGCCTATTTCCGGCCATCGACCCGCTTCTTTCGAGCTCCAAGATGGCCACCCCCGGCATCGTCGGGGACCGGCATTACGCGCTTGCGCAAGAGATCAGGCGAACGTTGGCGAAGTACGGCGACCTCAAGGACATCATCGCGATGCTCGGGCTCGAGCAGCTCGCGCCGGACGATCGCGCGATCGTGGGCCGCGCCCGTCGGCTCGAGCGCTTCCTGACCCAACCCTTCTTCACCACCGAGCGCTTTACAGGTCTCGGGGGAAAGCTCGTCCCCTTGAAGGATTCGCTCGACGGGTGCGAGCGAATCCTGCGGGACGAGTTCAAGGACTATCCCGAGAGCGCGCTCTACATGATCGGCGCGGTCGGCGACGCCGAGACGAAGCGGAAAGCCGACGCCGCGAGCCACCCCAGGCCAGGAGCCGCTGCTCACGCAGGGTCGGCGCCGATGCCTCCGGGGGCCAAGCACGCGGCGGGCTCGCCGTGAAGCTACGGATCCTTCTCCCCTTCGGTGTCTTTGCGGACGTCGACGCCGTCTCGCGCGTCGTGGCCGAAGGATGCGATGGCTCGTTCGGTCTCCTGCCCCACAGACTCGACTGCGTCGCCGCGCTCAAGGCAGGAATCCTCACCTACCAGACGACGGGCGAGGCACACGAGGTCTACGTCGCCGTGGGCCCGGGCATTCTCGTCAAGACCGGCCCCGACGTCTGCGTATCGGTCAGGCAGGCCCACGGTGGAACGGACCTCGCGCACCTGCGCCAGGCGATCCTGCAGGAGGTCGGGAAGCTGGGCGGCCGCGAGAAGCAGGTCCGCGCCGTCATGTCGAAGCTCGAGGCCGGTCTTCTACGGCGGATCGGGCGCCTGTCACCATGACGGACGAGCCCAGCAGGCGCTCGCCGCCCACCTTCGCCGAGGAGATCGACGCGACGGCGAAACGCAAGCTCCTGGCGCAGAAGAACCCGCCCAAGGTCTGGTTCGGCCTGGGCATGATGGGCCTCATCGGGTGGTCGGTCGCGATTCCGACGCTGCTCGGCGCGGCGCTCGGCGTCTGGCTCGACGAGCGACAGTCGCGCCACTCGTGGACCCTGGCGCTCCTCGTGGCAGGGCTCGTGCTCGGGTGCCTCACGGCGTGGCACTGGGTCGCCCAAGAGGGCAAGGCGATCCGCGCGGGAGACGAGGACCACGATGGGTGAGGCGCTCGCCGTGCTGGCCGGCGCGCTGCTCGGCGCCTTCTTCTTCGGCACCCTCTGGTTGACCGTCCGGAGAGCCGTCGGCTCTTCGCAGCCTGCGGTCTGGTTTGCCGCCAGCATGCTGGGCCGAACGCTCCTCACGATGGCGGGGTTCTACGTCGTCTCTCGCGCCGACTGGAGTCGGCTGCCGTTCTGTGTGCTCGGCTTCTTTCTGGCCAACGTGGCAGTACGCTTGTGGGGCCGGGCACCGAGGACTGCATCGCCCCGACGGGCCGGGGGGGCGACCGATGCGCCTTAGCCCCGACCAGCTCGTCTTCTGGCATTACGCCTTCCTCAAGCTCAACGGGACCATCGTGTTCACGTGGGCCCTCATGATCGTACTGACTGTGGGGTCCAAGCTCATCACGCGAGGTCTGTCTGCCGAGGCGCACCCCGCGAAGCGCTCCCGCTGGCAGAACGGCGTCGAGATCGTCGTCACCGGCATCCTGAAGCAGATCGAGGAGATCGGCCTCCCCCACCCTTCGCGTTACCTCGCGTTTCTCGGGACACTCTTCGTGTTCGTCGCGTCGGCGACGGTCTGCACGGTCATTCCCGGCTTCGAGCCGCCGACGGCTTCGCTCTCGACGACGACCGCGCTTGCGCTTGCCGTCTTCGTCGCGGTTCCGCTCTTCGGAATCGAGGAGCAGGGCCTGGGCGGCTACCTCGCCTCGTACCTGAAGCCCACCGCCATCATGTTGCCTTTCAACATCATCAGCGAGCTCTCACGGACGCTCGCGCTCGCGGTGCGTCTCTTCGGAAACATGATGAGCGGGACGATGATCATCGGGATTCTCCTGACGATCGTCCCGTTCCTGTTTCCAATCGTGATGACGGTCCTCGGCCTGCTCACCGGCATGGTTCAGGCTTACATCTTCACCATCCTCGCGGCCGTTTACATCGCCGCCGCAACGCGCACTCGCGATCGCAAGAAGGGCCCCGCCACCGCTGCGGTACGCGCGGAACCAACCAAAGGACACTCCCATGGATAGCATGAGCATCACCACGATCGCCGTCGCGAGCATCGCGGTCTCCGGTATGACGATCGGATTCGGAACGCTCGGCCCCGCGCTCGCCGAAGGGAAGGCCGTCGCGACGGCGCTGAGCGCTCTCGCCCAGCAACCCGACGCGTCCGCGACGATCACCCGAACGCTCTTCGTCGGCCTCGCGATGATCGAGTCGCTCGCGATCTATTGCTTCGTCGTCTCGATGATCCTCATCTTCGCGAACCCGTTCTGGCACTACGTCATCGCTCAGAGCACGGGAAAGTAGAGCATGCTCATCGACTGGTTCACCGTCGGTGCCCAGGCGCTCAACTTTCTCGTCCTCGTCTGGTTGATGAAGCGCTTTCTCTACAAGCCCGTCCTCCATGCGATCGACGAGCGGGAGAAGCGCATCGCGGCGGAGCTTGCCGATGCGGCCTCCAAGAAGGCAGACGCCGAGAAGGAGCGCGAGGAGTTCCAGAGGAAGCAGGCCGAGGCGGATGAGCAGCGCGGCGCGCTCCTGAAGAAGGCCACGGACGAGGCAGAGGTCGAGCGTCGAAAGCTGCTGCTTGCCGCCCGAAAGGACGCCGACGCCATGTCGGCGAAGCGACAGGGGGCGCTTGTGACGGAAGCGCAAGAGCTTCGCCAATCCGTCCGGCTGAGGGCGGAAAGGGAGGTCTTTGCGATCGCCCGCAAGGCACTCGCGGACCTCGCGACGACGAGCCTGGAAGAGCGCTTCGGCGCCGTGTTCACGCAGCGCCTGCGGCAGCTGAGCGGCCGCGACAAGGCAGGCCTCGGGGATGCGCTCAAGATGGCTACTGCCGCGAGCCCGGCGCTCGTACGCAGCGCGTTCGAGCTGCCCGCGAAGGAGCGAGCCACGATCCAGAATGCCCTCAACGAGACATTCTCGGCCGACGTCCACGTACGGTTCGAGAGCGCACCAGCTCTCATCTGTGGCATCGAGCTCGCCTCAGGGGGTTTCAAAGTGGGGTGGACGATCGACGGCTACATCGCTGCCCTCGAGAACGGAGTGGGCGAGCTCCTGAAGGGGCGAGCTGCCGTGGAGGCGACGCCGGCGCCGCCACCCGATGGGAAGGCGGAAGCGGCGCCGCCCACGGCCCCCGGGCCGACGCCCCCGGCGGTCAAGCCATGAGCACTGGGCCGACCGACTTGCGGCTTGCCTTCGACGACGCCTTTGCCGGGATCTGCGAAGCTCGCGAGGCCTTCGTGCCGCAGATGGCGCTGCGGGAGGTTGGCTCCGTGATCAGTGTCGCGACCGGCATCGCCAAGGTGTCCGGGCTCCGCGGCGTCGGCTCCGAGGAGGTCGTCCAGTTTCCGGGCGGAATCCAGGGAGTCGCCTTCAACGTCGACGAGGACGAGGTGGGCGTAGTCCTGCTGGGCGAGCACTGGCTTCTCCACGCGGGGGACGAGGTCCGGAGGACGGGTCGCGTCATGGATGTCGCCGTGGGTGACGGCTTGCTCGGCCGGGTGATGAGCCCCCTCGGGGTTCCGTTGGACGGCAAGGGGCCGGTCCACGCGAGCGCGCGCCTGCCTGTCGAGCGGGCGGCCCGCGCCATCATGGACCGGTCGCCGGTCACCGTGCCCCTCCAGACGGGATTGAAGGTCATCGATGCGCTCATTCCGATCGGCCGAGGCCAGCGTGAGCTCATCCTGGGGGACCGCCAGACGGGCAAGACCGCCATCGCGATCGACACCATCTTGAACCAGAAGGACCAGAACGTCGTCTGCGTCTACTGCGCCATCGGACAGCGGGCTTCCGCCGTGGCGAAGGCCGTGGCCTTGTTCGGTGCGAAAGGCGCGCTGGAGTACACGGTCGTCGTCGTGGCGGAGGGCAACGATCCTCCGGGCGTCGCCTACATCGCTCCGTATGCGGCGACGAGCATCGCGGAGCACTTCATGGAAACAGGCCGGGACGTCCTCATCGTCTTCGATGATCTCACGCACCACGCGCGCGCTTACCGGGAGCTCTCCCTCCTCCTGCGACGGCCCCCCGGACGAGAAGCGTTCCCCGGCGACATCTTCTACATTCACTCGCGCCTCCTCGAGCGGGCCACCCACCTCCGCAAGGAGCTCGGGGGCGGCTCGCTCACCGCCCTGCCGGTCATCGAGACCGAAGCGCAGGACATCTCCGCCTACATCCCGACGAACCTCATCTCGATCACGGACGGCCAGATCTACCTCTCTCCCTCCCTCTTCGAGCTCGGGGTCCTGCCGGCGGTCGATGTCGCCAAGTCCGTGTCGCGCGTCGGAGGGGACGCGCAGCGCGCGGCCTACCGCTCGGTCGCCGGTGACATCAAGCTCGCCTACGCGCAGTTCGAGGAGCTCGAGAGCTTCGCCCGGTTCGGAGCGAGCCTGGATGCCGAGACCCGCGCCAGCATCGACCACGGAAGACGCATCCGCGCCTGCCTCAAGCAGGCCGAGGGCGCGCCGGTGCCCGTCCCCGAGCAGATCGCCGTCCTGCTCGCGCTCACGGCAAAGCTCTTCGACCCGGTGCCGCTCCCGCGCATGCCGGAGGCCGAGCGTGCCGTTTGCGAGGCCGCGGCCACGGTTCCGGCGGACGTCCGCGCGCGGTTCGAGACCGCCGCCAAGCTCAGCGCGGAGGACCGCAAGGCGATCCTCGACGTCGTTCGGAAGGCGATCGCCCCGTTCTTGCCCAGCCCCCCTCCGAAAGCGGCGGCCCCTGCGACACCGAGCCCGGCCAAGCCTGGCGCCGCGCCGACGCCGAAGCACGCAGGCAAGCCGTGAGCGACACGGCCGCGAGCCTGCGGCTCAGGCTCTACAGCACGCACGAGCTCCAGTCGGTCGTGCGGACGATGAAGTCCCTCGCCGCGTCGAGCATCGGACAGTACGAGGCGTCCGTGCGCGCTCTCGACGACTACTACCGCAACCTGGAGCTCGGGCTGGGAGCATGCCTTCGCCATCGAGGCCCGGTGGTAGACGGGGCCGACGCAGGGGAGGCGCGGGCCGACCCCGGCGAGGTCGGCGCCGTCGTCTTCGGCTCCGATCAGGGGCTCGTCGGCCAGTTCAACGACATCGTGGCCGACTACGCGGCCAAGGCACTCGGACCCGCCCACGGGAAGGCCCGCATCTGGGCAGTAGGCGAGCGCGTGCGCGCGCGCCTCGTGGACCACGGGCTCTCGCCCACCAGGGTCTACGACGTGCCCGGCTCCGTCGAGGCCATCACCCCACTCGCTAACCAGATATTGGTGGAGACCGAGACGCGCCACGGGCGAGCGCACGTCACCGAGCTCCGCCTGTTCTACAATCGCTCCTCGTCGGGAGCGTCCTTCGCACCGGTCGGCGAGCGGCTCCTTCCGCTGGACGACGACTGGCGCGACGCACGGATCGCGATCCCGTGGCCGACGAAGGCGTTGCCCGAGATCATCGGCGGCGGCACGGAGACGCTGCGCGCTCTCGTCCAGGGATACGTCTTCGTCTCGCTCTTCCGCGCGAGCGCCGAGTCCCTCGCGAGCGAGAACGCGAGCCGTCTCGCCGCCATGGAACGCGCCGAGAAGAACATCAAGGAGTCGCTCGAGAACCTCGAGGGAGACTTCCACCGCGTGCGGCAGGGCAGCATCGACGAGGAGCTGTTCGACGTCGTCGCGGGATTCGAGGCGCTGCAGACATCCAGAGCGAGCCCATCGGGCCGGTGAGGAGCCAACCATGAAGAGCAAGATCAAGGCAGAAGACTTCCAGGTGCCGTCCGGCACCGCCGTCAACCTCAAGAAGTGGCCGACGCTGGTGAAGCCCTTCTACGAGTCGAAGAAGGGCTACGCCGCGCTCCTCCAGGATCACGTGCAGCGCCTGAGCGCGCTCCAGCAGGTGCACTACGCCTCGCAGCGCTACGCCGTGCTGCTCATCTTCCAGGCGCTCGACGCGGCCGGGAAGGACGGCGCCATCCGCCACGTCATGTCGGGCGTCAATCCGCAGGGCTGCGACGTGTACGGGTTCAAGCAGCCGACCCCGACGGAGCGAGCCCACGACTTCCTCTGGCGTACGAGCCGCTGTCTCCCGGAGCGCGGAAAGATCGGCATCTTCAACCGGTCGTACTACGAAGAGGTGCTCGTCGTTCGGGTGCACCCCGAGAACCTCGAGGCCGAGGGCTTGCCGGAGGAGCTGCGTGACGAGAAGACGATCTGGGACGGGCGGTATCGGTCCATCGTCGACCTCGAGCACCACCTGCACCGTAACGGCACCCGGATCATCAAGTTCTTCCTTCACCTCTCCAAGGAGGAGCAGCGACGGCGGTTCCTGGCCCGCATCGACGAGCCGGAGAAGAACTGGAAGTTCAGCCTCTCGGACGCGAAGGAGCGGCAGTTCTGGCGGCAGTACACGAAGGCCTACGAGTCGTGCCTGAGCGCCACGAGCACGGGGCAAGCGCCGTGGTACGTCGTGCCGGCAGACGACAAGCTGAACGCGCGCCTCGTCATCTCCGGCATCATCCTCGACGTGGTGGGACAGCTCCGGATGGAGTACCCGAAGGCGAGCAAGGAGCGGGTCCGCGAGCTTCGCGTGATCCGCAAGACCCTGACGAAGTGACGGCTCTCGCGTCGCGGGTATGGCCCGACCCCTGACGCTGCGTCACGCCGCGTTGCGCGGCTCGCGCTGCATCGCCTCGCTCATCAGCTTCAGGACCTGCTCGATCTGGAACGGCTTCTCGAGAAGGGGACGCGGGAGCACGATGGGCGGGTCGCCGGGGCGGCGGCTATAGCCGCCGCTCATCAGGACGACACGGGCCGCCTGGCTCGCGTTGTCCGCCGCGAGCCGCGCGTGAAACTCGATGCCTGTCATCTCCGGCATCCTGACGTCGCAAAGGATCACGTCGAACCGCTGCCCGGCAGCCACCATCTCGAGCGCCTCACGCGCGTGCGTGGTTACGACGATGTCATGGTGTGGCGCAACGGCGTCCTGGATCACCGCGCAGAGATCCTCCTCGTCATCGACGAAGAGCAGCCGGCCGCGTGGCTCGATCTGAAGAGCGACCGTGCTCGGCGGCGCGGCCGGCGCGACCGCGCCCGGCGCTCCCGGGATCACGACGCGGAAGACGCTCCCCGCGCCCGGCTCGCTCGAGGCTGTGATCTCGCCGTTCAGCGACTTCACGATGGCATGGGATACCGCGAGGCCGAGGCCCGTTCCCTGGTTCACCGGCTTGGTGGTGAAGAAGGGATCGAAGATGAGGGGCAGGTGGTCGGCCGTGATCCCGGAGCCGGTGTCGGAGATCTCGATGACCGCACGTCCCTGCGCGTCGATGCTCCCGGAGACGCGGATCTCGTTGTCCTCCGCGGCGCCCGCCCGGATGGCCTGCGTTGCGTTGAGCAGCAAGTTCAGGAACGTCTGCCCGAGGCGCGCATCGTTGGCCCATACGAGCGGCAGGGTGTCGTAGTCGCGCACGAGCTGCGCGCGGTGCCGTATCTCGTTGGAGACGAGCGTGATCGCCGTGTCGAGCGTTCGCCGCGGGTCGATGACGGTCATGGTCTCGTCGTCCGTCCTGGAGAATGCCTTCAGACCCCGCACGATGAGGCGCACCCGCTCGGCACCTTCGGAGGCGCGGCCCACCTGGCGCCGCATCCATTCGCCCAGCTCGCTTCCAGGAGCACCGAGCTCCGGCAAGCGCTTGGTCATCAGCTCGAGGCTCGTGACGACGCTGGCGAGGGGGTTGTTGATCTCGTGGGCAACCCCGGCGGACAGCGTGCCGAGCGACGACATGCGGTCGGCGAGGAGGAGACGAGCCTGCATCTGCGCCCGCTCCGCCGCTACCTCGGCGCTCAGCCGGCGCTGCGCCGTCAGGTCCGTCATCACGAGGCAGTAAGTGCGGGCGCCGTCGATCGTCAGGCTCACGATGGCCAAACGCACCAGGGCGGGGACGGGGGCACATGCTGCCTTCAGCACGAACTCTCCCTCGCTCCGGCCCGCCGCTCCGGCAGCGATCAGCGCCTGAAAGCGCTCCCAGTCCTCCTCCAGCACGAACCTGGAGATTGGATTTCCTATCGTGAGCTCCGGCCGGGCGCCGAGAATCGCCGTGAATCGAAGGTTGCAATAGGTGACGAGCCCCCGCTCGGTGAGCGTCGCTACGCCTTCACTCATGGCGTCCATCAGCACGCGGTACCCGTTCTCGGCACCTTCCAGCGTGAACACCCGCTCCCCCGCGGGCCCGCCGACCACCAGCGCGTCCACGTCGCCTGCGCGGATCGCCGCCAGCGTCTGCTCGGCCTCGGTCAGCCTGGCGCGAAGCGAGCCGGCGGCGGCCGAAGGCGCGTCCCTCTTCTCACGTGCGCGCACGGGGGGTTTCGCGGCTTTTCCGGCGGTCTTCACGTGATGTCGAGGCCTCGCAGCACCTTGTCCGCCTGGGAGAGGTCCCCGATGACGCGCCGAGGGGGTGAGGGCGACACCCGGACCAAGGTAGGCGTGGCGAGGATCTGGTCGTCGTGCGCGCGCCCGGGCGACTGGTGGAGGTCGATCACCTCGATCTGGAACCGACCCGCGAGGTGGCGCTCACAGATAGCCCTCAGGTTGTCAATCGCTCTCTGCGAACGCGGTGTGAATCCGGATACGAACAGTCGAAGCACGTACTCCGGAGCGGCTTCCAGTGTGTCAGCCGGGATCCCCATGATGGCGGCCATCATGACGACCCCTCGCGGGCCCTGAGCTCGAGGCCGACGGCCACGCGGTCCAGGACCGAGAGATCGCCGATGAGCTTCTTGATCGGTGCCGGGAGCCTCCGGACCACCGTGGGCAGAGCGACGATCTGATCGACGCTGGCGAGGCGGGGATTCAGGAGGAGATCGATGACCTCGATCTTGTAACGCCCGCTCAGGTAGAGCTCGCACGCGCGCGAGAGGTTGGCCAGCGCGGTCTCGGCGCGCGGCGTCCTGCCAGCGACGTAGAGCCTTAGCTCCCAGAAGTCTTCGTCGGAGGTCTCACCCTCGGACAGTGACTCCAGGGCGATGACGCGCGACTCGTCTTGATCGTCGTTCTTCATGGCGGGCTCGGGCGCGCGACGGGGTTGTTGTCGGCCCCTCCGCCGTTGGCGGCGTCGTGCCGCTGCTGCGCCTCGCGGGCGGAGCCGGTGACGAAGCCGCCCGCGTCACGGTAGACCGTGATCAGGCTGAGGCCCTTGTCGCTCATGACGAACTCCCGGACCTGGTTCGAGTGCGCGGTTCCTCGCGACTTACGGACGCAGATGGCCCGGTTTCGCTCGCCCGCCACTTCGAAGCTGTGCAGCACGATCCAGGTGTCGATGAGCGAGGAGATCCCGGCGTCGGCTTCCAGCTGCCCGTCGGCGGATGCACCGGCCCCGTGCACGCTCGTGAGAAGCGCGGTGATGTGCTTGGTCTTCAGGTGATCGACGAGGCGGGTCATCATCGCGCGGATCTCGTTTCGGTTCCCGAGGGACGCAAAGTCGGTGATGGGATCGATGATGACCATCGAGGGTTTGAACTCCTCGATGGCCTGGTAGATCGTGAAGAGGTGCGTCTCGAGGCCGAAGCCGGACGGACGCGTCGAGATGATGCGGAGCAGCTTCTGCTGCACGAGGCTGGCCAGGTCCATCCCGATCGAGCTCATGTTCCTTATGAGCTGCGCGGGCGACTCTTCGAACGAGAAGTAGAGGGCGCGCTCGCCGCCGCGGCAGGTCGACGCGAGGCACGCAGCTACGCTCGTCTTGCCCGTCCCCGACACGCCGGTCACGAGGATGCTGGAGCCTCGGTAGTAGCCACCCCCGAGCATTCGATCGAGCTCGGCGTTGCCGCTCGAGACGCGCTCCGTCGAGGCTTCGTGGACGAGCTGCAGGGACGAGAGGGGCAGCACCGAGATCCCATGGTCCCCGATGAGGAAGGGATACTCGTCGGTGCCGTGCCGCGCGCCGCGGTACTTGACCACGCGGAGGCGCCGCGTCGAGATCTGGTCGTGGACGCGGAGGTCCAGGAGGATCACGCAGTCGGACACGTACTCCTCGAGACCATGCCGGGTGAGCGAGCTCTCGCCGCGCTCACCCGTGATGACGGCGGTGACGCCCTTGTCCTTCAGCCAGCGAAAGAGCCGGTGCAGCTCCGAGCGCAGGATCTCCTTGTTGGCGAGGCCGGCGAAGAGTACCTCGAGCGTGTCGAGGAGGACGCGCTTGGCGCCGATGGAGTCGATGGCGTAGGCGAGGCGGATGAAGAGACCGTCCAGGTTGTAGTCGCCCGTCTCCTCGACCTGCGAGCGGTCGAGGAGGATGTGGTCGACGACGAGCTTCTTTTGCTCGATGAGTCCCGGCAGGTCGAAGCCGAACGACGCCACGTTGGCCGCCAGCTCGTCCCCCCGCTCCTCGAAGGTGAAGATGGCGCCAGGCTCGCCGTACTGGGTCGCGCCACGGACGAGGAACTCGAGCCCGAGGACGGTCTTGCCGCAGCCGGCGCCGCCGCAGACAAGCGTGGGACGACCGCGGGGCAGGCCACCGGAGGTGAGCTCGTCGAGCCCGGATATGCCTGTCAGCGCCTTCGCCACTCCGGCAGGCGCCTTGGCGCTCCGCGTTACGGGGAAGCTCTCTCGAACGGGGTCGGACATTGAACCTCGGGAAGTGGATGAGCGTTGGGGCGACTGGTGACCCAACGCTCGAGCGCAAACTCTGCACCCCGCATGCCACGGCTCATGCGGTTGGCTCCTCGTTCGGAACGCAGGTTTCTCGCGGACTGCGGCGCAAATTGCGTCGCGTTTGGCGGACTGCAAAGCGCGCTGCCAAATACAGCGTGCTTTCGCGCAGGGAGCGCCCGGGAGGCCTCCTGTGGCTCGCGCATTGCTGTGTGTGCGGCCGGAGGTCAGCCAATGACGCGCGACGACGCCCTAGCAGTCCTGCAGCCGACCGAGTCCTCCGACTCGTGCAGCACGGAAGTTCGGCACCAGGCAGCATGCGTACGGACACTCCTGGACCAGATGGACCGCCACACGGGTTCCAGTGGCGCCGGCGAGGGTCTTCACGAGCAGCTTCAGGACGCGGTTCTGCGGCTTGCGGGGATGCTCTCTCCGGCCGGGTGAGGTCAGGTTGCCGACCGCAGCTCGCTCGACGGGGACGCGTCGGCGTCCGATTCGCTGTTCTCCTCGAGCACGGTCAGGACCGCCTGCGGGTCGACCGCCTCCGACATCGCATCGGCCACTGCGTCGACGCGGTTGCGGACCGTGGGCATGTCGCGGCGCAGCTCCTCCACGAGCGCGATTAGCTTCGCGATCTTCTGTTCGGCGACCAGGTTGACCTGAAGCTCCAGGTTCGCGCGCTGGTACGCCCTCTGGGCCTGGCGGTTCTGCGTCGTCAGCACCATCGTCGCCACGAGCAACGCCGACAGGCTCACGAAGCCCTGCATCCAGAGAAACGGAGGCGGATCGGGACGCGGCCACCCGCGCGCTGTGGCGATCGTGTTGAAGGCCATCCACAGCGCCACAGCGCCGACGATCACGTTGAGCGCCCACGGCCGCCCGATGGACGCGGTGAGCCTCTCGATCGTTCGCTGGTTACGCCCGACCTTGCCTTCGGCCAGCGTCTGGAGGTGGGCGATGGTCTCGATGTTCTGCGCGACGTGCTCGGACAGCGGCGCCGCGTGCGGCTCGGTCACGGGCTCTCGATGACGCGCGGCGATGCCTCGGCCAGGGGCTCGGCGGCGGCCAGGATCGCGACGGCTCGCGCCCTGTCCTCCTCATTTCTCGGGTGAACCGAGACGAGCACCTGACCGCGTCTCAGCTGGGCGTCGTAGCGCTTGGCTTCGGGCTCGGGAATTCCGAGGCCGATGAGCGCTCCGGTGGTGCCGCCGACGCCGGCGCCCGCGAGGAGCCCGCTCAAGGCCGCCATGATCGGACCCGCTGCGAGGAAGGGCCCCACGCCCGGGATGACGAGGACGCCGAGACCCGCGAGAAGCCCGATAGCGCCGCCGACGACTCCACCCGCCCCGATGCCGACCGCCGTTCCGCCGACGACCTTGCTTTCGTCCTCGAGGGGAGATTCGGTCGTGTCGGGCTTGTGGGCGAAGAGGACGGAGATATCTGCGTCCCAGAACCCGGAGGCGAGCAGCTCCTTGACCAGCTTGTCCGCCTCTACGTGACTCGGCACGACGCACATCACCGGCTTTTTCATGGTAACGCCTCCGGCCCATTTGCCCTGCAAGAGCACGACCGCCGCGTGCAGGACCGCTCTGCCGATGGCCCGGCCCTTGCTCATCGGGCTAGCTCGCCCGCCTCGGGCCCACACACCAGGAGCAACAGACATGGTCCTCGAAACGTGGGAAATCGACAGCACCCACTCCGGCGTTCACTTCTCCGTCCGGCACCTGGTGATCGCCAAGGTCCGGGGCCAGTTCGCCCGCTGGAGCGGCTCCGTCGTCGCGGAGGACGGCGACTTCAGCTGCGCACACGTCGAGGTCGTCATCGAGTCGGCGAGCATCGACACGGGGCTCGCGGATCGCGATGCCCACCTGAAGGCAGCCGACTTCTTCGACGTCGTCCGGTACCCGCGGATCGTCTTCAAGGGCAAGCGGATCGAGACCCCACGTGGCCACTTCGACGGGATGCGCGTCGGCGGCGATGTGACCATCCGCGGCGTGACGCGCGAGCTCGTCCTCGACGTCTACTACTCCGGGCGGACGAAGGACCCGTGGGGACGAGACCGCGCGGGGTTCACCGCGAAGGCGTCGATTGATCGCAAGGACTTCGGGCTCACGTGGAACCAGCCTCTGGAAGGGGGCGGGGTCCTCGTGAGCGACCGCGTGGAGATCGAGATCGAGGCCGAGATCGTGAAGCAGATGGCTTCCAAGGCGGCGTGATGGCGCGAACGGCCGTCCTGGCCGCCCTCTCGCTCTCGCTCCTCGGCGCCGTGGTCGGGCCGCCGCTCCTCCACAAGTGGCAGCTCATCGAAGGCAAGCACTGGCAGATCCTCTCGTCGTCCGTCGCCGAGGGCGTCGCCATCACCGACGCCGCGGAGCGCACGCGCGGGCGGTGCCTCCCGGGCATGGTCGAGGTGGCCGGTCGCATGAAGGTGGACGGCTGGGGGTACCTCGACGGCGTCGACAACCTCCAGAAGCGCACCTGCGTGGACTGGCTGGCGCGCGCGTACCCCGAACGGTGCGAGACCTTCGATCGAGCGCGGTGGCTTTCGCTCTCGAAGGACGTCCCGACGCAGCCGGTCCACGTCTGCATAGACCGCTTCGAGTTCCCGAACCGCCGCGGCGCCTACCCGTGGATCATGGTGACTTGGACCGAAGCGAAGGCAATTTGCCAGCGCGAAGGCAAGCGGCTGTGCACCGAGGCGGAGTGGACGTTCGCGTGCGAGGGTGAAGAAGCGATGCCCTACCCCGACGGCTACGACCGCGGCGAGGACCAGTGCGTCGAAGATCGCGCCTCGCGCCCCGTCGCAGCAGACGAGCTCGTGCCGCGCGACTCGGTGCGGGCGGAGGCAGAGCTCGACAAGCTGTGGCAAGGAGAGCCGTCCGGCTCGAGGCCGCGCTGCAAGAGCGTCTTCGGCGTCTACGACATGACGGGCAACGTCGACGAGTGGACCTCCTCGGTCATCGCCGGCGAGCGACCCTCGATCCTCAAGGGAGGCTACTGGGGTCCAGTGCGCAACCGCTGCCGGCCGTCGACGCGCGCACATGGAGAGGACTTCGCCTTCTACCAGCAGGGGTTTCGCTGCTGCGCCACACCTTCGTGAGCAACGAGAACCCGACGAGAGCGCGATGACGACTGCGACGATGATCGTGATGGAACCCGGAAGCGACTGGCCCGGCCACGTCGGAGACTCGACCCACGTGGTGGCATTCAGCCATGACAGCGAGGACCTTCTCCGGCGGACGGAGGAGCGGCTCGGCGCGCTCCGCCGCGGAAACCATGGCGTCCACGTGGCGGTGCTCGCTTGCAACGCTGCGACCGGCAGCGCGTCCGCCGGGCGACCCCCGCTCGCCCGCACGCTGCTGGGCGCCGTGAGCGGAACGTCCCACGGGCGCCTGGTGCTGTGCGCGAGCGGTCGGTCGTCGCACGAGCTTCGCCTCGAGCTCTTCGCGCTCACGGGAGCGCTCACCGAGGAGATCCGGGGAACGACCACGATGGTCTCTTTGAAGTTCACCGCGAGCGAACCCCACCCGGCCGACCCTCCGTCGGGCTCGCGGCTGCTGCGGTGAACGGGCACGGGAACGCCACAGTGGGGCGCAAGCGCGGCGCGCTCTCTCCCTTTCAGGCGCCAGTGAAACCGTCATCCTTCGCTTCGCTCAGGATGACGACGTTTCATGGCAACGCTTCCATTGTTGCGGACAACGCCTTGGGTCATTCGACCTGGAGGCGGGCGCAGCGCATGCCCGGAGGGTTCTAGCGACGCTCCTCGTGGCGCTCCTCGTGGCGCTCGTGGCGGTCCGCGTGATAGCCCCCACGACGGCCCCACCAGCAGGCGCTCGTCACGGCACCAAGACAGACGACCAGCGCAGAGACCTTGACGATTCGTAGACAGATTGAAGTGAGCATGGGCTCGCCTGAAGCACCGGACGTGCCGCGCACGTCGCCCGTGGCGCCGGCTCGGAAGCTGCAAAGCGTCCCCGGTGTGCAAACGGCGACCGGGGATCTCCCCCGGCGAATCCAGGACGCACACGAAGCGAGACTCCCATGGGCGAGATCATCGACAAGGTCAAAGGCAACATCAAGCAGGCGGCCGGCAAGGCCACGGGCGACAAGAAGCTCGTGAACGAGGGGAAGGTCGACGAGGCGAAGGGCAAGATCAAGGGCGCCATCGAGGACGCCAAGCACGCCATCAAGGACGCCGCGAAGAAGTAGCCGTTCGCCGCCCATTTACGCGCCGTACACCCACCTTCACTCCGTCATCCGATCGAGGTAGCCATGTTGCTCGTCATTCTTCTCGTTGTGTTCGTGCTGGCTCTCGGTGGCGGCGGCTGGGGCCACTCGCGCTACGGTTACGCGGGCTGGTCCCCGGCCGGCGTGGTTCTCCTCGTGCTCGTGGTGCTCTATTTCAGCGGGCGCCTTTGATTCGCGAGCTCGCGGAGAAGGACGGTGAGAGCATGCTGAATTGAGTCTCCTGTGGGGCGTCGCCATCGTCTTCTTCGTGCTGTGGCTGTTCGGCTTCGCCGTGTTCCACGTGACGAGCGGGCTCATTCACCTCCTTCTCGTCGTGGCCGTGGTCACGGTGCTGGTCCGGATCATCCTGGGCCGCCGGGTGGTCTGAAGGACGGATGACGGTTTCACTCATTCACGGACGGCGCCCAAGGATGACGGCTACCCCGTCATTCCGTCTCAGTTCGAGCGAAGGTCCGGGCCGCTCGTCGCCCCGGCGGCCTGCGCGTTCGCGGACTCGACGAGGGGTATCGTGAAGGAGAACTTCGCGCCGTGGCCCAGCACGCTGTCGACCCAGATACGGCCTCCGTGCGCGCTGACGATCCCGCGCGCTATCGCGAGCCCGAGGCCCGTGCCGCTGTAGCGAACCTCCTCGCTGCGCCAGTAGCGCTCGAAGAGGTGCTTCGCGTCTTCCTCGCTTATCCCGGGGCCGTCATCGGCCACCGAGAACAGAAGATCGCGCCCGCGGTTCTCGAGTCGAAGGATGATGCTCCCGCCGGCGGAAGTAGCCTTCGTCGCGTTGCCGACCAGGTTCGAGAGAACCTGAAGAATGCGATCTCGGTCGCAAGAGATAGGCGGCAGGTTCGGCTCGAGCTCCGCCGTCAGCCGCAGGTGCTTCGTCTCGGCTGCGGTCGCGAAGCTCGCGACGGTCTCCTGGAGCAGAGCCCCGGGGTTCTCGGATTGGCGTTTGACAGCGAGGTGACCGGCCTCGATGCTCGCAAAATCGAGCAGATCGTCGATGAGCCGGAGCATCCGGTTGGCCGATCGATGGATGATTCCGACGGCCTGCGGTAGCCCCCGGCGCCTCTCCACCGCAGGGCTCGACTTCGCGAGGGTCCCCGCGGTCAAGAGGATCGCCGCAAGCGGGTTCTTCAGGTCGTGGGAGACGATGGATAGGATCTGCTCGCGCGCGCGCACGGCCCGCTGGGCTCGCTCGTACAGGACGGCGTTGTCGGTGGCGAGCGCTTCGAACCTCGCCATCGACGACTCGGCGACCGCGCGGCCCCGCTCCGACATGACTCCCCTCGCCTCGGCGTCGGCCGTGTCCTGCTCCGCGCGCTTTCGCCGTGCGATGTCTCGCCGCCACGCTCGATCTCGATCGAGGGCGATGGACAGCTGGTTCGCGATGGCGTTGACGAACATCAGGTCGGCCCTGTCGAAGGGAACGGAGCCCTCCAGCTGGAGCACGCCAAACGGCGGGCGCTTGGCGACAACCAGAGGGAGCACGATGAACGGGTTCGCGACGGTCGGCCCTGGGTCCGGTCCTCCCGGTAGCAACGTCACCCCGGCTTGCTCGGTGAGCTCGAGGTACTCGAGCGATTCCCCTCCTACGAGGTAGGTGCATGCCGCCTGCACGTGCTCCTTCGCGGCGTGGAGCTGCGCGGGGTCCTCCGCTCGGGATGACCAGACGATCATCCTGGACTGCCCGTTCTCCACCTCGACCAGTATCGCGCTGCGAAGGGCCTGCGTCTTCGCGACGAGAGCGAGGGCCGCGTCGAACGTCTCGTGCACGCTCTCGAAGCGCGCGAAGAGCTTGGATATCTCGTAGAGATCCTCGAGCCGCCCGTGAGCGCGCTCGGCATCGAGCCGCCGAGCGACCTGGCGCGTGTGCAGGTCTCCACCGGCGTCGATCTGGGGCAAGCCGGGCTCCTCCGGTGCGCCAGGCCGGAGCTTGGCTCGCCGCACCGACGCCGGCTGCGCCTGCGTCTTCGCCGTGACAGGCTTGGCGCGCTTCGCGCTCGCGCGCTCCCGCGACCTTCTCGAGCTACCGGAGCTCATGGACGCTCCTCTCTTCTCTTCTTCTGCAGACGCTTCGTGGCGCCGACCCCGACGACGGAAGACTCCGGAGACTCCGCCGCGAGCGGCCCGACCTGCATGCCCCCCTTGGAGACGGTGACGGCGTGCGTCCTGCGATCATGCTCGCTCCCGCGCGTCTTCACGATCGTCAAGGTCGGTGAAAGCCGACCGTCCGCCTGCCTGTAGCGAAGCATGAGGAGGTTGTCGGCGACCGGCGAGAGGCCCAGCTCGGTCACCTGATCGGTCGAGGAGAGAGACGGCGTCTCGAGCGTGAGCAGGCTCGTGATGCCGAGCATCTTGAAGCTGACGGCCAGCTTGTAGAGCACGTGTCGGAACTCGTCGATCGCCATGTGCTCCGTCAACATCTGCGTCGCGGCGTCGAGCACGAGTCGAGAGCCCTTGAGATCCGTGAGCTCGTCCGCCAGCACGGTCAAGAACTGGCCCGCGCGGATGTGCTCGCGGGAGATGTAGAGGATCTTGATGTGGCCGGAGTCGACCGCTGCTCGCAGCGGGAGCCCCAGTGCCTTGGCGCTGGCGAGCAGCTGCCTTGGCCCTTCTTCGAGCGTGACGTAGAGGCCGCGCTCCTTCCGCCTGGCGCCCTCGAGGAGGAACTGGAGTCCCATGGTGGTCTTGCCGACGCCCGCGCTGCCGGACAGCAGGCTGACGCTTCGCTTCAAGAGGCCGCCGCCCAGCAGCGGGTCGAGGCCTGGAACGCCCGAGCCGAGGCGGGTGGTGACCTCCACGGCGGGGGGAGGCGGCGCCAGCCCGGGATCGTCCGTGTACCGAGGGAAGATCGTGACGCCGCCCTTGCCGATGACCATGTTGTGGCGGCCCTTGAGGTGCGCGGTATTTCGCAGCTTGTAGACCTCGATGTACCTCTCGCGCTCGACCCCCTCCTCGGTGGCGGTCAGGATGATCACTCCGTCAACGACGGTCTCTTCGACGCCGAAGCGGCTGACCTGGTTCGATCCGTACGGGATGTCCGTCGGAAAGAAGCCTACCGCCCCGACGTTCTGGACGATGCTGCACAGATGAAAGACCTTCTCGCGGGAGAGCTGCGGGTCGGTCACCTTGTGGAGGAATACGGAGACGGAGTCGATCACGACGCGCTTTGCCTGCATCGCCTCGATGCGCTCCTGCATCATGAGGAGGTGCTCCTCCACCATGATGTCGGGCTGGGGGATGAAGACGATCTCGACCATGCCGCGCTGGATCTCGCGATCGAGGTCCCAACCCAGGCCCTTCGCGGCGGCGCGCAGGCGCTCGTCGGTCTCCTCGAACGAGAAGAGGATTCCCTTCTGGCCTTCGAGGGCCCCGCGGTAGATGAACTCGAGCGAGAGGACGGTCTTGCCCGTACCGGCGACGCCGCCGATGAGGAGGCTCGAGCCCCAGGGGATGCCGGGGCCCAGGATCATGTCTAGCTTGTCTACCCCCGTCTGGCAGCGCTCCTGCCCCCCCTTCGACACCGGGGGCTCCCGGCGTATCGAGACGCGCGGGGCGAACATCTCGATGCCCGTCTTCGTGATGAGGAACGGGTGGTCGTCGCGGCTGTGATCGGTGCCGCGCATCTTCACGATCTTGCAGAACCGCTGCTGCTCGCCCATCGACTCCCGCTGCGACAGGACGATCACGCCGTCGACGATGGAGAAGAATGGGTTGGTCTGGTAGTCGGCGGGCCCGTACTCGCCCAGGAGCAGCGCGGTCGTCTCCCACGCCATCAGGTTGACGGCCACCTCGTAGCCGAACTTCCGGAGCTCCTCCTTGGAAGCCGCGAGGTCGTCGAAGACCTTGAAGCTGTCGATCACGACGAGGGCAGGCTTGAAGCTCTTCAGGTGCTGCATGATGAGCCCCGAGGACGCCGAGAGCCCCTTCGTCCGGAGCATGATCCCGAGATCCACGAACTTGACGCTGTGGCCGAGCTTCTTCGCGTCGAAGAACGCGAACTGCCGCAGGTACCGCAGGCTCTTCGCGCTCGGCTCCGAGAGCGTGCTGAAGAAGAGGACGCGCCACGAGGGAGACGCGTTGTGAAAGCAGATCTGCTGGGTCAGGATCGTCTTGCCTGCCCCCGGGGAGCCGGCCACGACCGTCACGGAACCCTCGGGCAGTCCCCCGTGCAAGATGCCGTCGAGGTTGTGGACACCCGTAGGCACGCGGATGAGATCAGTTCTATCCGTCATGGCCTTTTGCCCTCGCCCTTGGATGCGGGCTGAATAACCTTGGACAGCTCCTCGTGAAGCTCCGGCGTGAGAATCTGCGCCGTCAGGTTGCCGAGCACGGTGAGAAACTCCACGAGCACGAAACGAATCGCCGCGATGACCTCGTCGTCGGACGCGCTGCCGGGCTCGCGGAGCCCTTCGCAGACGATTCCGCCCGTGGGCTCGACCTCGAGCAACAGGAGCGGGTGCTTCTCGGAGGCGCTGTGCACCACGCGTTCCGCGATTGCAGCCAGCGTCACCTCGCCCAGCGTGGTCTTCGTCCGGTCCCAGAGCCCCGTGAGAGCCGACTGGAAGAGAGGCATCAGCGCGTCCTCGGGAAGATTCTTGGTCGTCCGTCTCACCCAGGCGTCGACGCAGGTCTCGTGTTCCGCCAGAACCGAGGAGCCGTTCACGAGCCGGGGCCATCGGTCGCCTCGCATGGCCGCCATCGGCTGACCGACAGGGGCCTGACCGACCCGCGGCCTACCGACCGGCTTCGAACCCTTCATGACCACGTTTCTACGGCGCGCATCCGTGCTCCTTGGCGCTCTCGGCCAGGTCACCAGGAGCTGTGGCGCGCGGGGATGCCGCGCTCCGAAGTGCGGCCATCATGTGACCTCGACCCCGAAGTAGCAAGGCAAAGCGCGGTGGTGTTCGGCGATATAGAGCGCTTCTTGCATCCTCGGAGCGGAAAACGTGAGCTTCAAGCGCATCGAAGGTTGTGACCTCCACTGGGAGGAGCTCGGTCAGGGTCGCCCTCTCGTGCTCCTCCACGGCCTCTGCGATTCCCACCGCACATGGCTGAAGGTTGCGCCCGCGCTGGCGCGCAACCATCGCGTGCTGATGCTGGACCTGGCCGGACACGGCCTCTCCGGCAGACCGGACGCGACCTACGCCCTCGCCTGGCACGCGGGCATCGTCGGTGGCTGGCTCCGCGCGCTCGGCCTCGAGGATGTCGATCTCGTGGGCCACTCGTTCGGTGGCGGCGTCGCGCTCTGGATGATGCTCGTGGAGGAGCAGCGCGCCCGCATCCGCAAGCTCGCCCTCGTCGCCGCCGGTGGGCTCGGTCGCGACGTCAGCCTCTCGCTTCGCCTCGCGTCGCTCCCCTTGGTCGTCGAGCATCTCGGCCAGCCCTTCATGGCGGGCGGCACACGCCTCGCTCTCAACGCGGCCGGCGGCGCCTATGAAGCGGACGAGATCGTTCGCCTTTCGGCCATGAACGCGAAGGCCGGCACGGCGCGCGCGTTCGCGCGAAGCGTGCGGGACGTCATCGACTGGCGAGGGCAGCACCGGCACCTGCTCGACGGAGGAGGCGAGGTCGCCTTGCCGCCCGTGGCCTTGTTCTGGGGCGAGCGGGACAGGGTCATCCCGATCGCGCACGCCCTGAAGACGGCCTCGATGCTCGGGAACGCTCCGATCACGCGCTTCCCGGGCTGCGGCCATTTCCCGCACCGGCAAGCGCCCGCCCGTTTCGTCCAGGAGCTCGAAGCCTTTCTTGACCGCCCGGCAAGGACGCCACAGTGGGGCGCCGTTGCGGAAAGGCCCGCGCCCGGAACGCGGACGCAGCGAGCGAGCTGACGAAGGAGCTCGCTCGCGCTCACGGTCAATCGTCGCCCTCGTCTCGCCGTTGGCACCGTGCAACTCAAGCGGCATGCAATTCGCAAATGGCGGCGCCATGCTCAGAACAAGCCTCCTCCCGGTGCCCCGATGAGCGCCGACACCTCCGGGAAACGCCCTCCGCGCGTCCTCATCGTCGACGACGACCCTGACATGGCGCAGGCGCTCGGTGCGTCGCTCACGGGCGAGGGCTACTCGTGCGAGCTCGCGCCCAGCGGCGCGGCCGCCATCGACGCGATCGGCCGCCAGGCCTTCGACGCCGTCATCTCCGACGTCCAGATGGACGGGATGAACGGGCTCGACCTGCTCGATCGGCTCCGCAAGGCCCACCCTACGCTTCCCGTGATCATGGTGACGGCGTTCGGCCAGCTCACGGGGGCCGTCGAGGCCACCAAGCGCGGCGCCTTCCAGTACCTCTCCAAGCCGTACGAGGTCGCCGAGCTGGAAGACCTCATGGCGCAGGCCATCCGCGAGCGACGCGAGAGCGAGCTGGTCTCCCCGTCCAGCGAGCGGCGGCTTCGCCGTGTCGACCCGAACGCGCCGTCCTCGAGCGGAGAGTGGCCGCGGCTCATCGGCTCGGACCCCGCGATGAAGGCCCTGCAGGAGTGCATCGGCCGCGTGGCAGCCTCGAGCGCGCCCACCCTCATCGGAGGAGAGAGCGGCTCCGGGAAGGATCTCGTCGCGCACGCCATTCACGCCCAGGGGCCTCGCCACGAGCGGCCGTTCGTGTCGATCAACGCGTCCGCGATCCCGGAAGCTCTGCTCGAGAGCGAGCTCTTCGGTCACGTCCGCGGCGCCTTCACCGGCGCGAGCGAGGCGCGCCGAGGCCTCTTTCAGACGGCCCAGGGCGGGACGCTCCTCCTCGACGAGATCGGAGACATGCCGCTCGCCCTTCAAGCGAAGCTCCTGCGCGTGCTCGAGCTTGGCGAGGTGCGAGCCGTCGGGTCGGACGTCGTGCGGGCCGTCGACGTGCGGGTCGTCTCGGCGACCCACCGTGACTTGCCGAAGCTCGTCGCGGAGGGGCGCTTCCGCGAAGATCTCTACTTCCGTCTCAACGTCCTCCCGGTCTCCGTGCCGCCGCTCCGCGAACGGAGAGGCGACATCCCCGAGCTCGCGAGGCACTTTCTCGCGCAGGCGCGGGTGCGCATGCCGACATCCCCCGTCCGGACGCTGGCCCCGGACACCCTCGAGGCGCTGTCGAGTGCGGCCTGGCCGGGGAACGTCCGCGAGCTATCGAGCGCCATCGAGCGCCTCGTCGTCTTCGGTCGCGAGGCGACGATCACGCGGGAGAGCCTCGCGTTCCGCCCCGCGGCGGCCCAGCCGACCCCCACGGCGGAGACGCGCGAGCTCTGCTCCCTCCAGACCTTGAACGAGCGCCACGTCGCCTGGGTGCTGTCCGAGACCGCGGGCAACAAGGTCCGCGCAGCGGAGATCCTTGGAATCAACCTGTCCACGCTCTACCGGTGGCAGCGGCCCCGGACCGCGGAGTGACGCCCCCGTCCTGACCCGGAGGGCCAACCTTCGGCTCACGAGCCCTTTTCCTGGCGGGACGGACGCGGCCCTTCGACGGAGGAACGCGCCCTACCGTGAGAGGAACGCGCGCTACCGCGCGAAGGACGCGCCCTCTCGGCGGCAGGGACCGTCCTTCCGTCGCAAGCACGCGCCCCCTCGGCGCTAGCGACCGTCCTTCCGTCGCAAGGACGCCTCCTTTCGCCGCCAGGGACCGTCCTTCCGTCGCAGGGACGCCTCCCTTCGCCGCCAGGGACCGCCCTTCCCTCGCTAGGGACCGTTCCTCCCTCGCAAGGACGCGCCCTTTCGCCGCAAGGGACCGTTCCTCCCTCGCAAGGACGCGCCCTTTCGCCGCAAGGGACCGTTCCTCCCTCGCAAGGGACCATTCCTCCGGCGCAAGGGACCGTTCCTCCGGCGCAAGGGACCGTTCCTTCGTCGCAAGGCACCGTTCCTCCGTCGCAAGGCACCGTTCCTCCGGCGCAAGGGACCGTTCCTCCCTCGCAAGGGACCGTTCCTCCCTCGCAAGGGCGTGCTCCTTCGACGCCAGGGACCATCCTTCCGGCGCAGGGACGGGATACTTCGGCGGCAGGGCGCGCTCCTTCGACGGGAGGGACCATTCCTTCCTCGAAGCGACGGGCTCGTCCCACGGCTGGGGCCGTCCTTCCGTCGCAAGACATGCTCCTTCGCAAACCGCGAAAGGCCCTTGCATTCTTCGCGACGGGAGCACGCCCAGGCAGCGTCAGGGCACGCACCGCCTGCAAATGGCGCCCAGGCGCGAGCATGGCACGGCTCATGCGAGGGCTGACCACCACGCACCCAGGACGCGATACGGCGCCCTGAGATGCAGACATCACAACCGGGCCGACGAAACGGTTCGCAAGACGGTCACCCGGATCTTTGGGGGGACACGTGGAGAAGAACACCATGAAGAAGACCTTCCTATGGGCCGCCGTTCCGGTGGCCTTGTGTTTCGGGTGCGGGGCCACCTTCCCGGTGCCGACGCAGGCCATGGCCGACGCCGAGTCCGCCCACAGGAGCGCGCTCGAGGTCGGAGCCGCGAGCCAGCCCACCGCGGAGCTCCACGTGAAGCTCGCCGAGGACCAGATGGCGAAGGCGAAGACCCTGATCAGCAACGGCGACAACCGGGAGGCCGGCTCGCTCCTCGTTCGTTCGAAGGCCGACTCGGAGCTTGCCCTCGTCCTGGCACGCGAGCAAGGGGCCCGCACCGCCACCCAGACCGCCATGGACAAGGCGAGCTCGACGTCGATCACGAACGCAGCCGAAGGAGCCGTCAAATGAGAACTTTCACCGCACTTAGCCTCCTCGCCTCGTTTGCCGCCCTCGTCACGGTCTCCGGATGCGCGGCCGCCATCCCCCCTCAGGATCTCGTGACCGCCCGCGCCGAGTACGATCGCGCGTCGCACGGGCCCGCAGCACAGCTCGATCCGGCCGATCTCCACGAAGCGCGGGAGACCCTCGACAACGCCGAGAAGTCGTTCAGCGACAACGGAGACTCCCCGGACGTGCGCGACTACGCGTACGCCGCGGACCGCCGCGCTCAGATCGCGGAGTCGCGCGCCCGCACCATGCAGTCCGAGCAGCAGAAGCAGGCGGTCCTCGACCAGATGGCGGCCAACCAGGCGGCGACGGTCCGCAACACGTCGGCCGCGCTCGGGCAGGCCAACCAGATCGTGGCGCTGCAGGGTCAAGCGCTCGTGGACGAGCGGGCCCGTCGTGAAGAGGCCGACCGTCGCGCCGCCAAGGCGATGGAGGAGCTCGCGCGCCTCGGCTCGGTGAAGAAGGAGACGCGCGGCCTCGTCCTCACGCTCTCGGGCAGCGTCCTCTTCGCATCGGCGAAGTCCGACCTTCTGCCGGACGCGACCGGCAAGCTCAACGAGGTCGCGAAGGTGCTCTCCGAGCAGGATCCCAACGCGAAGATCCTGATCGAGGGGTACACCGACTCCCAGGGCGGCGCGTCCTACAACATGGATCTCTCGCAGCGGCGCGCGGACTCCGTCCGTTCGTACATGGTCTCGCACGGCGTCGCCTCCGATCGCGTCACGGCGCAGGGCTTCGGGCTGAACAGCCCCATCGCCGACAACAACTCTCCGGAGGGGCGCGCCAACAACCGCCGCGTGGAGATCGTCGTCTCGCCGAGCACGGCCACCCCGACGACCTCGCTGAAGTAACGCCCGCGGATCGGTCCGTCACGGCGGGGCGCGCGCAGGTCGCGCTTCCTTGCCGGGGCGGACACCCTCCGTGCAATGGCGTCAATCGTGAGCCGAGGCGTCGGGCTCTTCCTCCTCGACCGCGCCGGGGCCAGCACCGGCGCTCGCCAGCAAACCAGGCAGAGGCGCCTCCTGGCCGCGGCCGTCGCGCCAGGTCGAAGGGGCAAACAGAAGGCGACCATCGGGCGCTCGCTTCGTCGCCCACCGCGCAAAGCTCGTCGCAGGAGGCACGTCGTACCAGCCCCCGCGCTGCCAGTGCCAGCCGCTCGCTTGCCAGCGCCACTCGCCGTCGACCCACTTCGCGTCGGAGCGAGGCGCATCGGGGATGTACTCGATCCTCGCGGGCGGAGGCGGGTAGGGAACGTCTTCGAAGGCCGCGCTCGGCTGCGGCACCGATGGCGGCCCCGGAAGATGCGGGGCGCAGGACAGCGACGCCGCGGCCAGAATACCGAGGACGCCCAGGGACGCTGCAACGCAGGAACGAAGCATGATCTGCGCGCTGGCGTGCACTTGGCGTACCGTACCTCAAGCCGCGGAACGCAAGGTGCAATGGGACCGCTCCGGTGATCGAAAACGCCACGCAACGGGCAAGGACGACGAGGCGCCGCCTCCCACCGCCCCGGAGCTCCTTGCTGCGAGGACCCCTCGCGGCCCTCTCGCTCGTGGCCCTGCCGGCGCTGGGGTGCTCGTCCATCGGCCAGGGGCAGGCGGCCGTCGACCACGTCTGGATCGAGGGCGCGCACAGGGTCTCCGGGGGCGACATCGCAGAGAAGCTCGCGACGACCGAGAGCCCCAAGTTCCTCGAGCTGTTCCAGGGCGTCGTCTACGATTACGAGTTCTTCGATCGCTACGTGTTCGCCAGCGACCTCGCCCGGGTCGAGCGCTTCTACCGCGCCAAGGGGTACTACGAGGCGCACGCGCGCGCCGGGCGGGTGGTGGAGCGGGGCAAGCACGTCAGCGTCACCGTCGTCGTGGAAGAAGGTCCTCCCACGCGGGTGCGAACCGTCCGCATCGACGGGCTGGCAAGCGTACCGAAGCTCGTCTCGGACCTCGCCACCGTGGCGATGCACGACCGTGTCCGTGAGGGACAGGTCTTCGACGAGGACCACTTCAAGGACGCCGCCGCGGCCATCAACCGCGCGTTGACCGACCACGGATACGCGTACGCGAGCGTCTCCGAGAAGGCCGAGGTCGACGTCCTCACGCACACCGCCGACCTCGTCTTCGCCGCGGCGCCGGACCAGCCGGCCACCTACGGCGCCGTGACCATCGAGGGCCTCGGCTCGTTGCCCGAGAAGCCAGTGCGCGCGGCGCTCGAGATCGCCCCCGGGACTCCTTACTCGGCGGCCGAGCTCGCCGCCGCGCAGCAGGCGGCGCTCGATCTCGGCGTCTTCAGCTCCGTCGAGGTCACGCCGGATCTCCCGAAGCCCCCGCCCGCGGACCACATCGTCCCGATTCACGTCAAGGTTCAGGGGACGAGCCTGCGGGGCGTTCACCTCGGCGGCGGCTTCGAGTTCGACGTCATCAAGACCGATCTCCACCTGCTCGCAGGCTGGGAGGACAAGAACTTCCTCGGCGGCATGCGGCACCTCTCCATCGAGACGCGCCCCGGGGTCGTCCTCTTCCCGACCCGCCTCGAGTCCTTCACGACGCCGACGAGCTTCCTGCTCGAAGAGCGCACGATTGCCCATTTCCACCAGCCGGGCTTCCTCGAGGGGCGGACCAACGGGATCGCGCAGGCCGAGTTCAACATCGGACCGATCCTCCTCGTGCCGAACCCTCCGAGCTCGCCCGTGCTCGGCTACCGGGAGTTCAAGGTCTCCGCGGGGCTCGACCGCGCGTTCGGGAAGCTCTACGCGAAGCTCACGCAGAACGTGCAGGACGAGCTCCCGTTCGCGTACATCGGCAGCGTCGACCCGGCCCTGAGCGAGGTCGTCATCTCGTACCCCGAGCTCGAGCTCCGGCTCGACTACCGGGACAACCGCATCCGGCCGCACAGCGGCTTCTACCTCGCCAACGACCTGCAGGTGGCCGGCGATCTCGGGACGGCCCGGGACGTCCGGGTGCATCCCGAGGCGCGCGCGTACGTCCCTCTCGCGAGGCGAGTCACGCTCGCCGGCCGCGCGTCGCTCGGGTTCCTGTTCCCGTTCAACTACGGGGGCCAGGAGACCCCGGTGATCCTGCCCGCCAATCCGACGGCGGCCGACACGGCGGCCCACTCGGCGTGGGTCAAGGACGCCCAGGTGGTCTTCTTCCGCGGCTTCTTCTCGGGAGGGCCGAGCTCGAACCGTGGCTACCCGCTCTTCGGCGTCGGACCACACGGACCGGCGCCCTTCTACAACGAGAGCGTCTCCTACCAGCAGACCGTCAACGGGTGCAGCATCACGAACGGCACGACGCCCAGCCCCCAGTGCTACGTCCCGCTCGGCGGATCGACGCTGTGGGAGGCGTCGATCGAGCTCCGGTTCCACGTCGCGGGACCGTTCGACGTGGCGACCTTCTGCGACGCGGGTGACGTCTCTGCCGCGCAGCTGGACGTGCGGCTGAACAGGCCTCACCTCTCCTGCGGGGCGGGCGCGCGCTACGACACGCCCGTCGGCCCCATTCGTCTCGACGTGGGCTACCGCATCCCGGGCGCGCAATACCCGGGCTTCGGCACGCCGGCCGTCGACAACCTCGAGGGGATCCCCGGGACGATCTTCGGCCTGCCGATCGCCGTCGCGTTCGGCGTCGGGGAGGCCTACTGATGCTCGGCCAGGCGCTCCGGCGTCTCGGGCTCGCCGTCGGCGGGACGGTGACGTTCGCGCTCGCCGCGGCGGGCGGCGTCGTACTGCACGCGGGATCACCGCCGGCGCGACGCTTCATCGTGAAGTCGGTCAACGACG
>Ga0302279_10000615_pt1 | contig 52423 bp, 45 predicted proteins | sample III_Bog_N3_3_FD_194541 | JGI IMG/M metagenome (GOLD analysis project Ga0302279, IMG submission 194541) | Peat permafrost microbial communities from Stordalen Mire near Abisko, Sweden - III_Bog_N3_3 | ecosystem: Environmental > Terrestrial > Soil > Wetlands > Peat | place: Sweden: Abisko... | reverse complement strand
TTCCACCCCAGCACGCCAGGTTCGCGTGCCGGGGACCCCGGGTTGCGGTGAAAATCGGTTCATGCTTCGTTGAAATCCTCGGCTGTGGAGTGGCCACAGCTCGCCGCGGCGAGATTCCGCCTTGCTTGAACCGATTTTCGCTCGCAACGCCATCCGCCCTGGTAGTGTTAACAGGCCCTAGTAACGTCCGGGCTCATAATGCTGATAAGACTTCTCCAATTCGTCGACAAGCGAACTTAACAGGAGCAGGCGCATCTGAATCATGCCGACGCTCTGTGTCGCAGCGTCCATCTGCGCCGGGGTTAAATCTTGGTTGTCCCGTTGGGCTACGACCAGGGACTCTGCGTACAACGCGTCGTCGACTGCTTGCTGCTCGACCACATAGAACTGGCTTTGGATTTCGTAAATATCGGAGTATTTCTTTGCATCCTCGTAAGGCATAAGGGTGAATGCACCCGTGGTCTGCGCCGTCTTCCATCTCACATCGTCAAAGCTCTGCAGTTTGAAGGTCACGGAGAGATGCTCCTGCGGAGCGTTGCGATGCGTTCGCATCCTTTCCAGAGACTTCAGGTCGGCGTCCAGCTCGTTCTGCTGACTCAGAATCGCCTTCCGAAGGTAGCGAATCGAATGCCAATTTTGCGTGATCTCATTGTGGAGTCCAGCCTCTGCTTCATCCACCAGCAGACGATGGTGGCGCCACTCGACGACGCCCTCAAGGCCGAGAGCTATCAACAACCCGATGGTGATGGTTAGCAGGTGCAAAAGGAAGTCTTTGAAACCCTTAATTTTTAGATGAATTGGATGAACCTCAAGCATTGAAATCTCCCGTTTACGGACAGAATCGGAGCAACCTGTTTGGCCGGGCTTTGCAATCCGGGCAGAGTTGACTGAATACCGTGCCGGGCTTTAGCGCAACCCGGTGTGCAGGTAGGCCAGCAGCGCGTCCATCTGCTCCTGCGTAAACCGGCCAGCGAAGCCGGGCATCATGCCACGGCCTTTCAGTACATTACTGGCAACGGCCGCATCGGTCGCCGGAATCCCGCTCGGCAGCAGTTTGCGATCGAACAGCCCATGCAGGTCGGGCGGAACTTTCTTGAGCGCCAGGTCATTGTCCTCGTGGCAGTGGGCGCAGCGCACCTGGTAGAGGTGCTTGCCTTCTGCCTGCTGCGGGGTCAGCACCTGCGCTGAGCGGCATCCGGTGGCAGCCAAGGCCGCAATCGCAAACCAAATCGCAGGTGCCGTCAAGCTCAATATGCGAATCAATTCGATTCCTTGAACAGCATCGCGTTCGCTATGCTGGCACCATGCAGCTCCCGTCACTGGCCCAGATCCGCGATGCCCAGGCTCAAGTGTATCGCCACATGCCGCCCACCCCGCAGTACACATGGCCGCTGCTCAACCAGCGCTTGTCCGCCGGCCGTCCTCAGCCCATTGAGGCCTGGATCAAGCATGAGAACCACACGCCGGTGGGCGCGTTCAAGCTGCGTGGCGCGCTGGTTTACATGGACTGGCTCAGGCAATCTCAACCAGGCATCACCGGCGTTGTGGCCGCCACGCGCGGCAATCACGGCCAGGGCGTGGGCATGGCTGCGCGCATGGCTGGGCTGCATGCGGTTATCGTCGTCCCCCACGGCAACAGCAAGGAGAAGAATCGCGCCATGCAGGCGCAGGGCGCGGAGCTTGTTGAACACGGGCAGGATTTTCAGGAGTCGCTCGAGTTTGCGCGCATGCTCGCCGTTGAGCGCGGCTTTACCATGATTGACTCATTTCACGAGCGGCTGGTGATGGGCACGGCCACGTATGCTCTCGAGCTGTTCGAGTCCGCTCCACCGCTGAGCACCGTGTATGTGCCCATCGGCCTGGGCTCGTCCATCTGCGGCGTCTCGGCGGCGCGCAATGCGCTGGGGCTGGGTACGGAGATTGTCGGCGTGGTTTCCGCCGCCTCGCCCTCCTACGCGCTCAGCTTTCAGCAGCATCAAGTCGTTGAAGCTCCGGCGCGCTCGGCCATTGCCGACGGGCTGGCCTGCCGCACACCCAACGCGCAGGCCATGGAAGCCATCTGGGAGAACGTTGCGCGCATTGTGCAGGTCACGGATGCGGAGATCGCCTCCGCCATGCGCAGCTACTACCAGGACACGCACAACCTGGCCGAGGGCGCGGGAGCGGCGGCGCTGGCCGGCGCGCTCCGCGAAGCAGATCGACTGAGCGGCCAGCGCATCGGCATCGTGCTCACCGGCGGCAATGTCGACAGCGATGCCTACCGGGCCGTGCTGGGCCAGGCCATCTAGCGCAGAATTCAGCGGCCAGCGGGTGCGCCTGGCTGCCGACCACCACTCCGCCCGAGCGCTTCCGCCGCAGCGCGCGTCTTGTCTGCAGATTCGACGCGGGCTATTGCTGTGTTCGCTGCCGAGGCAAATGGCCGGCGCCAGCGGCCCCGCATAAATCGCTCGCCCGCTTCTTGACTCTGGGTCTTGCCGCAGTAGACCATCGGATGGATGGCAAATTTCGGCAATTCTCCCCGGCACGGCCGCTTTTCGGCAATCATGATGCAAGTTCCCGTTGGAAGACCAAGGAATAATCCGATGCGACCGATGCGTTCCCTCCCCTCTAGTGTTCTCTTTGTACTCGGCTGGGCGTTGTTCTTCGGGCTTCGTGCAACGGCCCAGGCGCCAGCGGTCCGCATCTCCCAGGCAGTCAACGAGAGCAGCCTGGTGACGCTGAAGGGCAACACGCACCCTCTTGCCAATGCCGCCAACGACCGCGGCCGGGTGCGTCCTGACCTGCCCATGACGGATCTCATCCTTGTGCTCAGCCGCAGCCCACGGCAGCAGGCGGACTTCGACAAGTTTGTCGCCGCTCAGTACAACCGCGACTCGCCCAACTACCATCAGTGGCTCACCGCTGACCAGGTGGGGGCCGACTTTGGTCCCTCGCCAGCCGACATCGCCACCATTTCCAGCTGGCTCTCGAGCCGCGGGTTTTCAATCCAGGAGATCAGCCGCGACCGCATGTCGATTCGATTCGGCGGCAGTGCGGCCCAGGTAGAGAGCGCCTTCCACACCGAGATCCACAACCTGGAGGTGAAGGGCGCAGCCCACATCGGCAACATGTCCGATCCCAAAATCCCGGCCGCTCTCGCTCCGGTCGTGGTTGGCATCAAGTCGCTGCACAACTTCTTTCCCCGCCCGCTGCATCGGCTCGGAAACCAGGTCACGCGCGACCCGGACACGGGCAAATGGAAGCGACTGAGTCAGGCGACCACAGAGAACGCCGCCGGCCGCTCCACCAGGACCGCTCTCGTCAAACCGCAGTTCGGCGTCAGCGTTCCATCGAGCGGCGGCAGCACCGCCTATCAGCTGGAAGACGTCACCCCCTACGACTTCGCAACAATCTACAATGTGCTTCCGCAGTGGAACGCCGGCACGCCGATCGATGGCACCGGCCAGACCATCGCCATCGCCGGAACCAGCAGCATCTGCCTGGGCCAGACCGACCCCAACTGCCAGAACCCGAGCAGCGGCTACAACAATGACGTTGCGGCCTTTCGCAGCGCCTTTGGTCTCCCGGCGTATACTTCGGCCAACCAGCCCACCATCGTCTCCGGAAACTCCTCGCCGCTGACTGTCTGCCCGGACTCGGCCGGCAATTGCTCCGTCAACGACCTGATTGAGAATACCCTCGACGTCGAGTGGGCAGGAGCGGTGGCCAAGGGCGCGAAGATCGTGCTGGTCGCTTCCTATCCGACCGGTTCGCCCTCCGATGATCCGCTCTACGATTCGGAGAGTTACATCGTCCAAAACAAGACGGCCAGCATCATGAACGTCAGCTATGGCGGCTGCGAGCTCAGCCTGGGCACGGCGGGCAACGTCGAGTACTTCAACCTGTGGCAAACCGCCTATGCGGAAGGCATCGCAGTCTTCGTTGCAAGCGGCGACGCCGGCGCCGCCACATGCGACGGCGGCGGCGACGCCAACTACGGCAACCCCTACTCCGCCCAGTTTGGGCAGTCCGTCAACGGCCTGGCCTCCACGCCTTACAACACTGCCGTTGGCGGCACTGACTTGAACTGGTGCTCGCTGGCTTCCACAACCGAGTGCACCCCCGGCCCCTACTGGAATACGACCAACAATTCCACAACGGGCGCCAGCGCCAAGGGTTACGTTCCAGAGGTTCCCTGGAACGACACCTGCGCCAACCCGCTCTCTGTGGCATTTCTCGAAGGCTGGGCCACGAGCAGCGATGCGAATAAGGTCGGCGGGGTAACCGACCCGGAAAGCGGCTGCAATTTTGTCTTGAACAACTACACGACAGTAGACAGCAATGCCGGCATCACGCTGGAGTACATCGTCGACACGGTTGGCGGCGGCGGAGGAGCCAGCAACTGCGTCGTCGGCGACGGCACCGACGTTTCCAGTTGCGACTCAACCACCACAAACACCGGTTCCGGAAACAGTTCCCTGCCGCTGGTCAACGACGGATGGCCCAAGCCAGGCTGGCAAAGCGGCATCTCCGGCATTCCGGCCGACAGCGTCCGTGATCTTCCCGACGTCTCCTTCTTCGCCTCCGACGGGTATCTCTCGTCCAGCTCGTACCTCATCTGCGTCTCTTTTGAAGACTCGAGCTCCGGCAATGTTCCTTGTTCCTACAGCGACACGACCGAGCCCCTCGCCCAGGAAGTGGGCGGCACTTCGGTCTCGTCACCGGCCATGGCCGGTGTGATGGCGCTGATCAATCAGAAGACCCGCTCCACGCAGGGCAACCCAAACGCCGAACTTTACCTGCTGGCTTCCAAACAGACTTACTCGGCCTGCTCGGCTGAAACAGTCACCAGCGGTAGCACGTCCTGTTATTTCAATGACATCGATACCGGGAACATCGCTGCACCCTGCGACAACGGCGCGGATGAAGGCGGGCTCTCCGGAACAGGCCTTGTTTCGCCCAATTGCTCGGTGAACAGGTCGGGCGACCAGATCGGCATTCTGTCCGGCTACTCGGCAGGCGTCGGATACGACCAGGCCACCGGTCTGGGCTCGCTGAACGTTTCGAATGTGGTCAACGCCTGGCCGGTCGACACCGGGTTGACCTCCGCAAAGGTCACCGTCACACCCGGCCAAGGCAGCCTGGTCTCGACCAGCGCTCTGATCGTAACCGGGGCCGTGGCCAGTTCGTCCATTGGCGGCGCCACCCCCACCGGCACGGTCATCCTCAATGCCGGCGGATATACGTCTGCCGAGCAGTCCCTTGCGGCTGGAGCGTATAGCTTCACCATTCCGGCCAACAGTCTCACTTCTACAGCGACCTCAGTGGCCGTCTCCTACAGTGGAGACTCGAAGTATGCGGCTGCCACCGGCTCGGCCACCATTGCTGTTACCGCTCCAACAGGCACCGCTTCCGTTTCAGCCACGGCTACGCCTGCCAGCCTGGCCCAGACTGCGTCCCTCAGCGTGGCGGTCACCGTCACCAGCAGCGGGGCCACTCCCACAGGCACGGTCACGCTCTCCGGCGCGGGATACGGCGCCGCCGCTCAAACGCTCACGAGCGGGGCATCGACATTCAATATCCCGGCCAGCAGCCTGCCCCTGGGCAGCGACACCTTGACGGTCACGTACAGCGGCGACGCGAGCTACGGCACGTCGGCCGGCGCTGTCACGGTCACCGTCAACGGCGCCGCCGCCACAGGCGTCACGCCCACGCTGATCATCATCCCCAGTGCCACCACCGTCGCAGCAAGTTCGCCGCTCAATGTGGCAGTCGAGGTGCTCGGCCCCTCGGGGGGCGCCACCCCCACTGGTACGGTCACGCTGACCAGCGGCAGCTATTCCTCAGGAGCGCAGACTCTCGCCAGCGGCGACTACACATTCACCGTGCCGGCCGGTAGCCTGGCCCAGGGAAGCCCCACGGTTATCGCCATAAGTTATAGCGGTGACTCAACTTATGCCGCAGCGTCCGGCACCTCAAATGTCACTGTGACGGGCAGCAGCGGCACCCTCACGCCGACCGTCACCGTAACACCCGGCTCCTCCAGCATCGCTGCAACCAGCGCGCTCAGTGTGGCGGTCACCGTCACCGGCAGTGGCGCCACCCCCTCAGGTACGGTCACGCTGACCAGCGGCAGCTACTCGTCAGGAGCTCAGCCTCTTACCAGCGGCGACTTCACCTTCAATGTTCCCGCCAACAGCCTCACTGCGGGAACCGCAATCCTGACGGCCACCTATAGCGGCGACTCAAATTACGCCGGCGCTACCGGGACCGGATCCGTTACAGTCACCTCCGGCGCTGCGACCGGGACCTTTACCCTGAGCGCGAGCACAACTTCAGCCGTCGCGCCCGGAACTGCGGCGACTTCGACCGTAACCGTTACCACGACCGACGGATATAGCGGGACTGCTTCGCTCACCTGCGCGCTTACCTCGCCGACCGCTTCAAGCGTCACCGATCCACCCGCCTGCTCGCTCTCTCCCACATCCGTTGCGCTCAGTTCCAGCAGCACCACCGGCAGCGTCACCGCGACTGTTTCTTCTACCGCGCCAACCGCCAGTCAGAATACCCACCCTGCCCGACCCGGCAGCGGGAAAGGCTGGATGGGAGCCGGTGGTGGAGCGGCCCTGGCATTGCTGGTCTTCTTTGCAGTTCCCTCCCGCCAGCGGAGATGGCGGGCCATGCTTGGAGCCGTTGCCGTTCTGGTCGCTCTCAGCAGTTTCACCGCCTGCGGCGACTTCTGGAAAGCACCCACCGGGAACACGGCCGCTGGCACCACGGCTGGGACCTACACCTTTACCGTCACTGGGACCGGCAACCCGACAGTCACCGCGGTGACGACGACATTCCAGGTGGTCATCAACTAGGGCCTGAGTCTGAAGTTCACAACATAAAAAGCCACTGTCATCCTGAACGAAGGTCGCCGCGGCGACCGAGTCGAAGGATCTGCGGTTGTTCTTGAATGACAAGAACTTGACAGACACCACGCTAGGGCCTCCAGGGCAACCGTCCTGGTAGCGTTAACAGGCCTTAAATGCAGATTGCTACCGCACCCCATCCCCCTGTTGCAGCGGCGTATCGCTGGGTACGCCCCCGCGCACGGTAAACTTGAGCAAATGGAATCGCCTCTTCACGTCCGCCCCGACCCCAAATTGCACGGGGCCAACCGCTGCTTCGGCTGCGGCCCGGCCAATCCGGGCGGTCTGCATCTGGAGTTTGTGGTCCGCGAAGATGGGGCAGAAAAGTCAGTCCTGGCTGAGCCCATCGTATCCGGCAATTTTGAGGGCCACCCTGGCTACCTGCACGGCGGCATCATCGCCACCCTGATCGACGAGACCATGAGCAAGGCCGTACGTGCGTGCGGCTTCATCGCCATGACACGCCACATGGAGGTTGACTACCTGCGGCCTGTTCCCTCCGGCCAGCCGCTCCTCCTGGAAGGCCGCGTCACGCGGAATGAAGGCCGCAAGCACTGGGCAGAAGCCCGCGTCCTCAGCGCCGACGGAACCGTGCTGGCCCAGGGCAAGGGGCTGTTTATCGAGGTTCGTGCTCGTTAGAAACGATTTATTTTGTGCGTTTTGCGGTCGCGACAAGCACACGGCCGTGGCCCAGGGTGCAATTGCCGGACTGATCGCAGCGGTAGTGCAGGTCGGCGGGGTTCTGCAACCACGCAACCATCGTTGTGTCACCCGCTGGCTTGCCCAGGGCAAAGCTTTCGCCCTCATAGGTTTGCACGATCCCTTCCGACGGGTCGATGCTCAACACGGTCAGGTTGCCTTCCACAGTAAAGCCGGCCGGCTCGTCGGCTGGCTCTGGTCCAACAAACTCGATCTTGGCAGGTGATCGAACCGGCATTGCGATCCGTTCCAGGGGATGGAACCGGTGCCGTCCGCGTCCATGGCGACGGCCCAGATGCACTCGCCGCGAGGCAGACCTGCGGATGGAACGGTGGTGATGGGTGACGGCAACAGTGCGCGCCGCGGCGGAAACGTCCTCTGCCTTGACGGAGGAATCGAGCCTGGAGGATGCATGATTCAACGCCGCAGCCACCGGCGCATTCTGAGCTGAAGCCACCTGTGTCGCAGCGTGCGTCCCTTGCCGCGGCGTGGCTGGGGGAACAGGCTTAATGATCCGGGGTTTGGTGTCAGCCATAACCGTCGGTGTGGTGTCATGCGACGGCTCGGCTGCCGGAATCACAACGGCGGCAGTTGGAGTAGCCGCAGCAATCGCCTGTGGTGTCGAGACCGCGGCCGATGTCGCCGAAACGGCTGCAAGGGAGGGGCTTGGCGCAACGGGAAAAGCTTGCGGCCTGACCTGCGCCACCTGGTCCCGGGGACCGGCGAGCATCCGCTGCACTGTCCCGTCGGCAATGAAGGTGCCCGCAATGATTCCCAGTGCAATGCCCAACCCGGCATAAACCGTGGTGCGCAGGTCTGCGCCACGCGTGGGCCCCGAACCGGGCAATGGCCTGTATCCCGGCGTCGCCGGGTCGCCTGTGGTCTTATGGAGCACGTCCGACATGTCAGCTCAATCTCCTCGATCCCCGGCTATAGCTGTTCTCCAATTGCTGTACACCAAAAGCACGATGAGAAGTGGCTTTTTCCTTAAGAAAGTGCCACCTTGCACGCAACTAAACAGAGCACATGAATTGGAGAACTGCTCTAACCGGCTCGTTCGAGCAATTTAGGAATCTGCTTGATCGTCAGCCTTGAGGTTCCAAATGATAGTTTCCCCAGGGAGAATCCACTTAGAGCCGCACTTCCGGTCAGCGGCGATTCCTGAACTGCCCCACCGCACCTCAATTGAACATCGATTCCCGGTGAGGCACAATGCGACAAATAGGGTATTACCCTCCGTGAGTACCAGAATGGGCGAACGCACCGGCGACCGGTTGGAACACGGCCGTCTTTCCCGATGCCGGAACCGGCGCAATCCGAGCAAGATGGCGCCCAACCGGGCCTTTCGTCTCTTTCTGTCACGGCCGCAGCGAGGTTTATAGCTGTTCTCCAATTGCTGTACACCGAAAGCACGATGATAAGTGGCTTTTTCCGTAAGAAAAAGCCACCTTGCACGGAACTCAATAGAGCACATGAATGGGAGAACGGCTCTAGTGAATCATGTTGATCGTCTGCTCAGTCACAGAGTCGAAGGTCGTCACGGCTTTTGAATTGGCCTCAAACGCCCGCTGCGCCACAATAAGGTCTGAAAACTCAGCCGAAATGTTCACATTGGAGGCCTCGAGCGACGACCCGTCAATAGTGCCCCGGCCGCCGCTCCCGGCGAGCCCAATGGCTGCGTTCCCGGAGGCAGTGGTCGCCTGATATTCGGTTGAGCCCACATCCACGAGACCCTGTTCGTTACTCACTGTGGCCAGTGCCAGCTGGCCAACATTCTGCGTCTGGCCATTTGAATACGTGGCTGAAATCAAGCCACTGCCGCTGATTGCGAAGCTCTGGTACTGGCCTGTTGTATAGCCGTTCTGGCTGGTCGCCGAGGTCGCCGAAGCGGCGGCTGTCTGGCTAATCTGCCCCGTGCCGTTGCTTGCAAACAGATTGAAGTTCAAATTGAGCGCCGCAGCTCCATCGGCCAGCCCCGAGAACGTAATGCCGCTCACATCCGTAGCCGGGCTCACCAGATTGCCGCTGGAATTGAAGGTCAGCGTGCCGCTGGCGCTCGCCGAGGCGATCGGATCCTGAACCAGGCTGCCAGCCGTCAAGATCCCGGTCCCGGTAATCGTGAATTGGCCGGCCGCCGTCGAGGCAGCGGTAACGCCGGTGATTCCGGCCGCCGCGATGGCTGCATTGACCGCCGTGGTGTAGGTTGCCAGTGTCTCGCCGGCTGTCACCGTCGGCGCCGTAATCGTTGCGCTTCCGCTTGCCGTTGGTCCGGTAATAGTCAAATTGGTGCTCGGGTCCACGGTCGCCAGCGTGCCGCCACTCGAACCGAAGTTGTAACTCGTCGTAGTAACTCCAGCTACTGTCGCTGAAGTGCTCGGAAGGGCGTCTGGCACCTGCACGCTATAGTTCCAGGTGTTGTTTCCCTGGTTGGTGTAGGTCACGGTGGCCTGATAGGGATTGCCAAGTGAGTCGTAGATCTGCACCTGCCCGGTCACCTGGGAACCGATTGCAGCGTTGGAATCAAGATTCTGCGTCATGCCAAAGGTGGTGGTCGCAGCCGGCTGCATCACCTGCCCGGTGGGGATGTTGATGTCCACCAGCCCGCCGTTGCTGTTGACTACGCCGTTGACCGCCCCGTAGCCCATCACGGCGAGCCCATCCGAGCTTTCCAGCGTCCCGTTGGAACTGAGTTGAAAGTTGCCGTTCTGGGTGTAGAGCTGGCTGCCGCTGCCGGCATCGAGCACGAAGAATCCTGCGCCGTCAATTGCCGCGTCGGTCGATACTCCGGTTGAAGCGATCGATCCTCCAGAGAAGTCGGTGCTGTTGGAGGCCACCTGCACGCCGGTTCCCGCCTGAATCTCGTCTCCTGACCCGTTGGCGCCAACCTGTTGATAAAACAGGTCGCTGAAGTTGGTGGTTTGAGACTTGAAGCCGTTGGTGTTCATGTTGGCCAGGTTATTGGCAATGGTGTTCAGCGCCGTCGAATCTGCGTCGAGTCCGCTCAGCGGGATATAAAAGCTCGGCATGGTGCTTCTCCTGTTCCCTGTTGGTTACCGGCCGATCCGGCCAGCGGTTGAATCGGAGGACGGCTGGCGCCTGCCAGCGGCCAGGTTCAAGCCGGCTTGCCCGGCGTCCAGTGCGGTCGGCCCCTGCCATCCAGGGCGTGCGCGACCTTGTTGGCTGCGCCTTGCGCCCTGGGAACGGCCAGATTGCCCGGAGCCTGCCTGGCGTTTGCAAACTGGCCGATAGCCGCTGCGGTGTTTGAGCCAGCTGATCGCGTCGTCGGCAGCGACACTGCCCGATGCGCCGCGGGGGCTGGTGAAACGGCCTTTCCTGGGGCGCCAGTCACGCTCGTAGTGGAGGGGTAAGGTGTTGAAACCGCATTGCTTGCTTGAGCGGAAGCACTCTGCCCGCTGGCGCTTGAGCCACTGACGCCGAGCGCCGTCGAGAGGTTCTGGTTGATTGAAATCAACTGCTCCAGGCTGTTGACCTGCACCAGCTGGTTGATGTACTCATTGGGATCGGTCTGCGCGGTCGGATCCTGGTTTTGCATCTCGGTGACCAGGAGGGTGAGAAAATCGTTGGACGAGATCGTGGCCGAGGAAGTGGCCGCAGCGCTGTCCGGGGCCGCTGCGCCGGCCGCTGCCTGCGGCGCCACTGCCATCCGGTTGGCCCCGGCTCCCTGGAGCGCCTGCCCCGCCGTCATCGAGTGATTCAAAATGCCTGCCATGGCTGCCATGCGTGCCCTGCTTTCTGGCGCGCTCCCCGCTTTCCGGGTCGCGCGGTTCCTGTCCCCACTCCGATTCCAGCCCTCCCTCAGGCCATTACGGAGATACTCTTCCCTGCTTGAAAATCGTTGAGAGCTGCTCTTTCCGCGGTGGTTCGCAAACCAGAACTGGCACTGACGGTGCTATCCGCCCCGCCCTCTCCCCGACCCGTGCGGACTGGCTGAGGAGTTTCAGTCTCATGCTGTCCGGAGCTTTGACCTTGCGGATTCTGCTGCATTTGCTGCGCGTCGGCCGGGTCTCCGCCGTGTCCGCCCGATGAAGCCATCGAGAGCGAATCGACAGGCATCCGCTGCTCAGCCACATAGCTGTGCAACCCTTCCATCTGCCGTCCCAACTCCAGGGCAGCCCCGGCGGAGCCGGGGACCACTTCGGCATGCACCCCGCCGCCGCTCATCTCTGCCCGGACGCCAATCCAACCCAGCGCCGGGTCTTCAAATCCAGCCTCGGCCTGGCGCGGCCCGGTATGGGACCATGTCACCGTGCCTGGCGCGCTGTCGAGCTCTGTGAAAGGGTCGTGCCGACCCGCTCCCGCCGATTCTGCCCGGCTTGCCTCCGCGAGAATTGCCCCGCGCGCTGCCGACGGTTCCAGGCCGGGCGCCGGCCCGTGGAGCATGATTCCGCTTGGAGCATTTGGCGCGGACTCACCTGTGGGCGGCCCAGAAGGTGCAGCGCGGCGGCCCGCCGCTTCCCCTGGGCGCACACTCCGTGGCGGCGAAATGCCGCCGATCGGAGCCTCGGCGGACGACTTCATGTTTTGCATGGATAAATTGCTTGCATCTACTGTATTTGCACTATTTATGCTGATTACAGTGCTTTGCTGCGGGTCAAGAGTCCTGCTCGCCAGGGCACGGTTCGTCGGGGTACTTGCCGCGCCCAGCATCGGCCCTGCTGCAACGAAAGCTGCCGCCCCTTGGGCAGGAGCCGCCGCCGCCCCGGCGGTCGCGGCAGCGGGACCGTGCGTCGGGTCATCCGTCTTTGCAGACGCGGGATAGGCTCCAGGCGGCTGTGCGGCCGCGAACGGCTGACGGTTTTCCGCAGGAACACCCTCAACTGCATGCGAGGTTAGCGCAACCGGCTCTGAATGAATCGGTTCCTCCGCAGACGGAGGACGGATCGGAGCGCTCGCGGCATGCGCTCCAGCATTCGGCCCAGCCATAGATTGGGTGGCCTGAGCCACTGGAGGATCGACGGCTTCCCCGCCAAAGGTCGCAGGCTCATCCGATCCCTGGGGCGAAACGATCACGACGGACGGCACGACGGACGGCACGACGGACGGCACGACGGGCGGTACATCCTGACTAGCAGCGGCGCTCGTCCGCGGCGAGTTCACCTCTGCGAGGTTCGGTTGTCCGGGTTGATTCGCACCCAGGTTGCTCAGCGGAACCTGGGTCACGACGGCCGAGACCGGCAGAGCTGCAATCACTCCTGAGCTGTCCGCAAGCTCCACACCCGCAGCGGCGACTTCTTCCCCAGCAGCTTTTCGTGTGCCCGGCTTCCCTTCCCGCTCAGCCGTCTGACTGGTTCGAGTCTCCGCAGGCGGCCGGAACGTCAGGTCGAAGGCCCGGCTCTCAACCCCAATCGCAGCTGCCCCGGCCTCAGCGCGGCTCGCGTGTGCAACTCTCGATCCAATCCCGCAAGCTGAACTAGACGCCGCAACGGCCGTCGCCCCTGAAGTTTGCCGTGCTGTGGATACAGGTGGAGCTGGACCGTCCGCCGGACTCCGCTGCGCCAGAGCCGCGCGCGCCGTCGACCTGCCGTTCGTTCCATCTGCTTCGTCCCCCTCGATTCCCGACTGCTCCGCCGCGTTGCTCAGCACTTCCAGTTGAGCATGCCAGTTGGCTCGAAAACTTGATAAGCCGGGCAGAGTCACGCGCGGCAAAGCTCCTGCTCCGCCTTGACGTGCCGAAACAGCCGCGCCAAGGATCCGGGCAACGGCTGCGTTCGGCGCCGCGCCGGAATGCCCGCCTGATTGCGCTCCATTGGTTGCTGCAACAGTCATGCCGGAGTTCATGCAGATGGCGTGCCAAGCCGGACAAGGAAGGGTTAAAGCATTGTCACGAACGGGAAAGAGTTTCCCAATCTACGCCGCCCCAAGAACAGCCTGCGGATTTCCCCTCATGACCTTTCGCTTCCGTTCGACACATCGCCTCTGCCGGGGTCTCCGGCGCTTCCAGCCCCATGGGGTGAAGACGCCGCAGTCTTCAGTTCCGCGCCCGGTCCCGTGCGGTGCAACCGGTTGCGGAACCAGTCATCCAGTCCCTGCTGACTGCGGCGCTCGAAGTCCAGGGCATCGCGCGCCGCAGCTTCTTCAATCAGCGTTCCGGCCTGGCGGCGCTCGACCCGCGCGTCCAGGTACTCGCCGCGCAGGGCGAACACCTCGTCCTCGGCTTCGGCAAGCCGGGGTGTCAACACCGACTCCAGCCGCTCGGCGATCCGTGTTTCCTCAAGGCCGGCCAACCGATCGGGCAACTCGCCGCTACGCGCGCTTGCGGCAACCAACTCCCTTCCGCCGCGCTCGCGCGCTGAGGCTGCGTGGAGCGCCTGATCCAGGCGGTGGCGTTCGACGAGAGCGGCTTCAAGAGCCAGCCGGGCCTGTTCTTCTTCCAGGTCGCGGATGCGCAGCAGGCGCCGCAGGGCGCGCGAGACGGCCACGGCGGGGTCAGATCTCCGCCGCCAGCGCTGCCAGGCGCCGCATGCAGTCCGGGAGACTGACCTGCTCGCGGGAGTCCTGGGTGACGAAGGCGCGCATCGCGCCGCGGGCACGCAGAGCACGGTCCAGATCGGGGTCCGAGCCGGGCTTGTAGGCGCCAATCCGCACCAGGTCTTCCGATTTGGCATAGACAGCCAAAAGCCGGCGGAACAGCGCCGCCTGCTCGCGGTGGGCCGGCTCGGTCACCGCCGGCATGAGCCGGCTGATGGAGTCCAGCACCTCGATGGGGGGATACCACCCCTCGGCCGCCAGGGCCCGCGACAGCACAATATGACCATCCAGGAGCGACCGCACTGCGTCCACCAGCGGGTCCTGCTGGTCGTCGCCTTCCATTAACACGGTGTAGAAGGCCGTGATCGAGCCGACCCTAAACTCGCCAGTGCGCTCCACCAGCTTGGCCAGCCGGGTAAAGACGGAGGGCGTGTAGCCTTTCGAAGTTGGCGGCTCGCCGGCCGCCAGACCAATCTCCCGTGCGGCCATGGCGAAGCGGGTGAGCGAATCGAGCACCAGAAGCACGTGCTTGCCCTGCGCCGCAAAGGCCTCGGCCACAGTCGTTGCGGCCAGCGCTGCGCGCATGCGCATGAGCGGAGACTGGTCCGATGTGGAAACAACGACCACCGAGCGCCGCCGGCCTTCCACGCCCAGCGAATCCTCCATAAACTCGCCCACCTCGCGGCCACGCTCACCGACCAGGCCAACCACGGTCACATCCGCAGCCGTGTTGCGGGTCATCATGCCGATCAGCGTGCTTTTGCCTACGCCCGATCCGCCAAAGATGCCCACCCGCTGCCCGCGGCCCACGGTGAGCAGCGCGTCGAGAACACGAATGCCGGTGCCGAGGGGCATTTTGATTGGCACCCTTTCCAGAGGCGAGCGCACCAACCCGTCCAGGGGCAGCGCGGTTGCGGCAGCCGGCAGGCGGCCTGCGTCGATCGGCTTGCCCATTGCGTCCAACACGCGGCCCATCAGCCCCGGGCCCACCTCGATCTCCGGGCGGATGCCGAGCGCGGACACCGGGTCCCCGAAACGGATGCCTTCTGTCGTTTCAACTGGCATGGAAAGGACATTGGACCCGCGGAAGCCGATCACCTCGGCCAGGTGCGGCGCGCCAAACTGGTCTTGAATCTCGCATACCTCGCCGACCGATGCGAGGGGACCGGAGGACTCAATGGTTTGTCCGATGGACTCAAGGACCTGTCCCCGCCAGCGCCAGGGCTGACCTCGCTCCAGGCGCTGAAAGTAGCGGCCCAGCAAGGCACGCCGTGGCGAAGGCCCTGGAACGGGAATAGGCGCTGTGCTCACGCCGGTCCCTCCCGGCCTGCGGCTGCTGCCGGCGTAGATCCTGCCTGCTCGGCGAGCCGGCGCTGGCCTCCCGCGCGATCAAAGAAGCCGCGCTCGATCTCCCCCAGTTGCGAACGAATCCCGAGATCGACCGATCCCAGCTCGGTCTCAACGACGCAATCGCCCAACCGCATCCCCTCCGCGGCAATGACCGTGGGCTTGATGGCCAGGTTGGGAATGTGGGCCATCGCCTCGGTCCACAGGTCCAGATCGGCCTCGGGCACCCGCAGCCGCACCTCGGTCGACCCCGAGAGCTGTCCTATGGCCACGCGCACCGCGCCGGTCAGCAGCAGTGGGTCCATCTGGGCTTCGCGGCGCAGAATGCGCGCCGCCACGGCCAGGGCCAGCTCGACCACCTCGTGCTCGACCTTGTGGAGAAACCGGTCGCGCTCGGCGGCAAATGCCTCAACCAAAGCGGCCGCCTGGCGGCTGCGCTGCTCATGGGCCCCGGCAAGAGCAGCCGCCTGCGCCCCACGCTCGGCCGCCTGGCCCTCCTGCCTGCCCCGCTCGCGGCCCCCTTCAAAGCTTTTCTGAGTCTCTTCCGCCAGCCGCTGGTCGAACTCCGCGCGCAGCGCCGCCTCAGCCGCATCGCGGCCATGGTCGCGGTCGTGAGCGACTTGTGCAGCCGGCGCGGCGTCCGCCGCCGGATCGTCCCAGCCCTCCCAGAGCGGCATCCCCGCTGCGTCGGGTCCGGCCGGGTACTGGAAAATCTCAAAGTGGGCCGGCTGTTTCATCTCGGCAATCGGTTCCAACAAATTCCTCCGTCTCAGGGTTCAGGGGTCAGGGTTCAGGGGTCAGGGGTCAGAGGTGAGTGGGCAATGATTCGCAACAAGTTGCGCGTGCCGCGCGCCGTATCGACCAAGCCAACCAGCCAAGGAACCTCATAGAATCGCCACCGGTCGTCTGACCCCTGAACCCTGAACCCTGACCCCTGACCCCTGACCCCTGTTTTTACGCCAGCATCTCGTCGCCGGTTTCAAGCTTGAGCACGACCTTGCCCTCGGCCTCCAGGCGCCGCGCCAGGTTGAGGATCTCCTGCTGGGCCTGGGCCACCTCGCGCGAGCGCACCGGTCCCAGCACTTCCATGTCTTCCTTCAGCATCTCGACGGCGCGCGAGCTCATCGACTTGAAGATCTGCGCCCGAAGCTCTTCGTTGGCTCCGCGCAGGGCCAGGGCCAGCTGGCGCTTGTCCACGCCGGAAACAATTTCACGGATGGTCGCCGGCGGCACCGTCACCAGGTCTTCGAAGGTGAACATGAGGTTGCGGATGCCCAGGGCCAGCTCCGGCTGCCCGTCTTCGATCGCTTCCAGAATTTTCTTCGACTCCTCGGCGTTGAGCCGGTTCAGCAGGTCGGCAACCGCCTTGAACCCGGAGTAGCTCTTGCGCGCCGTGTCGCCCACGCTTTCAAGGCGGCGGTGCAGAATGTGCGCCACCTTCTGGGCCATCTCCGGCGAAAACTGCCGCATCTCGGCCAGCCGCTGCACCGAGACCACCTTGTGGTCCTCGCTCAGGTTGTCCAGCACCTGGGAAGCCTTGCGGGGATCAAGGTGGGCGAGCACCAAGGCAATGGTCTGCGGGTGCTCGGAGTCGAGCAGCTTGCCTAGCTGCTGCGGGTCCGTGCGCTGCAGCTTGGCAAGGTTGCCCTGCGCCGCCTCCTGGGAGCGGCGCACCTGCTGCAGCAGCTCGTCGGCCCGCTCCTTGCCGAAGGTCTCGATGAGCAGTCGGCTGGCATAATCCAAACCCCCATGCATGACGAAGCCCTGGGTTGCCAGCAGTTCCCAGAACTCTTCCAGGATCTCGGACGACATCTCCGGTGAGATGCCGCGCAGATCGGCCAGCTCCTCGGTGAGCTGCTGCACGTCCGCCTCGGGGAGCGCCCGCAGAATCTCACCGGCCAGCTCCTCGCCCACTGCCACCAGCAGAATTGCAGCCTTACGCAGGCCGGGCAGGTTCGCCGTCATGCGCGACCGCGGTGCTCCGTTCTCGCTTCCCTCGGCCAAGGCCGTCTCCTCTCATCCTGCGCCGACTTGGCGGCCGTCGGTGCTTGTCTGTGGCGGTCATTCGGAGTGAATCCAGCTCTGCAGCAGGCGGGAGCTTTGTGAGGGCTCACGGCGCAGATGCCCGGTAACCTGGTCAAGGATCTCCTGGGCCCTGATCCGCTCCGGATCGGCTTCAACCTGATCGGGCTGCTTGAGAGCCGGATGGGCCGCGTCGGCCGCCGCCGCGCCCGCCGCCAGCTCCTTGGAGCCTGCGTTGGAGGCCACCACAACAGGCGCGGGCTTTGCTTTGCGCAGCGCCGGCCGCACGCCAAAAGCGAGGACAATCAGAATGCCGGCTAAGAGCGCAGCGTATTTGACCAGAACCGGTGAGTTCTGGGCGGTAGCCAGCACCTGTCCAGGCAGCGTGATCGGCTGCGCGGTGCGATTCTCCTCAAAGGCCAGGTCCTGCACCGTGAGCATGTCTCCGCGCCCCGGGTCGAAGCCCACCGCGGCCTGGGCCAGCGCGGTCAGGTTGCGCAGCTCGTCGGCCGAACGCGGCTGCCAGACCGCTGCTTTGCCGCGCGAGGCCATCTGCGCGAGACGGTCGTTGACCACAATGGCCGCGGTCAGCCGGCGCAGGCGGCCCGGGTTTTCAACGGTGTGGCGCGTCATCTTCGATGCGCCGTAGGTTCCCGACTCGGTCTTGGCCGACTGCGGCGGCGTGGTCTGCTGCGGATAGACGGGCAAGGACTGCGAGTTGGGCGCATTGGAGGCCGTACCTGGAACCCCCGCGGCCACCGGCTGGGGCCCGGTTGTCTGCTCGGTCCGCTGCATGGAGAGCGTCACAACCTGGTCCGGATCGTAGGTCTCCTCGGTCTCGTCGGTGGCCGCTGGAACGTAGTCGAGCGTCACCGAGGCGCGCACGTTGCCTGCCCCGGTCACCGGTTCGAGGGTGGAGACCAGTTTTTCTTCAAGCGACTGCTCAGCCGTGAGGCGGAGCATGTCGGCCGTCTTCGGGCCCAGCGGCACGTGACCCGCCGCATCCACCAGCACCACCCGGTCGGCCGTGAGCCCGTCCACGGCCGAGGAGACCAGGTTGCGAATCGCCTCCGGCTCGCCGTCGGCCAGGGAGCGATGGCGCAACTTGAGCACCACCGAGGCCTTGGCCGGCCGCTCCTGCTCACGAAACAGCGAGTCGTGCGGCAGCACCAGGTGAACCCGCGCCGAGTCAATGTCGGCCAGCGTACCCACGGTATGTTCAAGCTCGCCCTCGAGAGCGCGCTGATAGTTCACCTGCTCATCGAACTCCGAGCCCACCCAGTTGGGCTTGTCGAAGATCTCAAACCCCAGCCGCCCGCTCTTGAGGCCGCCCTTGGCCGCCGTCGCCAGCCGCGCCTTGTCCAATTGGTCGGCCGGAACCAGGATGCCGGACCCATCCGGCGTGGTCTCATAGGTGATCTGCGCCTGGCTCAGGATCAGCGCCGTCTGCCGCGCGTCCTCCTGGTCGAGATTGGAGTAGAGCGTCCGCCAGTCGGTGCGCAGCGCATACCAGAACAGTCCCGCGAGGAGGCCGGCCAGCAGCAGGGCGGCGGCGACGGACCAGCGCCGCTGCGCCGGCGCGAGGGTGGCCCAGCGCACCCGTGCCCGCGCCGCCAGGCCGGCGATCCGGTCGCTCCACTGCGGCTGCCCGGGAATGCCCAGTGCGGTTTTTTCCAGCTGTGCGTTGGTTGCCATCTGCCCCTTGTTCCACTAATGCCAAACTGAGACTCACCGGCCGCGACCGATGCATGCAGCTTAGAACTGCATTCCGATCACCGACTGGTAGGCCTGCACCGCCTTGTTGCGCACGGCCAGGGCCAGCTCAAAACCCATGCTCGCCTTCTCGGTCGCGATCATGGCGCTGTGTACGTCCACGCCGTTGCCGGCGATCAGCCCGCTCACGGTGGTGCGCGCCGAGTCTTCGAGCTGGTTCACCTGGCCTACGGCATCGGTCAGCAGGTCTGAAAATGGGGCCGTAACCGGCGCCGGATTGGCCGCTCCCCCCGCGGTGAAAGGGAAGGAGGGTGAGCTCCCTGCGCTTCCGAGACCCTCAAGGCCGGAAGCGGCTGCCGCGATGGAATTCAAGATTGATTGCATGGTCGAGTCCGCCCGTCCGCGGCGCTAGGCCCAGGAGGCATGCGCAGCATGGTTGGTTCCGCTCGCCGGTCGGATCGGCGGTCGCCCGCCCTCCTGACGCCCAATATGCAAGCCCCGTCCCCCCCACCCCATCCTGATGCCCAGAAGCTCAGGACTTGGCGATCTCGAGGGCCGACACGATCATGCCCTTCTCGGCCTGCACAGCGGAACTGTTGAGACCATATGCACGCGTCGCCCCCATCAGGTCCACCATCTCTGTGAGGGGATTAATGTCCGGATAGGAGACATACCCGTCCGGCCCGGCATCCGGATGGCCGGGATCGTAGCGCTTCAGCGGCTGGCCCTGGTCCTCGACAACCTGGGCAATGTGCACCCCGGGAGCGACCGCGCCGGAGTTGGGCAAGGGCAGCGTGGGCAGCGCCGCCTGGGCCAGGGCGCCCGTAATCGAGCTGCCCGCAGCCGTGTTCAGGGCGTTCAAAAAGCCGGACTGCTGCTGGTCGGCGGCAAAGACCACGTGCTGCCTGCGATAGGCTCCGCCGGAAGCTGTGTGCGTGGTCTCGGCGTTGGCCATGTTGGCGGCCACCACCTCGGCCCGCATGCGCTCCGCCTGCATGGCCTCGCCCGAGGTATCCATCACTCCGAATAGATTCATGAGAAGTTTCTCCTTCTAGAGCAGTTCTCCAATTCATATGCTCTGTTTAGTTGCGTACAAGGTGGTTTTTTCTTAAGGGAAAAGCCACTTGTCATCGTGCTTTCGGTCTACAGCAATTGGAGAACAGCTATAAAGTGCGGCTGAGTCCGTTTGCAGGCAGGGCTCATTTATCCGCATGGATGGCATCGAGGACCATCTGGTTCTGAACCTTGAGCAGGGCGACGCCGGTTTTGAACTTCAGTTGCGCCTCAGCCAGGGCCAGGCTCTCCCTGTCCATCGAGACGTCGTTGCCATCGGGACGCGAAACGAGGCCGTCGAGCTGCCGCACGCGCGGCTGCCGGTGACCGTTCAGCGCGCCGCCAGGCCCTTCGACAAACTCTTCTCCGTCGACCTCCTGCATGGCGCCGCGCATCTCCGCTTCGAAGTCCATCCCCACGGCCCGGTAGCCGGGTGTGTCGATGTTGGCCATATTGGCTGCCGTCAGCTTGATCTGGCTGGTGGCCAGGTCCAGGTACCGCCCCAGCTCCTCGCCCAGACGGGTTTCAACCGACAGATTCATGTCATTGCCCTCCCCTGTCCGCCTCAGTGCACGGTCAGGCCAAAGTCGATCTCATGATGGGTCAACACCGCCTCGTCGCCGGCCAGGATGGCGGCACGCTCCAGCACATGTTCGAGCTCCCGCACGTTCCCCGGCCAGGTGTGGCCGGCCAGCTTGGCCATCGCCGACTCATCCAGCCGCTTGATGGGCGCCTCGCGGCCCATCTTGGCTAGAAAATGATCGACCAGGACGCCTAGATCCTCGGCGTGCTCGGCCAGCGACGGAGTGCGGATGAGAAACACCGCCAGGCGGTAGTAAAGGTCGGCGCGGAAGGTGCCCGTTTGGGTGTGCTCGGCCAGCGGCCGGTGCGTTGCCGCAACAATCCGCACGTCCACCTTCACGGTCTCGTTGTCTCCCACACGCTGCAGCTCGCTGCTTTCTACAAAGCGGAGCAGCTTGGATTGCAGAGCCAGCGGCATCTCTCCGATCTCATCGAGGAACAGCGTACCCCCGTCGGCGGATTCAATTCGGCCCACCCGGCCCTGCACTGCGCCGGTAAAGGCGCCGCGTGTATGACCGAAGAGTTCGGCTTCAAGCAATGCCTCAGGAATGGCCGCACAATTAATAGCGACAAAAGGCTTTTTACTGCGCATCGAGAGCCGGTGCAAGGCCTCGGCAACCAGTTCCTTCCCCGAACCGGTCGGCCCCTCGATCAGCACCGGGGTCATGCGCGCGGCGACGAGGCGGATGCGCCGGCTCACTTCGAGCATGACGGCTGCATTTCCGATTAGCTCCGGCAGCCGGTCGACCGGCTTCACCTCCCCGCCTGGCGGGACGGAAACCACGGGCCGCGCCGGGGCGCTTCTGGCCGGTGCCATTGGGGCCAGGCTTGTCTGCGCCGCGGTGTCGGCTGCTGCCTGCAGATTGGCTGCCGTGCCTTCATGGGATGTCGGCAGCGGCCAGAGAGCGGGAAGCGCAGGAGGCTGAACCTGCGCGTGGACCTGCCCATTGAGAACCGGAGCCACGTTCCAGACAGCGGTGTCGCTGTCTTGAGAGCGGCGCAATGCGTAGAGCAGCTCCTGCCGAAAGGGGCCCCGGGGGCTCTCCGGTGCTGTCTCACCGCCCGTGCTCACCACGTCGACGTTTGGAAAGCGGCCGCGGAAGTCGGACAGGAACTCGGTCAGGTCCAGGTCCGGCAGCCAGGAATCGACGATGATTGCCTCCGGCGTCGCAGACTCCGACTCCGACCAGGCCTGCGCCCCCCCCTCCGCCTCGCGCACCTGCCAGCGGAGCCCGGTCAGAATCTCGCTCAGGCGCTGACGAAAGCTGCGATCGGCACTTGCGATCAGGGCCGTCCGGGTGCGTGGATGGGGTATGGGTTGGAGCAGGGAAACAGGAACAGGCTGCATGAAGGATTCTCCTGAAAGTTCAAGCGCAGACGGCGATCGAAAAAGTGCTTACGTATGGATTGCGATTACCGCCTTGCGGTCTAGGCAACTCCGGAAACCGCGCTCGCGAGCGCGGGACGGGCAGCCAGGGGAGGCAGCGCCCCGGTCGTGCTCACCGGCGCGGAGGCCTCGGCCGGAACCACGTACCCCTGACCACGGACCGTGCGAATCAACTGGCCGGGCGGCGGATCTTTGAGCTTGCGGCGGAGATAATTCACATAGACGTCGACAATGTTTGTGGTCTGCGCCGGTTCCATGTTCCAGACCGCGTCCAGCAACTCTACCCGGGAGACACACTGGCCGCGGTTGAGCATCAGGTGCTCGAGCAGGGCGAACTCCTTGTTGGTCAGCACCACCGCCTCGCTGCCTCTCCGGGCCGAATGATCCAGCCGGTCCAGTTCCAGATCACCGGCTTTCAACTGCAACCGGGCTTCGCGCTTGCGCCTGAGCAGGGCACGGCAGCGGGCGCGGAGCTCATGCAGGCTGAAGGGCTTCAACATCAGGTCGTCGGCGCCGAGATCGAGGCAGCGAACCCGGGTGTCAACCTCCTGGCGCGCGGTCAGAATCAGGATGGGCAGATCGGCGTCGAGCGCGCGCACCTCGCGGAGCACCTGCTCGCCGTCCTTGACCGGCATGTTCAGGTCGAGAATGGTCAGGTCGGGCATCTCCTGGCGGAACGCCTCGACCGCCTGCTCTCCGTCGCAGGCGACGCGGATGCGGTGTCCGTCGGCCTCCAGTCCCCTGGTTAAGAACAATCCCAGTGCGTGATCATCCTCGGCAATCAATAACCTCATGGCAGCCTTTCTGTGAAGCAGAGAATCTAGTGCCAACCCGCTCCGCGGATCATGTCCTTGGAATTGATTTAGGGGTTGCTAATTGTCTGTGCATCTCCACCATCCCTCGGGAGGAAACGGAACTCAAGCGACGAATGAAGAAAGACTGAACCAGGATTCCAGGAACGGCACGAACAAGCGGCCCACTCCCAAAGTGGAGAGGGTTGCACTCAAAGGTATGAGAGATACCAAATCGGAACTTGCGATGAGTCCTCGGAGGCGCCGAAGCGGCACACAAAGCACGCGGAACCCGCGCCAGCCGCGGCTTTGACATGGATGGGAGAGATCGCGGAAGGTTACCGGCGCGATGCGCCCGCCTTTCCGCGCGCTGCCGACTTGCGCACATACATGGCCGCGTCGGCGCGGGCCAGCAGTTCCTTCATGGTCTCGCCGGCGCCGCGCTCGGCCAGGCCGATCGACGCATCGACTCTCATCTTGGTTGTTGCATTGCCGGTCCGCACAACGTAGTCTCCGCAGACCCAGGCGCTGAGCCGTTCAACCTGCGGCGCGGCCAGGGCCAGGCCGCACTCCAGCACCAGAATGAACTCATCGCCGCCCCAGCGCCCGATCAGGTCGGTTTTGCGGCTGGCCGAGTTGAGCTCTGCGGCAAACTTTTGTAAAAGCTCATCGCCCGCCAGGTGGCCATACCGATCGTTCACACGTTTGAAGTCGTCAATGTCCACGATCGCCACCGAGAGCGGCGCGGCGGCGGCCAGACGCCGCTCGAGCTGGCTCTCCACCCAGGCCCGGTTGCGCAACCCGGTCAGGGCGTCGCGGCTGGCCAGCTCCTCAGTGGCTTCCAATTTTGTCTGATAGCCGGAGACTTCCGCCTTGAGCCGCGCAATCATCTGCCTGCCTTCAGCGGCTAGTCGGTCGACCGAGGTCTTCAGTTCGGCGGCGCTCTGCTCGATCGACGAGCGGATCTCGGTCAGATCTTCGAGACTGGCGATGGTCTTCAGGCGCGCCGTCACATCGGTGATCTGGCCGGCCGCGCGCAGGTCGCGCTCGCCCACTGACTCGGCGGTGCGGGCCATCACCAGCAACAGGTCCCTTACCTCGGAGGTCTTTTGCCGATAGTGGCCGGCGGTCCGGCGGCCCCAGTCCTGCAACTGACCCTCGACGATCTTCTGGGTTGCTTCAACCGCCTCTGCGGCGGACTCGGGCAGGATGGCCTCAGCAAGCAGGTCGAGGTTCCGCTTCAGGTCCGGCCCGAGCGCCGGACACGCTTCCATCCCTGCCGCTGCCATCTCCCGCAGCGCGGACCGATAGGCTGCGGCGAGTGGTGAGGCGGCGTTGCCAGGCGATTTGCTGTTCTGCAAACCCGGCCCGGCCGGCGCTGGTCTTGCCGGCCCTGCAACCGCCTGCTGCTCAACGCGGGTCGAATCAAGGTATTTTTTGAGCGAGATCATCCTTCTGCGTCCCCACTTTCCCCGCGCCGAAGGGCGCGTGGACCTTCAGTGTGGAGTATCGGCACAATTCCAATTCTCATGAGGGGATTCTGTTCGTCCGGACACGAGTCAATGAATTACTTCAACAATCCGGCCAAACTTGCTATCAGAAAATAATTTGCGGTTCATCCATTTTGCGGCATGGTGGACTTATCGAGACCGTGAGGCCTTCATGCGCCACAATGCGAGCGACTCGTAGACGAGTTCGACGGGGCTAAGGCGGGTGGGCTTGAGCTCCTTGAGTACCCGGTCCACAGAGGTGAACTGATCCGCGTGTCCGCGCAGAAACTCTTCCAGTTGGTCGATGAGCAGAGCCCGGGCCGTATTGGGATGAATGCAGATCGTCCACAGGCCGCGGGGCTTGTCGACCGGCGCCCACAACTGTTGCGGAATCCAGGTGACGCCGCCACGGAGGACGGGTCCGCGCGCCAGCCCATCGGAGAGGATCGCGATCCCGTGCTGGCGCAAGGCGCCCAGGGTGTTGGCGTCGAATCCGTGCCGCGGTGCGACCCAGACTCGTGGGTTGAGCCCATGTCCGCGCAGAATTTCCAGGCCGGCCCTGATCCATTCGCTCTGTGCGGCAGGGGCCACGCCGGCAAACTCCGAGTGCCGGTGCACAGCAACCAGGCTGCGGCCCGTACTGTTGCACAGGTGCCGGTAGCCATGCAGAGCGACGGTTGCGCCCGCAGCTTCAAGACGGCGCATCCGGTCCCAGAACATCGGGTCCGGCTCGCACCGCTCCAGATCGCGATCCTGATTGTCGGGGACAATGGCCACGATCGGCTTGACTCTGTATTGCTCGATGAGGGGCAGAAACCGCTCCCACCCCGCGCGCGCCATCGTGGGGCAGAGATCGTCGAAGCGAAGCAGGTATTGCGCCGGCTTGGGAACCAATGGGCCTCCTTGTCTCTACCATGCCGCACCTCAAGGCAGGCTGGGCGCACTGCCCGCGATCTCATGGCGGAGCAGGCTCCTGGTCCAGTAGCGGAGAAACAGGAAGGTGCTTACCGTCCACAGCGAGGTAGCCAGGGCGATCCCCGCCACGCCCAGCCAGCGCATGAGCGCCAGGTTCAGCACGATGTCCAGAATGAGATTGAGGATACCGCAATAGAGCGCCAGATCGGTCCGGCGCATGGCGATGAGAAAGCGGTAATAGGCGCGGCTGGAGACGAAGAACGGAATCTGGATCGCGTACATGGCCAGCACCCGCGCCACGACAGCGGTGTCGCCGGGTCCAAATGCGCCGTGCTGAAGCGCGATGCGTACCAGTGGACGGGCCGCGACGATCAGCGTCAGGGCCAACGGCGCGGAGATCAGCGCAGTGAGCCGGACCCACGAATCCACGGCCCGCTGGCAGCCGGCCCAGTCGCGGGCGGCGATCATGCGGGAAAAATACGGCGTGACCGCGGTGGAGACCGCGCCGCCCAGCAGCGCCAGCACCACGCTGATAAAGCGGCCGCCGTAGACCAGCGCCGAAACGCTCCCAGCGGGCAGCATGGCGGCCATCGACTGGTCCACGAGCAGGCCTCCCGAGGCGGCAACGGCGCTGAGCAGGACCGGCCCATATTGGCCGGCCACCTCACGCGCGGCCTCGGTCATGCCATGCCAGCGAAGCCGCAGCCGGTAGCCTTCGGCTTCCATCAGGCCGGCCACAACGGCGGCATGAATCACCGCTCCGGCGAGCATTCCATAGACCAGCGCCCACACGCCCCAGCGCGCGCCGAAGAGCAGGGCCGCGGCCATGATCGCCAGCGGCGTGGCCAGCGGCGCCAGCGCGGGAACCGCATAGCGGTCAAAGGTGTTCAACACCGCCGTGCAGTTGGTGGCGATGCCCGTGATAAGCACAACCGGCAGCAGCGCATAAAACATCCGGATGGAGAGCGCCAGCTTGGCCGCCGCAAAGTTGGAAGCGATCAGGGGGAAAAACTCCCGTGCGGTGGCGGCCATCGAGAGGGAGACAACCGTGAGCAGCCCGCACATCCAGAGCATGGAGCTGGAAAGCAGCTCCTGCGCGCGCTCCGGGCCTTCGTGTTCGCGAACCCGAATCAGCGTGGGCACCAGGGCCTGGTTCATCGACTCGGAGATCAGGTTGATGAGCAGGCCCGGAAGCAGAGCCGCAGCCAGAAATGCGTCCATGGCGTCGGAGCGGCCGTAGACGCCGGCGACCGCGATCTCCTTGCCGGTGGCCACCAGCTTGACCAGCACCCCGGCCAGCGTGACCGAGAGCGCCGCGCGCAGAACCTGGCGGTTCACGCTCGCGCCATGGAGACGCACCCGCATTGTTGCCGCAATGCCCATGCGCGCCCTCAGCCCGCCGGGTTCGAACGCAAGCCGGCAACGCTCGCGGGCTGGCCGACGGCACGTTCCGGACTCGCGCTCCAGGCGGCGAAGCACTCCGCCAGGCGCTGCGGCTGTTCGCAGGCAAGGCGGCCAGCCAGCGCAACGATTCCCAGCAGCAGCCAGGTGACGCGATTCTCCTCGACCGTGTCCACCTGCGCGGCCACCAGCAGGACCAGAAGTACCGTTGCCAGCGCCAGCCGCAGCGGCCCGCGTGTGGTGAGCGCGCTGCGAGCAGCCAGCGCCACGATCACCGCCGCCAGCGTGAGCGCAATCAAGCCCCCGCCCACCAGGATCGAAAGCTCGGTATTATGCGCTGTGTCGAGGGGATTCATGCCCGCCGCACTCACAAACGAGCCCGCCCCGCTGCCCAGCACCGGTGCGCGCTCAAAGGCCCGCCAGCCGGCGCTCCAAATGGCCCAGCGTTGGTTCAAGTCGCCGCCCTGGAGCTGCTCGGGAATCGTGGCCAGACGCTCGATCGTCGCATAGGGCACCGAGAACCACGCCGTTGCCGCCAACACCGGGAGCGTGGCCGCTGCAGCCAGCGCAAACCGGGGCTGACCGCGACACAGAAGCCAGGCGCACCCGGCCAAGGCAATCAAGCCCGCCAGAAACCCTCCCCGCGAGGCTGTGAGCAGTACGGCGAGCAGCCCCACAGGTAGATAGCTCATGGCCAGCAGCCGCTGCGGCCAGCGGCGCTCGCACTGCAACAGCAGCGCCGCCAGCGGCAGCCCCAGGTCTAGATAGCGCGCCACGTCGTTGGGGTCCTGGCCCTGGGCAACAAAACGGATTTGCTCCGCCGCCGTGGCCTCAACCGAGCCCAGGTTGGCCAGCGTGAGCAGCGCCAGCACCCAGGCGCCCGCGACGTAGCAGCGCATCATGCTGCGCAGATCTTCCGGGCTCTCGGCGAACTCCCAGACCAGCCAGACCAGCATCATCTCCTGGAAAAGCCCACGCATCCGACTGAAGGTGGCCTCCGGCTCCACGGTCCAGAAGAAGGTCAGGCAGAACCAGAGATAAAGCGCCAGCACTACCCACTGTGCAGCTCCCGGCGCGCGCAACCGGCCGGCCTGCAGCAGCGCGGGAACCGCGGCCACCAGCACCAGCAGCCCTGCAATGCGCGCCGCATTGCCGAGAGGTTCGCCCAGGTCGAGCGAGTACTCCCATGGAATGGCGAATGCAAACACCAGCAGCAATGCCCAGGCAATCTTTCTCATGGTCGATTGGACCTCAATACCGCTGCGAATACACCAGCGCCGAGTAGATTGTTACCCCAACGGCTGACTGAATCGCCGCTTCCATGGTGCGGTTCCACAGGTTCTTGGCCATCGAGTCGGGCACGAACAGAATGTCGCGATCGTGAATGGGCTGGTCCGGGTCCTGCCCGTGCAGCATGCGGCCCAGGTTCAGAGTGGTCAACGTGCGCCCGCCCTTCTGCTCGCGGATGAGCATGGCCTTGCCCGCCGCTGCGTTCTGGCTCGGGCCCCAGGCCAGGCTCAGCGCCTGCACCACGGTGAGCCCCTGCGCCGGGTCGACCGGAAATCCACCCGGCCGCACCACGTCGCCAATCACATACACCAGCCCGGCGCGGCTCACCTGCACGGTATCGCCGGGGCTAAGCTCGGGGTTGTGGTCTGCGGCCGTGTCCGTGCCGCCCGGGTCCAGCACCACCGGGTGCGGCGTCTTGGGATCGTTGCGATGGAAGACATTCACCAGCCGGCCGGCGTTGGGGCTCAGCCCGGCAGCGGCTGAGAGCAGATCGAGGAGCCGGTGGTGCAGCGTGTACGGATACACACCCGGCCGGGTCACCTCGCCCAGAACGCTCACGTCCTGCCCCGCGTAGCCCGTCACCAGCACGGAAACCTGCGGATGCAGCAGCATCCCCTGGGCGACGAGAGCGGCTTCAATCGCATGCGCTGCGCCCTGCTCGTCCAGCCCCTCAACAGCGACCTCGCCCACCATGGGCAGCGTGACCGTTCCGGCGGGAGACACGCGCACCGCGGTGTGAAACTCCGGGGTGTGAAACTCGCTCACGTCGAGAGAATCGCCTGGCCCGATGGGCGCGGGCATGGGCGCGGCGAGCGTTCCCGCCGGCGCCGCCACGCCATTCTGTTCCAGCGGTCCATTCCACACGGCAGGCGCATCCTTGGGATTGGGAACAGTCTTTGTGTCGCCGGTAAACGGAATCCGCGCCACTCCGGTGGGCAGTCCATCGAGCGCCGGCGTGGGCGCCTGCGCGCGCAGGTGGGCTGCGGCCGCCATTGCCGCCAAGAGAAGCACAGCGCCTGTACGGATCGCCGTCCGTCCTGCCTGACCGCTCATCGATTCCATCAGCAGCGCGCCTCCCATCGCCACCCAAAGGCCGGCAAAGAACGTGATCGCCATGGAAAGCACAAGGTCCGGTGCCACCGGCTTGACCGGCTGCCGGGCGGCGTCCACAATGGCGATATTGGAGCTGCCCACCCCTGCCGTCAGCCCCGCTTCAGCCACCTTGGCCTGAACACGCAAGTAAAGCTCCAGGCTGGAGGTAGCCTCCTGGCGCATGACCACGTACTCGGTCGCGGCCTCGTTCAGCCGCATGCCTTCTCCGGTGCGCTCGCGCAGGCTTTTCTCCACCATCTGCTCGCGGTCCCGCGCCGTTTGCCAGGCGCTCTTGAACCGCTCCAGCAGCTTGCCGTCTTCAAGCTTCTTCTGCGCTGCAAGATCGTCGAGCTGGCGGCGAATCTCCACCACGCGGGGGAAGTTCGGCCCGTGCTCGGTGCTGAGCTGCGCCTGTTCCAGTTCAAGCGCGCTGGCCTGGGTGCGAATCTGCCCCAGCAGTCCCGTGGCAAAGTTGCCGAACTCGGCCTGCAGGGCTGCGTCGCCGGCAATCACCAGCTCCGGATCGCCCTCCGACGCTGCCCGATATTGCGCCTCGCGCAGAATCCGCTCCGTCGTCGCCGTCACCAGCTGACGGCCCAGCTCGTCGATCTCAAGCAGTGTGGAGTTGTGCTGCTCTTCGCCCGGCTGCCCGTTGGCCATGGTCTCGGGAGTGCTCAGAATTCCATGTGCTTTCTGGAAGGCCGTCAACCGCTGCTGATCGCGATCGACGCGGTTCTTGAGCTCCTTGAGCTGGCTCTCCAGCCACGCCGACTGCTGGGTTGTGGCCAGCATGCGCTGCTCGCTGTCTTCTGCACTGTAAAGCCGGATCAGATCGTTGACCACGGCAGCCGACAGGGCTGCGTCGCGGCAGCGGAAGCGCACCTCGACGACCAGCGAGCGCGGCATTGATTCCACCCGCAGCCGGCGCGCAAACCGCTCCAGCAGATACGCCTGGGCTTGGGGCGATGGCGCGCCGGGCCTGAAGCCGGGATAGAGCTGCGCGAAGCGGCCGTTGAAACCCGGCGCCTCATAGAGCTTGAGATCGGCGATCACCTTCCACGCCAGTTGTCCGCTGCCGAGAAAATTCGCCAGAGTCTCCTGCTGCAACGGCGCGGAGAGGATGGATGTGGCCACCAGGGGTGCCGGGCCTTCCATGGCTAACGCCGAGGCCGGGGCGGTACGCAGCGCCACCCGCGCTCGCGCCTCATATTGATTGGGCGCAATCATGCAGTAGAGCAGGCAAACAGCCAGCACCGATCCCTCGATCCAGGCCACAAGCCTCCACCGGCGGCCGAGCACCGCGGCCAGCGCCCGCAGCGAAATGGACGCGCTGTCGCGGCGCGCCGCGGCTTCGCGCAATGGATCGTGCTTGACGTCGGAGGGTTCCGCCATCCTGGTTGAGCCTCGATTTACCCGCAAGCCTGGCGCGTGCGCGGCGCAGGCCGGTCCTGTTTGCTTTCACCGCGTGGCCATCGCCGGGAATCTCCCGCCAGTGTCGTGCACTGGGTGGCTTTGAGCGGTGGGTGATGTTGCAACAGAAAACAACTCCGGGGAAAACCGTGCTCCTTCCAGTGGTATGTGGGAATGCATGAACACTATACACGTCGAAGAGATTCTTGGGAGAGAACCATCCTCCGGTCTCGCGGCAAACGCAGCTGGATGCCCCGGCAATTTCTAGTCGAAACGAGACGATGCTCTTGCCTTGTCGCGCTTTTCGGGAGGGAGCCGGGGCATTCATGCCCCTGAAACCAACGCCGAATGGGAACGGGCTTCAGCCCTGGGACACTTGCTCATCATCGAGCGAATCTCCGCGCCTGAAGGCGAATCGGCCACTGGCCTCGTCAGGGGCATGAATGCCCCTGCACCCTCCGATTCCCCGCACCAAACCGGCCTCTATGCTCCAGCCCGGTACCACTCGACGGTGCGCCTGAGCCCTTCGCGGAAGTCGACAACAGGCTGGTAGCCCATCAGCTCGCGCGCCAGCCCGATGGCAGCCAGCGAGTCGCGAATATCGCCGGCCCGGCCGTCGGCATAGGCCGGGTCGCCCTGATAGCCGGTCAGTTCGCGCAGAATGGCGAAGGTTTGGTTGAGCGTGATGCTCGACCCGGTGGCGGCGTTCATCATCTGCCCGGAAACCTTCTCCGCCGGAGCGGCAGCGGCCAGCAGATTGGCATGGACCACATTCTCAATGAAGGTAAAATCCCGGCTCTGCTCGCCATCGCCGTAGATTGTCGGCTGCTCGCCGGCCAGCATCCTGCGGCAAAAGATTGCCAGCACGCCGGAGTAGTGTGAGGTCGGGTCCTGGTAGGGCCCAAAGACGTTGAAGTAGCGCAGCACCACCGTCTCCAGCCCGTAGACCCTGGCGAACACGCGCATGTATTGCTCGCCGGCCAGCTTGGCCACGGCATACGGCGAGATGGGATTGCAGAGCATCTGCTCGTGCTTGGGGCTGGTGGGCGATTCGCCGTAAGCCGACGACGAGCCCGCGTAGATCACGCGTCTGACGCCTGCGTCGCGCGCGGCAATCAGCAGGTTCAGCGTCGCGTCCACGCAGGCCACGTTGGTGGCCACCGGATCGGCTACCGAACGCGGGACCGACGCCAGAGCGGCCTCGTGAAACACAATCTCCACGCCGGCAACGACCCGCGCGCAGGCTGCCGGATCGGCCAGGTCGCCTTCGATGAACTCCATTGCCTCCAGACCAACCAGGTTGGACCGCTTGCCGGTAATGAAGTTGTCCACGCCCCGCACCGTCTCGCCGCGCTTGAGCAGCGCTGCCGCAATTGAGCGGCCAATGAACCCCGCCGCGCCCGTTACCAGATACTTTGCCAAGTCATTCTCCACCCAACCGGAATCTACCGCTCTAACTCTCCAGTCTAGAGCACGAAATCCCGCTGCCCAGCACATGTCAATCCAGTGAACTTCTTCTGCCGCCGGCCATCCAGCCCCGTCGCAGCCGGCATATACTGGCGTCGGAACCCGCGCGGCGGAGTTCACCTTCGGAGCAACCATGCCCATCGACATGCGCGGCGTCTGCCCCCTCGTTCAGGTCTTCGACATGCCCACCTCCGTTCGCTTCTATCGCGACGTTCTCGGCTTCACGCTGGTGAGCAGCGCCCCCTTGCGCGCGCCGGATGAGTTCGGCTGGTGCCTGCTCAGGCACGGCGATGGGACAGAGGTCATGCTCAACACCGCATACGACTACGGCGAGCGCCCCGCGCAGCCCGACCCGGCCCGCATCGCCGCGCACAGCGACACCTGCCTCTATATCGGCTGCCCCGATGTCGATGCCGCCTACCAGCATCTAATTGGAAAAGGGCTCACAATCAAGCCGCCTCAGGTTGCGCACTACGGCATGAAACAGCTCTACCTCAGAGACCCCGACGGCTTCGGGATTTGCTTCCAGTGGAGGGCCTGAGCGCGGGCGAGACAATGGGCCGCTCCATCCTGTATCGTGAGGCTGGAATATCGATTCTTTATGCTGCTTTTTTCCTCCGCATTCGCTCTTCCCATCCTCGCAGGACCCCAGCACTTCTCCGTCGCTGAAAAAATCCTGTTTGCCGCCATGGTGGTGGGTTCGGGCTACGGCTTCTGGCGGCGCTTCGGAGTTGTGCTCAAAAAGATTCTCGCATCGAAAAAGGACGCGAATTTCAAGCTGTTCCCCATCGGCAAGCGCGTCTGGGACTTCTTCTGGGAAGTTCTCTGCCAGGCCAAAGTCATCCGCGAGCGGCCGCTGCCGGGCTTGGCTCATGCGGCCGTCTTCTGGGCTTTTCTGGCCTTCGCGCTGGTCACGCTCAACCACTGCGCCACCGGCCTCGGAATCGGATTCCTCTCGCCCGCCGGCCCCATCGGCCGCTGGTATTTCTACTTCGCCGCCGCCTTTGCCCTGTTCTGTGCAGTCGGCATCGCGGGGCTCTTTGTGCGGCGCTTTCTGGTGCGTCCCAAGTGGCTGGGCGAAAAGCTCTCCTGGGAGTCGGGCTTCATCGCGTTCCTGATCTTCGCGCTCATGGCCACATACCTGGCCTCGTTCTTTGTCGCAGATACCGATCCCGCAGCGCGCGGACTCTGGTGGCTGCACACGCTGGCGCTGCTGACGTTTCTGCCGCTCATTCCGCACACCAAACACCTGCATCTGGTGCTGAGCCCGGCCACCATCTTTCTCTCCCGTGGCAGCTTTGCGCAGATTCCCCCACTGAGCGGCGATGAAGATTTCGGCCTGGTCGCGGGCACCGATCTCACGCAACTGATCAGCCTGCAGGCCTACTCCTGCGTAGAGTGCGGCCGTTGCACCGAGCACTGCCCCGCCGCCACCACCGGCAAGCTGCTCAACCCCAAGGAAATTGTTTTGGGCGTTCGAGCTTACTTGAACGACCTGGGTCCCGCGTCCGATCAGCCGCTGCTCGGCAAGTACAACGCGCAGGAAGCCGTCTTCCAGTGCACCACCTGCGGCGCGTGCGAGTTCCAGTGCCCGGTGGGCATTGAGCATGTGCCCATCCTCGTTGGCCTGCGCCGCGGCGCCGTCAATACCGGCGAATGGGACAACGACTACGGGGCAAAACTGTTTCTGGCTTTGGAGCGCGGCTCAAACGCACTTGGGCTAAGCGCCGTTGAGCGCGACAAGTTTATCCAGAAGGAGGCGCTGCCTCTTTTTGACGGCTCGCAGGAGTATTGCCTCTGGCTGGGCTGCATGGGCGGCTACGACCCCAAGGGCCGCGACATCATCTCCGACTTTGCCCGCGTGATGAACTACCTGGGCACAAGCTACGGCGTGCTGCGCAAGGAGAAATGCACCGGCGACCCCGCGCGCCGCCTGGGCAACGACCTGGTCTTCCAGCAACTGGCCGAAGCCAACCTCGAAACGCTCAAGCAAAACAAGGTGAAGAAGATCATCTCCATCTGCCCGCACTGCGTCCGCACCATCCAGGAAGACTGGAAAGAGTACGGCACCCCGCCGGAGATCGAGCACCACAGCGAGTTCCTCGCCCGCTTCGCCGACAAGCTGCCCCGCGCGGTCGCCGCCCCCGCCTCCAAACCCGCTCTCCAAACCCAGGCAAATTCCGAAGGCTTTGTAACAGGGCATGACTTCAGTCATGCCGAAACCGCCCCCAACGAATCCCGGGCTTTAGCCCCTGCAAAGCTTGAAGGATACGAGCTTCAGCCCGTACATTATGCCCAAGCCAAATCAGACGGGGCTTTAGCCCCCGAGGGATCGGAAAAAATCGTCTTCCACGACCCCTGCTACCTGGGCCGCTACCGCAACGTCTACGACGAGCCGCGCCAATTGGTACAGCTCGCCGGCACACTCGTCGAGGCCCCGCGCAATCACGAACGCAGCTTCTGCTGCGGAGCCGGCGGCGGCCTGGCCTTCCTCGGCGAAGAGACCGGCCAGCGCGTCAGCCACAACCGCGCCGCCGAGCTCGTCGCCACCGGCGCAACCACCGTTGCCACCGCCTGCCCCTTCTGCAACAGCATGTTTCGAGATGCACTCACTGAGCAAGGCGAAGGCGCGCCAAAGTTGCTCGACATCGCCCAGCTAGCCGCACGCACCCTCCCACAAACACTTCGTGAAGATACGCTACTGAGATACTTCTTGGGGGAGGCGCCTGTCAGCCGTTTGGCCGATGAGGCATCACGATCACTCACACACATCAATGACCTAGAGAGCCATATTGCAATCGAGGACATGGAAGAATTCTTCAAGCTCACGCGGGACAACATCCTAGCGCTTTGCGACGCAGGAATTTCGGGTCACCTTTCGGCGCAGGCATTGAACACAATCGCATTTACGCTGCTCGCTTCCGATAGGTTCGAGCTGAACGGCGACGATGAACCGATGTGTGAAATACTCCACGATTGGTCAGCTCCTGAGATTAATTTCCCGCTTAATTCAGAAACATTGAAGATGCACCGGAGTTGGCTTACTGGTGAGTCCACACCTCCAGAAAGGTTGCGGCCCGCCCGGTCGCCAAGCCAAGGGAAGACGGTTTCTCTGCGCCGGAAGGTACCGACCAGATCGACGAACAGACGCTAGGCAGGTCTTCGGAAGCTTTGGGATTCGCTCAAAACAGAGAGAGTTAAAATGTACAAGGTTCACATGCCATGAAAATCATCGTAGCCATCAAACAAGTTCCCGACCGCGATGCGCAACTGCGCATCGACTCCTCGTCCAAGTGGATTGAAGAATCCGACCTCCAGTTCGCCCTCAACGAGTCCGACGCCTATGCCCTCGAAGAAGCGCTCCAGCTCAAAGAAAAATCCGGCGCGGCGGGCGGCGAGGTCATCGTCCTCACTGTTGGCCCGGAACGCACCGGGCAGACCATCCGCGAAGCCCTGGCCAAGGGCGCGGACCGCGCCATCAGCATTGCCTGCGACGATCTGGGCTCTCGGGATGCGCTCGGCGTGGCCCGCCTGCTGGCTGCGGCTATCAAGACCGAAAGCCCCGACCTGGTCCTCACCGGCCTGCAATCGGAAGACCTGGGCCTGGGCCAGACCGGCGTCATCCTGGCGGAGCTGCTCGATCTGCCCCATGCCTCGCTGATCCTGCATGTTGAAAAAACCGAAGCTGGGCTCACCGTCAAGCGTGAGTTGGAAGAAGGCTGGTTCCAGGAGATTCAGCTTCCCTTGCCCGCCGTGCTCACCATCCAGTCCGGCGGCAACAAGCTGCGCTACGCCACGCTGATGGGCATCAAGCGCGCCAAGCTGAAGGAGGTTCGCCAACTGGCCGCCGCAGACCTCGGCGCGAATGCTGCGCCCGTCGTCGTCCTCGACCGCGTGGCCCTGCCGCAGAAGCAGAAATCCACCCAGATACTGCCCGGCACCGCCAAGCAAGCTGCCGCCGCGCTGGTTGAAAAGCTTAAGTTCGAGGTGCGCGTGCTATGAGCAAGATTCTCGTTGTCCTGGAAGCGGGCCGCGCCCGCATCTCGTCTGAAGCTCTGGCCGCGGCCCAGGTTCTTGCCGGCCTCACCGGCCTGCCGGTTGAAAGCGCTACCGTCGGCAACGCCCAAGTCTTTGCGGAAGCCTCCGGCCAGCCAATCGCTGGCGCTTACGCCATCCAGCACCCGCTCCTGGAAAAGTACACCTCCGACGGCTACGTGCTGGCCTTCGAGCAGCTCATCCGCAAGCTCGACCCCGCGTACATCGTCTTCCCGCACACCTACCAGTCGCGCGACTACGTTCCCCGTCTGGCCACGCGCTTCGGCCAGGTGCTCGTCAGCGACATTACCGGCATAGAGGCAGGCCCCACGTTTGTGCGCCAGCTCTTCCAGGGCAAGATGACCGGCGCCTATAGCCATCCTGGCAGCGGGCCGTGCTTCCTCTCCGTGCAGGCTGGGGCCTTCCGTGCCGCCGAGGGGCAGGCTGGCCAGACCACCATCGAGGCCTTCACACCGGAGATCACCCCCGCGCAGATTCGCACCAGGCCCGGCGAGCCCTTCCGGGGCAGCGCGCAGACGGTCGATCTGGGCTCGGCACAGCTGATCGTCAGTGTTGGCCGCGGCATCAAGGAGGCCGACAATCTCCCACTCGTGCAGGACCTCGCCACCGCTCTCGGCGCGGAGCTGGCCGCCTCGCGCCCCATCTGCGACAACGGCTGGCTGCCCATGGAGCGCCAGGTGGGCTCGAGCGGCCAAACGGTCGCGCCCAAGCTCTATCTGGCCGTCGGCATCAGCGGCGCGATTCAGCACCTGGTGGGCATGAAAGGCTCGCAGTGCATCGTCGCCATCAACAAAGACCCCGACGCGCCGATCTTTGAAGTCGCCGACTACGGCATTGTCGGCGATCTGTTCGAAGTGGTGCCGGCGTTGACGGAGGCGATCAAGGCGGCAAAGGCATAGCCACTAATTCATTGCTTCCGCGCCAGCCTTGGCCTATGCTTGAGCCAGATGGATTACGCCAAGATCATCACGATGGAGCCCGGCAAGCGCAGCGGCAAGCCGTGTATTCGCGGCACGCGCATGACTGTCTATGACGTGCTCGAATATCTGGCTTCCGGCATGACCGAGGCAGAGATTTTGGCCGACTTTCCCTCGCTCACTACGGAAGACATCCGCGCCTGCCTCGCTTTTGCCGCCGACCGCGAACGCAAGTTCGAACTGCTGACCCGGTGAAGCTGCTGCTGGACGAAAACCTGTCCCCGCGGCTGGTCGCTTCGATCACCGACATCTATCCCGACTCGTCTCACATTGAAGATTGCGGCCTGCTCGCCGCGTCCGACGATCAGGTGTGGCGTTTTGCGCTCGAAAATGGTTTCACGATTGTGACCAAGGACTCGGACTTTTCCGAACGCAGCGTTCTGGATGGATGCCCACCCAAAGTAGTTTGGCTTCGCATTGGCAACTGCAAGACATCGCAGGCCGAGCGGCTTCTGCGCAAAGGCCTTAGCGAAATTCAGGCGTTCCTGCACGCGCACGAGGATTGTTGCCTGGTTCTCTCGGTAGCCATATCACAACTACGGTGATGCCGCCCTTCTATGCAACAGCCGCCCCAATGCTTTATGGTTCCTAGTTCACGCCACCAGCCTCACCGCGGGGTCTAGCCATGTTTTTTCCTGAGTCGTACCTGGGCGCGCTGGCGCTCATGATCCTCACCATGCTGTGCTGGGGGTCGTGGGCCAACACGCTCAAGCTCTGCCCCGGTTACCGCTTCCAGCTCTTCTACTGGGACTACGCCCTGGGCCTGACTGTCGCCACCATGTTCTGGGGGCTCACGGCGGGCAGCCATGGCCACACCGGCACCGCCTTCCTGGACGACATGATCCAGGCCCCTCTTGCTTCCATCCTCTTCGCGGCTCTCGGCGGGGTCATCTTCAACATCGCCAACCTGCTCATCGTCGCCGCGATCGACGTAGCCGGCCTGGCCGTCGCCTTTCCGGTCGGCATCGGCCTGGCGCTGATCGTGGGCGCAGTTTCGAGCTACATGGTCAACCCCGCCGGCAATCGTCTGCTGCTCTTCGGCGGAGTCGCGCTGGTCATGGTCGCCATCCTCTTCGACGCGAAGGCCTATCGCCAGCGCGAGGGCAATTCGAAAAAAGGGGCCAGGACGACCACCCGCGGCATTGTGCTCTCACTGGTGGGCGGGCTGCTGATGGGCACGTTCTATCCGCTGGTGGCCGCGGCTCTGCGCGGCGCTCAGGGCGTTCCGCCGGTCGGGCCTTACGCGGTGTCCATGTTCTTCGCGCTGGGCGTGCTCTTGTCCACCATCCCCGCCAACCTGCTGCTGATGGCCAAGCCGCTCGACGGCAAGCCGCCCGTCTCGCTCTCCGGCTACCTGCCTGCGCCCATGCGCTGGCACCTGGCCGGCCTGCTCGGCGGAGCCATCTGGGCCACCGGCGCCATCGCCAACTTCGTCGCCTCCGGTGCGCACCTTGTCGGCCCGGCCGTCTCCTACTCCATCGGCCAGGGCGCAACCATGGTCTCGGTGTGCTGGGGCGTCTTTGTCTGGCACGAGTTTGCCGGCGCGCCCGCCTCGGCCCGCCGCTCCCTGGCGATGATGTTTGTGTTCTTCGCAGTCGGACTCATCGCGGTCGCGCTGGCGCCGCTCTATTAACAGCCATCTCGCGCGTTCGTTTTTTGTCAGAAAGCGGCATGGCATTTTCTGGGTCCATGCCAAACACGCCTGACGATGAGGGGCTATCGTGGTTCCCGAAAAACATGCCGCAGGGGCTGAAGCCCGCGTCGATATTGCGTCGGTTGCGGCACGACTGAAGTCGTGCCCTGTTACAAAGCCTTTACGAATTGCCGTTGAATGGAGTTTTTTGGCAGCCCGTTTAGCCCCGGCGAAAACCCAGCACTACACCAAGCGGTCCGAAAGGAGATACCTGCTCCCTTGACTACCACACGCAAACCGGTCGTCGTCGTCGGCAGCATCAACATGGACCTGGTGGCCCACGCGCCCACCATCCCCGTGCCGGGCCAGACGCTCATCGGCACTGGCTTCGTCACCACGCCCGGCGGCAAGGGCGCCAACCAGGCCGTCGCTGCTGCGCGGCTCGGGTATCCCACGCAGATGATCGGCGCCGTGGGCGACGATGTCTTCGGCCAGGCGCTGGTTGATAACCTGCATAGCGCCGGCGTGGACACGGCGGCTGTGGAGCGGGTTCCCGGCCCCTCCGGGGTGGCGCCGATTGTGGTTGCGGACAACGGCGAGAATGCCATTGTCGTTGTGCCGGGCGCCAACGCGCTGCTCGACGCCGCCATGGTCGATCGACACGCCGGCCTGATCCGTTCCGCCGGCATGGTTCTCTGCCAGCTCGAGCTGCCCATCCAAACCGTGAGCCATGTGATTGATCTCTGCGCCGCTGCCGGTGTTCCCGTCATCCTTGACCCTGCCCCAGCCGCTGCGCTGCCGGACACTGTCTTCCACCAGGTCGCGTGGCTGACGCCCAATGAAACCGAAGCAGCCTTCTATCTGGGCGAGACTCTCTCCGTCGAAGACAGCGCGCAGCACTTGCTGGAGAAGGGCCTGAAGGGCGTTGTTCTCAAACGTGGTGGCGAGGGCTGTTATGTCGCGCAAGCTGGCGGCAACGCGGCCTGGGTGCCGGCATTCAGGGTGGACGCCATCGACACCGTGGCCGCCGGAGACTGCTTCAACGGCGCGTTTGCCGTGGGGCTGCTGGAAGGGCTCGACCCGTTTGCCGCAGCCCGCTTTGCAAGCGCTGCCGCGGCCATCGCGGTCACTCGCCGCGGCGCGCAGGCATCCATGCCCTCACGAGCTGAAGTGGACGCGTTTCTGGCCCATCGCCTCTGGAACGACGTATGACCGAGAGCAGATAAACTCAAGAGCAATGAGCGCCGATCCCATGACCTGGAAGCTGATACCCGCACTCTTCGCCGCCGCCCTCACCCTGTCCACCACTTTGTATCTGCCGGCGCAGGACACCGCATACGGCGCCAAAGACCAGCAGATTCCGGCACCCGATTGCATGAACCTGCACGCGGCGTACGAAGGCGGATCTACCGACGGCTGCGATCCCGGAGCACACCAGCGCTGGCTGGCCGACGTCACCCACTGGCGCGCCGAGCGCCGCATCCGCATCGCCTACGACGGATCGCGCTACGCCCTGCCCGCGCTCCAGTGGACCCAGTCCAGCTACATGCAGCCGCAGATGATGGTCCACGACCGGTACTTCTTCGATCCCGCCAGCGGCAGGTACACCGTCGACCGCTATCTCGACGACCTCGACAAGCGCTATGGCGGCATCGATGCCGTGCTGATCTGGGCCACTTATCCCAACATGGGCGTAGACGATCGCAACCAGTTGCAGATGGTCGAATCCATGCCGGGCGGCGTGGAAGGCGTGCGGCAGATGGTGGCCGACTTCCATCGCCGCGGCGTGCGCGTGCTGTTTCCCTTGATGATGTGGGACCAGGGCACGCATCCGCCTCCGCCGGGCGGTGAAACGACAGCCTGGCCCGACGCCATTGCCGCCCTCATGAAGGCGATCGACGCGGACGGTGTGAACGGCGACACGCAGGACGGCGTGCCGCTGGGCTTCTCGCTGGCCGCGGAAAAGATCGGCCATCCACTCGCCTTTCAGCCCGAAGACAGCCCCAGCGACGAGGCCCTCGCCTGGAACGTGATGAACTGGGGTCAGTACAGCTTTCCCTTCGTCCCCATGGTCGACAAGTTCAAGTGGCTTGAGACCCGGCACATGGCCAACATCAGCGACCGCTGGAACCCGGACAAGACCGACGATCTGCAATACGCCTTCTTCAACGGCATTGGCTGGGAGAGCTGGGAGAACGTGTGGGGCATCTGGATTGGGATCACTCCGCGCGATGGCGAAGCGACGCGGCGCGTGGCCACAATCGAGCGCGCCGTCGCTCCATTTCTCGTTTCGCCGCAGTGGGAACCGCACTATCCGATGGACACGTACGGAGTCTACGCGAGCCGCTGGCGCAAAGCAGATGAAACCGTCTGGACCATCGTCAATCGCAACGCGTACGACGTGGCCGGGCAACAGATGGATGTGCCGCTCTCTCCCGGCATGCGTTTCTTCGATCTCTACCACGGAGATTTATTAGTGCCTGCGCCGAAGCTGGGAACGGACGGCCAAACGGGCACGCTCAGCTTTCCGATGGAAGCCAATGGATTCGGCGCAATCCTTGCGACGCGCAGCGAACCGAGCGATCACTGGCAGAGTCTCCTTTCCAAGATGAAGGCCATGACACAGACGCCCCTTGCGGCGTACGCGCAGGAACACCCCATCCTGAAGCAGACGCTGGTTGAGATTCCGCCCACCGCGCCCGTGGCAGAAGCGCCCGCCGGCATGGTCAAAATACCCGGCGGACACTATGACTTCAAGGTCGAAGGCATTGAGATCGAAGGCGGCGCTTCGAATCTTGTCGATGTGCAATATCCCTGGGAGCCGACGCCGCGGCGCTTTCATGAACACGTGATGGAGGTGAGGCCATTCTTCATCGACAGGTATCCGGTCACGAACGCGGAGTTCAAGCGGTTCCTCGACGCGACGCATTTCGCGCCTGCGGACAAGATCGATCTTCTGCGCGACTGGAAGGACGGGACGTTCCCGACCGGCTGGGACAACCGGCCCGTGACGTGGATTTCAATGGAAGACGCCCGCGCCTATGCGAAGTGGGCCGGCAAGCGGCTGCCTCACGAGTGGGAGTGGCAGCTGGCTGCGCAGGGCCTGGACGGGCCGGGCAATTCAGCCGGGCGCAGCTTTCCCTGGGGCAACGCCTGGATTGCGGCCAACGTGCCTTCGCCGGACACAGGCCGCACCATGCGTGGACCCGATCCGGTTGACGCACACGCTGCCGGCGCAAGCCCTTACGGTGTGATGGACATGGTGGGCAATGTGTGGCAGTGGACCGATGAGTACGCCGACGAGCACACCCGCGCGGCCATCGTTCGCGGGGGCAGCTACTACCAGCCGCAGGGCTCCATCTGGTACTTCCCGCAGGCCTATCGCAACAGCCAGCACGGCAAGCTGCTGCTGATGGCTCCGAGCTACGACCGCTCCGGCGGCATCGGGTTCCGCTGCGTGGTGGATGCGCAGCCATGAGACGCGCAGCCGCTACGCCACCACATTCTCCAGCACGCCGATCGGCTCGATTGTAATTTTGATTTTGTCGCCGCTGGCCAGCGTGAACTCGGCATCCGGCACGATTCCGGTCCCGGTCATCAGGAAACAGCCATCGGGAAACACATTGTCGCGGAACAGGTATTCAACCAGCGTTCGCGGATCGCGCTTCAACTCGATCAACGCAACTGATCCGGCAAATGCCACGCTCCCCGCGCGTTCGATCTCGATGGCAATCTGAGTCGATGGCGGCAGCGGTTCAGAGCTCACAAGAATCCCCGGCCCCAGCGCGCAGCTCCCCGTATACACCTTGGCCTGAGGCAGGTAGAGCGGGTTCTCGCCCTCGATGTCCCGCGAGCTCATGTCGTTGCCAATCGTATATCCCTGAATGCGCCCGCCGGGGCTCACCACGAGCGCCAGCTCCGGCTCCGGTACAGACCACTTCGCATCGGCGCGAATCCGTACCTTGCCGCCAGTGCCGACGGCTCGGCTGGCCGTCGACTTGAAGAACAGCTCCGGCCGCTCGGCAGAGTACACGCGGTCGTAAAAGCTGCCTCCGCCGGCGTCGCGCGACTCCTCCATGCGCGCCCCGCGGCTGCGGTAGTAGGTTACCCCCGCCGCCCACACCTCCTGGCGGCTGATCGGCGCAAGCAACTCGGCAACATCCAGCGCTGCCCCCGGCGCGCGGCCGTCGATCAGCGCCTCCACGGCGCCGCACAGATCTTCGTGGGCAAGCAATGCATCCCAGTCTGCTCCATCGACGCGGAAGACCAGTCCGGCTCGCTGCACCGCAATCCCACGTTCAATCCGGAATACCCTCACGCAATCCTCCTCGCACATCACCGCCGCGTTCCGGCATCCATCCTACAGGGAGACACCAAGGCCGCTCTCACCAAACGCGAAACGGGCGAATCCCCGCAACCCACGCGGAGATCCGCCCGTTCCCTCTTTGCCTTCTACATGCTTGCTTGCTGCGTTCGCACTACCACCACTCCATCAGCCGACCGGACGAAACCTTGGCGCTGCTCACCGGCTTGGGCGTGCGCAGCAGCAGCACCGGGCAGGCAACCAGCTTCATCACCTTCTCGGCAATCGACCCAAACACCAGCGGATGCCAGCCGGTGAGGCCATGGGTCGAGATCACCACCAAATCTACCGCCTCATGCTCCGCCGCTTCCAGAATCGAGCTGGCCACATCGTCGCCCACTTCCACGCTTGAGCTGACCTTGACGCCTCTGGCCACCAGGTCAGCGCTGGCCGCGGCAAAGTGCCGCTCGGCCTCAGCCCTGGCGCCGTCAAGAAACTTGCTCTCCGGGATGAAGTCCGGAAATGTGGTGGCTGGGAACATGGGAATCACGTGCACCAGGTGGAGGGCCGCGCCAAAATGCAGAGCAAGGTCGGCAGCCGACTCCAGGGCTGCATGCGATGAAGGGCTGAAGTCGATCGGCACCAGAATCTTGGTAGGAATGGGGCTTACCGCGTTTACATCGGACATGAATTTCTCCTTGCCGGCCGCCGCAGCGGGAACGGCTTGTCTTTTCGCCACTAATCATACCAAGCCGCTGTTCTGCTCCTCCTGTGACCGACAGCACGTTGTTTTGCAATTCATCAAAAATTTGCGTCGCCGCTTCAGCGGGTGCCCCCGCAACCGGCGGAGCAATCGAGGACCGCGCGGATCAGTGCCGCTCCGCCAGGAAAAGCACCACTGCTCCGACCAGTGCAACCGTGGCGAAAACCGGCAGCAGCACCAGCAGCGCGCCGCCCGAGCCGAGCGACAGGGAGGCATTGGAGCTGGCCACGTGAAGGCGCGCCAGCTCGAGCTGCGGCAGCCAGTCCAGCCAGCGCACGCCGTGCCGCGCCTGCTCGATCACGGTTGCGGCCCCGACCAGCAGCATCACTGCCAGTGCAAACACATAGGCGCCCAGAATCGGCCGGCCTACGCGCTCGAAGGCCGCATTGCGGCGCCGGAGCTGCGCCCGCCACCAGATGGCTCCGGCAGCCGGCAGCCGCAGGTGGGCCACGGCACCTGCCCGCGAGCGCTGAAAGGCCTCCGTAACTGCCACCAGCTCCGCACAGTTGCGGCAACTGTCCAGATGCGCGCGAAGCTCGGCGGGACAGGCATGGGGCCAGTGCCCGCGCGTGAGCAGTTCCCTCACTTCGGCCTGCCGTTTGCAGATTCCCATGCTCATGGCTGGCTTCTCCAGTTCCCTGCCGGCTCGGCCTGATCCAGCTCGGTTCTCGCATCGGGTCTCGCCGGCCTGCTTGCCTGGGCGGCTAGAATCCGCGCAATTCTGCGCCGCGCCCGGTAGAGCAGCAGCCGGATGCTTGCGCTCCCCAATCCGGTGATCTGCGCGATCTCGCGGTGCGTGTAGCCCTCGGCGTGCGCCAGCCACAGCAGTTGCCGGTCACGCGGCCGTAGCTCGGCCAGCGCCGGCCCCAGCACGGCCTGCGAATCAGCTTGCGCCGAGCGATCGGCCGCCGCAAACGCTTCTTCGGGCATCTCCTCAATCGACGCGGAGACCGGGCGGCGCCAGTAGTCGCGCATCAGGTTGGTGGCGATGCGGAACAGATACCGCCGCGCCGCCACTTCGCCCTCGGCGAGTGAGAACGCCTGGCGGTCCATGCACAGGAAGCGCACAAAGCTCTCCTGCATCAGGTCGTCGGCCAGCGCCGGGTCCTGACTGACGCGTGCAAGGTAGGCCCACAGCCCGCGCGCCGAGCGCTCATAGAAGGAAGCGAACGCGTCGCTATCCATGAGCGTCTCCGCCGGCTGCTCGCGCGCGGCGATCCCTGCCGGCAGCCCGGCTCCTGCGCCCAGACCGCCGAGAGGACCGCGGATTGCAAATTCCCAACGCATCATGACGAGCTCTCCCCGCGGGTACGATTCCCGTCCAGTTCACTTCGCATCCCTGCCGTCAAAGCGCGAAGCGATGTCGTTTCCGGCAGTCCGGCTCTCGGGCATGAGCCCCAGCTTGCCGGCCAGCAGCCAGGTCATCCCTGCCGAGATGATAAATCCGAGTCCCGGCATCAGCATGATGGTGCCCAGCACCAGCATGGGATCGTGCATCTCTTCGCGCACATGGCGCAGCAGGAAGAACCCGATTCCCAGCAGCACCAGCACCACGCCGATTTGCAGCGGCGTGAGCACCCGCGCCACGGCATTGGGAACCCGCTGCTGGGTTTCCACGCCAACGGGAATTGGCGCCGCCTCCAGGAATCGCCTGCCGGCTTCGGTCTCCATATAGGACGACAGCTCCTGGCTGGAGCTGAACTTGTCAATCAGCCGCCCGTGCACCTCGCTCTGCAGCTTGAAGATGCGGGCCCAGCGGCGGTTCTCGAGAAATAGCCGAACCAGCCACGTCAGCGCCCCCAGAAAACAGGCAAAGGCCAACAGCGCGGCGATAGGGCCCACCACGTCGTTTGCGTCCCAGCCGTCGTTGCGCGGATGCATCTCCGGCCACACTGCGCGTTCCAGCGCCTCGTCCGGTGTGCCGTCGTCCGGGTGAACATGCGTGAAGAGGTAGAAGTCCGGATTGCGCGCCACCTCAGGATGCGCGTCCAGGAACTGCGCCAGTTGCGGATTGTTGCGGCTGACGTAATCCTGGTTGGCCAGCAGCGAGGGGTCGTGCGACACCACCGTAGTGAGCGTGGGGCTCAGGCGCAACAGCTGGATGAGCTGCTTCTGCGTTTCGGCCAGGTCATGGTCGCTTACCGGGGCCGCGGCGGGCAGTGCAGACGCGAGCGGGCGTGCAGGGGCCGCCGCATGCGTGGGCACAGCATGCGTTTGCGCGGAAACCAGCGCGCCTGAAACCAGTGCGAGCAGGGCGATGGAACAAACGAGCCGGGGCAGAGGGTAGTTTGAGCTGATCATGGCGGAGATTCCTCTTTTGGAAGCGAGCCGTCAGGCCGCTCTGCCTACACAACGAAGCAAACCCTGTCATGGTTAACAGTCACAGCACAGATCAGCGAAAAAAAGTACACTGCAACATGGGACTGAAGCATCGGCCAGCGCAGTTTCGTCCCGCGGAGAGCGTATGAAAGCCCATTTTTCCTTTGGCAAAAGCGGTATCGAGGTCGCGGTCCCCGACGGCTATAACACCCAGCTCATCATGAGCCACACGGCCAGCGCGCTGGACGACCAGCAGGCGGCCCTTGCTGCTGCGCTCGATGCGCCCATCGGCTGCGCGCCGCTGGTTGAGCTGGCTCGCGGCAAACAATCAGCCGCCATCAGCGTGTGCGACATCACGCGTCCTGCGCCCAACCGCCTGACCCTGCCGCCGATCCTCGAGCGGCTCCATCAGGCCGGTATTCCTCAACAAGGCGTGACGATCCTCATCGCCACCGGCCTCCATCGCGGCGCAACAGCCGATGAAATCAACACCATCGTCGGGCCGGAGATCGCGGCTAAATACCGCATCGTCAGCCACGACGCCAAGGCCTTCGCCGAGCACCGCTCGCTGGGCTCGACCGGGCGCGGCACGCCGGTCTATATCGACGAGCGCTTCATGGCTGCCGATCTGCACATCACGCTTGGATTCATTGAGCAGCACCTGATGCTGGGCTTCAGCGGCGGGCGCAAGCTCATCGCCCCAGGCCTGGCCGCGCAGGAGACCATCAAGGTGATCCATTCGCCGCGCTTCATGCGCGAGCCGCTGGCTACCGAGGGCTCCATCGCCGGCAATCCGCTGCACGCCGAGCTGCTGGAGATCGCCCGCATGGCCCGTCACGACTTCATGCTCGACGTGACCCTGACGCAGGATCGAAAAATCTCCGGCGTCTTTGCCGGCGACCCGGTCAAAGCCCACGCGGCCGGCGTGGCGTTTGTGGAGCAGACCTGCCTGGAGCGGCTCGACGAGCCTGTAGACGCCGTGATCACCAGCGCCGCCGGCTACCCACTCGACCTGACCTTCTACCAGGTGGTGAAAGGCATCACCGCCGCCCAGCACATGGTCAAGCCGGGCGGGCGAATCCTGGTGGTGGCCCAGTGCGCGGAGGGCGTCGGCTCGCCCGAGTTCGCGCGCAAGCTCTCTACATTGAAAAGCTTCCATGGATTCCTTGAAGAGATACGTTCAACCCCGGTCGAAGTCGATCAGTGGCAGCTGGAAAAGCTGGCCCTGGTGGGCATCAAGTTCGATCTCTACTTTTTCACCCCCGGCGTAACCCGCGGACAGCTTGGCTTCCTGGGCGAGAGCGCATTTCCCACTGTCGGTGAAGCCGTTGCCGCAGCCCTTGCCGGCCTGCCCGCAGACGCCCGCGTGGCCCTGGTGCCCGAAGGACCCTACACGTTCGCGCGAGCGGAAGAAACGCTGGTGGCGGGATAGTGGCGCCGCTTTGAAAGGGCGCGGCTTGAGCCGCGCCGCAAGTTGGCCGAGTTCCGTGCCCCATCCATTTCGCGTTGTCGCCGCGGCGACCGGAATGGGTGGGACGTCATCCAAGTTCCTGCGAGCGAATGGCGAGTCCGCCGCGGCGGACCCGACCGCAGGTGGTTAGCCCACCAGTTCCAGCGCGCGAATCTCTTCCTTGCGCACTGTGAGCCGTTCCACCAGGTCCGTCTTCACTTCATAGCCCCGCCCCGGCGTATCGGGAATCGCGATCTCGCCGGCCGACGATACCGTGATCTCCGGCTCGACAATGTCTTCACGCCAGTAGCGCGCCGAGGCGGAAACGTCGCCGGGCAGCGTGAAGTTTTCGAGGGTCGACAACGCGATATTGTGCGAGCGCCCGATACCCGCCTCCAGCATGCCGCCGCACCAGACCGGAATACCCCGCTCCTGCGCCGCATTGTGCACCGCAATGGCCTCGGAGAATCCGCCCACACGCCCCAGCTTGATGTTGATGATCTTGCACGACTCCATCTCGATGGCGGCCAGCGCGTCGCGCCGGTTGCGAATTGATTCATCGAGGCAGATGGCTGTCTCCAGCCGTTTTTGCAGGATGGAGTGATAGTAGAAATCGTCGTGCCAGAGCGGCTGCTCGATCATGAGCAGATCGAAGGCGTCGAACTCGACCAGGTGGTTCTCGTCCTTCAACCTGTAGGCGGAGTTGGCGTCGCAGCTGAGCACGATCTCCGGCCAGCGGCTGCGCACTTTCTCGAACACCTCCAGATCCCAACCCGGCTTGCACTTGAGCTTGATGCGCTGATAGCCGGCGGCCAGCTCGCGCTCGATGATCTCCATCAGCTCAGGAATGGTGGGTTGAATGCCGAGCGAGACACCGCAGGGGATTGTGTCGCGCACGCCGCCGAGCAGGTGCGACAGCGAGATGCCCTCGCGCTGTGCCTCGATGTCCCAGATGGCGTTTTCAAGCGTGGCCTTGGCCATGGGATTGCCGCGCACCAGCTTGAAGATCTTGGGGCAGTCGCCGCCGTGCTCGGGCGTGGAGGCGGCCAGCATCGGGCCCAGCTCGTTGATGATGACCTGCCAACAGCTCTCGGTCGACTCGGCGGAGAAGTACGGATGCTCGCCGGCCGTGCATTCGCCCCAGCCCGTTAGTCCCTCGCTCCGCACCTCGGCAAGCAGAATGCGCCGGTCGCGGGTGACACCGAAGCTGGTCTCGAACGGGCGCACCAGGGGCAGGTGCAGCTCTCGCAGAATAATCGCGTCAATCTTCATCGTGTCGCATTCCTTGGGAAGAGAATGAATTCCGTTTCAAGCCGGGGGTAGCTGCAATTCGGAGAGATGTCCTAGCCGGTAAACTCCGTTGGTTTCCGCGTCGCGCTCGAACCCGATCACGGCCAGCCCCTGCGCAAAAGCATTCTGAAAACGGGCGCGGTTGACCTGCTGTACTGCCAGCGCCTGCTCCCGTCCTGACTCACCGGCCTTCCACGCATAGATTGGAGCCGGCACGACGATTTCTTCTACAACTTCCGGCTTCCGAACCGGCGCGCCGGCCAGGATTGCCTGGACATGGGGCGAATTGATCTCCCACTCGGCCACCAATCGGTCAGTAGGAAGACCACCCTGCAGTCGAGATGAGGATACACCATAGAAATCGACCAGATAGCTGCGCACCACCGCGCCCAGCTTGTGAATGTTCAGATAGGCGTTCTTGATCTCCAGGGGGTCGAAGGTCCACTCGATGTGGCGAATGCCGCGCGTGAGCGCCTCCTTGCGCTGGGCTAGTTTGAGCTGCACGCCGACACCGCGGTTGCGACAGGCCTCCCTGACCGCCATCATGTGCGAGTGCAGATAGGGCCGTGGACCGTCCACGCCAGCCTTGATGCCGGGCAGTGCACAGAGAAAGCCCACCATCGACTCCGGCCCTCCGTCGGCGGATGCGCCGGGAATGTCCGTGTCAAACGCGCCCATCACCTGCCCGCCCACTTTCTGCCACACCAGAAACGCCTTGCGGGGGATCACGTCGCTGGGGTCGTAGCCCCAGGTGTCCACCTGCATCTGGACACAGGCTTCGAACTCGTCCTGCCCTTTGCATGCGCGAATCACAATCATGGGCGCGCCCCCGGCGTTTTCGTTCCGCAAAGAATCCACGCCGTGAAGGGTACGGGCTTCAGCCCGTACATCATGCCCGCAAAATGACCCCGGGCTTTAGCCCCCGAGGGACGCTCATCCGTGAACAACCTCACAACCCCTCCTCAGCCGCCAGCATCTTCTTCGCCCCCGCCCACAGCTCCTCAAGCTCCGCTGGCGACAAATCTTCAAGCGGCTTGGCAGACGCCGCCTCCATCGCCTTGAACCGCGCGCGAAACCGCGCATTGCAGCCGCGCAGCGCCATCTCCGCGTCCACGCCCAGGTGCCGGCCGAGGTTGACGGCGGTAAACAACAGGTCGCCCAGCTCGGCTTCCACAAACGGCTTGCGCGCCGGATCGTCGGAAGCAGCTTCGGCTTCCAACTCGGCGGTCTCCTCGACCAGCTTGGGCAGCAGATCGCGCCAGGTGGGCCAGTCGAAGCCGGCCTTCTGCGCCTTGGCGCCGAGCTTGGTCGCCTCGGCCAGCGCAGGCAGCGCGCGCTGCACCGAATCCAAACGCGACTTAGGAATGTCCTGCGCCGAAGGCGCGTCTGCTGCATGCAATGCCAATGCCTCGGCGGCTTTGATGTCTTCCCAATTCCTAAGCACGGCGGCAGAAGAACCGTCCACAGCCGCGTCCACATTGGCGCGATTGCCTGCCGCGCGCGAAGCCTCTTCGCCAAACACATGCGGATGGCGGCGGATGAGTTTGTTGTTCAGGTGGGTGAGGACGTCGGCAATGGTGAAGTGGCCTTCGTTGGCGGCCATCTCCGCGTAAAAGAGCACCTGCAACAGCAGGTCGCCAAGCTCCTCGGCCAGGTGCGGAAAATCGCGGCGCTCGATGGCGTCGAAGACCTCATAGGTCTCTTCGAGCGTGTATTTGCGGATGGAGTCGAAGCTCTGCTCCATGTCCCACGGGCAGCCGCCGGGAGCGCGCAGGCGGGCCATGATCGCAGCCGACTCGGCGAAGAGCGCCGCAGCACGCGCGGGGTCGGTGGGCGTTGATCGCGTCACAGCCTGTGCGGAGTGGCCTTCGCGGGACGAGTCCATGCCAGCCCAGTTTAGCGCACCGTTCCACTGCGCCGAAGCTACACCTTGCCGTAGCCCGCAGCGGCGACGTATAAGGTTGATGCATGAAAAACCTCTATGAGCCGGCCGATGCCGAACAGATCAAGCAACGGCTGGCGCGCCTCCAGCCAGACAGCGCGCGGCAGTGGGGCACCATGAATGCCGCACAAGCCGCGGCGCACTGCGCGCTGAGCCTGGAGTGGGCGGTGGGCGACCGCGTGCCGCCGCGGATGTTCTTTCCCAGCCTCATGGGCCGGCTCATCAAGCCACTGGTCATGCGCGACGACAAACCCTTCCGCCGCAACACGCCGACCTCGCCCGACCTGCTTGTGCCCGACCAGCGCGACCTGGACCAGGAGCGCGAGCGGATCGTGGTCCTGATGGACCGCTTCACAGCGGCAGGCCGCACAGGCTGCACCACGCATCCGCACAGCTTCTTCGGCCGCATCACGCCGGATGAGTGGGCCATCCTGATGTACAAGCACCTGGACCATCATCTGCGTCAGTTCGGGGTATAGCGCCGCCTTTCGTGGCGGGTATACTCAACCTCGCGCATGATACGCATTCTTGCAACCATCTTCGCCGGGCTGCTCGGCCTCGCCTTCGGCAGCTTCCTGAACGTGTGCCTGAGCCGCTGGCCGGAGGGCGAGAGCGTGGTCGCGCCGCGTTCCCACTGCCGCAACTGCGACCACACGCTGGCGTGGTGGGAGAATCTTCCTCTGCTCAGCTGGCTGGCGCTGCGCGGGCGATGCCGGAAATGCGGAACGACCATCAGCTGGCGCTATCCGCTGGTGGAACTAACGGTTGGGTTTCTTTGGGCATTTGTCGCCTGGCGCTCTTATCAGGCGTTCTTTCCCATCGAGTTTGCCGCCGGGATGATGCTTTTCATGTGGGTTCTCGTGTGCCTCGCCATCCTTGACATCGAGCACCTGTGGCTTCCCAATGCGCTGACCCTGCCTGGTATCGTGCTTGGATTTTGCTGGTGGTTTCTTCAGGGGGAACAAGTTGGATGGGCGTTACACATACCCGCCGATTACCTGCAGGATGCCAAGAACGCCGTGGAAAGACTATTGGCCATCGCCTCTGCTGCTTTCCTTATTCTCCTCATCCGCTGGCTCTACAAGCTTATCCGCCATCGCGAAGGCATGGGCCTCGGCGACGCCAAGCTCATGGCCCTGCTCGCCGCCTGGCTTGGCCTTCCCGGCGCTCTGCTGTCTTTCGGCTTGGCCGCCATCCTCGGCTCCGTCGCGGCGCTTGCCCTGCTCGCCGTCCCCGCAGCGCGTCGCGGCTCAGAAAGCTGGGCCGCCAGCAAGCTTCCCTTCGGGACTTTCCTGTGCATCGGCGGCATCGTCAGCGCCCTCTGGGGCGAGCCGATCATCGCCGCGTATCTGCGCTGGGCAGGGTTTTAAATTCGCTTGTTGCGACGAAAGACAGCGTTGCTTACGACGGCCCGGCCAGCTCCATCTCTTTCTCCAGGCGGGCGTGCAAGCGCTCGCTGAAGCCGGCAGGCAGCTCGAAGACGCGCTCGTCTGCCACCAGCACGACCACGTTGCGGGTCGAGTCGAGGATGGCGGAGCAGATCTCGCAGGTTTCCAGATGACGGTCGATCTCGGCGCGCAGGTCCGCGTCCACCTCATCGTCAATGTAGGCGGAGATGTACTCCCAGACGTGTTTGCAGTCGATCC
>Ga0302279_10000611_pt1 | contig 52600 bp, 36 predicted proteins | sample III_Bog_N3_3_FD_194541 | JGI IMG/M metagenome (GOLD analysis project Ga0302279, IMG submission 194541) | Peat permafrost microbial communities from Stordalen Mire near Abisko, Sweden - III_Bog_N3_3 | ecosystem: Environmental > Terrestrial > Soil > Wetlands > Peat | place: Sweden: Abisko... | reverse complement strand
CCTGGTCATCGGGCGGGGCGAGGGCTGCGACGTGCGCCTCCCCGACGCCAGCGTGAGCCACCGCCACGCCTCGATCCGGCAGCGCGGCGGCGAGCACGTGCTCCTCGACGAGGGGAGCACCAACGGCACGTACATGGATCGCGTGCGCCTGCCCCCGCACACGCCGCGGGCGCTGCGATCGGGCGAGCGCGTGCGGGTGGGACGGGTGTGGCTGGAGCTCCGCTTCGAGCCGGCCATGGTCAAGGGCAGCACCGCCGCGGCCGCCAAGGAGCTGGCGCTCTCGCTGGTGGCGCGCGGGCTGCGCGCCCAGCACGAGGAGCCCGGCCCGCGCATCACCGTGATCGAGGGCCCCGGCGCCGGCGCGACGCTGGTGCTCGGCGAGCCCGGGCGCACCTACACCCTCGGGCGCGCCGAGACCTCCGATCTCATCCTCGACGACAAGGCCGCGCGCCGGCACGCCTGCGTCTCGCGCAAGGGCGATGCGCTCTTCCTCGAGGACACCGGGGCCGCCGGGGGCACGCACCTCGACGGCGAGCCCATCGGCGCGGTGACCTGGCGGCCCGGCCAGGAGGTGGAGATCGGAGCGTCACGCCTCGCGCTCGACTACGCCGCCGCCGACGCTCTCGCCGAGATCGAGCAGAGCCCCGACGAACGAATGCCCGACGGCGAGGGGCCCGAGGCACCCGCTGCCCCCAAGGGGCCCGCCGATCCCGTCACCGAGGCGACCGAGACCCCCGCTCCCACCGGCCCGGTCGAGGAAACGCCCCGGCCGCGTGTCGCCGCGGAGCCGGGCGGCTGGGGCGCGGTCGACTCGGCCGTGATCCTGCTGGCGCTGGGCGTCCTCGCCGTCAGCCTGGTCGGCGCGTTCCTGCTCCTCGGTCGCTGAGCAGCCTGTTCAGCAGGCTCTACCGGCGGGCGCCGCGCTGGAGCCGATCGGCGAGGACCCGCGTCCCCGCCACCGTGGAGGCCTCGTCGAAGAGGAAGGGGAGCCGGACGGCGGGCAGCTCGATCGCCTTCGCCAGCCGCCTCAGGCTCTCGTCCTGGACCTTCTCCCGCACCGCTCGCCGAGCACCGGCGACCAGCGCGCTCTCGCCCGCCGGCTCGGGGGACGCTCCCTCGGGGAGGATCCCGGCCGCGCGGGCCGGCGCTCCGGCATCGAGCAGGCTGGGGTCGCCGAGCAGCACCTCCCGCTCCTCTGCCGAGAACGCCGGATCGACCACGCCGTTGATCACCAGCCCGACCACCGGGAGGCCCAGCTCGGTGCGGATCTCGGTGCAGAGCTCGATGGTCTCGGTCGTCGGCATCTCCTCGGGCAAGGTCACCACCAGGACGCCGCTCTGCCGGGGATCGAGGAACATCTTCCAGGCGGCCTCGGCGTCGCGGCGGAGCACGCCGGGCGGGACGACGTCGATGATCACCTTGGGGACGCGGAGCATGTCGAGCCCGTGCCCGGTGGCGGGGGCGTCGAGGAGGACGACGTCGAAGCGGTTGGTCCCGTCCCGGAGCCGCTCGGTGGTGTGGAACCACGCCTTGCCGAGCATGGCCCACTCGTAGAGCCCGGGCGTCGCGCGGAAGAAGGTCTTGGTGTAGCGGTTCTCGAAGATCGCGTGGGCCAGGGCGCCCACCTTGAGCACCATCTCGCCGTACTCGCGGAGGGCCTGCTCGGGCGAGAGGTTGACCGCCCACACGCCCTCGGCGACGGGCATGATCTCCGGGCCGATGGGCGGGGTGCCGAGGATGGCGGACAGCCGCTCCTTGGTGTGGCACATGGCCACCAGCACCCGCTTGCCGCGGGCGGCGAGCGCCAGCGCCAGCGCGCCGGAGACGGTCGTCTTGCCGACGCCGCCCTTGCCGGTCACGAAGAGAAAGCGCCGCGCGCCCAGCACCTCCGCGGGGCTGGCCTCGAAGGTCGGGGGCTGCGCGTGGGCACCCTCCGGGATGCGTGACGGGTCGGTCATCGGGCGGTTCCTGCGAAAAGCCGTCGATCCGTAGGCGACGGGGCCCCGCGATGCAACCCGTTCCTCTGGTACAAGAGCAGCATGCGCGTGACCGACCTGGGCCTCGCCTCCCTGAACGAGCGCTTCCGCGCCGCCGAGCCCGTCGAGGTGCTCCGCTTCGCCCACCGGACCTTCGGCGACCGGGCGGCGATCCTCTGCAGCATGCAGAGCTCCAGCGCGGCGCTCTGCCACCTCGCCGACCGGGCGGGGCTCGCGTTCGACGTCCTCTTCGTCGACACCGGCGTCCTCCACGCCGAGACGCGGGCGACGCGCGACGCGCTGGTCCAGGCGCACCCCAACCTGCGGGTCATCACCTTGCACCCGGAGCGCACCTTCGCCGAGCAGACGACCGAGCTCGGCGTGCTCTACCTCGACGTCGAGGGGCAGCGCCGCTGCTGCGACCTGCGCAAGAGCGCGCCGCTCCGCGCGCTCCGGGGCCGCTACGACGCGCTCCTCGCCCCGCTCCGCCGCGACGAGGGCGGCGCCCGCGCGGGCGTCCAGCCCTTCGCCCTCGACGCCGAGATGAACGCGCTGCGCGTCCACCCCTTTGCCTACCTCGGTCACGGCGGCCTCGAGGCCTACCTCGCCGCGAACGCGGGTCCCGGCGGCGTCGTCGTCAACCCCCTGCACGGGATGGGCTTCCCCTCGATCGGCTGCTTCCCCTGCACCACGCCGGTCCTCCCCGATGAGCCCGCCCGCGCCGGCCGCTGGCGCCACCTCGCCGGCGTGCAGTACTGCGGGATCAACCCCGTCGATCGCGGCGAGGCCCCCGCCGCCGTCGAGCTGCCGGACCGCTACGCCACCCTCCTGGTGACCGGCGGCGCCTGAACGACGCCGCGAAGCGCGCTTCGCGCCACCATTCCCTTGACGGGGCGGCCCCCCGGAGAGATTCCCACGGCCTCATGGCGGCGAGCTATTTCGACGTCGACGGCACGTTGGTCACGACCAACCTCGTGCACCCGACCGTCTTCTACCTTCTCAATCAACCCACGCCCCTCCACAGCCTGGCGAAGCTCGGTCGCGCCGTGCTCCGGGCGCCCTGGATGGCCCTCGCCGAGGTGCAGGACCGGCGCCTCTTCAACGAGCTGCTCTTCAGCTCGTTCGAGGGCGTCTCCGAGGACCGGCTCCTCTCGCTCGCCGAGGAGGCGTTCGAGAAGGTGATGAAGCCCAACATCTTCCCCGGCGCCAAGGATCTCGTGCAGATCAGCCTCGACAAGGGGCACGACGTGGTCATCGTCTCGGGCGCCCTCGACTTCCTGATGAAGCTCCTCGCCGATCACCTCGGCGCCACCGGGATCATCGCCAACCACCTCGAGATCAAGGACCACTTCGCGACCGGCAAGCTCCTCCGGCCCGTCGTCGCCGGCCCCGAGAAGGCGCGCCTCGTCCGCGAGCACGCCCGCAGCAAGGGCCACGATCTCGACGAGTGCTTCGGCTACTCGGACAGCTACTCGGACGTGCCCATGCTCTCGGTCGTCGGCCACCCCGCCGCGGTCAACCCGGACCGCAAGCTCTCGCTCCTCGCCAACGCCTACCACTGGCCCATCCTCCGCCTCGCCGCCTAGGCGCCCAGCCCCCCCGACGCCATGACCCACCCCTGCCTCGTCACCCTCGACAGCCGCAGCGCGCCGCGCACCCTCTTCTCCGGCGACCGGCTCGTCGACGTCGACCTCCCCACCGGCACGCGCGTCCTCTACTCCAAGCCCCCGCTCGAGGCGCTCAAGGACGTCGACGCCGCCATCCGCTACGCGATCAGTCACCCCTACAACTCGGAGCCGCTCTACGCCAAGCTCCGCCCGGGGATGAAGGTGACGATCGCCATCGACGACATTTCCCTGCCGCTGCCGCAGATGAAGCGGCCCGACGTGCGCGAGCGCGTGCTCACGGTGGTCCTCGACCTGCTCGCCGATCACGCGGTCGACGACGTGGAGATCATCATCGCCACCAGCGTGCACCGCCGCATGAAGGACTGGGAGGTGCGCCACGTCGTCGGCGACAAGATCTTCAACGCCTACTGGCCGAAGCGCCTCTACAACCACGACGCCGAGAACGCCGCCAACATGGCGTACATCGGCACCACCGAGATGGGCGAGGAGGTCGAGCTCAACCGCCGCGCCGTCGAGAGCGACCTGGTCATCTACGTCAACCTGAACCTCGTCCCCATGGACGGCGGCCACAAGTCCGTGGCGGTGGGCCTCTGCGGCTACCGGAGCCTGCGCGCGCACCACAACCCCAAGGTGATGCGCGACTGCCACTCCTACATGGACCCGAGCTCGTCCGCGCTGGCCACCAGCGTGGAGCGGATGGGGCGCCTCACCAACCAGAAGCTCAACGTCTTCACCATCGAGACGACGATCAACAACCGCATGTTCGATCGCCCCCTCGAGTTCCTCGCGCGGAACGAGGACGACCTCACCACCACCGAGAAGAACTCGCTGCGCGTCCTCAAGTTCACCCTCGACAAGCTGCCGCAGCCGGCGCGCCAGGCCATCTTCCAGCGGGTGCCGTCCCCCTTCGGGGTCACCGGGGTGTTCGCCGGCGAGACCGAGGCGGTGCACGCGCACACCCTCAAACGCGCCTACGAGCAGTACCTCGTCCCGGTGGTGGGCCAGGCCGACATCCTCATCACCGGCATCCCTTACATCAGCCCGTACAACGTGAACTCGTTCCTCAACCCCCTGCTCGTGCAGGTGATGGCCAGCGGGTACCTGTTCAACCTCTACAAGGGCGTCCCCATGGTCAAGAAGGGGGGCACGATGATCATCTTGCACCCCTGCACCGATCAGTTCGACAACGAGCACCACGCCCCCTACATCGAGTTCGTCCACCGGCTGCTGCCCGAGACGCGCGACGCCATGGAGCTGCACCGCCGCTACGAGGCGAAGTTCGCCGCCAACCCCGCCTACATCGAGATGTACCGCGCCGGGAACGCCTACCACCCGACCCACCCGTTCTTCATGTGGTACTGGGGCGAGGCCGGGCGCCAGCACCTCGGGCGCACCATCGTGGTCGGCGCGGACAACGAGTACATCCCCAAGCTCCTCGGCTGGGAGACCGCGCGCACCATGGACGAGGCGCTGCGCATGGCGAAGACGACCGCGCCGCCGCGCCCCGAGATCCTCGCCCTGCACACCCCGCCGATCATGATGGCCGAGACCTCGCTGGAGAAGCCGCGCGCGTCCTTCGGCCCCGAGAGCGCCTTCGGCTGAAGGCTCGATGACCGCGGAGCCGCTCGTCCCGGGTGACCTCACCCTCCCTGAGCCACGCTCCACCACCGCTCGGAGCGTGCTCTCGCGGGCGATGGGGCAGCTCCTCCGGGAGCTCTGCTCCGCGCACCGCGGGGCGCCTCAGGGCGCGAGCGTCGAGGCGGCCGTCCTCCAGAGGATGGTGGCGGCGGCGCGCGTGTCCGCGCCGGGGGCTCTGGTGAGCGCCCTCCGCCGGCCGACCGTGAGCGGGCTGCTGCGTTGCCTGCGTCAGGAGGCGCTCCCGCGACGGGAGGCGGTCTTCGTCGAGCTCGTCGCCCAGCTCGCCTTCGAGCTCGCGATCGCCGGCGTGCTCCCCGAGCCGGTGCGCCTGCGGCGGGTCCCCTCGCGTCTCCTGTCGATCCCGGCGCGGCTGGCGCTCGTGATCGCGCCGGGGGCGACCACGATCGTCGTCGAGAACGGGAGCGTCGCCGTCGAGCGCGACGGGGCCTCGGCGCGTGTCGACCTCGCCGCTCCGGCTTCGGCGCGGGGTGTCGTCGTGGAGCGCCCCTACCACGCGATCTCCGGCGACATGGTCCTGGCCCTCGCCGACAACAACCCGCTCGCGCTGGTCGAGGCGCACCCGGACAAGTCCGGGAACGCGGTGGATCTGGGCGGCCACGACGCCTCCGAATGGGCGACCGCGCTCGCTGCGGCGCTCGACCCGATCGCGCGCCATCTGCCCGAGCTCCGCGCCGAGATGGACCTCTTCGTCGCGCAGATCGTCCCCGTCGGCTGGGATCCGGAGAAGCACCTCTCCGCCTCGTATCAGGAGATCATCGGCACCCTCTACCTCACCCTCCACCCCAGCCGGATGACCCTCTCCGAGGCGCTCATCCACGAGTTCTCCCACAACAAGCTCAACGCCCTCTTCGAGATCGACGCCGTCCTCGAGAACGCCTGGACCCCGCTCTACACCTCCCCGGTCCGACCCGATCCGCGCCCGCTCCACGGCGTGCTCCTCGCCGTGCACGCCTTCCTCCCGGTGGCGCGGCTCTACGAGCGGATGATCGCCGCCGGCGATCCCGAGGCTCAGAGCCAGCCCTTCCGCGCTCGCTTCGCCGCCATCCGCACGATCAACCGCGAGGGCGCCGACCTGGTGCTCGCCGAGGGCAAGCCGACGGCCGTGGGCCGGGGGCTCTTCGACGAGATCGGCCGCTGGCGCGCGCACTACTCCCGCTTCGACGAGACCCCATGAGCGAAACCCTCCGAGAGGCCCTCCCCCGCGTGTACGGGAGCCTCCTGCCTGCCTTCTTCGATGCGCTCGCGCCCGAGGAGCCCAAGGCGACCTGCCACGACTGCGCGATGTGCCCGACCGCGGAGCCGACGCCGGAGGTCGTCCACTTCCGGCCCGACACCAAGTGCTGCACCTACCAGCCGCACCTGCCCAACTACCTGGTGGGCGCCATCCTCTCCGACACCGAGCCGGCGATGGCCGAGGGCCAGCGCCGCGTGCGCGCCCACATCGCCGGCAAGGTCGGCGTCACCGCGCGCTGGCTGGCGCCCTCGCGGAAGCGGAGCGCCCTCTTCCGCGCCGCGCGTGATGCGAGCTTCGGCCGCTCGCTCACCCTGCGCTGCCCGTACTACGTCGACGAGGCCGGCGGCCTCTGCTCGATCTGGCGGCACCGGGACTCGGTGTGCAGCACCTTCTTCTGCAAGTACGCCGCCGGCGCCGACGGCCAGGCCTTCTGGCGCGCGCTCGACGCCTACCTACGCGGCGTCGAGCGGACCCTCGCCCTGCACGCGGTGGAGACGCTCGCCCCCACCCTCGCCGAGCCGCGCCGCCCCTTCGATCAGATGTCCCTCGAGGAGCTGGAGGATCGGCCCCCCACCGACGCCGACTACGCCTCCTTCTGGGGCGACTGGCAAGGCCGCGAGGAGGCGTTCTACCGCGAAGCCCACGCGCTCGTGGCCGGCCTCTCCCGCGAGGCGTTCGATCAGCTCGTCGGCGCCGAGACGCCGGAGCTGGCTGCCCTGGAAGCCGCCCTCGGCCGGGTGCGCGCGCCCGTGCTCCCGCGTCGCCTCGCGCTCGACCTGTACCAGCCGCCGGTCCCGGTCGCGGACGGTGTCATCGTCTCCACCTACAGCAAGTACGAGCCCATCAAGCTCACCCCGGCCCTCTACGACGTGCTCCGCGAGCTCCGCCCCGAGGAGACCGTGGATGCGTTCCGCGCGCGCATGCTCCGCGATCACGAGGTCGACGTGCCCGAGGCGATGCTCCTCGCGCTCCACCAGCTCCGGGTGCTGATCGAGCCCACCTGAGCCCTCAGCGGCGCGGCCACCAAGGCACCAGCATCGAGACGCGCTTCATGTGCTCGGCGTACGCGGGCCGCCGCGCCACCGAGCGGCGGTCGAGCATCGGGACGCTGGCGAACACGAACATCAGGGTGATCGCCAGCACGCCCACGCCGCAGCGGAGATCGCTGGGATCGGCGGCGAGCCCGAAGAGGAAGAGCCCGCACCAGAAGCCCAGCTCCCCGAAGTAGTTGGGGTGGCGCGAGTACGCCCAGAGGCCGCGGTTCATGATCGCGCCGTCTCGGCGGCTGCGGCGGAAGCTGCGGAGCTGCTCGTCGGCGATGGTCTCGACGAGCACGGCACCCAGGGTCACCGTCGCGGCGAGGACATCGAGGGGCCCCAGGGGCCGCGCGCTGGTGAGCGCGGGGAAGAGCGGGAGGCAGCCGAGGAAGACCTGGACGGTGGGGAAGAGGTGCAGCGCCGCGAGGCTGGCCGCCCAGTAGGCGCGGCCGGTCTTGGCGCGGATGTCGACGTAGCGCCAGTCCTCGTGGGCGAGGCCCTGGAAGCCGCGCGCCCAGTTGTAGGTGAGGCGAACGCCCCAGAACAAAACCAGGACGCAGACGACGACCCGGCGCGCGACGGGCGCGCCCTCGGCGCCGGAGCCGAGCGCCAGGTAGGGGGCGATGGCGAGGGGCGCGACGCTCCAGTAGGGGTCGTAGACGCTGCTGTTGTTGAGCGCCGCGCTGAAGACGAAGACCACCAGCGTGGCGGCGAGGTCGGCGCCGGCCACGGCCCAGCGCCGATCGACCCCGGGGCCAAGCCAGGTGAGGACGGCCCAGGCGACGGGGAGCGAAGCCAGGTAGGCGGCGGCGATCCAGAGGAAGCCGCGGGCGCGAGGGGAAGGCACGGGCGGGTGTTCGTCCGCCCGCGCCGAGGCGTCAATGCACTCCGCCGAGGAGCCAGGCCTGGGCGGGCACCAGCACCTCCTCGGGGGAGACGCCGCCCTGGGTGGCGGGGCCGGAGGCGCGCCCATCGGCGCTGGTCGGGAGGCGGAAGCCGTGATCGCCGAAGAGGAAGACCAGGGTGCGCGGCGGCAACGTCTCCACGTACTTGACCAGGATGGGCGCCACCTCGTCGGCGAGCGCCTCCACGCGCTCCTCGTAGCCGGGCCCGGCGTTGCGCAGGCGGGCCTCGACGAGGTCGAGCTTCATCACCTCGCGCGAGCCGACCCGATCGCGCCGCACCGTGCCCACCGCGCGCCCGCGCACGATCTCGGGCTCGGGCTCGCTGGCGGGCTCGGCGTCGCGCAGGCCCTCGGGGCCGCGCGCCAGCAGGCCGAGCTGGGTCTGCGTGGTGGAGGGGAGCGCCGCCCAGAGGAGCATCCGCTCGACGCAGACGGCGCGCCCGGCGAGCTTCTCCTTGAGGCGCTCGCCGACGCGCTCGCCCAGATCGAACCGCATCGCGTCGACGAGCAGGAGCTTGGTGGCGCGGGCGCCGTTGAGGCGGGCGATGCGGGCGGCGATGTCCGGCGCGTCGAAGACCATGGGCGGCCGCTTGCCGGTCACCCGCAGCGCCGCGTACGCCTCGCGGTAGCTGTGCTCGAAGCTGGTGCGCCAGGCGTCGACGACGCCGCGCACGGCGCCGTCCGCCTCGCCGGACGCCACCGCGCCGAGCAGCGGCATGTAGCGCACCGCGAAGAGCCGCTCGATGACGCTGACCGGCTTGGGCCCGCGCGCCTTGTCGAGCTCGATGGCGTGCTGTCGCCACTCGGCGGCGTCGACGGCCCGCCGAGCGACCCCCTCGCGCGGGGCCGGGGGCGGCGCGTGCTCGGGCTCCTCGACCTCCGCCTCGGCGACCGCGGGCGGCTCGGCCGTCGTGGGGGGCTCCACCGGCACCACGGCCATCAGGGCGGCCGCGCTGCGAAGCACCGCGGGATCGGCACGCACCGGCTCGGGGTCGGCCACGCGAGGCTCGGTGACGGGAGGCTCGGTGACGGGAGGCTCGGCGAGCGAAGCCCCGGAGACCTCGGCGCTGCGGGGTCGCTTCTTCATCACGCCGCGGCGGGGCATGTTGAGGACCGGCGGCGGCGCCACCGGCGGCGGCTCGGCGAGGGCGCGCGGCCCCACCTCGATCTCGCCCGAGGGCGGCGGCGCGCTGTCCTCGGCCGCGAGGGGGCTGGGGCCGGCGAGATCGGCGATGGGAACGGGGGCGAGCACGCGGGCGGCGCGGTCACGCTCGTCGAGCACCAGCAGCAGCGGCGCGCGCCGGGCGGCCAAGAGCCAGGCCGAGAGGGTCGCGCCGTCCGCCACGTCGAGCAGGCCGCCTTCGACGTCACCGAGGTGGGGCAGCGTCAAGGCCAGCCCGGTCGCGCCCAGCGCTCGCGCCCGGAAGATCTGGTCGCGCATGGTCGGCTCGATCGCCGCCCCGAGCTCGACCGCGGGCGGGAGCGCGCCCCGCATGGCCAGGGCGCCTTCGACGGCGTCGTCGATGGTGTGCCGCAGCCTGCCGTGCGCCGACGGGGCGACCGGCACCACCAGGTAGCGGCGCCCGCGCAGCTCGGCGCACAGATCCATGTGCCGCGGCGCGGCGACGAAGTGAACCCCGCCCGCGGGGACGGGGGCGACCGCGGACGTTTCGACCTGGGCCAGCGACGACATATGCTGGGCACCCTAAGCAGAGCCGGATGAAACAGGCCAATTTTCGGCGGCCGCGCCGCGCCGGTTCGGAGTACTTTGCGCGCCAATGCGCCGCTTTTCTCGCCTCGCTCCGCCGCTCCTCGCGACGCTCCTCCCGCTGCTCACCGGCTGCTACGTGGACGACGCCCTCGCACCCGGGGCCCCCCCGAGCCCTCTCACCCAGCTCGCCAGCCTCCCCGTCGGCACCCGGGTGACGTTGCAGAACCTCGCCGGCCCCGTGGACGTGGTCCGTGACACCTGGGGCCGCCCCCACATCTACGCCACCACGACGCCCGACGCGATGCGCGTCGAGGGCTTCGTCAACGCGCTCGATCGCACCATGCAGCTCGAGTTCTACCGCCGCGTCTCCGAGGGGCGCCTCGCCGAGCTCCTCTCGGACCTGAGCGCCTCCACCATCGATCTCGACATCACTTACCGCCACATCGGCCTCGCCCGCACCGCCCAGGCCGAGTACGCGGCGCTGCCGCCCGGCCCGATCCACGACGCGCTCGACGCCTATGCGGACGGCATCACCCAGGCCTTCCGCCAGCTCCGCAGCGGCGCGCTGCCGCTGCCGAACGGGCTCACCGGCATCCCCACCGCCGCGTTCACGGACTGGACGGCGGTCGACTCGCTGGCGATCGCGCGGTTCCAGACCTACCAGCTCTCCTACGACGCCGACGAGGACCTCGCCAACCAGGCCTTCTTCGACGCGGCGCGGGGCACGTTCGCGGCGACCAGCGCGAACCCGCTCCTCGCCAAGCGCGCCGGGCTCGAGCGCGATCTCTTCCGCTTCGCGCCCGCGGATCCGGCCACCACCACGACGGGCTACCCGCTGCTCCCCGCGTCCGCCTCGGCTCGACCCGCGCCGGTGCCCCGGCGGCCGATGGAGCGGAGCCTCGACCACGACCGGCTGGAGGCTGCCTCGGGCTACCTCGCGGCCATGCGAACGATGCGCAGCATGTTCACCCGGGCGGGCTTCGGCTCCAACAACTGGGCCGTCGCCCCCTCGCGCAGCCTCACCGGCCACGCGCTGGTCGCCAGCGATCCGCACCTGTCGCTCAGCGCCCCGTCGGTGTTCTGGCCGGTGTCCATCGACGTGACGGCCGCGGCCGGCGGCGACGCCACCGAGAACCTCAGCATCGCCGGGCTGGCGTTCCCGGGCATCCCCGCCATCATCCTCGGTCACAACCGGAACATCGCCTGGGGCGCCACCGTCGCCGGCTACGACGTCAGCGACGCCTACCGCGAGCAGCTCACGCCCGACGGCGGCTCGGTCGTCTTCAACGGCGAACCGGTCGCGCTCCAGACCATCGAGGAGGTGATCAACCTCCAGAGCGGTCCGCCGGTGATCTACAACGTCCAGGTGGTGCCCCAGCACGGGCCCATCGTGCCCACCATCGTCAACCACCTGGTCGTGCCCGCCGATCCGTCGGTCGGCGCCTACAGCATCCGCTGGACCGGGCTCGAGCCCACCCACGAGCTCGAGGCCGTCTTCGCGCTGCTGCGCACCACCAACGTCGACGACGCGCGCACCGCGCTCAACCTCTTCGGCGTCGGGGGGCAGAACTGGATGATCGGCGACACCGCAGGGGACATCCTCTGGACGTCGCACGTCCTCGTCCCCACCCGCGATCGCCGCTCCTTCCAGTGGGACGCCGCGAGCTATCAGGGCAACCTGCCCTGCTTCGCGCTCCCCGGCGACGGCACCGCGGAGTGGACCGGGTACCTCCCCGACGATCTCGTGCCCTGGGAGAAGGATCCGGCCGCCGGCTACATCTCCACCGCCAACAACGACCCCATCGGCAACACCCTGGACAACGATCCCTCCAACGACACGCTCCCCGACGGCACCCCGATGTACCTCGCGTGCACGTACGATCTCGGCTTCCGCGAGGGCAAGATCCACAAACGCATCGAGGCGCACACCGCGCCCCTGGTGACGGCCGATCTCTCCGCCATCCAGGGCGACGAGCAGTCCTCGATGGGCACCGTGCTGACGCCGGCGCTGGTGGCCGCCCTCGAGGCCGCGCAGGCCGAGAAGAAGACGCCTGGCACCCACCCCGACCTCACCAGCGTGGTCGCGCTGCCCGGCTACGTCACCGCCACGATCGGCACCGTCCACGATCTCCTCGTGGCCTGGGGGGCCGCCGGCTACCAGGCGTCCTCGGGCGTCGACCCCGACGACAACACGCCGCTGCCGGCGAGCGGCGCCACCGCGGCGCAGGCCTCGGCGGCGCAGGCCACCCTGATCTTCAACGCGTGGCAGGTGCGGCTCTACAACCGCGTCTTCGACGACGAGCTGACCCTGATGGGAACGGGGATCCCCGACCCGCAGCAGGAGTCGCGCGCCATCCTCCGCCTGGTCACCGGCGACCCGACGACGTTCGCCACTTACGACCCCAAGACCGGCGACTCCAGCCTCTGGGACGACGTCGGCACGCCCGCGGTGGTGGAGAGCCGCAACGAGCGCATGGTGCACGCGCTCCTCGACGCCCTCGCCGATCTCGCCCCCGTGGTCGGGACCGACGTCACCGCCTACCGCTGGGGCGGGCAGCACACCCTCACCTTCGACGCGATCCTGCCGTTCTGGCCGACGCTGTCGATCCCGCCCAGCAACGATCCCATCTTCGGCGCCACCGGCTTCCCCCGCCACGGGGATCTCTACTCGATCGACGCCGGCGACTTCGCCTTCGTCGCGGCCGGCGCCCCCTTCGACTTCACCTACGGAGCGGGCCCGACGCAGCGCTTCGTGGTCGACATGGACCCCGCCGGGCCGAAGGCGTTCAACACGCTGCCCGGCGGCGTCATCTGGGACGCGTTGAGCCCGCACTTCCGCGACGAAGCCGAGCTCTGGCGGCGCAACGAGACGCACCCGGTGCCCTTCTTGCTTGCGGACGTCATCGCGGCCCGAGAGAGCATCACCCTGATGTCACCGCCCTGATCCTCCCGCCGCGCCCGAGGTGATCATGCTCCGCGACGTGCTCAACCGGACCGCCTCCCGAGTCGACGCGGCCGTCGGCGCGGCCCTCTTCCACCGCAGCGCCCGCTCCAGGGCGCGCTCCAGCACCGAGTCGCTGGACCACGGCGCCCGCCTCCACGCGCTCCGTCAGATCATCGAGCTCTACGATCGTCCGGAGCACTACGAGCCGGGCGGCAGCTTCTTCGCGGAGCCCGCCCCGATCACGCCGCGGGTAGAGCGCGTGCGCCCGCTCCCCGAGGGCGACGTCGTGGACTGGTACTGGCCCAGCCCGTTCGAGCTCCACTGCACCGACGTCGCCGATCGCTACCTCCGCCACGAACAGAACCGCACCGCGGCGGCGCGGCTCTTCCTCCACGGCGATCGCCCGCGCCCCGCGGTGCTCTTGCTCCACGGCTACCGCGCCGGACAGTGGGCCCTGGAAGCGCGGGTCTGGCCCGTCGAGTGGCTCTTCGCCCGGGGGCTCGACGTGGTCCTGCCCGTGCTGCCGTTCCACGCGGTGCGCGCGCCGAGCCTGGGGGCGCCGCTCTTCCCCGGCAGCGATCCGCGCGTCACCAACGAAGGCTTCCGTCAGGCCGTGCTCGACCTGCGCACGCTCGCCCGCCACCTCCGCGATCGCGGCGCGACCGACGTGGGGGTGATGGGGATGAGCCTCGGCGGCTACACCGCGTCGCTGCTCGCCACCGTCGAGCCGCGGCTGAGCTTCGCCGTGCCGATGATCCCGCTCGCGTCCATGGCCCACATGGCGCGCAGCCTGGGGCGCTTCACCGGCTCCGCCCTCGAGCAGCGCGCCCAGTTCGAGGCGCTCGACGCGGCCCACCGCGCGGTGAGCCCCCTGGCGCGCGCGCCGCTGCTCGACGCCGGGCGCGTGCTGGTGCTCGCGGCCGAGGGCGATCGCATCACCCCGCTCGACCACGCCCGCTGGCTGGCAGCGCACTTCGGCGCGCCGCTCCACCTGTTCGAGGGCGGCCACATCCTCCAGTTCGGCCGCGGGGAGGCGTTCCGAGCGGTCGGGCGCTTGCTGGGCAAGCTGGGACTGCTCTCTCGCGCGGCCTGAACGACCCACGGACGGACCGGCGGACGCCGTCTTCCTCTGTGAATTCGGGCTCCCCGAAAATCAAGACTCCCCCCCTCTCGCGCCCCGCGGTACGCCCGCCGCCGTGTCCGTCGGCCTCAACCCCTCGCAGCAAGCCGCCGTCGAGCACCTCGCCGGGCCCATGCTGGTGCTCGCGGGTGCCGGCTCGGGGAAGACGCGCGTCGTCACCCACCGCATCGCCCGGCTGATCGAGCGCGGCACCCCGGCCCGGTCCATCCTCGCGGTGACGTTCACCAACAAGGCCGCGGCCGAGATGCGCGAGCGCGTCGTCGCGCTCATCGATCGCAAGGTCGCCAAGGAGCTCGCGGTCTCCACCTTCCACCGCTTCGGCCTCGACGTCCTCGGCGCCGAGACGCGCGCCCTCGGCCTGCGCGGCACCGCCTTCGCCATCTTCGACCAGGCCGACCAGACCGGCGTCATCCGCGAAATCCTCCGCGACATGAAGCTCGGCAAGAACTACGACGTGGCCGCCATCCTGGCGCGCATCTCCAACGCCAAGAACGCCTTCCTCACCGCCGAGGAGTGGGAGGAGGCGCAGCGCAACGGCAAGGGGGTCGACGACTACGACGAGGTCTCGATGCTCGTCTACCCGCGCTACCAGGCGGCGCTGCGCAGCTTCCAGGCGTACGACTTCGACGATCTCATCTGCGAGGTGGTGCGCCTTTTTCAGCGCCGGCCCGACGTCCTCGCGCGCTGGCAGACGCGCTTCCGCCAGGTCATCGTCGACGAGTACCAGGACACCAACCGCGCCCAGCTCGAGCTGACCCGGCTCATCGGCGGTGAGCACCGCAACGTGATGGTCGTCGGCGACGACGACCAGTCCATCTATGCCTGGCGCGGCGCCGACGTGCGCAACATCCTCGACTTCGAGGAGCACTTCCCCGGCGCCAAGGTCGTCAAGCTGGAGCACAACTACCGCTCGGTGCGGGGCGTGCTCGACGTCGCCAACGCGGTGCTCGCCAAGGGCACCGGCCGCCGCCACGGCAAGACGCTCATCGCCACGCGCGAGTCCGACGAGCGCATCCAGGTGGTCATCGCCGCCGACCCCGAGGTCGAGGCGAGCTGCGTCGCCGCCGAGATCCAGAGGCTCCTCGAGCGCGAGGCGGTGCGGCCCCGGGAGATCGCGGTGCTCTACCGCTCCAACCAGCAGGCGGTGCCCATCGAGGCCGCGCTCAAGGAGCGCGGCATCCCCATCCGCACCATCGGCGGCCAGCAGTTCTACGAGCGCAAGGAGGTCAAGGATCTCATCGCCTACCTGCGCGTCATCCTCAACCCCGGCGACGAGATGGCCCTCCGCCGCATCATCAACTACCCGGCGCGCGGCATCGGCGACGTCGCCCTCGAGCGCATCGCCACCTACGCCACCGCGCACGATCTCACCCTCTGGGCGGTGGTCTGCCGGCCGCACGCGGTGCTCGATCTGCCGACCGTGGCGATGGAGGGCTGCCGCGCGCTGGTGCGCCTCGTCGAGGCGATGCGGCTGCGCCTCGAGACCTTCTCCCCCGCCAGCGTGGCCCGCGCCGTGGTCGGCGAGATCGGCCTCAAGGAGGACATCACCGCCGGCTCCACCAGCAACCAGGCCGCGGCGCGGCGCTGGGGCAACATCGAGGGGCTGCTCAACGTGTTCTTCCGCCGCGAGGAGCAGGGCAAGGGCGACCGCGCCCGCTTCGCCGAGTTCCTCCGCCTGCTCGCCCTCCGCCAGGACAACGAGGAGGAGGAGGTGGCCGACCGCATCACCCTCTCCACCGTCCACGGCGCCAAGGGGCTGGAGTGGGGCCACGTCTTCCTCATCGGCCTCGAAGAGGGGCTGATGCCGCACGCCCGCACCATCGACGAGCGCGCCACCGACGCGACCCCCGACGGCGACGCCGCCACGAGCCTCGAGGAAGAGCGCCGCCTCTTCTACGTCGCCGTGACCCGCGCCCGCGACCGGCTCTGGCTCTCCCGCGCCAAGGTCCGCGGCCAGCGCGGCAAGCCCGTGCCCCGCACGCCGAGCCGCTTCCTCCTCGACATCCCCCCCGAGCTCTACGACGAGCGCGAGGAGGAGTCGCCCGTCGCCCCCGAGCTGGAGAAGGCCAAGGCGGGCGCCGCCGGCGTGCTCGCGGCCATCCTCGGCGAGGGCGGCGGGACGGGCGACCTCGCGCTCCTGCGTCGACCGGGCCCTCCGCCGCGACGCCGCGCGCGGTAATCATCCTGGGGAACGCCCGAGAGCGTTCCCCGACAGGCGCCCCACCGCGGGTGCTACAACCGTAGCGTGACACGCTGGACGCGCCGACTCGCCCCGGGGTTGTTGACCGCCACCCTAGGCTGCGGCGCGCGCTCCGCGCTGCCCGTCGGGGAGAGCCCCTCGACGCACATCTACGTGGCGGACAGCGGCAATGACCGCATCGTCCGCATGGACGACCTGACCGGCGACGGCTGGACGACCGAGGGCGGCATCGCCGGGCCCTGCGGCGTCACCCTCGACGCGCAGGAGCGCATCTACGTGGCGGGGACCATGACGCTGCCGCTGACCGTGCTCCGGATCGACGACATCAGCGGAGCGGGTGGCGTGAGCCTGGACGGTTCGCCCTCCTCCTCGGGAAGCCAGGGCTTCGGGCTCCCCAACGGCGTGGCGGTCGACGGCTCGGGCCACATCTACGTGGTCGACGCGGTCTTCAACCGAGTGGTCCGGGTCGACGACATGGATGGTAACAACTGGATCCCGCTCGGGGGCGTGAACGCGGCCTCGGGCACCGGCGCGTTCAGTCAGCCCTCGGGCATCGCCGTGTCTGCGGAGGGGCGCATCCTGGTGGGCGATCTCGGCAACCACCGGATCGTGCAGGCCGACGACATCAGCGGCGCGGGCTGGCAAGAGCTGGCGATCCCTGGCAACCCGGCGGCGTCCCCCTACGGCGTCTCGTTCGATGCCAGCGGGAGGATCTACGCCGTCGACTCCCAGAGCTCGGTGCTCCACCGCTTCGACTCGATAGCCGGCGACGGGGCCGTGGCCTTCTCTTCACCGGCCCTCGCGCAGCTGTCGCACGTCTTCGTGCACGAGGGCGGGCGGATCTTCATGACGATGGGCGGAGGCTCCGGCGTGGCGGCCATGGACGACATGAGCGGCGCCGGGCTGACGGTGCTTGGCACGCCGGGGAGCGGGGTGGACCAGTTCACCCGCCCGTGCGGCATCGCAGTGCGCTGAGCTCGCCGCTCAGATCACCGCCTTCGCCGCGGCAAACCCCACCCGCGTCAGCTCCGCCGCCCCGATGCGCGCCACGAACTCGCGGAAGCTCTCGTCCTGGCCGCGCTCGGCCACGTAGTGGCGGGCGAGGGCCGCGACCACGCGAGGCGCGTCCTCCTCGGGGATGCGCCCGTCGAGGCGCTCGCCGACGCGGGCGTCCGGGCCCACGCCCCCACCCACGCGCAGCGAGTAGTGCGGGCGCTCGACGCCGTCGGCGCCCTTCACCATGAGGCCGGTCATGCCGACGTCGGCGACCTGGTGCTGACCGCAGGCGTTGGGGCAGCCGGAGATCTTGATCGCGAAGGGGCCTACGGCGCGGACCATGTCGTCGGCCTCGGCGCGGGAGCCGTCGGGGGCGAGGTAGGTGCGGATGTCCGCGCCGAGCTTCATGCTCCGGGTGATGGCGAGCGTGCAGTAGTCGCCCCCGGGGCAGGCGACCACGTCGGTGATGTGCTCGGCGTCGGCCTCGGCGAGGCCGACCAGCGAGAGCGCGCGGTGGAGCGCGACCAGCCGCCCCTCGGGGACGAAGCGGAGCACGAAGTTCTGGGTGTTGGTGGCCCGGGCCTCGCCGTCGGCGAAGCGGCGGGCCGCGTCGGCGAGGGCGCGGAGCTGCGCGGCGGTGATGTCACCGAGGGGCAGCTTGATGATCGCCGCGCGGTAGCCGGTCTGCTTCTGCTCCACGGTGTTGGTGCGGAGCCACCGCGCGAAGGCGGCGTCGCCGAGGGCGGGGCCGGGCTCGGCGGGGGGGGGCGCGCCGGTGACGAAGGCGGCGGCGTAGCGCTCGAGATCGGCGGCGAGCCGGGGGCCGGCGTCGGCGAGGATGCGGACCATCTCCTCGTCGACGCGGCGGAGGAGCTCGGCCACGCCGAGCTTGCGGAGGAGGAACTTGAGGCGGTTCTTCTTGCGGTTCTTCCGCTCGCCGTCGCGGAAGAAGACGCTCACGACGGCCTCGCACGCGGCGAGCAGCTCCCGCTCGGGGAGGAAGTCGCGCCAGAGGTGGGCGATCTCCGGCGTCGAGCCGAGCCCGCCGGCGACGTAGACGCGGAAGCCACGCTCGCCCGCCTGCTCCCGGGCGAAGAAGCCCAGGTCGTTGATCATCGCCTGCGCCAGGTCGGCGTCGCTGCCCGAGAGCGCGATCTTGAACTTGCGCGGCAGCTTGCGGTTGTGCTCGTGGAAGAGGAAGTGCTCGGTGATGGCGTGGGCGTGCGGGGTGACGTCGAAGATCTCGCTGGCCACGACGCCGGCGAAGGGCGAGGCGGTGACGTTGCGGATGGTGTCCGCGCACGCGCCCAGGCAGGTGATGCCGGCGTGGGCCAGGTCGCGCTGGAGCTCGATGGTCTCCTCGATCTCCAGGTAATGGAGCTGCACGTCCTGGCGGGTGGTGACGTGGGCGAGGCCACGGCCCCAGCGCTCGGTCACGTCGGCGAGCGCCTCGAGCTGGGCGGCGGTGACGCGTCCCCCGGGGATCTTGATCCGCTGCATGTGCTTGACGTGGGCGAGCTGGGCGTAGACGCCCATTCCCAGCCGCAGCGGGCGGAACTGGTCGGGCGTGATCTCGCCGCGGCGGAAGCGGGCCACGTTGTCGGCGTGCGCGTCGATGGCGCTGAGCAGCCGCGGTGATGCGTCGGACATGGCGCGCAGCATATTCGCCGGTCTTCCCACGGATCCAGTGCGACAATGGCGAACGTGAAGACCTACCCCGCACCGAACGGGACGGCCGCCGTCCACGCGGGCACCCCCGAGACTCGCCCCGGGAATACCTTGACCGCGGCGATCGCGCAGACCGCCACCTACACCTTCCGCGACACCGCCGACCTCGAGCGGTACTTCGACGGGCGCGACGCCGACCCCGATCGGCAGGAGTACGGGCGCTACGGCAACCCCACCGTGCTCGAGGTGGAGCGCCGCGTCGCCGCGCTCGATCGCGCCGAGGACGGGCTGCTCTTCGCCAGCGGCATGGCCGCCGTCACCACCGCGGTGCTGACGCTGGTCAAGGCCGGCGATCACGTGGTGCTCTTCCGCGACGGCTACCGGCGCACCCGCCAGTTCGTGGTCGGCATGCTGGCGCGCTTCGGCGTCACCTGCTCGCTCGTCGATCCGGCCTCGCTCGACGGGCTCGAGCAGGCGGTGGGTCCACGCACGCGCGTCGTCGTCACCGAGTTCCCCACCAACCCCTACCTGCGCTGCATCGATCTGGCGCGCCTGGCCGCGATCTGTCGCGCCCGTCGGGTCAAGTCCATCGTCGATGCCACCTTCGCCACGCCGCTCAACGCGACCCCCCTCGACCTCGGCGTCGATCTGGTGATCCACAGCGCGACCAAGTACCTGGGCGGGCACAACGACGTGCTCGGCGGGACGGTGAGCGGATCCGCCTCGCTGATCTCGCTGATCCGGGAGCTGCGCGGCGTGCTCGGCGGCGTGGCCGACGCGCACGCCGCGGCGTTGATCGGGCGTGGCATCAAGACGCTCGGCCTCCGCGTCGAGCGGCAGAACGCCACCGGGCTCGCCGTGGCCGGCGCGCTCGAGGGCCACCCGGCGGTGGAGCGGGTCTACTACCCTCTCCTGCCTTCTCACCCCGACCACGCCGTGGCCAAAGCGCAGCTCCGCGGCGGCGGGGGCGTGGTGAGCTTCGTCGTAAAGGGAGGGCGCGCGGCCGCCGGACGGACGGTGGACCGCTTCCGCCTCGCCACCATCGCGCCGAGCCTGGGCGGCGTCGAGACGCTGGTCGAGCAGCCGGCGGTGATGAGCTACCACGAGCTCGCCGACGACCAGCTCGCCGAGATCGGCATCGAACCGGGGCTGATCCGCCTGGCGGTGGGGGTCGAGGAGACGGAGGACGTGGTCGCCGACGCGTTGCGCGCGGTGGGCGAGGGCTGATTCGCGGTCTCCGCGCGACGGGTCCCCTACTTCTCCTCGAACCGCGTCACCCCCGACCAGCCTTGGGGCGCTCCGCTGTGGAGCAGACGCTCGCAGCGCTCGGCGTAGAGCGCAGCCGGGCGGTCCTCCGGCGCGCAGGCGCGGAACCGCTCCGCGGCGGGCGCGAAGGCGCCGGCGGCGTAGAGCGCCAGCCCGTCGGCGAACAGCGGCATGGTGGCGCGCTTGGCGTCGCGCACCGCGGGCGGGTCGGCGGCGAACACCTCGTGCAGGATCACCGGCGCGTCCTTGCCCTTCACCTGCACGCGGCCGACGGGGCGGGCCAGCACGTCCCTGTCGGTGAGGCGGGAGAAGGTTTCGTCGGCGATGAGGACCGAGGTGCCGTAGTGCTTGGTGAGGCCCTCGATCCGGGAGGCGAGGTTCACCGCGTCGCCGATGACGGTGCCATCCATGCGCCCGGCCTCGCCCACGGTGCCCAGCATGACGCGGCCGGTGTTGAGGCCGACGCCGATGGCGATGGGCGCGAGCCCGGCGGCGGCGCGGTCGCGGTTGAAGGCCTCGAGCTCGTGGAGCAGACCGCCGGCGGCGCGGACCGCGGCGTCGGCGCCCGCAGGGAAGAGCGCCATGATGGCGTCGCCGATGTACTTGTCGATGAAGCCGCCGTGCTGGCGGATCACCGGGCCCGCGCGCCCGAGGTACGCGTTGACGAAGCGGAAGCACTCCTCCGGGGTCATCTTCTCGGCGAGATCGGTGAAGGAGCGGATGTCGGAGAAGAGCACGGTCATCTCGCGGGCGACCTGATCGCCGAGGGCGACGTCGACCATGCTCCTCTGCCCGAGCTGGGTGAGCAGCTCGTGCGGGACGAAGCGGCCGTAGGCGGTGTAGAGGCGGGCGTTCTCGATGGAGATGGCCGCCTGCGCCGAGAGGATGGCGAGCACCTGGAGGCGCTCGGCGGTGAAGGCCCCGGCGGCGAGGTTGTTCTCGAAGTAGAGCACGCCCACCAGCCGGCCCTGATCGAGCACGGGGGCGCAGAGGATCGAGCGCGGCGAGCACCGCTCCAGGTACGGGTCGGAGCTGAAGGGGTTGGGCCGCTGCGCGTCCTCGAGGACCACCGGGGTGCTGGTGCGGGCCACGTACTGCGCGATCGACTCGGGCACCCGTCCGCTGCCCAGCAGCGGCGTCGTCGCGAGCGCCGCGGTGCGACCGACGGCGGCCTCCGCCTCGATGCGGAGCTCGTCCTTGTGGCGCAGCATGAGCACGGCGCGCTCGGCGCCGACGTTCTCGACGAGGATGTGGATCAGCTTGGAGAGCAAACGATCGAGCGCGACCTCACCCGAGATCGCCTGCGAGGCCTTGAGGACGCTCACCAGATCGAGGGCGGCCGAGCCGGACACGGTGCCGGAGCCCGAGGCGGTGAAGCCGGGGCCGGGACTGCCAGCGGGGCGCGCGGGGGATCTGCCGGTGGCGCCCCAGCGAGTGTAGTGCTGCGAGGCCTCGCGGAGGTGGTACCGGGCGAGGTCGGGGAGGCCCAGGTCCCCGTAGAAGCGGGCGGCGAGATCGCAGGCGAGGGCGGCGTCGTGGACGTGGTCCTGCTCGTCGGCGGCGCTGGCGGCGCGCGCGTAGAGGGCCATCGCCGCCTTCAGGTCCCCCTCGTGCGCGGCGAGCTCCGCCGCGACCAGCGCGTGCTTGTGGGAGAAGTTCTCCGGGCAGTCGCGCGCGAAGGCCTCGAGGTGGCCGAGGTGGACGCGGGCGCGGCGGACCAGGGAGGCCGCCTCGCGGGGGTGCGCGCGGGCCGCTCCGAGCAGGGTGAGCGCGGCGAGGAAGCGGTGCTCGGGGACCTGGAGCAGCCCCCTCGAGAGGCCGAGCAGCGCCTCGGATCGGTCGGCGACAGGGAGCGCCCCCTCGACGTCGCCGCACACGAGGAGGCAGCGCAGCTTGAGCAACGTGTAGAAGTGGAGGGCGAACTTGAGCGAGCTCCGCTCGAGCTGCCGGACGAGATCGCGCTCGTCCGCGTCGCTCGCCCCGAAGACGGCCGGCCCCGGGGTCTCGCCGCGCAGGCAGCGGATCAGCCGCTCGACCACCTCGGTCTGGAGCACCCCCTCCTCGAAGCCGATCTGCCGGGAAAAGAGGCCGGACCAGGCGCACTCGGCGGCGAGCTTGTCCAGCGAGTCGCCCTTGAAGGCGAGGGCGTAGGTGAGGTGGCCGACCGCGAAGCCCGCATAGACCAGATCGCCGACCTCCAGCGCGCAGCGGTAGGCGTCGCGCAGGTACGGCTCGTTCTCGCGGGCGTGGTGGAGCCCGTGGGTGAGGAAGGCGCCCATGACGAAGAGCACGCGCGGGCGCACCGCGGTCAGGTTGAACCGCTCGACCAGCCGCAGCGCCGCCGCGCCGAGGGCGTGAGCGAAGGGGCGATCGCCGAAGAGGTCCGCGAAGAGCGCCGCGAGCGCGCCGAACGGGCCGCCCGAGTCGGGAGAGACCCCGTGGGCGAGCGTGAGGTTGGCGGCCTTGAGGACGAGCATCGCCCACAGGTTCTTGTCGACGAAGAAGGCCGCCGCGGTCACCTCGGAGAGGAGGCCGAGCAGCTCGCGCATCGAGGGATCGGTGACCAGCCCGAGCGCGTCGATGACCGAGGTGTCGCGCGCCCGCAGGGTGAAGCGCAGCCGGGCCAGATCGGGGAGGACCTGGAGTCGGCTCGGGTGGGCGTGGAGCCGGACGCCGTAGAGGCGCGCGGCGGCGACGCCGATGTCCACCGCCTCGCGCGTCCGGCCCTGGCTGAGGTGGTAGGCGATGGCGAGCCGGTGGACGCGCGCCCGATCGGCGCGGACGCGCGCGCGCCCGAGCAGCTCCCGGAAGCGGCGCTCGGCGGCCGCGAAGTCGCCGGAGAGGTACTCGCACTCGGCGCGGAGCAGCTCGGTGGCGAACACGTCGGCGTAGCGCGACGCCCAGGCGTCGGCCGGCAAGCAGCGGCGGCCGACCTCGAGGTAGGCGACCGCCGCGCCGTAGGCCGTGGCCGCGCGGGCGCGGCGCGCCGCCTCGAGGTTGTCGGCCGCGAGCGCGCGGCGCTCCTCGGGGTCGACCACCAGGGCTTCGCCCTTGTCGAGGTGGTCGACGACGGCGAAGAGCTGCGCCTCGCGCCCGGGCTCTCCCGCGCGGGAGCGGAGGAGCCGGCCGATCCCGAGGTGGACGCGGGGGCGCTCGGCCTCGGGGATCTCCGCGTAGGCGGCCTGCTGGACGCGATCGTGGGGGAAGCGGAACCGCGCCGACGACGGGGCCTCGGCGAGGGCGGTGGCGCCCTCGATCCAGCCGATGAGCTGCTGGGCCGCGCCGAGCGGGACGAGGAGGCCGAGGTGCACGGCGGGCGCGAGCGCGCGCGCGGCGTCGAGCGGCGACAGCTCGGCCACCGCCTCGATCTGCGCGAGCTCGAAGGTGTGCCCCACGGCGGCCGCGAGGGAGAGCACCCGGCGCTCGGTGGGGCCCAGGCCGCGGAGGCGGCGGGTCATCAGCTCGACGACGTTGCTGCTGAGACCGAGCGCCTCGATCTCGGCGAGGTCCCAGGTCCAGCGGCCGCCGTCGCGGTCGAAGCGGACCTTCCCCTCCTGCGCGAGGGTGCCGAGGAGCTCGCGGACGAAGAAGGGGACGCCCCGCGTCTTGTCGAAGACGACCCGCGCCAGCGCCGCCGACGCCTCGTCGTCGCGGCAAACGGCGTCGGCCACGAGGCGCCCGACGTCAGCGAGCGAGAGGGGATCGAGGTGCAGCCGCTGCACGGGGCACCCGTCGTTCTCCAGGGCCGAGGCGGCGCGGCTCAGGGGGTGGGCGGCGTCGACCTCGCTGTCGCGGTAGGCGCCGACGAGGAGGAGATCCTGGAGCGAGGGATCGCGGCCGAGGATCTCCACCAGCCGGAGCGACGCGCCGTCGGCCCACTGCAGATCGTCGAGCAGGATGACCAGCGGCCGCGCCGGCGCGGCGAGCGCGCCGAAGACGGCGCGGAGGAGCGCCTCGAAGCGGTTGCGCGTCTCGGCCGGGGGCAGCTCGGACACGGCGGGCTGCGGGCCGACGATGACCTCGAGCACCGGCGCCATTTCCACCAGCAGGCGCCCGTTGGGCCCGAGCGCTTCGAGGAGGCGGGCGCGCCAGGTGGCCAGGCGATCGTCGCTCTCGGAGAGGATCTGCCGGAAGAGATCGGCGAGGGCGCTCGCGACGCCGCTGTAGGGCACGTTGCGCTGGAGCTGGTCGAACTTGCCGGTCACGAAGTAGCCGCGCCGGCTCACCAGGGGGCGGGTGAGCTCGCGGAGGATCGAGCTCTTCCCGACGCCCGGGGCGCCGGAGACGAGCACGATCCGGGTGCGCCCCCCGGAGCCGCCGGCGAAGCTCGCGGTGAAGATCCGGCCGACCGCTTCGAGATCGGCCTCGCGCCCATAGAGCCGGTCGAGCACGCGGAAGCGATCGGGGATGTCGCTGCGGCCGAGCTCGAAGTCGTCGAGGGTCCCCGTCGCCGCGAGGCGGCGCAGGCACTCCTCGAGATCGGCGGCGAGGCCGCGGCAGCTCTGGTAGCGATCCTCGGCGCGCTTCTCCAGCATCTTCATCACGATCCGCGACACCACCGCCGGGATCTCGGGCGCGACCTCCCGCGGGGAGCGCGCGGTGCGGGCGAGGTGACAGTGGACGAGCTCGATGGGATCCGCGGCGGAGAAGGGCGGCACCCCCGTGAGCATCTCGTAGCAAGTCGCGCCGAGGGAGTAGACGTCGGAGCGGCTGTCCACGGGCCGGTTCATCCGGCCGGTCTGCTCGGGGGCCATGTAGAGCAGGGTGCCCTCGAGCACGCCGGGGCTCTGCGCCTCCTCGATCTCCTGCGAGAGGCGCGAGGCCAGGCCGAAGTCGATGATCTGGACACGACCGGTGCCACCGTGGATCACCACGTTCTCCGGCTTGACGTCCTTGTGGAGGATGCGCCGCGCGTGGAGCGCGTCGAGGGCGCGCGAGAGCTCGAGGGCGACGGGGAGGAACGCCGCCACCCCGAGCGGGCCCCGGCGGAGGATCGTGTGCAGCGAGGTGGCGCCGATGTCCTCCATGATCAGCGCGAGGCCGTTGCGGCAGCGCTCCAGCCCGAGCATGCGCGGGACGCCGGGCGCGTCCACCAGGCCGCCGATCTCGTGCTCGTTGCGGAGCGCGGCGAGCACCGCGGCGGAGGGGTAGTCGAGGCTGGACGCCTTGACCACCACGCGGACGCCGTCGGCGCGGCGGACGCCGCGGTAGGCGACGGTGCGCGCGTTCTCGAACAGCCGCTCGACGAGGTCGTAGCCGGGGAGCTCGAGCATACCAGGTCAGCGTATACCAGGAGCGGCCGGCGCCAGGGTGGTGCTAGCGTTGCGGCCTCCGCCCCGGATCCGTGCATGCCCCGCGATCGTAACCAGAGCTTCCGCTTCATCGTCGCACCCGCCGACCAGGGCCGCCGACTCGACCAGGTCCTCGCCGCCCACGTGCCCGAGCTGTCGCGGCGCCGGGCGCGCGTGGTGCTCGACATCGGCGGCGTCTTCGTCGACGGGGCGCGTACCAAGGTCGCCGGGCGGGCCATGCGCGCCGGACAGGTCGTGGTCGCCAACCTGGGCGGCGCGCTCGAGCGAGCCACCAAGGAGCTGGGACAGGCGGCCCGCGCCCGCGACGAGGCGGCGCTCCCGCCCTTCCGCGTGGTGTACCAGGACGCCGAGCTGGTGATCGTCGACAAGCCGGGCGGCCTGCTCACCGCGCCCACGCCGGAGAGCGATCGCAACAACCTGGCGCGCGGCCTCCAGGACCGGCTGGGGCGCCCGGTCTTCGTGGTGCACCGGCTCGATCTCGAGACCAGCGGGCTGCTCTGCTTCGCGCTCACGGAGAGCGCCAACCGCGTCCTCGCCGAGCGCTTCCGCGAGCACGACATCGAGCGCGTCTACCTGGCGGTGCTCGGCGGGGTGCTCGCCGACGACGCCCGCACCGTGGAGCTCCCCATCGCGGGGCGCCGCGCCGTCACCCGCGTCACCGTGGTCGAGCGCTTCGCGGCGGCGACCTGGGTGCGCTGCCAGCTGGAGACCGGCCGCACCCACCAGATCCGGCTGCACGCCCAGCACCTCGGCCACCCGGTGCTCGGCGACCGGCGCTACGGACAGAGCTCGATCTTCGACCCGCCCCGCATGGCGCTCCACGCCACCGTGCTCGGCCTCCGCCACCCCGAGAGCGGAGCCGAGCTGCGCTTCGAGAGCCCCTGGCCGGACGATCTCGGGCCATGGCTCGCGACGCTGCAGCGCGCTAGCTGAGGGGACGCCGGATCGTGGCGAGATCGATCGTGGGATCGAACGCCTCGTCCCGTTGCGGCTCGGCGGTGTCCTCGATGAGCTCGACGTCACCGAGGAACACGCTGGAGAGCTCCTCCACGTAGATCTCCAGGGTCTCCTTGTCGTGGAGGACGAACTGCACCTCGCGGAGGCGGGAGCCGCCGAGCAGGACGTGCCAGTAGAGCGCGCTGGCGGTGGCGTAGGCGCTCGACTCACGGGCCACCTGCGCCTTGCCGGTGGCGAGCGCCGGGAACGCCAGGGTGCGCAGGCCGAGCTCCTCGGCGAGGAGGAGGGCGCGCTGGCTCGCGCGGCCGATGCAGGAGGCCTCCTTCCAGCCGCTCACGGCGTGGAGGACCATCTTGCAGTCGAGCGTGCCGGCGCCCGTGGCGATGCACTCGCCGAGCGCGCGGCGCCCGCCGCTCCGCGCCTCGTCCTCGATCTCGCGGCCGCCGCGGACGCGCAGCGCCGCGCCCACGCCCGAGCGCATCCACATGTCGTCGTGGCCGCTGTTGACGATGCCGTCGACCGCCGCGGTGGCCACGTCGCCGAGGCGGCAGCTCACCCGGAGGGGGCCGAGCTGGATCTCGCCGGGGGCGAGCGGCACGCCGAGGAGCTTGGGGCGCAGCGCCCGCGCCAGGGGCGCGAGGAGGCGGTGGGCGTGCTTGACCGAGGGGATCCGCTGCTCCGGATCGCGCTCGAGCATGCGGCCGAGGACGTGCTGGAAGTAGGCCTCCTCGGGGCGGCGCGCGGGCGGGAAGGGCACCGCGCCGCCGGCGAGGATGCGCTCGAGATCGGGGTAGGGCGGGCGGCCGTAGCAGAGATCGTAGGCGGTGGCGCCGAGCGAGTAGACGTCCCAGCGGCGCGTGGGCGGCGCATGACGGAGCGCCTCGGGGGCGAGAAAGCGCAGGGTGCCGCCGGAGCGCTCGCCCACGGCGCGGGCGGCGGTGGCGATGCCGAAGTCGCCGAGGCGCATGCCCGTCTGCGGCGAGCCGAAGATGTTGGAGGGCTTGACGTCGCGGTGGATGACCCCGGTCTGGTGGGCGCTCTCGAGGCCGTCGGCGACGGCGGAGGCCACGGTGCAGACGAACCACAGCGGCAGTCCGCGCTGGAGCGCCGCCCGACGGCGCCGGTCGAGCTCCGCGAGATCGATCCCGTCGACGTACTCCTCGACCAGGTACGGGGTGCCCTCGTGGATGCCGACGTCGAGGGCGCGCACGACGCGCGGGCTGGGGATCCGCGCGGTGAGCCGCGCCTCGGTGCGGAGGCGCGCGTAGCCGTCGCCGCTGCTGTCGAGGAGCGTCTTGATGATCGCCGGGGTGGACAGCTCCTGGTGCCGGGCCAGGAACACCCGGCTCATCCCCCCCTCGCTGATCGGCCCCCAGACCTCGTAGGCGCCGCACGTCTTGGCTGTCAGGTCCATCCCGCTGCGGCCATCCTAGCCCGGGTCGGGGCGGCGCGGCCGCTCGTCGCGCGGCACATAGCCTGCTCGATCCGGCGCGGTGCCTCCGCCCGAGGCGGGGGCGGCCGAGCCAGGAGGGCAGTCACCATGGAAAAGCATCAGAAGTCGGCGTCGGAGCAGAAGAAGATGAGCACGTCGAACGTCGAGTTCGACCTCTTCAGCGAGGCGCACTCGCTCCTCAAGGGCAACGCCGCGCTCGAGCAGTACATCGAGGACGCGCGCGAGGCGGGGGAGCGCGACGTGGAGACCTGCTTCAAGACGATCCACGAGCAGAACAGGGAGAACGTCGCCAAGGTGCGCGACCTCATCGGCAAGCACCTCAAGGCGTCCTAGGATCGCGCCGGCGCCACGTTCCGGTGGCGGCGGCGGCGCGGACCGGCCATGACGCGCCATGCCCGCGAACCCCGGTCAGCAGAAGAAGCGCGAGAAGCACAAGAAGAAGCGCGAGGCGGTCGTCCGCCAGCACCCGACGCGCCACCCGGAGCTCGACCTGAGCCCGGCGGCCATCCTCCGGCAGGCGGCGCTCCTGCCGGCGGGGCCGTCGTTCATCAGCGGCGACTGGAAGCTGAAGGACGAGGTCCAGCCGCGCCTCGTCTCCGTGGTGGTGACCCGCAAGGCGCCCGCCGGGCTGGTCATCGCGGCGCTGGTGCTCGTCGATCGGACCTGCCTCGGCGTGAAGAACGCGTTCGTGGCCAAGCCGATGCGGGAAGCCGAGCTGGAGAGCTTCCTGGCGCAGGTCGGCCAGGCGCACGAGGTCGGGATGGTGGAGTGCGATCTGCTCGTCGCCCAGTCGGTGGTGCTCCACGCCGTGGACTACGCGCGCTCGCTGGGGTTCGCCCCGCACCGCGACTTTCCCGAGCCGCTCTTCACCCCGCGCCCCGCCGAGCTCCTCGATACGCCGCTGGCGCGGCCACTGCGGCCCGTCTACGTGAGCGGGCCCGCGGATCCGGTGAGCCGCGTCCTCGCCCGGCTGGATGCGGCGGTCGGGACCGGCAACTACGACGTGATGGCCGCGCTCGCGGGCGCGCGCTAGCCGAGGGCGAGCATGCGGACGGTGCGCGGGGTCATGCGCACGTCGAGCGCGCCGCGCTTGGCGGTGAAGACGGCCTCGTCCAGCACGTCGACCGCGCGGGTGACCTCGGCGCCCAGGTGGACGCGAGCGATCACGTCGGCGTCGCCGGGGTTGAGCAGGAAGACGACGCGGGCGCGCCCCGCCCCGTCGTCGTGGACGGTGGCGAAGATGCCGTCGGGATCGCAGGCCCAGGTGGGGAGCCCGAGATCCGTGATGGCGCGCGACACGGCGGCGTCGGCGGCGGCCGGGTCGTCCTCGATGAGGACGGGGACGTCGGCGCTCGAGGGCGAGCGGAGGCGGGCGAGATCGAGCGGCTCGGCGAGGGCGCGGTAGGAGCCGTCGAAGGCGGGCTCGCGGGGGCCGAGGGTGACGCGAGCGCCGGCGGCGGCGGCCTCTTCGAGGCGGCGGAAGAGCTCGGGGTTGAGGCCGCCCGACGTGGCGCAGAGGATCCAGCGGGCGCCGTCGAGCGAGACGTCCCGGTCCTCCCCCCCGATGCAGGCGAAGGGGACGCCGCGCGCCTCGAGCGCGAGCTCGAAGGTCCGCGCGAACGAGTCGGACTCGATGCCGAGGGGATAGCCGAGGCCGAGGTCCTGCTCGGAGACGCTCTCGCGGGCGCCCTTGCCGACGACGGAGAAGAACGCGCCGGTGATCGGACCGAACGCGTGCATGACGCGGGCGAGGCGGCGCTCGCTGCGTGGAGTGAGGATGCGCACCGGCGCGCGCCGGGTGAGGGTGAAGAACGAGGTGCGATCGAGCGCCGCACAGAGGTTGCGCCAGAAGGCAGCGAAGGGGCGGGGGCGGCCGTGGGGATCGATGGGCGCGCCGATCCAGCGGTCGCGCTCGACCGCCATGTAGACGTTGAAGCCGCGCAGCCCGTAGGCGAGCGCGGCGAGCGCGATGAAGGCGCTGTCCCGCTCCTCGATCGGGGGGAAGAAGGGAGGGAAGCCGGCGCCCATCTCGCACGCGAAGGCCGGCAGCCCGAGGGCCTCGGTGCGCACCGCGAGCTCGCTGGTGCGGCGCGCGATGATGGCGCGGCTCTCGGGGCTCGCCACCTGGTAGTAGTCGAGCCCGACGAGGTCGACCGATCGGGTGACCCGGGCGGCGTTGAGCGGCGTCGCCTCCTGCCCGGGCGGGAGGTTGTGGGTGGTGGGCAGGCCGTCGATGCCGGCGTCCGCGAGCGCGCGGGCGAAGCGCTCGAACGCCGTCTCCAGCAGATGCTCGTGGAACTCCGACCAGTCGAGGTGCCGCGCCAGATCGCCGGGCGTCTGCGCGTCGAAGTGGGTGGGGGGCAGCAGGGTGGCGAAGCGGCGCTCCTCGTCCCCCGGATCCCGGGCGGCGGGCCCGGGGTACGCGGCCTGGAGCCGCTCCAGCGTCCCGTACTTCTCGCGGAGGAAGGCGCGGTACAGGTTGATCGCGTCGGGGTGATAGTCCTGGTCGTAGGCGCCGTCGCGGAAGTAGAGCGCGCCCTCGTTGTCGATCTGGAGGAGCACCACCGGCCCGTCCGGATAGAGCAGCGGCCGCAGGGCCGGAGCGAGGAGCTGGAAGTAGCGGGCGGTCTCGTCGTGAAACGCTTCGCTGGCGTAGCTGGGCACCGGGAACGAGAACGGCAGCATCGGCAACATCACGGGGTTGTTGCGCGCCGAGCGGGCCTGGCAGCTCGGATCCCAGACGACCCGCTCGGGGATGCCGAAGTAGGTGAGCTCGGCGTTGATGTGGGGGCCGGGGCGGACGATGGCGTAGAGCCCGAGCTCGTGGACCAGGCGAAGGAAAGCGCCCAGGTCGCGCTGCGGGTCGCCGCGCCCGAGCTCGAGCTGTCCCGGCGCGATCTCGTGGACACCCCAGGGCACGTAGGTGTCGATGAGCCGTACACCCAGGTCCCGGGTCGCGGTCAGGCAGGCGCGCCAGTCCCGGGGATCGAGCCGCCAGTAATGGACGCTGCCCGCAGTGAGCGGCACGATCACGTCTCCCACGCGGAGGCCGCCCGGCACCAGGTGCACCCCGCGCCCACCGCCATTGCCCGCTCGATCCCTGCGTGTCCGGTTCACGTTTGCGCGGCACCCTAGCAGGGATCTCGACCGCCGGGATAGCGGTCCCGCGGCGCGGGTCCGCCCTGTGGTGGCGTCGAATCGGGCGGCCCCCGGCGCCACGATCGGACGGGCACGGACAGGCGATGACGATCGTCCCCCATGGGCGGCGCGACGCCGACTGCTAGGGTCAACGACCTTGATCTCCGCCGTTCGCGCGCCCCGCGCGAGGCGACGGCGCGACGTCGAGGGAGGGCGGGCTCGTGGCGCGAGCGCCGCGGCGCCGCGCCCCCCGGGACCGCGAACCAGCACTGGAGGTGTCTGATGTCCGCATGGATCACCGATAGTCTCCCCATCGTCGATCCCGGCGCGGCCGCCGCGCTGGGGGGCTCGATCCGGAGAGGTGACGAGTCCATCCCGCCCTCGTCACGCGGCGTGATGAAGGGCTCCGCTCCCCGCCGGCGCGGCGCCGACGGGCTCACCGTCGACGCGATGCTGGCGCGGCTCCACTCCGCGCAGGCGGGGCACCGCTTCTGGGACAACCGCATCTTCCGCGCCTGCGCGGCAGGCGCCCTCACCCGGGACGACTTCCGCTTCTTCTTCTCGCAGTACTACCTCTACACCCGCAGCTTCACGCGGTACCTGGCCGCGCTGATGGCGAGCTGCGAGAGCGATCTGCACCGCTCGCGCCTCGCCGAGAACATCTGGGAGGAGGGCGGCGGAGCCGCGCCGGAGCGCCGGCACGCCGAGATCTTCCGCCGCTTCCTGCGCGAGGGGCTCGACGTCGACGTCGACGACGTCGACTTCTCCGACGTCACGCGGTTCTTCGTGCGGGAGTACCTCGACTTCTGCCTCCACGCACACCCCGCGGCGGGCAGCGCGTTCCTCTCGCTCGGCACCGAGGGCATCGTCCCCCGCATGTACGCGATCCTCGTGGACGGGCTGCTCAAGGCGGGCGTGGCGGAGGAGCACATCGCGTTCTTCCGCATCCACATGGAGTGCGACGACGAGCACGCCGAGACCCTGGAGCAGATGATGGTGAGCTACGCGGCCACGCCCGACTGGTTCAACACCTGCCTCCGCTCCATGGACTACGCGCTCACGCTGCGGCAGCGCTTCTTCGAGCAGCTCTACTCGGCCATCGAGACCCGGCGGCTCCGCGGCATCGTCGATCGCGTCCAGCGGGGCGAGTCGCTCGCAGCGGAGACCCCGGGGCCCGCCGAGGTGTGCTTCCGGGTCGGCGCACCAGCGCTTCTCGATGGGGGCGCTGCCCCCAGACCCCCGGGCTCAGGGCTGCCGCTCTACGAGAACTTCGACCCGCAGCAGGGGATCGGCTTCTCGGTGGAGCGCGTGCCCTTCACGACGGATGTCCTCGACTCGCGCGTGCTCCGCGTCGCACCGCGCCGCTGCAACGAGAAGCACAAGCACCCGCACGAGTCGCTGCTCTACGTGGTCTCCGGTCGCGGCCGGGTCCAGGTCAACCAGCGCGCCGTCGAGGTGGAGCCGGGCGATCTGGTCTTCGTCCCGCGCTGGGCCACGCACCAGTCGCACAACACCGGCGACGCGGAGCTCACCATCCTGGCGCTCACCGACTTCGGGCTGACCGACAAGGCGTACGTGGGCGACCACCTCAAGATGACACGCCTCAAGGGGACGCAGGCGCCGCGCCCGGCCTGAGGGCCCTTGGCAGGGGCAGCCGGTGCCCTACACTGCCCGCCTGATGCACGTTCATTTCATCGCGGTGGCCGGCACCGGCATGGGTGCGCTCGCCGGGCTGTTCAAGGCGGCCGGACACGAGGTCTCGGGATCGGACGTGGCGTTCTACCCGCCCATGGGCCCCGCCCTCGAGCGCTGGGGTGTCCGCCTGATGACCGGCTTCGATCCCGCGCACCTCGAGCCGCGGCCCGATCTGGTGGTCATCGGGAACGTCTGCCGGCCCTCGAACCCCGAGGCCAGGGCCGCGCGCGAGGGCGGCCTCCGCACCACCACGATGGCGCACGCGCTCGCCGAGCACCTCCTCGAGGGCACGGCGCCCCTCGTCGTCGCGGGCACCCACGGCAAGACGACCACCAGCGCCATGGCCGCGTTCCTGCTCCACGAGGCAGGACGCGATCCCGGCTTCCTCATCGGGGGCCTCCCCAAGAACTTCGAGCAGAGCTTCCGGCTCCCCGGCGGCAAGCGCCTGCCGCTGGCGTCTTCAGCGAGCAGCACGAACCGCACGAACCGCGCGGGCCCCGCGCTGCGGCGCACGCCCTTCGTGGTGGAGGGCGACGAGTACGACACCGCGTTCTTCGAGAAGACGCCCAAGTTCTGGCACTACCGGCCCGAGGTCGCGATCATCACCTCGATCGAGCACGACCACATCGACATCTACCCCGACGAGGCGTCGTACCGCGCGGCCTTCCGCGGGTTCATCGAGAGGGTGCCCGAGCGCGGGCTGATCATCGCGGCGGCCGCCGACGCCGCCGTCGTGGAGCTGGTCTCGTCGTCCGCCCGCGCCGAGGTGGCCTGGTTCGCGCTCGAGGGCGACGACACGCACGGCCAGCCTCCGCACTGGCTCGGGGCGCCCGCGACCGCCGACGCTTCCGGGCAGAGCTTCGATCTCTACGCGGGTGGCGTGTACGCGGGGCGCACCCTGATGCGCGTCCCGGGGCACCACAACGTGCGCAACGCCGTGGCCGCGCTCGGCGCCGTGACCCAGGGCTACGGCGTCCCGCTCGACGTGGCGACCGGCGCGCTCGCGCGCTTCGAGGGCGTGCGCCGCCGTCAGGATCTGCTCTTCGAGGCGCGGGGGGTGCGGGTGTACGACGACTTCGCCCACCACCCCACCGCCGTCGACGAGACCCTCCGGGCCCTGCGGGCGCGCCACCCGGAGGGTAACCTGTGGGCCGTCTTCGAGCCGCGCAGCGCGACCGCCTGCCGCGCCCTTCACCAGGACGCCTACGCGCGCGCCTTTGGCGCTGCCTCGCGCGTCGTCTTCGCGCCGCTGGGCCGCAGCGACATCCTCGAGTCCGAGCGCCTCGACCTCGATCGGCTGGTGGTGGCGCTGGGCGCGGCGGGGGTCGCGGCCGAGGCCGCGCCATCCGTCGACGCCATCGTCGCCGCGGTGGCGGCCGGCGCGCGTCCCGGAGACACGGTGGCACTCCTCTCCAACGGCGCCTTCGGCGGCATCTACGACAAGCTCCGCGAGGCGCTCTCGTGACGGCGCCGAGGGCATCGACGACCGCCTCGCAGCGCTCCGACCTCGCGTCGATGGCGTTGCTCGTGGCCGAGGAGGCCGCGACGCTGGTGGTCGCGGGGTATCGGTCCCGCCCGCGCCCGGACAAGAAGGGGCGGAACGATCTCGTGACCGAGTTCGATCGGGCCAGCGAGAAGCTCTTGCTCGCGCGCCTCTCCGCGCTCTCGCCCCAGATCCCGATCGTCGCCGAGGAGAGCTCGGCGGGCGAGACCCACGGTCGGCCCGGCCTGGTCTGGTACGTCGATCCGCTCGACGGGACGACCAACTTCGTCCACGGCCACCCGTTCTGGTGCGTGGCCGTCGGCCTCGCGGAGGACGAGCAGCCGGTCGCCGGCGCGGTGGTGGCGCCGATGCTGGGCGTACGGTGGCGCGGCTTCGTCACCCCCGAGGCAGAGGGGCGGCCAGCTCCGCGCGAGGGCAGCGCATTCCGCAACGGCGCGCCCTGCGCGGTCAGCGGCACCAGCGACCTCGACGACGCGCTCGTCGCCACCGGCTTCCCGGCAGTGCGCGATCGCCCGCCCCACGACAACTTCGACTCGTTCATCGCGGTCAAACGCGCGGCCCAGGGCGTGCGCCGCTGCGGGAGCGCGGCGATCGATCTGTGCATGGTCGCCGACGGGACCTACGACGGCTACTGGGAGCGCAGCCTCCACGTGTGGGACACCGTCGCCGCGACCGCGATCGTGCGGGGCGCGGGGGGCATGGTCACGAGCCTCGACGGGGGTCCGCCGGACCATCACGCCGGCCACGTCGTCGCCTCGAACCGGCTCGTCCACCGCGCCCTGCTGGCGGCAATCGCGCGCTGACGCGGTTGTCGCCCTGCGGGACGCCCGAGAGCGTCCCACGAACAGCGTCCCGCGATCGGCGCGAATCGAACGGGATGGCGTTGACCGGCGAGCGGCCGCCGTTATGATGGCGCGGTTCCCTCTGCTGATCTCTGTGAGGTGTTTGACAATTGGATCCCGAGTATGCACAACCAGGGGGCCCAATTTGCTATCGTGGTGAGCTAGGCCCGGACTCATTCACCGGGAAGCCTGAAGCGGTACAGCGGCCCCCACCTAGCGGCTACGCTAGGGGTTCAAGTCAATCAACCCACGTCCTCGGTGGTACGGAACGCTATCGCGGGCCGGTGCGAGCAGCGCCGGCCCGCGACCTTTTGTGGAATCGACCGACGTAGCCGCCGGGATCGGGCGGCTGGGCGCCGGCCCTTCCGTTCCCGGGGACCTTCCGGTACCGTCCCGTTTCAGATGGAGACGAGAACTCCGGAATTCCCCGCTGCAGGCGGTGCATTTCGCGGCGGGCGATCGAGAGTCGGGCGCCTCGCGCGCCGGGCGGCCGCGGTGACGACGCTGGTCGCGATCCCGCTCGTGGCTTCACTGCCGGTCGACGCGGTGGGCGCCGTCGGCGGCGGCCCGGTCACGGTCAAGGGCAAGACCCTGGGCACGGCCAAGCTGCTCAACCCGGTGTGGAACGACGCCAAGGATCCCGCCCTCCATCGCTTCACGTTCCGGGAGCCCTCCGCCACGGTGCGCGCCGACCTGCGCACGCTGACGGCGTTCCTGCCCAAGGAACTCTGCGTGGTGGCTCTCGTCCCGGGCGACGGCAAGGCGAACAAGCTGCCGCTGCGGGTGGTCGTCGCGGGCGGGCGCACCTCCCCGGTGACGCTGGTCGTCGCGCCCGGACAGCAGATCCAGTTCGAGAACCAGGATCCCTTCACCCACAAGCTCTACGTCGTGGGCGCGGACAGCAAGGGCTTCGCGGCCACCGAGACCGGGACGGCCAAGAGCCGCACCTGGACGCCGCCGGGCCCGGGCAAATACGAGATCCGTGACCAGCTCGCGCCGAGCGTCCGGTCGTGGATCGTGGTCGAGCCGCACCTGGTCAACGTCGGGTACCCGGACCGGAAGGGAGACTTCCAGATCGACCTGGACCCCGGCGCCTACACCCTCCGCGGCTATTTCAACGGCGAGCCGGTGGGCTCGGAGCTGCCCATCACGGTGGCGCCCGTCCCCGTCGAGCAGCCGCTCAAGCTGCCGCTCGTGGTCGGCGAGAGCGACGCCGCCCCCGGCGCGCTGGGCGTGCCGCCCGGCAAGCCTGGAGCGCCGCTCAAGCGCGGGGGGGGAGGGTAGGCCATGCTCCTCACTCGCTTCTGGATCGTCCTGCTCACGCTCGCGCTCGGAGCCTCCGCCTTCACGCTCTACGTCGCCGGGCAGATGTACAATCACGCCGGCTCACGCGCCATGCGGGAGGCCCTCGCCGCGGACTCCAGCTCCGTGGGCTGGTACCTCAAGGACGACTCCCGCCAGCGCGCCAGCGCGCTCATCCGGATCACGGTGAACCCGGACGTGGGCGCGGGCCTCGCCAAGGCCTCCGGGGACGCCAAGATCGATCGCGACACGCGCGGCAAGGTGAAGACGGCGCTCAGCAAGCTCGTCGCGGAGACGCCCCCGGAGCTCGCCGATTTCAAGTTCGATGCGGTCTGGGCCGTCGACGTCAACGGGCGCGTCGTGGCCAACGTCGGCTTCGAGCACGGCGAGGACTGGGAGCTCGGCGGGTATCCCGCCGTCGCCGATGCCATCCACGGCTGGATCCGCGACGACGCCTGGGTATGGAAGGGCCGCATCTACCGGATCGTCGCCCGCCCCGTCGAGCGCGAAGGAGGCGAGCCGGTGGGCGCCATCATCGGCGCCAAGATCGTCGACGACACCTTCGCCCGCTCGGTGTCGAAGCGCACGGGAGCCGCCGTGGGGTTTTACGCGGATGGCGCGCGGGTCGCCTCGGGCGCTCCCGAAGGCTTCGACAACGCCAGCCTCGACGAGATCACCAGCGACCTCAAGGCGCTCGACACCGACAAGAACTACCAGGAAAAGGGCCGCAGCGACGTACGCGTTCTCGGGCAGCACCTCGGCGTGGTCTATGCGCGCTTGCCCGGCGAGACGTGGGACCTGGGCGCCGGCTACGCGGTCGGCCACAACGCGGTCTCCGTGGGCGGGCCATTCGACTTTCTCACCCAGGCCGACAACTCCGACAAGGAGACGGTGCCGACCAAGCTCATCGTGCTGTTCGTGGTGCTGGTCGTCGCGGTCGGGCTCGGCTTCACGTTCGCGGAGCACAACCGACCGCTCGCTACCTTCCGCAACGAGGCGATCCGCCTGGCCAAGGGGGAGATCGACGTGCTCTCGCCGAGCCGTTTCCGGGGCGCTTACAAGAAGATCGCCGCCGACCTCAACGACGGCATCGAGAAGGTCGCCACCAAGGGCGGCGCCCCCCGCCGCGCCGCCGATCTCGAGCAGGTCCTCGGGCCCATCCCCGCGCAGCCTCAGATGAGCGCCTTCTCCGTGCCCGGCGGCCCCGGGAGCAGCCCCATCGAGTCCCCCACCGGGAGCGGGGCGCGCCCCCTGCCGCGACCTCCGGTGAGCGATCGCGGCGCGGCCCCACGGCTACGCGGGCAGGTGCCCGCGGCGCCGCCTTCGGACGACGGCGGCGATCTCCTGGAGGTCCGGGTCTCCTCCGCCACCCCCGCTCCTCGGCCGCCTCCGCCGCCGAAGCGTCCTGCGCCTCCTGCAGCCGGGGCTCCGGGGGCCCCCCCGGTCGAAGCGCTCGCCGAGCCCGAGCCCGAGCCCGAGGCGCCCGCTTCCCACGCTGCGGGTGACGACTTCGACGAGCTCTCCGACTGGCATCGCGTCTACGAGGATTTCGTCGCCCTCAAGCGGCAGTGCGGCGAAGAGACGGGCTCGCTCACCTTCGAGAAGTTCAAGGGCACGCTCCAGCGCAACAAGGATGCGTTGGTCGCGCGCCACAGCTGCTCGCGGGTCAAGTTCACCGTCTATGTCAAGGAGGGCAAGGCTGCCCTCAAGGCGTCGCCGGTCAAGTAGCTGTCATCCTGCGGAGCGCTTGGGAGCGCTCCGCGACCTGTCATCCTGCGGAGCGCCCGAGAGCGCTCCGCGACCTGTCATCCTGCGGAGCGCCCGAGAGCGCTCCGCGACCTGCAGAGCGCGCGGGAGCGCTCCGCGACCTGGGATTTCTTCACGGCGAGGCGAGGAGCACGATGGTACGACGAGGGTGGTCGAGGGTCGCGGGCGTGGCCGCGACGTTCGCGGGGGTCGCATGGGCGGGGGCGGCGGCCGCGTCGTCGGGGCTAGACTCTCCGGACAGCGGCGTCGTTCAGATGGGCCGCGGGAGCGCCTGGCTGGCGCGCGCCGACGATCCGCTCGCCGTCTTTTTCAACCCGGCGGCCATGGCGTTCCAGGCGAGCGGCGTCCACGTGGGCGCGCAGCTCTTGATGGCGAACCGCTGCTACACGCGCCTCGGCCTCCCGGCCCAGGGCGCCACCGTCGGCACGCCGGTCGCCCCCGACACGGCAGGCGGCGCGCCGGCACCGTTGCTGCCCGGTCAGGCCCAGCCCGGGCCGCAGTACGCGGGGGACAAGACGGTGCTCCCGGCGGATCAGGTGTGCGCGCCCGCCACGCCGTTTCCGGTCCCACAGATCGCCGCCGTGTTCCGCGTCGCCAGCAACGCCGCCGTGGGCATCGCCCTGGTGACCCCGCACTCCGCCGGCGCAAGCTCGTGGGGCGAGTCGATCGGCTACACCAACTCGCTCGGCTTCGGGGTCACCGAGCCTTCCCCGCAGCGTTACATGCTGGTCAGCTCGAGCGCCCTGCTCGTCAACCCGACCGTCTCCGTCGCCTACGCCCCGACCGAGAACCTGTCGTTCGGCGCCGGCTTCATCTGGGGCGTAGGCACGCTCGACTTCGTCACCTTCTCGGAAAGCATCTCGACGCCGACGCCGGGGATCACCCCCACCGACCACTCCGGCGGCGACGTGAAGGCCGAGCTCAAGGGTAAGGACCTCTTCATCCCGGGCATCGTGCTCAGCGGGCTGTGGATGCCGACGAGCAACCTCGACGTGGCCGGCTGGTTCAAGTGGCAGGACGCGCTCAAGGCCAGCACCGACCTCACGCTCACCTCGCTCTACTGGAACGCCAACGGGACGCCCAACACCACCCCCTGCGTGGGCGCTGCAGCCAACTGCAACCTCACCCAGGCCAATGGCGCGGGCACGGTCAAGCTCCAGATCCCGATGGAGGCCAAGCTCGGACTGCGCTTTCACCTCCCCCGCAAAGAGGTGACCGACGCGCCGGGCTGGTCCACCAGGCCGGGCCGCAAGGTGCGCGATCCGATGAGCCAGGACATCTTCGACGTGGAGGTCGACTTCACCTACGCCAACAACAGCGCGGTGCAGAACCTGCAGCTCGGCTTCAACCCGGGGATCGGCATCAAGGGGACCCCCTCCGGCACGCAGGTGCCGGTCAACGGCGACATCCCCTACAACTGGAAAGACGTCTTCGGGGTCCGTCTTGGAGGCGACGTCGTCGCCGTGCCCAACGTGCTGTCGGTGCGCGCCGGCGGCTTCTACGAGACCAAGGGGCAGGACGACCAGTACCTCTCGCTCGCCTTCGACCTCGCGCAGAAGCTCGGCCTCTCGGCAGGCGCCACGGTGCGCTTGGGGCCGGTCGACATCTCCGCCGCGTTCGCGCACACGTTCTACGGGACGCTCAACAACGGCGGCAACGGCAAGGTCTACGCCCTCTCCGGCGACACCTCCGGCACGCACAGCCAGAACGGGCAGCCCGCCGTCTGTGGCCCCGATCCCAAGAACCCCGCCATCGGCCCGGGATGTTTCCGCAGCTACCAGCCCATCAACGGCGGCATCCTGACCCAGAGCCTCAACGAGGTCGGCCTCTCGGGGACCGTGCGGTACTGACCGGTCTCCGGCCAGTGCAGCGTCGCCACAGCGCGGGCGCGCCGGTGGTGTCGACGCGAGGCCGATCCGCGCATATAACCCGCGCAGCATGAGCGAAACCCACGTCCGCAATGTCGTCATCATCGGGTCCGGTCCCGCCGGGCTGACCGCTTCTATCTACGCAGCGCGCGCGAACCTCCGGCCGCTCCTCATCGAGGGCTTCAACGCCGGGGGCCTGATCCCCGGCGGGCAGCTGATGTTCACGAGCGACGTCGAGAACTACCCGGGCTTCCCCGACAAGGTGACCGGGCAGGAGCTGATGGGACGCTTCCGCGAGCAGGCCGAGCGCCAGGGGACCGAGATCGTCACCGCGGACGTCGACCGCGTCGACTTCTCGGAGCGGCCCTTCAAGATCTGGGTCGAGGACACCCTCTACCTGGCCCAGGCCGTGATCATCGCCACCGGCGCGCGCGCCAACTACGTCGGCCTCCCCAGCGAGGAGGCCCTCAAGAACAAGGGCGTGAGCGCCTGCGCGGTGTGCGACGGCGCGCTCTTCCGCGGCGAGGACGTCGTCGTCGTCGGCGGCGGCGACACCGCCATGGAGGAGGCCACCTACCTCTCGGGGCTGTGCCGCTCGGTCACCCTGGTGCACCGCCGCGACGAGTTCCGCGCGTCGAAGTCGATGATCAACCGCGTGGTCGACAACTCCAAGATCAAGATCCTCTACAGCAGCGTCATCGACGAGGTCCTCGATCCCAAGGAGGACCGCGTGACCGCCGTGGTGGTCAAGAACGTCAAGACCGGCGAGAAGAGCACGGTGCCCTGCGCCGCGATGTTCGTGGCCATCGGCCACACGCCGATGACCGAGCTTTTCGTGGGCCAGCTGGAGCTGCACCCCAACGGCTACCTGAAGACGTCGCCTGGATCGACGCGCACGAGCGTGCCGGGCGTGTTCGCGTCGGGCGACGTCCAGGACTTCACCTACCGGCAAGCGGTCACCGCGGCGGGCACGGGCTGCATGGCGGCGCTCGACGCGGAGCGCTGGCTGTCTGCAGAGGGCGCCCATTGATCGACACGGGGGGCGCAACCGATCCGCGCGAAGAGCTGGCCGAGCTCGCCGCGTCGATCCGTGCATACGTCGAGTGGCAAGCGGACACCGGTGCGTCCGGTCTCCCCTCGGAGACCGCGCCCCCTGCCGCACTCGCCGGCACGGGCGCCGCGGCACCGATGGCGCCCGCGCCCGCTCCCCGCTCGCCTGCACCGACCGCCACCGCGGCGGCGGCTCCCTCCTGGCCCGTCTCGCCCGCACGCCCTGCGGTTGGCCCAGCCATGCGCCTCGCGGAGGCCAGCGTCACCCCCAGCCCCCCGCCCGCCGTGGGACCCCCGCCTCCGGCACTCGCGATGGTGGAGGTCCCCAAGCCCCCGCAGGCACAGGCACCAGCACCCGCGACCGCCCCGCGCGACGCGGGCACCGACGAGCGCCGGACGCGCCTGGCGCTCCTCGCCGAAGAGGTCCGTTCGTGCACCCGGTGTGCGCTCCACGAGACCCGACAGCAGACGGTGTTCTCACGCGGCGATCCCTTCGCGGAGCTCGTGTTCATCGGCGAGGGCCCCGGCGCGGACGAGGATGCGCAGGGCGAGCCCTTCGTCGGCCCGGCCGGGCAGCTCCTCGATCGCATGATTGCAGCGATGGGCTACCGCCGCGACGAGGTCTACATCGCCAACATCGTCAAGTGCCGGCCGCCCAGCAACCGCAAGCCCGAGCCCGCGGAGATGGCCGCCTGCCTGCCGTTCCTGACCCAGCAGGTCACGCTGGTGAAGCCCAGGGTGCTGGTGGCCCTCGGCGCCACGGCGATGCAGGGCCTCTGCGGCACCACCGAGGGCATCACGCGGCTGCGTGGCAAGTGGAAGCTCTACAAGGGCTCGATCCCGATCATGCCCACGTTCCATCCGGCATACTTGCTGCGCAACCCGGCCGCCAAGCGCGACGTGTGGAGCGACCTCCAGGACGTGATGAAGCACCTCGGCAAGCCGACCGGGAAGCCATGAGAGCGAAGGGCGAGCCCGACGCGAGGGTGCTGCCCGACGTCGCGCGCGCCACGTTCATCGCCGTGGGGCTGTTCCCCTGGATCTTGCCGCTGCTCCGCGCCTGGCTGCCGCTCGGGGCCGTCGGCGCCGGGCTCGACACCGCATTCGTCACCATGTGCCACCGCCTGCCAGAGCGCACCCTCACGCTCGCGGGGGTGCCGATGCCGCTGTGCAGCCGCTGCGCGGGGATTTTTGCGGGCGTGGCCCTGGGGGCGCTGACGGTGTGGCCGCAGCTCTCCGCGCGCTCGTGGAGGAGGGTGATCACAGCGACCGTCGGTGCGATGGTCGTGGACGTGGCGACCCAGGATCTCGGCTTCCACCCTGTCTGGCACGCCACGCGGCTGGCCTCGGGGTTCGCGTTCGGGTACGCGCTGGCAGCCGCGTGTGTTATCGCGCTGCGTCGCGAGGCGTTGGGGGCTCCCGCCACCCCCAAAGCCTCGGGCTGAGCTCGCCATCCCCTACTTGTGACCACCCATCGCCCGGCACTCGTGGACCGGACCCTTGGTCGCGTTGCGGACGCAGTCGCTGTAGGCCTCGATGCCGTCCTTCCACTTGCCCGAGTCCTGCAGCGCAGAGCCAAGGTAGAGGTACAGGTCGGCGTCGCTCGGGTCGGCGGCGATGCCCTCGCGCGCCTTGGCGATGGCGTCCTTGGTGCGACCGCGGTTGAGCAGGCTGAGGGTCTCCTTCTTCAGCGCAGCGGCGTCGGATGCGGAGGGCGCCGGCTTGTCGTCCGCCTTCTTGGCGTCGTCTGCCTTGGGCTCGTCCTTCTTGACCTCGTCTGCCTTGGGCTCGTCCTTCTTGGCCTCGTCCACCTTGGCAGGCTCATCCGCCTTCTTGTCGATGGGCTTGGCGTCCATCTCCACCTTGGCGGGCTCGGTCGCCGCCACCGTCTTGGCGGGTTCGGCGGGGGGCGGTGCTCCGCCCTTCACCTCTTCAGGCGCGGAGGGCTTGGCGTCGGCGACGAGCGCGGTGGTCGCACTGATCGGCCGCTTCGACGCGGACACCTGCTTGCCCACCACCGCGATGGAGATCACTCCGGCGAAGGCCACGACTCCGGCCACCAAGCGCCGCAGTCGAGCGCGACGGGCGAGCGTCGACGGCGAGAGCACGGGCACCGGGCTCAGCTCGTGGTCCTCATGCTCCTCGACCGGCGGGACGGAGTCCTGGTCTTTGCGGAAGAACGCGGACGAGATGGACGAGGGATCGAGATCGTCGTCCAGCGCCGGCACCGCGCGCAGCGAGGCCGGTCGCCGTGAGCCAGGCTCCGCTTCCTTCGTCGAGGAGAGCTTCTTGTTGGACGGGAGCGACCTCGGGTCCTCGGCCTTGGCGGGAGCTGCCTTCTTCGACTCGTCGCCCTTCTTCGCCGCTGCGGGCTGTCCCTTCTTCGGGTCGTTGGTCTTACCCGAAGGCCTGGACGTCTCCGCCACCGCGCTGGGCGCGGCCTTGGCGACGGGCGCGGCCTTGGGCTGCTCGGTGCGCAGAGTGGTCGCGAGAAGCGGGACCTCTTCTTTGACCGCCGGCTTCTCTCGAGCCGCGTCCCCGGAGCCCTTGGACGTGGTCTGCGCCGGCGGCGAAGACTTGACCGGCCCGGCCTTGAACGAATCGTCCGGAGGGGGCACCTGAGCCGCCGTGGAAGAAGACGGTTGCTTCGGCTCGCCGCTCTCGGTGGACGGCTTGCTTGGCGCGGTGGCCGAGCCAGGCGCGATCTCGAGGACCGGCCCGGCGCCCCGCGCCGGCTCGGGCGGTGTGGCAGGCTCGACCTTTGCCACAAGCTCGGGCTTGGCCTCGACCTTGGCGGCGGGCGCCGGCTCGGGCGCGACCGAAGGCTCCCGCACCGTCTCACGGGCGCGGAGGTCGAGCGACGGCGCGGTCTCCGGGGCGCTCTCCCGTGTGCTCGAAGGCGTCTCCGAATCACGCCCCGACGGCGGCGGCTCGGACGGCGTGGTCCCTTGCTCGTGCGGCTGCGAGGCCCGAGGCCGAAGATTGCGACCCTTGTTGGCTGCCCGCATCGAAGCGCGAAGTCGCTTGGACATGACTCGATCCATCCTCCGTGGGCGTCACGCGCCTAACGCGCGCGGCGCCCGACTACCGGCACCCTTCACGAACCGCGCCGACTCGGTGGAACCGCCGGAGAGTTGATTCTATCAGGTGGGCAGGCACTTTTCCATGTGCCGGAGCGTGCCGCGGTGCAGCGACACCGACCCACCGATCAGTCTCACGGGCCGGCGAGCTTGGGCCAGCCGTTTCGCCGGGACGCGCGCAAATCGCCCACACAGTCACACACCTCGGTCTACCCGTTGCGGACCGCTCGCGGCCGCACCTCGAGCGTGAATGGCCGCAGGAGGCGACCCGCATCACCAATTCGACACCCGCGAGGCGCGATCTCCTCGCGCCCAGCGGACGTTCAGTGCTTGGCGAGCGTGACAGCGCGCCCCGCGACCGGCTCCTCGTGAAGGAGGACCAGGGTGTCGACCCGGTTCTTCTTGTCGGACGCGTGCACCTCACCGGCCAGGTTGAACACCGACTGCCACTCCACCCCGTCGTCGCCGGAAAAGAACGCCGACGTCGAATCGCAGGCGGCCAGATCCTTCTCGAGTTGCTCGCCGGTGTGAGAGAAATCGGGCCCGGCGAGGCCCTTGCGCTGCTTCTTGGCGAGGCCACCCTTGAGCGGCCAGACCGCCGTCGAGAGATCCTTGAGCACCGTGGCAACGATGGCGCAGCCCGGCGCCGACGCGACCCGGGCCTCGGGCGTGAGGTCGAGAGCCTTGGGCAGATCGTTGCGGCCGTCGGTCTTGACGGTGACCTTGGGCGCCCCGGCGGCTCCCAGCGCCACGATGACGGCGGCCACGGCGGACGTCTTGGCCTTTTTGTCCACCAGCAGCGTCACCGGGTTACCGTTGATCGGTAGATCCTTGACGATCTTGGCGAGCTTGTCGGGGCCCGTGGCGTCCGCCAGGTTGACCCGCTGCCCGCCGAGGTAGGGCCCCTCGGGATCGACGAGCAGGTCCGGCATCGTCGTCGGCTTGGGCCGCTCGGTAGCGGTGGGCGCGGGCGCCGGCGCGGCCGACGGCGTCGCGGAGGGGGCTCCAGGCTTGGGCGGATCGTCGCAGCCGGTGAGACCGACGATGCCGACGGCACAGATGAAAAAGAGCGGGGAGCGGGACATGGCGGCGCAGTGTAACCGAAACGGCTCACCGCGATGTCACCCCTCGTTTACGGGGACGCACTCGGGAGGAACCCCGCACACGTCGGCGCGCCCAGGCCGAACGTGTAGTTGGAGGCGCACGCCGAGGTGGTGCTGCTCGTGGCGATGCAGAGCCCACCCGTGCAATCGGAGTCCGCCGTGCACGCCGCGGCGTCCGCGAGCTGGCCCGCGCACACGCTGCCCGCGCAGCGGAGGCCCGGGCCGCACGCGAGGCTCGCGCTGCACGCCTGGCCCTGGACCGGCTCCGCGACGCAGAAGCCGCTGGTCTCGCAGAAATAGCCGGCCGTGCACGCGGCCGAGGGGTCGGTGCACGAGCTCCCCGGCGCGATCGTGACCGGCGTCTCGCACGTGCCGGCGGCACCCTGGTGGATCACGCACGAGAGGCCCGAGCCCACGTCGCAGCCGGTGTCGCCGGTGCAGGGAGCGCCCAGCTCACCGGCCTGGTTGAACACCGGCAGACACGCCTGCGTCACGCTCTGGAGCGCGGCGGCGTCGACCTGCCCGGTGCCGTAGGCGGCCGTGTGGGCGTCGACGCAGGGCTGGGCGTAGGCGGCGTGGTACGGGAGGTTGAGCGGGTTGCACACCTCGGGGGAAGAGCGGCGGGTGACGCAGGTCTGCATGTCGGTCGCGAGGCTGTCCGCGCTGGCGCCGTAGCAGGCCTGCACCACCGCCTGGCTGCAGTCCGACTGGGCGAGCGCCTGGCAGAAGCTGGTGACCTGGGAGTAGTCGACGCCGCTGTCGCCGCCACACCCGCTGCCGAGCGCGCCGGCCAGCAGGAGGAGCGCGACGCCCGCACACCCGCGGGCCACGCGGCGGGTCTGGGGGGATTCGCGGAGGTCGAATCGGAACGAGCTCATGCGCCAGTCTCCTCGGGGTCTCGGCGCTCCGGGACCGCCATCCTCGTTGTACGTGACCGCCACCCCATTCCTTCCCTGGTTTGGAGGGCGCCGTTGTGCGAAACGTGAAGCACGATGCGTTCCCCGTTCCTCGCTCGGTTCCGGGGGCTCGCGGCGGGCCATCCCGCCGTCGCCATCGAAGACGACCAGGGCTCCCGCTCGTTCTCCGCCCTTTATGAGGGGGCGCTCCGCGCTCGGGAGGCCCTCTGCTCTGGTACCACGTCGCTCGAGGGCCGGCGCGTCGCGATCTTGCTTCCGCCGGGCGCGGCCTGGGTCGAGGCGTTCCTGGGCATCGTCGCTGGAGGCGGCGTCGCGGTGCCTCTCTCGCCGCTCTATCCCCCGGCCGAGCTTTCGTGGTTCGCCGCCGATGCCGGCGCCGACACTGCCATCGTCGCGGCGGAGCTCGACGAGCGTGCCTCTCTCCTGGCCGCGGGCCGCCGCATCCTCCGCCCCGAAGACCTCCTCGCCGCATCCCCCAGCGAGCCCGCCGCGATCGCTGCCATCGCCCCCACCGACACCGCGCTCCTCCTCTACACGAGCGGCACCACCGGCAAGCCCAAGGGCGCCCGCATCACCCACGAGAACCTCGCCGTGCAGGGCGAGCTGCTCCGCGCGGCGTGGGGCTACCGCGACGACGACGCGCTCCTCCACGCCCTGCCCCTCCATCACCTGCACGGCCTGGGGATCTCGCTGCTCACCACGCTGCTGGCGGGGGCGCGCGCCCGCATGCTCCCGCGCTTCGAGGCGCGGCGGGTGTGGGAAGCCCTCGCCGGCGGCGGCATCACCGTGTGGATGGCTGTGCCCACCATGTACCAGAAGCTCCTCGAGGCCTTCGACGCCGAAGGCCCCGCGACCCAGGCGCGCTGGGCCGCGGGGGCCCGCGGTCTACGGCTGGCCACCAGCGGCTCGGCCGCGCTCCCCGTCACGCTCGCGGCCCGCTGGCGCGCCCTCAGCGGAGCGATCCCGCTGGAGCGCTTCGGGATGACCGAGATCGGCGTGGGGATGAGCAACCCGCTCGACCCCGAGGCCCGTCGCGCCGGCTCCGTCGGCCCGGCCCTGCCCACGGTCTCGGCTCGCATCGTCGACGACGCCGGGGCCGACCTCGAAGCCGGCCCCGGCGAGCTCTACATCCGCGGCCCCAGCGTCTTCCCTGGCTACTGGCAGCGCGAGGAGGCCACCGCGGCCGCCTTCGCGGACGGCTGGTTCAAGACCGGCGACGTGGCGGAGCGCACCCCCGACGGCTACGTCCGCCTGCTCGGCCGCACCAGCGTCGACATCCTCAAGAGCGGCGGCTACAAGCTCTCCGCTCTCGAGATCGAGGAAGCCCTCCGCGACCACGACGCCATCGCCGAGATCGCGGTCGTCGGCGTCCCCGACGAGACCTGGGGCGATCGGGTGGTCGCCGTCGTGGTGCCCGTGTCCGGCCGTGACGTCGAGTGCTCGGAAGAGCTGCTGCGCGCCTGGGCTCGCGAGCGCCTCGCCGTCTACAAGGTGCCGCGCCAGGTGATCGTGGTCGCTTCGCTGCCCCGCAATGCTCTGGGCAAAGTCGTCAAGCCGGAGCTGATGAAGGCCATCGTGGCCGGCGCGCTGCGCTAGGACGGCTCCGCTCCGCGCGCTGCCCCTCGGGTCCGGTGCGACGAACGGGGACTACCTCGTCTCGAGATCGGGCGGCTCGTGCTCGTCGGCCTCTCCCTGCCGGGCGTCGGCCGAAGGGTCCCCCTTTTGCCGCTCCTCGCGACGGGCGGCGCGAACGGTGGCGACCTCTGCTCGGGAAGGGTTGATGACCAGGAAGCCGTGGTCGGCGTCCACCAGCGCCACGTCTCCCGGCGCCGCCCACCGGAAGGCCCCGCCGACGTCGACGATGGAGGGTACGCCCATGAGCTTGAGGAGCACGCTGGTCCGCGGGCTGGTCGCGCGCTCGGTGAGGGCGATGGCGACGGGGGTCGCGCGTGCGGAGACGAGCAGATCGAAGACCGTCACCTGATCGCCGAGGAGGACCGCCTTGGAGGGGAGCTCGGCGCGCTGGTCGGGGGCGGCGAGCATGAGGAGGGCGTCGCAGAAGTCCTCGATGTCGCGGGCGCGATCCTGCAGGAAGGGGTCACCGACGATGCCGTTGGCGGCGCGCGCGGCCTCCCGGGCGATGGTGCCGAGGGCCTGTGCGACGCTCTGCCCCTTGGAGATGAGGTTGAAGGCGCGCTCGCGCAGGCGCGAGTCGCTGACGAGGAGCAGGTAGGTGGAGAGGAAGGTCGCGTCGTCGCTCATCCCCAGCAGCGCGGCCTGGGTGACGAGAGCGCCCAGCGCCTTGCCCGCAACCTCGAAGGCGCTGCGGAGGAGGCGCGGATCCTCACCGCCCTTGTCGCGGCTGGGGACCGCGGCGGGACGGCGCAGCGCCGCGATGGCCCCCAGCCCGCGCCCCGGCACCACCGGCACCCCGGGCAGCGTCACCTTGCGGGTACCCCCGCCGGTGCGGCGCGCCTGGTGGCGCTCGGTCTTCTCGTCGAGGAGCTGCGCGTGGCGGATGCCCGAGGCGATGGGCACCGTGAGCGCGACGATGAGATCGATGTCGCTCGCGCCGAAGGCCAGATCGCCGGCTCGCTGCACCACCAGCGCGCCCAGCGCCCGCTGGTGGCCGAGCACGGGAACGGCGAGGAACACCGGGTACCGATCCTCGTCGAGCTCGGGGAAGGCGCGGTACCGCTCGTGCTCGGGGGCCTGGACCACCGAGATGGGGCGCATGCACTCGACGGCCATGCCGGTGATGCCCTCGCCAACGGCGAGGCGCACCACGCCGCGCGCTCCCTGCGGGAAGCCGATGTTGCCGCGGAGCACGAGCTCGCCCCCCTCGCCCTCGAGCAGGTAGAGCGAGGCCACGTCGGCCCCCACGATCTCGGCGATGCGCCGGGGCGCCTCGTCGAGGAGGAGCGAGAGCGGCATGGGCTTGGCGACGAAATGAACGAAGTCGAGCACCTGGTCGAGCCGGCCCTCGCCGCGCGCGTGGATGCGGGCGGCGGTGGGCATCGCACTCCGAGGCGGGGTCGGCGGTCCAGGGGCTGCGCCGTCTTCTTGGCGACCCGGGACCTGGAGAGGCGGTGGCGCGGAGGTGCGGGCCCTCCCGGGCGGCTTGGACTTCTTCGGGCCGGACATCGACTCGGGACGATACCGGGGCGCCTGCCTGGCCGCGACAAGTTCCGCCGTTCAGCGGAGACGGAGATCGACGGGCCCGTCGAGCGGCGGCCGTTGCATCTCCCCGAGATGCGCGCGGCGCGCCCGAGGCGCGAGCTCCCCCACCGCGGAGAGCAGGGACCCTGCGCCGAGCGAGCCGATGGATGTCAGGAAGGGCGCCCACGGGCCCAGCAGCGAAGGCGCCACGCCGGCGACGACAGGGACGACATGGACCACGCGTGCCGGCGGCGGCAGGAGCAGCGCCCGAGGGTCAGGATCGAGGCCGACGGCATGGTCGGGGCCCTCCCAGAAGTCTCCGACCGCCTGGAGGGAGGCGCGATAGAGGGCGAGCTCGGTGCGCAAGCCGGTATCGAGGAGGCCTCGAGGCACGGCTGCCCCGAGCTCGCGCAGGGCGCGATCGAGGGCGAGCGCGAAGGCGGCGGCGCGGGACGCGGGGCCCTCTACCAAGGCCGCGCGGGGGGAGAGGCAACCGCGCTGATCGAAGGGGATCACGTCGCGCGCGAGCGCGAGCGCGGCCAGCTCGACGGCGACGGAGGGACCGACCACCGCGACCCCGAGCCCGGTGCCATGAGCACGCACGATCACGCCCGGCAGGCTCGACGCGGCGATCGCGCTCACGGTCTCGTCGCGACCGTAGAGGTGCAGCTCGTCGCCCGGCGCCGCGGCGATGGCGTCGACACAGGCGACCACGCCGCCTGCGGCGACAAAGGCCGCGTCGGTGGCGAGGGCCCGCGCCAGCAGCGCCCCGAGGCCGGGATCGCGTCGCGAAGGGCGAACGGCGATGGATGGCGCGACGGCAGCAGCGACGGCGAGGGCGCGCAGGGCCGCCGTGCAGACGTTGGCGGAGAGCACGATGTGGCAGCGGGGGGCAGCGCCGGCAGCGGCGAGGAGCTCCTGGAGGTGCTCGGGGGCCGGGTCGGTCTCGAGGTGGACGGTGAGGGCGAGCTCGATCCCCTCCGCGGAGAGACCGCTCGAGCCGAGGAGGGCGGCGCGGGCCTCGCGCCCGAGCGGATCGGTGGGGTCCGCGACGCGCTTGCCGACCGCGGTCACCGCCCGCACCCGGGAGAGCCGCGCGTCCGGCGAGCCGCTCACGGGCGACCGAGCATCTCGTCGATGGCGACCGAGCAGCCGCGCGGCAGGGCCCCGGGGAGCCGGCCCAGCAGCTCGAGGCCGTGCTGTCCGGTGCCGTCGTCCACGAGGCGCACCCGGTCGGCGGTCTGCACGGCCACGGCCGAGTCGACGTTGGCGAGATCCACGAAGCGCGCGACGCCGACCTCGCCCAAAGGGACGGGCGCGAGGGAGATCGGATCGACCGCCGCGACGCGCACCCAGGGAGGCGCGGCGTAGACACCGTGGCGGGCCGCGCAGGTGCCGGGGGCCGAGACCGCCGCCGCGAGGGTGCCCTCGTAGAGCTGGCTTCCGAGCTCGGTCATCCCGTATTCGCCGACCACGTGCAAGGTGGGGACGCCGAACGCCTCGGAGAGGAGGAGGCGCAGCGCCTCCGGCTCGACCTCGCGGGAGCGGCCCTTGAAGCCGCCGGTCTGCATGACCCGGCTCCCCGCCGGCAGCCGGAGGTCGGTGCCGTCGGACTGCTCGAGCAGGTGCACCAAGGCGAACGAGGTGGCGAGCACGATCGTCGGTCGACCCGCGGCGCGGGCGTCCGCGGCGGCGCGCGCGATGCCGGCAAGGTCGAGCCTGACCTCTCCATCCGCCGCGGGCTCGACGTGGAAGCTCGCCGGCCCGTCGAGCGTGCGCGCGAAGAGGTCGAGCATGAACCCCAGCGAGGAGTCCGGCTGGAGCGAGAGAGGCGCGGCGAGCACGAGGGCACCGAGCGCGACGCGGTCCGGCCAGAGGAAGCGCGCGCCCCAGGTGAGCGCCGCCAGCGCGTAGGTGGCGGTGGAGCGGAGCGGGTGCTCGCCGCGCGCCCCCTGGGTGGTGCCGCTGGTGCGAAAGAGGGCGACGTCCTCCTCGGGCGGGTGCGCGGCGACGCGAGCGAGACGGAAGACGTCGGTGGGGACCGCGGGGATGGAGGACGCGGAGCGGGCGGTGGCCAGATCGGCGCCGCGAGCGCGCACGAGCCGCGCGAACGCCGGGACGTGCGCGGCCTGGAAGCGGGCGAGGTCGAGCGCCAGGACGTCGAACGGCTCGGCTGCGGCGCCGCGGCTGGAGGCGCCGATGAAGGCCCGCACCCGGGCGTGGAGGGCGTCGCTGTCGGCGGGGGAGAACACGCCGGGCTCCTTAGCACGGGCTAAGGCGCCGCGAGCACCTCGCAGAGGGCCGTGGTCGCGTCGGCGAGCCGCTCCTCGCGGATGGTGAGCGGAGGCGTCAGGGTCAGGGTCTCGGAGCGCGTGCCGCCGGTGAGCACCAGGTAGCCCCTCGCCATCATGGCGCGCATGGCGCGGAGGGCCCGCTCCCCGCCGTCGAGCTCGATGCCGATCATCAGCCCCTCGCCGCGCACGTCGACCACGCCGGGCAAGCCGAGGAGCCCCGCGCGGAGCGTCTCCCGCGTGGTCTCGCCGAGCTCCCGCGCGCGCGCTGGCAGCTTGCGGAAGCGGAGCGCATCGAGCGTGGCGATCGCGGCGGCGCATGCCAGCGGTGAGCCGGCGTGCGTGGAGGTATGGACCACCTCGGTGTCGCCGGCCCAGGCCATCATGACGTCCTCGGCGGCGACGCAGGCCGAGATGGCGAGCCCACCGCCGAGGCCCTTGCCGAAGCAGAGGATGTCCGCGGGAGCTCCGACCGCCGTGCTCCGCACCATGGCGCCGGAGCGCCCCATGCCCGTCCAGATCTCGTCGGCGATGACCAGCGCGCCGTGCCGGTGCGCGGCGTCGTTCACGGCCTGCAGGAAGGCGGTGGGCGGGACCACGCAGCCGCCGCGTCCCAGGATCGGCTCGATCAGCACGGCGCCGACGTCGCCGCCTCGGAGCGCTCGCTCCACGGCCGCGAGCGCGCGGTCGACGTCGGCCTCGGCGTGGGCGTACGGCGCGAAGGTGACGCGAGGGTTGAGCTGGTCGGCGAAGGGGAGGCGATAGGAAGGGCGGACGCCGCAGGCGGCGAGGGGGCCG
>Ga0302279_10000610_pt1 | contig 52631 bp, 55 predicted proteins | sample III_Bog_N3_3_FD_194541 | JGI IMG/M metagenome (GOLD analysis project Ga0302279, IMG submission 194541) | Peat permafrost microbial communities from Stordalen Mire near Abisko, Sweden - III_Bog_N3_3 | ecosystem: Environmental > Terrestrial > Soil > Wetlands > Peat | place: Sweden: Abisko... | reverse complement strand
CCGGCGAGCCATGCCGGAGCGTCATTCGTGGCAAGTGGTCTCAGCATCACGACGCCGTCCGTCATTGAGGGTGCTCGCGTCTGGTCGTCCACCACATCAGTATCGCCCCACGACATGTCACACGTCGCGTCAATGGTGAGGGTGTGGCTCCTCCATCAACGACAGCACCAAGCTCGCACAGCGGACAGTTGCTCTCGCGCGCTGTCACGTTCCAGTTCGCCCTCGACCCGAACCTGGAACAGAGAGTCCTCCTGGCCAAGTGCGCCGGCGCCCGGCGCTACACCGTGAACTACCACCTGGCCAGGGTGAAGGCCAATCTGGAGGCCAGATCGAGCGAGCGAGACGATCTCACTGATGAAGGCACGCCGCGCCAACCTTCGACCCCCTCGCTCTCCTGGACAGCCTTCTCTTTCATCAACGAATTCAACGCCTGGAAGAACGGGCAGTCTGATGACTCGCTGGTCAACGAAGACGGGACCCGGGGCCTCGCCTGGCGCCACGAACTGCCCGGCGACGTCTTCGAGTGCGCGAGCGTCGACGCGGCCCGGGCCCTCGAGAACTTCTCTGCGTCGAGGCGCGGCGAGCGCAGTGGAACGCCGGCTGGGTTTCCCCGCTTCCAGGCCAAGGGCAAGGTGGCGCCGAGGTTCCGTTTGCGCAATCGCGCGACGCCGGGCAGAGCACCATCGAGCCAGCCCATTCGCTTCAGCGATCCTTCACATCTCCGCCTACCCAAGTTCGGCCCGCTGAAGCTCTTCGGTCCCACGCGCAAGGTCCGTCGCATGATCGACGCCGGTCGCTTCCACGTCTACTCAGCCACCCTCACCCAACGTGCCGGACGTTGGACGGTCTCGCTCACCGGCGTCGCCGCCGAACTTCATCAAGCCGAGCGCAGCCGCACGAAACGTCACGCCATCCCCGTCGGAGTCGACCGAGGGATCATCTCCCTCTGTGTCGCCGCGGACGCCAACGGTGTTTCCATCGAGAGCTTCGAGGGGGTGACAACACTGAAGCAAGCGCACGCGTCACTCAACGCGGCCAATCAGGCCCTGGCCAGAACCACACCGGGGTCCAAAGGCCGCCAACGAGCGAAGTCCCGACTCGCCAAACGACATCGCAAAGTCGCCAATACCCGACGACACCTGGTCCACCAGGCTTCCAAGGCCCTGGTTGAGCGTTGTCAGGTCCTCGTGATCGAAGACCTCAACGTCGCGGGAATGGTGAGGAACCGACGCCTGGCGAAGTCCGTTTCCGACGCCGCCATGGGAGAGCTCTCCCGTCAGCTCCTCTACAAGGCCAGATGGCACGGCGTCGAGGTCCGGGTCGCCGACAGACTCTTTCCGAGCTCCAAGACGTGTTCCGGTTGCGGCGAGGTCAAAAAGGACCTCGACCTGTCGACGCGGACCTACTCATGTGAGAACTGTGGGCTGGTCATCGACCGCGATCTCAACGCCGCCATCAACCTGGCCCGCTGGCAACCCAAAGAGTCCTCCGAAGTGTCTCTGTTGGACCCAACGCCCGCTTTGCTTCTCTCTACAGCCTGATCCCACTGGGATCTGCACCGCGAAGCACGCGGGAAGAGCCGATCGTCACCCGCACAACCATCACGACAACGTGATGAGGGCCTTGGGTCGGAACCGAGTACTCAGTCGCATTATCGTCTGAGACGTCGGACGGTGAGCAAGCACCGCTGGGCGATTTGCTTCAGTTGGTCAAGGTAAACCGGTGGGTCCAATTAGGACACACGCTGTTAGGTGGACGACCTGATCTCGTCCGGCAGAGCGTCGATGTCGTGCGCCAGTCGCTCTTCGAGCCGCGCCCGCGTCCGGGCCAGGAGATCGCGTTGGGCGCCCGCGCTCTGTGGTCCCGATGAGCCCGGCGAACGGCGACGCGAAAGAGCGACGCCCGGCTCGAAGAGACCGACGAATCGTTCGAAGTCCGGATGTTCTCTCACGACGTCGCACAACGTGCGCTGACTCGTGACCGCCTCTCCCACCAAGCGACCAACCTGTTCGTGCGCCTGTCGAAACGGCACGCCCTGACTGACCAGTTCCTCGGCGATGTCGATTGCGACCATGAACGGATCATCGGCCGCGACCGCCGCGACGTCACCGTTGAAGGTCATTGAATCGTAGGCACCGCCTAACGCCGCGAGAACCATCATCACCTGGCGGTACGAGTCGAAGAGGGGCTCCTTGTCCTCTTGCAAGTCGCGATTGTACGAAAGCGGTAGACCCTTCAACATCACCAACAGTCCCGTGAGGTTGCCGACGAGCCGTCCACTTTTCGCGCGGGCCAATTCGGCCACGTCGCTGTTCTTCTTCTGCGGCAGCATCGATGAACCGGTCGCGTAATCGTCGCTCAAAGTGGCGAAGTTGAACTCCGCGGTCGTCCACAAGACGAGCTCCTCGCCCATGCGCGAGAGGTGCACGCCCAACAGAGCAATGTCAAAGAGCGTCTCGGCCACGAAATCACGGTCGCTCACGGCGTCCAGGGAGTTCGTGAAGGCCGACTCGAATCCCAACTCTTGGGCAACGTACGACGGATCGATGAACAGCGACGTGCCCGCCAGGGCGCCGGCGCCGAGTGGCGAGACGTTCATGCGGTCGTGTGCGTCCAGAAGTCGGTCGACGTCACGAAGGAGCGCCCACGCGTGCGCGTTCAGATGGTGGCTGAGCAGAATCGGCTGCGCGCGCTGCAAGTGGGTGTAGCCCGGCAGGTGGACGTCCTGGTTGCGCTCGCCAATTCCCACCAGCACGTCGATCAAATCCAACGTCGCTGTGGCGACGTGCGCGACGGCGTTCAACGTAAAGAGGCGAAACGTGGTGGCGACTTGGTCGTTACGACTGCGAGCGGTGTGGAGCTTCGCTCCCACGTCGCCGGCCAGTTCGATGACCCGACGTTCGATCGCCATATGGATGTCCTCGTCGCTCGCCGAGCGCGTAAATCGATCATCGCGGAACTCGGTCAAGACCTCATCGAGCGCCGCGATGAGCGTCGTGCCCTCGTCGGCGCTGACGAGCTCGGCTCGCACGAGGCCGCGTACGTGCGCCTTCGACCCGACGATGTCGTAGGGGTAGAGCACGTGGTCGAACGAGTAACTCTCCGAGAGGTCCCAGAGGCCGCTCCCCATGGCCGAGGAGAATCGTCCGCTCCACAACGTCATGGCGTCGGAGGCGTGGCGTGCTTGGCACCTTGGCGCTGCGCCCACGTCTTGACCCCGAGTCCGTAGATTCGGACGTAGCCCTCAGAATCGGCGTGGCGGAAGGTGTCAGCGGCGTCGTAGGTCGCAAGTCCGTAGTCGTAGAGCGCCTTGGGGCTGCGGCGTCCAACGATCCGCAGTAGGCCCGGGGCCTCGAAGCGCAGACGCACGTCCCCACTCACGTGTCGCTGGGTCTCGGCGATGAACGCGTCCAGCGCCTCTTTCAGCGGCGAGAACCACATGCCGTCGTAGACCAACTCGGACCAGCGCGTCTCCAGGCGGCCCTTTTCGTGATGGACGTCGCGTTCGAGCACGAGGTCCTCTAAATCCGAGTGGGCCGCGATGAGAGCGAGGGCGCCCGGACACTCGTAGACTTCGCGACTCTTGATGCCGACCCTTCGGTTCTCCACCATGTCGAGGCGTCCAAAACCGGTCGCGCCGGCTCGAGCGTTGAGGATCTGTATCAGGTCGGCCAGTTTCAAGTTCACGCCGTCGAGGGCGACCGGTACGCCTTCTGCGAAGCTCACGGTGAGCTCGACGGGCTCACGATTCGTCACGCGCGTGAACGTGTAGGGCTCTTCGGGCGGTGCGGCCCACGGGTCTTCGATGGCGCCGCACTCGATGGCCCGTCCCCAGAGGTTCTCGTCGATCGAGTAGATCTTCTCCTTCGTCGCCTTGATCGGGATCTCCCACTTCTCGGCGAAATCGACCGAATCCGCGCGCGTCATCCCCCAGTTGCGCGCGGGCGCGAGCACCTCGAGGTCCGGGGCCAACGCGTGCGTGCCGACTTCGAAGCGCACCTGATCGTTCCCCTTGCCCGTGCAGCCGTGCGCCACGGCGTGGGCGTTGAACGCCCGGGCCTGCGCCACGAGGTGACGCACTATCACCGGACGCGACAGCGCCGAGACGAGCGGATATTTGTTCTCGTAGCGCGCGTTCGCGGCGATGGCCTTGGCGCAGAACTCCTCGGCCATCTCGTCGCGCGCGTCCACGAGCACGAAGTCGAGGGCGCCGGCGACGAGGGCGCGCGCACGAATGTCTTCGAAGCTCTCGGCGCCCTCCACGTCCTGACCGACGTCGACCAACACGGCGACCACTTCGACGCCCCACTCCTCGATCATCCAGCGAATGGCGACCGACGTGTCGAGTCCTCCGCTATAGGCGAGCACGACTCGCTTCGTCATGGCTACTTTTCCATCTTGATCGGCACGAGTGAGTCGTCGAGTCCCGCGAGGGAGCGAAACTCGGTGGCGAGCGACATGCCGCCGCGCTTCTCGTCGGCGATCACGAGGACCGTGTCGTCACCGGCGACGCTGCCGAGCACGCCGTCGAGCGCGCTGCGGTCAAGCGCCGACGCCACGACGTGCGCGCAGCCCGGGGGTGTTCGAACGACCACGAGGTTCTCGGAGCTCTCGACCGACACCACCCACTCGCCCATCATCCGACGCAGGTGGTCCAAGGGGGCGTGCGTGAACGTCGACGCGGTGGCGGCCACGATGCGTCGAACGCCGTTCTCGTCACGCACCTTGATGGTGCCGAGCTCTTGGAGGTCGCGGGTGACCGTCGCCTGGGTGGCGGAGATCCCTTCGGACTGCAGGCGCGTCACCAACTGGGCGGCCGTCGAGATTCTCTCTCGCTCGATTAACTCGCCAATACGGTGTTGGCGCTGGGTCTTGGTCATGAACTCTCCTCTTTAATCCAACGTAAGACGCCGATCATTGCTGAACGGCGGTGAAACACTTGACGCCACACGAGCGACTGCGCACTATCGAGCACCGCGTTCGTGATCTCGTCGCCGCGATGCGCCGGCAGACAGTGCATCAGCACGGTGCGCCGCTTGGCGAGCTTGAGAAGGTTTTCTTCGACCCGAAAGGCCGAGAGGTCGCGACGGCGTTTGTCGGTCTCGGGTTCCATGCCCATCGAGACCCAGGCGTCGGTGTAGATCACGTCAGCGCCCTTCACGGCTTCGCTCGGCGACGCGGTGAGACGGAGCAATCCCGGTCCCTCGACGGCCGAGGGGTCCTCGGCTCCCCCGGCGACCAACTGGTAGTTCGGCGGCGCGCCGATCGTCACGTTCACGCCGAGTCGAAGCAACGCGACCGCGAGCGAGCGTGTCACGTTCGTCGCGTCGCCGACGTACGCCACGTCGAGTCCCGCCAGACCGTGGACGTCACCCTTGGCGAACTGGTCGGCGATCGTGAGCACGTCCGCGACCGCCTGGGTCGGGTGCGCGACACCGCTCAGGAGGTTGATCAGCGACATCCGGTCGTTCGTCGCGGCGCGCATCCGCTCGAAGACCGCGTGGTTGCGCACGCGAAGTCCGGCAATCGCGTACATTTCGGCTAACGTCCGACCGACGTCCTCGGCGCACTCGCGAGTGTCAAGACCAATCTCTTCGTCATTGAAGAACGTGGCGTAACCGCCGAGTTCGTGCACCGCGGCCGAGCTCGACGCCCGCGTCCGCAGACTAGGTCGCTCGAACAACAGTGCGACGCCCTGCCCCTTCAACGTCTCGTCATCGATGGGCGACGTCGACAGTTCGTAGATCGAATCCAAATCGGCGGGACCTTGTTGTTCGATCGTCAAGAAATGGCGCGTCACCGCACGACCTCCGTCGTGGGAATTGAATGAGCCAGTGCGTCGCGTAGGGCGTGGCGTCGAGTTCCGTTGGCCAAGAGGATCTTCTCGGCGCCGCCGTGCAGGGCGTCCAGGGCGGCGGTCAGTTTGGGATTCATCCCGTCTCGGGCCGCACCCGAACGCTTCATCGCCTGGATCTCGGTGCCGGTCACCGATGACTTCGCCGAGGTCGGGTCGTCCACGTGCCCGAGCAGTTGATCGATGTCGCTGAGGAGCACGAGTACGTCGGCGCTCAACTGCGCGGCGAGTGCACCCGCGACCGTATCGGCGTTGCAGTTGAGCGGTTCCGCGCACTTGTCCAGAGCGACGGGATTGATGACGGGCGTGAAACCGGCCGACCACAGCGAATCAATGACGGCTCGATGGACCAAGGGCGCGTGGCCGACACGGTCGAGTGCTTCGCCGACGGACTCCGAGCAAAGTAGCGTCGCGTCGGATCCACAGAGACCGACGCTCGCCAATCCGGCGTCGTTGAGCGCCGCGACGATGCGGACGTTGACCTCACTGAGGGCCATCACGACGTAGCGCATCGTCTCGGGGTCGGTGACGCGAAGTCCGTCTTCGAACTTGCTCTCGAGGCCCACGCGATCGAGCAGCGCAGCGATCTGCGGTCCGCCGCCGTGCACGACCACGACGTTCACGCCCTGTTCGTGGAGTTGGGCAACGTCGTGGGCGAGGTCAATCAACACCGACGACGAAGGCGCGAGCGAATCCAGCGCGTGACCGCCCAGCTTCACGACCACGCAGTTCACGGCGTCACGCCGGTCATCGGGAGCCCGCAAGTCTCGTCGCGACCACTCGCGACGTTCCAGGCTTGGATGGCCTGACCGGCGGCGCCCTTGATCAGATTGTCGATCGAACTCATGGCGATCAGCCATCCGGTTCGCGCGTCGACGCGCGCACTCACGAAACAGAGATTGCTCCCAACGGGGTCCTTGAGCGTCGGTGGCTCATCGACCACGACGACGAAGGGATCTTCGGCGTACGTCGAGCGAAGGAGGTTGAGCGCGGACTCCGTGGTCAGTGACGGGTCCGTCACGCGACCGTAGGCCGTCACCAGCATCCCCCGACTCGTCGCGACCAGATGTGGCGTGAAGAGCAACTCGGCGTCGAGTTCTTGTTGGATCTCCGGGGTGTGACGATGGGACAACAGTCCGTACGCTTCGGCGTTGCCAGCCAGGCGCGAGAAATGCAATCGGTCACTCGTGGCCCGACCGGCGCCCGAGGTTCCGCTGAGGGCGTTCACGACAATGCCGTGGCGCTCAATGAGTTCGGCGTCGAGGAAGGGACCCAGGGCGAGGATGCTCGCCGTCGGATAACAGCCCGGCACGGCGATCAACGTCGCCCCGACCAGTTCCTTGCGGTGACGCTCGACCAGTCCGTAGACCGAAGCGGACAGCAGCGCCGGTGCCACGTGGGCCGCACCGTACCATTCGCGATAGTCCTCTTTGTCCCTCAAACGAAAGTCGGCGCCCAGGTCGACGACGCTCACGTTGCGCTCGAGGAGTTGCGGCACCAACTTCTGGCTCTGGCCGTGGGGCAGGGCCAAAAAAACGACGTCAACGTCGCTGGTGAGGACCTGGTTCGTCTCGGCGAAGACCATCGTCGGATAGGCCGCGGCGAGGGCCGGCACGTGCTCGGCGACTTTCCGGCCGGCGTTGGTATCTGCGGTGGCGAGAACGACCTCGAGGTCGCTGTGGGACACGCAGAGGCGAAGAACCTCTGACCCGGCGTACCCAGTGGCGCCAACGACTCCAACACGCATAATGACATTTTATGCACACCAAGACATAAAAACGCAAGTAATATTTTCCGGCACTAGAATCAACGCCATGTCCCGACGCGGTTGGACTCTTTTTTTGGCGATGGCCGTGATCTGGGGTATCCCCTATTTGCTGATTCGCGTGGCCGTGCGCCAGCTCGACCCCGGTGTCATGGTGCTGCTTCGCACCGGTCCGGCGTCACTGCTCTTGGCACCGCTGGTCATCACGCGGCGACAGATTCCCGTGCTCATCAAGAATCTGCGCTGGATCATCCTCTTTGGCGTCGTGGAATTCGGGATCCCGTGGTACTGCATGGCAACGGCAGAACGACATATCTCGAGTTCCCTGACGAGTCTCTTGATCTGTTGCGTGCCGCTTTTCGCGGTCCTCGTCCAAAAAATACGCAGAACCGAAGAGCGCATCTCGCGACGTCGTTACTTGGGCCTCGGCGTGGGCGCCATCGGGGTGGCCCTCTTGGTGGGGCTGGACCTGCGCGGCGGATCGATCACGTGGATCGCTCTGATGATGGTCGTCTGTCTCGGGTACTGCTTCGGTCCGATGATCCTCGCGACGAAGTTGGCGCACGTCCCCGGCGTCGTTGTCGTCGCGGGCGCGACCGCGTTCGTCGCAATCTGCTGGATCCCCTGGTCCGTGGCCCACTGGCCGACCCACGTTTCGGGCGAGACGTGGAGCTGCATGGCCGTGCTCTCGGTCGTGTGCACCGCTGCGGCGTTCTTGGTCTTCTTCGAACTCGTGAAAGAAGTTGGTTCGTCGCGATCGGTGGTCGTCACCTACTTCAATACCGCTCTCGCCGTCGTGCTCGGCGTCGTCGGGCTCCACGAGACGCTCACCTCGGGCATTATCTTCGGCTTTCCCCTCGTCCTGGTGGGGTGCATCTTCGCCACCAGTCGATCGAAGGAGCCCGCGTCGTCCGAACTACTGGGCGTACTCAGCGGCGACTCGGACGTGATCGTCGACCACCAGCCAGAGTGAACCCGGCACATGGGCGATGCTGACGTCGTCGGCACTCGCAATCGCCCCGTGGTGAGTGATGCTCACCCACGACACCGGTGTCGTCACGACTTCGGTCACGGCCTGCCACACGGCGGCGTTGTTCACGTGACCGACCACGTCGAGATCGGCGCGACGAAGCGGCCACGCCAGCGTCGACGCGCCGTCGGCCACTTCGGGCGACGGCACCCGACCTGATACCTTTCTTCCCTGCATTGCTTCGCCGTAGACGTCGTAGAACGCCGGCTTGATTCGAACGGGATGGCCCGATGGGTCGACCGGTACCCACAAGGCGACCGCTTCGATTAAGAGTCCATCGCGTGAGGAGATGTTCGTTCGACGTTCGGCCCAGGCCGCACCCACGCCGCCGCACCACGTCGTGACCGTGAGTACCTCGGTGTAGCGCGGCCAACGCCCGCCGTCGGCGACGCGAATCGTCGTTCGCCGTACGACCCAGGTGTCGGTCGATTCGAGACCAGTCTCCTCCCAGTCGTCGGTCGCCACGTCCTGGAGGATGCCCGCGACCCCGTCGAGACGAATGACGCCGCTCTCGTCGGCGTCACCCAAGCGCACGCGAAACTGTCCGCTGAATTGACGGCCCCGCCCGCTCGGTGCCACGAACTCAATCACGAGGGCAACCTAGCGCCTGACCGTCACGCGATCAGCGAAGCGTCGCGCCGAGCGACTCGGCGCGTGCGATCAGCTGACTGCGGGCGCTCGCCACGTCGCTTTCGCTGAGCGTGCGATCATCGGCACTGAAGCGGACGTTGTAGGCGAGACTGCGCGTGCCGTCGGGCAGAGCGCTCCCCTGGTACACGTCAAAGAGCGCGACGCGCTCGACGAACTCTGACGCGCCGCGCAACTCGTGCGCGAGGTCTTGGGCGTGCACGCTCCGCGGCGTGACGAACGCCAGATCGATGGCGGCACTGGGGAAACGACTGGGCACCTTGGCGAATTCACTGCGCCGAGTCGCACGACCCGCATCACACAACGCGTCGAAGTCGACGTCGAGGAGACCGAGGCGACGAGTCGACGCCGAGGCGACGACGTCTTCGATGAGGACCGCGTCGACCTCGCCGACTGATCCGAGCACGGCGCCCGAGGCCCGATCGACGAGCTGCGCGCAACGCGTCGGGTGAAAACCTCGCGCCGGCGTCTCGCTGGTTCGAACGACGACGTCGGCCAGTCCTAGTCGTTCGGCCAACGTGCTCCACAGCGCCACCGCGCTCGCGGCGTCGTCACCTGGACGGCCGAGCACCACAGTGAGTCGTTCGCTCTCGAGCGGCAGCGACAGCGTCACCGAACCGCCGACGCCACCCTTGGTCGTTCGCGGCCACGACGCGATGCCGGGGTGGACGAAGACGTTGCCCAGCTCGGCGAGCACGACGTCGCCGGTGCCCCGCTCGAGGTTCTTACCCCACGCGCGAACGAGGCCGGTGATCATCGTCGCGCGAAGTACCGACTCGTCGGCCGCGAGAGGATTCGTGATCCGCACTCGCGCCACACCGGGCTCCAACAGATCGAAGTCGCCATCACTGCCGAGGGTCGGCGTCCAGCATTCGACGGCGCCGAGGTCGACGACCACGTCGCGCACGTGACGGCGTAACTTCTGGCGATTGCTCAGTCCGCCCGGTTCGGGCCACGTCGGCACGTGACGGGGCAAGCGACGATAACCGTAGAGTCGGGCGATCTCCTCGATGACGTCGGCCCGGCCCGCCACACCACTTCGCACGTCGGGTCGCGCCGTGGGCGCGGTGACCGTGAGGTCGCCGTCGGAGAGACTCACGTCAAATCGAAGTCCCCGAAGGATCGAGGCCACCTCGTCGCCGTCGATCGTGACGCCGAGCACGCGCTCGATGTCGCCCGCGGACAACCGGATCGTCGGCGGCGTCGGCGTCGTGCCGTGAACGTCGAGCGGACTGCCCAGCCACTCCAACTCGGGGCAGCTCTCGTGGAGTATCTGCACGAAGCGAGCGGCCGCGCGAAGACCCAACTGGGGATCGACGCCGCGTTCGAAGCGATTCGACGCTTCGCTGCGAAGTCCGTGTCGTTTGGAGCTGCGCGCGATGCTCATGGGGTCGAAGTACGCCGCTTCGAGCAGGACGTCGGTGGTCGCGTCACTGATTTCGCTCGACGCGCCGCCCATGATGCCGGCGAGCCCGAGGACCTGGTCGTCCCCGTCGACGATGACGCAGTCTTCGCCGGTGTCGCCTAATCCTCGACCGGCCACCGCCAGTTTGCGCTCGACGCCGTCGAGCGTCACGATCGTCTCACCGGGCCGCGCTCGTCGGGCTCGAAGCGTCCGCTGGGCGACGTGCGCCGCGTCGTAGGGGTGCGTGGGTTGTCCCAGTTCGAGCATCACCAGGTTCGAGGCGTCGACCACGTTGGAGATCGGGCGCATGCCGGCGCCCTGAACTCGTGCCCTCACCCACGACGGCGACGGACCAACGCGCACGTTGCGAAGGACCGACACGGTGAGTCGCCCGCAGAGGTCCGGATCGTCGACACCCGCGCTCGCGAATGACGCGCTGAGCTCGTCCCCATTCGGTTCGGCCAAGGCGGGCGCCGTGAGCGGCCGCCCGAGGCGCGTCGCGAGGTCGCGCGCGACACCCTCCACGGACCACGCGTCCGGACGATTCCCTTCGACCGTGATCTCGAAGACGACGTCGGGGGTGATCGACAGTGCCTCGAGCAAATTAACGCCGACCACGGGATCGATCACTTCATCAAGCAGCATGAGCCCGTGATGGTCGTCGCCGAGTCCCAATTCACGCGCCGAACACAGCATTCCGTTGGAGGTGACGCCGCGCATCTGGCGAAGGGCGATCTCGAATCCGCCCGGTAAGACGGCACCGACGGGAGCGAGTGGTACGTGATCGCCCAGGTCGATGTTCATGGCGCCACAGACGATCTCGAGGGGACCGTGACCGGCGTCCACGACGACGAGTCGCACTCGGTCAGCGCCCTCAATGGCGCGAATCTCGTCGATCCGAGCGACGACCACGTCTTCAAGCCCCTCGCCCACGCGCTCGACGCCTTCGACGACCAGACCGAGGTCGTCGAGGATCACGCGAAGTTCTTCGGTCGACTCAGTGATGTCGACGAATTCGCGCAACCACGACAGCGAGATCTTCACGAGAACTGCTCCAAGAATCGCGTGTCGTTCTCAATGAGCGCGCGCATGTCGGCGATCTCGTGGCGCATCTGGGCGCAGCGGTCAATGCCGAAACCGAACGCGAATCCGCTCCACTCTTCACCGTCGATGCCGACGGCCGCGAGTACCGCCGGGTCGAGAACGCCGCATCCGCCGAGCTCGATCCAACCGGTGTGGGAACACGTTCGACAGCCTTCGCCCCGACAGATCGTGCAAGTCACCTCGAACTCCGCCGACGGTTCGGTGAACGGGAAGTACCCCGGACGGAGTCTCGACTCGATGTCGGGCCCGAAATAGGCGCGCGTGAACGTCTCGATCACGCCCGCCAAGTCCGCGAACGTGATGCCGCGATCGACGACCAGTCCCTCGATCTGATGGAAGGTCGCAAGGTGGCGCGAATCGGGCGTATCGCGTCGGTAGCAACGTCCCGGCATCACCGAGTGAATCGGCAGCGAGTCGTTCGCCACGCCCTCTTCCATCAAATGGATCTGCGTCGGCGACGTGTGCGTGCGAAGGACCACCGTTTCGGGCTCACCCAGGTCAACGTAGAACGTGTCCCAGAGACCACGGGCGGGGTGCGCCGGTGGAATGTTGAGGGCTTCGAAGTTGTACCAGTCGCTTTCGACCTCGGGTCCCTCGGACACCGTGAAACCCATGGCGACAAACACGTCCTCGAGTTCGCGTTGCGTGATGGCGACCAGACTCGGGTGTCCGACCGAAGCCGGCCAGCGCACGTCACCGACGACGACGTCGCCCAAATCCAGCCCGTCTTCACGAAGGCTCTGGGCGCGCGCGAGATGACTCAACTCTCGCCGGCGCGCGTCCAACGCCGCTTCCACGACTCGCCGGGCCTCTTGCAACTGGGCCCCGGCCTCTCTTCGATCCTCCGGCGCCAGCACGCCAAAGGACTTCTGCAGCGCCGACAGGATCGAGCGTTTCCCGGTGATCGACGGCTCCGCCTCGCGCAACTGCTCGATGCTCGCGAGGCCGGTGATGGTGGCAAGCAGGTCGGCCGTCTGATCGGCGAGATTGGCGAGCGGAGAGGTCATGACGTTTAAAGGCTACGGGGTCGAGAGGACGCGGCGGCGTCGCTGCGTTGCCACAGGGCCTCGAAGGCGATCAACGACGCGGCGACGCCAGCGTTGAGGGACTCACTTCGTCCCTCCATTGGGATCGAGATCGTCTCGTTGCAACGCTCGATAGTCGCGGCGTCCAGACCGTCGGCCTCGTTACCGATCACGACCACGCACGCCTTGGTGAAGTCCACGGCGCGGTGACTGCGCCCCCCGCGCACGACGGTCGCGAGCAGGTGCGTGTCCGCGCCGAAGTACGCGACGGTCTCGTCGAAGGAAGCGACCACGACCGGCAGATGGAAGATGGACCCGGCGCTGGCGCGAAGGGTCTTGGGGTTAAAGGGGTCGACCGACTGTCCGCTCAAGATGACCGCGTTGGCCCCGGCGGCGTCGGCCGAGCGAATGATCGTCCCCACGTTGCCGGGATCTCGAAGGTCGTGGAGGACGAGGACCAGTCCCACTTTCGGAATCGAAGTGACGTCACGTTGCTCGAAACGCACGGCCGCGAGGACCGGCTGGGGTGTCTGGGCGTCGGCGATCTTCTCCAAGACGCCGACGTCGAGGGCGAAGACCCGTACGCCTGACGCACTCGCCTTTTGGGTCAGGGCCTTGATCGACGCCACGTCGAGCGCCGCGCTGTCGACGTAGACGGCTTCGAACTCGACGCCGCTCTCGAGAGCGGCGTCAACCAGGTCGGGGCCTTCGAGGACGCAGACGCCCTCGCTCCATCGCAGTGAACGCTTCTGGACGAGTCGTCGGAGCCGACGAACTCGTTGGTGTGACGATCCCAACGCCTCGATCAGGGCGGCCTACTTGGAGAGCGCGGCGCCAGCCTGGGCGACGATGCTCGCGAAGGCGGCGTTGTCGCTCACGGCCAAGTCCGCCAGGATCCGACGATCCACTTCAATGCCCGCGGCGTTGAGCCCGGCGATGAACCGGCTGTAACTCATGCCGTGGGCCCGTGTGCCCGCGTTGATCCTTTGGATCCAGAGCCGACGCATGTCGCCCTTGCGCGCGCGGCGGTCGCGAAACGCGTACACGCCGGAGTGCTGGACGGCCTGGTTGGCCGCTCGGAACGTGCGACTGCGGTCACCGTAGTAACCCTTCGCCTCTTCCAGAATCGCCTTGTGGTGCTTCTTGGCGTTGACCGCCCTCTTGACTCGTGCCATAACAGTTCCTCTTTCGACTCGATCTCTATATGCCCATCAGGCGCTTGGTCTTCTTTTCCATCGCGGGAGAGAGGTCGGTCTCGCGACCGAGTCGACGGGCGCGAACCGACGACTTCTTCTCCATGAGGTGACCCCGAAAGGCCTTGCCCCGGCGCAGCTTGCCGCTGCCGGTCACCTTGATGCGCTTCTTCGCCCCGCTGTCAGTCTTCATCTTTGGCATTTCAGCCCTCCTCTACCGATACTTCGGCCGAAACACTCGGCGCGATTTCTTGTGGTTCTTCGACTTTCGGGCTCTCGGCCGACTTCGGCTTCGCCTTCTTTTCTGGTCCGAGGACCATGATCATGTTGCGACCATCGAGCTTCGCGGCCGACTCGACCTTGGCGACGTCATCCAACTTCTCGATGATTCGGTCCAGGATCTTCCTTCCGAGTTCGGGGTGAGCCGACTCTCGTCCGCGAAACATAATGGTGACTTTCACCTTGTGCCCCTCGTTGAGAAACTTCTCCACGAGACGAGTCTTGGTGTCGAAGTCACCGGGTCCGATCTTCGGGCGATACTTCATCTCCTTGACTCCCACGTTGAGGGTCTTTCGACGTGACTCCTTGGCCTTTTGCGCCTCGTCGAACTTAAACTTCCCGTAGTCCATGATGCGACAGACGGGCGGTTGCGCGGTGGGCGCGATCTCTACGAGATCAAGGTCGAGGCTTCGGGCCAACGCCAATGCTTCACGGGTCGCCATCACGCCACGCTGGTTGCCCTCGTGATCGATCAGACGTACGGTCTCCACGCGAATTCGTTCATTGACGCGGTGGTCTCCAGGCACTGTTGCGATAACTCTCTCCTTGCTCTTCGTGACGCCTCTATGGCGTCACCACGGCAAGCGGGGCGCAAAACTCCTGGGAACCCGGCGCACATCGGTGGCCAGGTGGACGTTGGCCTTGCCAACCTCACTTGCTGAACTGCCCAATTACGTTAGCAGAACTGGTCGCGAGGTGATTTCGGACCTCGCGCTTCGCGCGCTCAGCGCTACGTTGTTCCGGTGAGCGATTCGAATGATCAACCCATTGATGAGTCTGACGAGATCGCGTACCTGCGCTCGACGCCCGTCGAGGCCGTACTCGGTAACCATTTTTTCGTCCTCTTGCAGTTAGCGGCCCTACAGCTCTCCACGACACCCCCGAACCTGCCGGGTGCCCAACTGGTCATCGACACCATTGCCGCGATGCTCCAAGCCGGTGGTGAACGACTGGGCGAACACGTCGCGCTGTATCGCAACGCGCTGGCCGAAGTTCAACAGCTCTACGTTCGAGCGGCAACTCCCCCCACGGAGTAGGCGCACGCTCGGCTTAGGACTCGAGCGCGAAGTTGAACGTCAGGGCGAGGCCGCCGAGCGAACTCGCAGAAGTCGCCATCGAGCCGCCAAGGCCATCAGCGATATCGGCCATGATGCTCATGCCGAGACCCGAGCCGCCGGTTTCGCGCGAGCGCGACTGATCGAATCGTCGGAATCGTTGGGGACGCACCCCGTACTCGGGTAGCCCCCCACCGGCGTCTTCGACGACCAACACGGCCCGCGAACCGTCACGCCGCAACGTGACACGCACGGCCGCGTCACTTTGCGTGTGACGAACGATGTTGGAGAACGAGTTGACCAGCAAGCGTTCGAGCAGGTCCTCACGTCCGCGCACCGCCAGTCCGCTCGCCAGTTCGCTGCTCACGTCGCGTTCGGGGTGGTCGTTGCGGAACTCGTCCACGCGTGATTCGACCAGTGCGCTCAGCTCCACTCGTGTGTTCAGGTGTTGGGGCGCTTCTCGAACCTCGGCCGAGAGTAGTAGGTCGGCTACCAACAGATCCATCCGGTCGATCTCACGACGAACCCGCTCGACGGCGCGCGCACGCTGTTCGTCATTGATCGACGGGTTCGTCAGCAGTTCGTTGTAGCCCTTGATCACCGTGAGGGGCGTGCGCAGTTCGTGCGACGCGTCGCCCACGAACTGCTGCATCACTTCGACGGACCTCGCCTCGATCGCGATGCGTTCGTGTAGCGCCACCACCATGGTGGCGAGCGCCGCCTGGAGTTCGCGCACGTCGCGACTGCCCGCGCTGGGGGGAATCTCGCCACGTTCGTCGCCGCGCGCGACTTCACTGGCGAAGCCGATCAGGTTCTCCATGGTGCGAAGGTCCTTTCGCATCACCAGGCGCGCGAGAACCAACATCACGAGGGCGACGATGAAGCCGATGAGCGCCACGTCCAAGGCCAGTCGCCGACCTTGTTGTGCTATCGCACTGGTGGATCCGGCGACCACGAGGTAGTCGCCGCCGCCCACGTAGATAGAGCGGATTCGAAATCCGGGCAGATTCGACTGGACGCCCACCTTGGTGAGAGTCTCGTGAACGTTCGCCAGGGTCGGCTTCTTTCGAAGTGGAACGTCTGGCGTGTTGACCTGCACCACCGCACCCGACGGGTCCACGACGTCAAGGGTCAAGGGGTACTCGTTCTCCTGGACAACGTTGAGCGCGTCACTCAGTGCCGCGTCCGGATGTCCCACGCCGCTTCGGATCACGGCGTTGATCTGCTGGTCGAGCGACGAGTAGAGCGAGCGGGTACTGGCATCCACCGCGAACCATCCGACCGTCAACGCCACCAACACCGTCAGAACGACGAGGAGGATCGTTAGTCGGGTGGCAATCTTCACTTTCCAGGGGTCCACGTAACGAGCTTGAACCCCACTCCCCTCACGGTCGTGATCGGGGCGAAGCCGTCGTGGTGGATCTTTCGTCGCAGGTACGAGATATACGTGTCGAGCACCGAGGTTTCGGAGTCAAAGTCGATGTTCCAGACCTCACGCAACAGCAGTTCTCGAGTGACGAGGCGATCCTTGCGCTCGAGGAGCACTTCTAGGAGACGAAATTCGGTCGCCGACAGGGTGATGGGTTCTTCGTCCACCGTGATCTCGTGGGTGTCAACGTTCATCTCGATCGGACCCGAAGCGAGTATGAGGTCGTCGGTCGATTCGGCGTGGGAACGGCGAAGGATCGCCGTTATCCGCAGCAAGATCTCCTCCAGGCTGAAAGGTTTGCGCACGTAGTCATCCGCACCGTAACGAAGGCCTTTGGCGACGTCGACCGGCGAATCTCGCGCCGAGAGCATCAGCACCGGCGTTTTCGTGTCGTGTTCGCGTAGTTTGGCGAGAAACTCGAATCCATCCATCGTGGGCATGTTGATGTCGACGATGCACAGGTCACAGTCGTGTCGGCGCAGCAGATCCAGGGCCTCGGCGCCGTTGGAGGCGAGTTCGGTCTGGTAGCCGGCAACTTCGAGGGCGTCGCGAAGTAAGTCGCGCACTCCCGGTTCGTCGTCGACAACCAGAATGGTCGTCATAGCACTGCTCGCATGTTGTGAGCGTACCGCCCATTTCTAGCCCTTGATGAGGAGTTGTTCGCTCGGCCAACTTCACAGCGAATAAACAAGCACTTCACAGGGTTTTCAAAATCTCGAATTTTACAGTTGACCTTGTTCCTTTGAAAGGGGTCCACATGATGAAGTTCAGTACACGAGGCGTTGTGGCGGTGGCCATGATTGCAGCCCTGGGCATAAGCGCCCCGGCCGTTGCGACCGCAGACACCACCACCACGACCACGACCGCACCAACCACCACCACCACCACCGTTGCCACCACGACCACGACGATCCACGCCGGTTCGAACACCCCGTGGAAGCAGTGGCGCAAGGCCGAGAACGCCTACCTGGCGCAGTTGAAGGTCATTAACAAGACCTTTCGGGCCACGGTTGACGTCGCTCGCCAAGAGTACTGGGCGGCCATCAAGGCTTCCAAGGGCTCTGGTAATCGCCAGGCGGCCCGTGCCGCGGCCCGTGCTGCCTTGACGCTATCGATCGCCAACGCGATGGAAGCCCGTTCCACGGCGCTCACCACGCTTGGTGCTCCCCCGGCGCCTCCGGCCGGTACCCCCCGTTCGACGTACATCGTCGCTCTTCAGGCAATCAATCAGACCTATCGCAACTCAGTCGCCACGGCTGACGCGGCCTTCGCCGCAGCCTTCCCGAGTGCCACGACTGCGGCTGAGCGACTCGTAGTTCGCGACGCCTTGAACCTGGCCGTTGCCCAGGCTGCCGTTGTTCGCGCCGCTGCGTTGGTCGCCCTGGGACCGCCTCCCGCCTCATCGGGTGGCACCACTGCGACCACGACGACGACAGTGCCGTCTACGACCACCACTGCCTAGTCACACGCTGTCCTTGATCGGCGCGCTGTTCTCTCGGGAACAGCGCGCCGATTGCTTTTCGGCGTTACGTGCGACACGTTGGTCATCGTCGTCGTGCGGGATTGATGATCACGAGAACGATCTTCACAACCGATATTCAATCGATTCACAGGAATTTCCAAGGATTGCTCGGTACGATTTATGTATTCCTTTGAAAGGTCAGCCATGACGAGTATTGCGAAGCGCACCATCGCCGCGGTGGCGATCGTGGCGATACTCGGTCTCGGTACGCCCGTCGTGGCCCTCGCGAGCACCTCGAGCACGACCACGACCACGACGTCTTCGACCACGACGACAATCGCGACCAAGACACCCGTCATCACCACGATGAAGCAGTGGCGAGCCGCGGACCGGCTCTACCTGGCCAAGCTGAAAGTGATCAATCTGACGTTTCTCGCCGCCGCCGCGACCGCCAAGATGAACCTGTCGACATCGATCGGTTCGGCCAGCAACGCCACCGCGCGCATCAGCGCCCGCGCGACGTACCGCTTCGCGATTACCGAGGCCACGATCGCGCGCTCGAACGCCCTGACGCTGCTGGGCGAGCCACCGCTGAAACCCGGCAAGAAGCCCGCCGTCACCACGACGACGCTCTAGTCCGAGTTCTTCGCCGACCAACGTCGCCTCGTTGGCGCTAGGCGTCAGTTTCCTTCTCAATCTCAAAGGCCTCGTCGTGACCGAGATGTCCGACGCCGCGCTGCGCCGTGACGCTTTGGCCCGGAGTGATCGTCCGTGACCCGTCGGCGATGCTCACACAGTGAAAGAAGAAACGATCGCCCTTCTCAGATACCATGAATCCGTCACCGCGATGGTCGTCGAACGCCTCTATCCGACCCTTCATCGCCGCTACGAACCCAACGATCCCTGGCGCAGGACCGACACCATTTCGAGAGCGGTGGCGGCTGCCTCACGACCCTTGTTGCTCTCATCCTTGGCCGAACGTTCGAGCGCCTGATCGAGGGTGTTGACGGTGAGCACGCCGAAGACGACCGGCACGCGGGTGCTCAACTGGACGTCCTGCACGCCGCGGGCACATTCGCCCGACACGATTTCGTAGTGCGTCGTCTCGCCGCGAATCACGGCTCCGAGCGTGATCACCGCGTCGACCGGCCGGTCGCCGTCGGCGAAGGCCAGCGCCATCAACGGGACCTCGAAGGCGCCAGGAACCCAACCGACGGCGATGTCGCTGCGATCGACGCCGGCGTCGCGCAAGACGTCGAGCGCTCCTTCGAGGAGCCGCGTCGTGACGGCGCCGTTGAAGCGACTGCAGACCAATGCCACGCGAATACCGCGACCGACGAGCGATCCCTCGAGATGCTCACCGACACGTATCTTTAACTCCTGGACGCGCCGAGGGTCCAACTGGGTCTCGTCAGTCGACGTCATCGAGTCCTCCCAGCAAGTGACCGAGTCGCTCTCGCTTCGTTCGTAGATAGTCGATGTTGAACGCCGTAGGGCTGCTCTCGAGCGGCACGCGTTCGACGATATTCAAGCCGAAGCCCTCCAGGCCGCCGTACTTCGAGGGGTTATTCGTCATCACCCGCATCGAGGTGACGCCGAGGTCGACGAGGATCTGTGCGCCGACGCCGTACTCGCGCGAGTCGACCGGGAGACCGAGCTCGAGATTCGCGTCGACGGTGTCTCGGCCCTCCTCTTGCAGGGCGTACGCGCGGATCTTGTGTCCGAGTCCGATGCCGCGGCCCTCGTGACCTCGCAAGTACACGACGACGCCGGCGCCTTCGGCCGCGACCTTCGCGAGCGCCGTTTCCAACTGAGGTCCGCAGTCACAGCGCATCGAACCGAACACGTCGCCGGTCAGGCACTCGGAGTGAACCCGCACGAGCACGTCGGGCGTCGTCGAGATGTCACCGTAGACCAACGCCATGTGCTGTTCGCCGTCGAGGACGTTCTCGAATACGTAGGCCTGGAACTGACCATGCTCGGTGGGCAGTGACGCCTCGGCGATGCGCTTGACCAGTTTCTCGTGACGACGCCGGTAGCGGATGAGGTCGGCGATCGAGACGATCGGCAGCCGGTGCTTCTCGGCGAAGGCTTCGAGTTCGGGCAGACGGGCCATCCCGGACTTGTCGTCCGTGACGATCTCACAGAGTACGCCGGAGGGCTGCTTGCCGGCCAGACGACAGAGGTCGACCGTCGCCTCCGTATGGCCCGCGCGCTTCAAGACGCCGCCAGCTCGGTAGCGCAGCGGAAAGATGTGTCCCGGGCGATTGAGGTCGTTGGGTCGCGTCTCGGGATCGATCAGCGCTCTCACCGTCGCAGCACGGTCGCCGGCCGAGATACCCGTTGACGTGCCGTGACGGTAGTCGACGGTCACGGTGAAGGCCGTGCGTTGCGCCTCGGTGTTGGCCACGACCATGAGCGGAAGGTCGAGCGCGTCCGCGCGCGCCGCCTCGATCGGCACGCAGAACACACCCGAGGTGTACTCGAGGAAGAACGCCATGCTCTCCGGCGTGACGTCCTCGGCCGGCATGATGAGGTCACCTTCGTTCTCGCGGTCGGCGTCGTCGACCACGACGACCATGCCGCCGTGTCGCAACTGATCGATCGCCTCTTCGATGGATGAAAATGCCATTAGACCTCCACGTCTATTCGAATATCTTCTCCGACTCTTTGGACGCTGACAATGCGTCCGCGGCGCAACGCCGCGATCGTCGATGTCGAGAGACCCTTGAGCGCGCCGAGCGTACCGTCGCTGCCGGCGAAGGACGCCGATTGGTACCAGACAATGTGGTTCACCAGTCCGGCCTCGAGGAACGAACTCGCGGTCGTGGGACCGCCCTCGACGAGGAGTTGCAAGACGTCGTGACTCGCGATCTCGTCGAGCACGTGCGAGAGATCACCGCTCAGTTCGAGACAGGGTCGCATCTTCGCTCCCTTGGGCGCGGAACCGAGGACGACGCGCAGGGGCTCGACCACCAGGTCCCCGAGACGCGCCGTGAGGGCGGGGTCGTCACTTCGCGCGGTCCCGGCACCGACCAGGACCGCCTGACTCTGCGCTCGCAAGACGTGCGCGTCGCGGCGGGCCTCTTCCCCGGTGATCCACTGGCTCGTGCCGTCAGCCATCGCGACGACGCCGTCGAGGGTGCTCGCGACCTTCAACACGACGTAGGGCCGGCCCGTCACCCGATGCCATATATAGGGAGCGAGTTGGGCGCGTACGGCCGTCTCTTCGACCCCCACTTCGACGTCGACGCCCGAGGCCTTCAAGAGTTCCACGCCCGCGCCCGAGACGCGAGGATCCGGGTCGATCGTGCCGACGATGACTCGTGACACCCCGGCCTCGATGATCGCCTCGACGCAGGGACCCGTTCGCCCTTGGTGCGAGCAGGGCTCCAGGGTGACGACCATGGTCGAGCCCCGCGCGCCGTCACCGGCGCGTCGAAGGGCCTCGATCTCGGCGTGGGACTCACCCGGCACCTGCGTGTGGCCCTCACTCACGACGACGCCGCGCTCACTGACGACCAGTGCCCCGACCCACGGGTTCGGTGGCGAGAGGAATCGCGCCTTGTCGCCCGCGCCAATCGCCATGGTCATCAGTTCAGTGTTGGAGAACCTCACGCTCGACCGGACCTCGCGGCGACCCGTAGTTCGTGCGCCGCTTCGAGGGGATCGGGGCGGTTGAAGATCGCCGAACCGGCGACGAGCACGTTGGCGCCCGCCTCGACGACGATCGGGGCAGTCACCACGTCGATCCCGCCATCAACTTCGATATCGAGCGCCAACTCATTGGCGTCGACTTCACGTCGAGCCTCGTTGACCTTGCTCATCACGTCGCCGATAAAGGATTGACCGCCGAAGCCCGGAAACACGGTCATCAGCAGAAGGAGGTCGATATCGCCGAGAAACGGCGCGACCTTGGAGAAGGGCGTATCAGGATTCGCCGCCAAACCGACGCGCAGTCCCAACGAATGCGCCTCGTCAATCAGGGTCGCGGTCGAGCCCACCTCGACGTGGACGGTGCAGCCGTCAGCCCCGGCCGCTCGGAAGGCCTCGAGGTAGCGTCCGGGCTCGCTCATCATCAAGTGGCAGTCGAAGAATCGGTCGCTGTACTGGCGCAGGGACTTCACGACGGGCGGGCCGATCGATACGTTCGGAACGAAGTGACCGTCCATCACGTCGACGTGTAGCCAGTCCGTTTCCGCGTCGATCTCGCGAACCGCACTGGCTAAGGACCCAAAGTCGGCGGCCAGAATGGACGGGGCGACGCGGAGCGCTCCAGAGGGGCCAGCATCGATGGAAGTCACAACGGCAGCCTATTCGCGGTCGGGTTTGTTCAGGTCCATTGCGCGACGTCGTGATCGAAACGCGCACCGGACCACCACGACAACGCACTCATGGATTTCGCGCTTTCGGGGCGCACCCGCTCCAGCACGATCGCTCCCCCCGAAGCGCCCAGCGCGACCCGACCGTTTCGCAGCGTGATCGAACCACTCGCCACTTCGTCGCCGTCGAATGACGCCGCACTCTCGACCAGAATCCGACGACTCCCCACTTCGAGGTACGCCTGGCCCAATCGAACTATTCGAAGTAGCTGCGTGGGCGACAAAGAGGACGTGAGGTGAAAGTCCTCTTTGGTGAGTTTCGCGGCGTACGTCGCGTCGCCTCCTTGCGCGTGGGGGTTCGCTAGTAATTGCGGCGACCCGAGGACCTCGGTGAGCGCTTGAGCACCTAACGTGGCCAGTTCATCGAGCAGCGTCGCGAGCGTCTTGTCGTCGATCGCGACTCTTTTTTCCAGGTGCACGGGGCCGGTATCCAATTCCGGTTCGAGCGTCATGATGCTGACACCGGTCTCTTCGTCGCCGGCGAGCATCGCGCGCTCGACGGGCGCCGCGCCACGCCACTTCGGCAGGAGCGAAAAGTGAACGTTCAGCATCGGAATCCGTTCCAGCAGCTCGGAGGGAACCAATCGACCGTAGGCGACGACGACACCACGTTCGACCTTCACGCCGTCCAAGTCGCCCAGGCGATGACCGACGCGCAGACCCAACTCCTGGGCACACTCTTTCACCGGGCTCGGTGAGAGTCGGCCGCCGCGACCGCGCTTGCGATCGGGTCGCGTGATGACGAGAGCGACGTCGTGACCGGCGTCGATGAGCGCGCGAAGCGACGGCACCGATGCCTCGGGAGTGCCGAGGAACGCGAGACGCACCTACTCACCCAGCAGTAAGTGCAATCCGTCGGGATCAGTGGCGGAGATTTCAAGATTGCGCTGACGCAGAATCTGTTTGGCCTCGCGTCGCTGATCAGCGTCGAGCCGCTCGATCAGCAAGACGCCGTCGAGATGGTCCATCTCGTGCTGGAAGATGCGGCCCTCGTACTCATCAGTCTGGAGGTCGAGCTCGTTGCCGTCGAGGTCGAAGCCGACGAGATGGACTGCGTTAGCCCGCGTGATCTCCCAACTGAGTCCGGGCACCGAGAGACAGCCCTCCTCGTAGGTCCACTCGCCGTCGGTCTCGAGAATCTTGGGATTGACCACCACGTAGGGGCCGTCACCCTTGTCGTAGACGAAGAGACGCTTTTGCACACCGACCTGGTTGGCGGCCAGTCCCACGCCGGGCGCCTCGTTCATCGTCTCGATCATGGTCTGGGCGAGGGCCGCAATTCGACCGTCGATGTTCTCGATCTCGGTCGTGGCCTGGGTCAGGACCGGATCGCCGTAGAAACGGATAGGGAGCGTCGTCACTCCCCTACGTTACCGCTGGCCCTTCGCCAAAAGTCATCGAGTGGACTCACGACGAGATCTAGTGCACCGCCACGCGCACCTTGGCCAGTGGTCGCGGCGCCGCTCGAAGTGCGGAGGTCAGCGTCGCGACGTCGCTCGCGCGAACGAGGAATCCCGACGTCGAAGAGCTGATCGAAATCTTGGCACCACGCAGACCGTCGACGAAGGCGACGGCGCCCTCACCGGACACGTCGGCTTCGGCGCCGTACGGAGCCAATTCGAGCATTCGAGCAATCTTCACGTCATCGTCGATGATCTCGTCGAAATTGCCCTTCACGAGGGCGTCCACGACCGGGTCCTCGCTACGGCGGGTTTGCAGCACGACTTCACCACCACCCTCTCGTCGCGGTCCGACCAGTCGACCGGCCTTCCCTACGGCGGTGATGGCGCCACGACGCGCCGACGAGCGTGGCGCCAACAAGTACTGATCGAAGTCGACGAAGATGACGACGCCGCAGTGACGAACGCGTTGCCACACGGCCTCGGTTCCCACGACGACGCGCTCCAGCGTCCCGACCAGATCATTGGTCGCCGTGACCTCGCTCACCTCTTGGCCGAGTTGTGCCGCGACGTCGCGCGCCAATGTCGTCACGCCTGTTCGCAACCGCTTCAAGTTCGTCGCGCCGCACGCGCGACAGAAGTTCGCCCGCGGCTCGTGTCGCTCCCGACACACCAGTCGGTCGTCCACTTCTTCTTCGGCCTGCCCGCACTGGCCACAGCGCGCGAGCTCGCCACACTTGGCGCACGCGAAGAGCCGTCCGTCGCCGAGACGTTGCAAGACGACGACGACCGCGACCGGATCGCCACCCTGGAGTGCGCGGTGCGCGGCGTCGAGGGACTCGCGCGCGAGCACCCCGTCGTGCGGATCGCTCTGGCGTCGGTCGACGACGATAATCTTCGGCCACGCCCCCGCCACGTCGCCCCACGAGCGATAGGCGCCATCGTTCAAGAGTGTCGGCGACGGCACGCTCGACGTCAACCACAGGGGTGCCCCGTCACGACGGCAGCGCTCACGAAGCATCGTCACGGCGTCCCACGTCGGCGCCGCGGTACTGCGGTAGGCCTCGTCGTCAGCATCGATGACGACCGCGCCACAGACCTTGGGTACCGGCGCGAGGGCCGTGCCACGGGCGCCGACGACGACGGGCCAACCGGCGCGCATGCGGTCCCACTGATCGTCGCCTGACGCGACGTCGCATCCGCGCTGCTCTAAGCGACCTCGGAGTCGACCGGCCCATGATTCGGTCGGCACGAGCACCAGTAACGAGCCCTCCTTCTCACGGGTCGTTTCGTAGGCCGCGAGGATCAACGCCAAGGGGTCCGTCGTCGGCGCGACTTCGAGGACCCCGGGCTCGACGTCGTAGACGCCGCTCAACACGGCCGTCGCCAGGGCCTTCGCCTCGGGCGCGGGGGGAAGATCGGTGATGAGTCGCTTGGGAGAGCTCGACACGAGGAACCGACTCAGTGGGCTGTACCAACGCTCACTCGCCCACGTCAACAGCTCGAGTAATGACGCCGGCGGACCGTAGCCCAGCCATTTCGTGAGGGGCTTGAGGTCGGTGGCGAACGTCGCTTCGCCGGTGACCCAGCCGCGAACCGAGCGGCCGTTGAAGTCAACGCGGACACGGTCACCAACCGCGACGCGATCGGTACGTTCGGTGACGAGGTAGTCGAACGGACGATCAACCGCCGCGACTTCGGTGACGATTCGAACAGCGCGCGCGGCGCCCACCGCTAGAGCGACAGTTCTCGGCGCAGGTCGTTCACCCGTGAGGTCTGCTCCCAGGTGAAGCCCTGGTCGCTGCGGCCGAAGTGGCCGTAGGCCGCGGTGCGTTGGTAGAGCGGACGGCGCAGGTCTAGGTCGCGGATGATCGCCGCCGGGCGAAGATCGAAGAGGGCGTCCACGGCCTTGGCGATCTTGGTGCGATCCACGCGTTCGGTCCCGAACGTGTCGACGAGCACCGACACGGGCCGCGCGACGCCGATGGCGTAAGCGACTTGGACTTCGCAACGTTCCGCGGCGCCGGAGGCGACCACGTGTTTCGCGACCCAGCGCGCGGCGTAGGCACCCGAGCGGTCGACCTTGGAGGGATCCTTACCCGAGAACGCGCCCCCGCCGTGACGGGCCATCCCGCCGTAGGTGTCGACGATGATCTTGCGACCGGTGAGACCGGTGTCGGCGTGGGGTCCGCCGAGCACGAATTTCCCGGAGGGGTTCACGAAGACCCGCATCGAACTGGCGTCGAGATCAGTGGGCAGCATCGGCGTGATGACGTGTTCGATCACGTCGTTCTTGATCGTCGTCATCGAGTCGACGCCCTCTTCGTGTTGGGTCGAGATCAGCACGGTATCGACCGCCACCGGTTTGCCGTCTTCGTACACAATGGTGACTTGCGTTTTGCCGTCGGGTCGCAGATACGGCAAGAGCCCGGAGCGACGCACCTGGGCGAGACGCATCGAGAGTCGATGCGCGAGCCAGATCGGTAGGGGCATGAAGTCGTCGTTGTCGCTGCAGGCGTAGCCGAACATCATTCCCTGGTCACCGGCACCCTGGGCGTTCAGCACGTCTTCGCCGCCGGCGCCCGATCGTTGTTCGAACGCCACGTCGACGCCCTCGGCGATGTCGGGACTCTGCTTGTCGAGCGAGACCAGGATGCCGCAGCTGCGACCGTCAAATCCCATCGCCCCGTCGTCGTAGCCGATCCCGATGATCGTCTGGCGCGCCAAGTGATTGATATCGACGTACGCGCTGGTGGAGATCTCTCCCGCCACGACGCACAGTCCCGTGGTGAGCAGCGTTTCACAGGCGACGCGCGCGAACGGGTCTTGAGCGAGGATGGCGTCGAGGACGGCGTCCGAGACCTGATCGGCGACCTTGTCGGGGTGTCCTTCGGTCACCGACTCCGAAGTGAAGAGCGTGCGATCACTCATGGGGCTCCTTGGATAACAATGAGGCCACCCTAGCCAAGATCGCCAGCGCGACGGCCTCTTTCGATCGTAACGACACCGATTCGCCGACGCCATCGCGCCCGAGCACGATCACCTCGTTCGTCTCGTGTTCGAAGCCCGCGCCGGGCGCCGACACGTCGTTCACCACCAACAGGTCGACGTCTTTGCGTAGCAATTTCGCCCGGGCGTTCTCCACGACGTTCGTGGTTTCGGCCGCGAACGCGACCACGATTTGGGCCTGGGTGCGCGCCGCGACGAGATCGAGGACGATGTCCGGCGTGGTTTCGAAGTTCAACGTGGGAATCCCCGCGTCCTTCTTGATCTTCTCGCTCGCGGGTATCACCGTGAAGTCGGCCACGGCCGCCGCCATGATCGCGCAGTCCTGGGCCGCGAACCTCTCGAGCATGGCCTCGCGCATCTGCGCCGCGCTCTCAACGCGCACGACCTCAATCGAGGCGGCCACGTCGAGCGCCAGGTCTCGTTCAGCCGTTGACACGAGTGTCACCGTGGCGCCCAAGCGACGGGCCACTTCGGCGAGGGCGTAGCCCTGTCGACCAGAGGATCGATTGGCGATCACGCGTACCGGGTCGATCGCTTCGCGGGTCCCGCCCGCGCTGATGAGGATATGGCGTCCGCTGAGCGGGCCACGGTACCCGCGAACGATCCGCTCGATCAACTCGAATATCGCAGCCGGCTCGGCCATTCGACCTATCCCGACGTCACCGCCCGCGAGGTGACCCGTCTCGGGCTCGAGCACCATGACGCCGCGGTGTCGTAGCGTCGCGAGATTCTCTTGTACGGAAGGTTGCGCCCACATCTCGGAGTGCATCGCCGGGCACAGCAGCACCGGCGCCTTGGTCGCCAACAGCGTGGCGCACAAGAGGTCATCGGCGAGACCGGTGGCGTAGCGCGCGATGAGGTGCGCCGTCGCGGGCGCCACGACGATCAGGTCGGCGTGTTGCCCGAGGTAGGTGTGCGGTATCGGCGTCGTCGGATCAGCGAAGAGCTTTGTACGCGCCGGCTCGCTCGCGAGCGCGCTGAAGGTCAGCTCACCGACGAACCGGGTGGCGTCGGGAGTGAGGATCGGGGCGACGTAGTAGTTCGCGTCACGAAGTAACCGAAGCAGTTCGACCGACTTGTAGGCGGCGATGCCGCCGGCCACGCCGAGGACTATGCGAGGGGTCGACGACTCAGGCGTCGCGGAGGGCATCGGTGAAGGCGTCCAGGTCGTTGTTGGCGTCCTGACGGGCCTCTTCCAACGCGACTGCCTGGAGGCGCTCATCTTCGAGTTCTTCCGGCGTCGGACGGTGGAACTCCAGCTTGCCCTGGTAGAGCTCTTCCATCGCCAGTGACAGTGACTTGTTTGACAGCGACGTCACCTGCGGCGGGATCAAGGCGCCGTGGCCCGAACCAAGTCCGTTGTAGTACTCGTTGATCTCACGAGCCCGGATCGCCGAGACGGCCACGAGCGTGAACTTCGAGTCGCCCACCTTGTTGAGGAGGGTCTCGATCGGCGGATCAACGAGGGTGGGGCGTTCGGCCATGGTATTCAGTCCTTTTTCGAGGGGGATCGCCCAGGCGGGCGGAGTTCTTCCAGTATAGAGAGGATTTCGCTCGTTGCTCGGTCCACGTCGTCATTGACGACGACGCGCGTAGCAATCGCATGGCCTTTCGCCAGTTCGTGCGGTGCGCTCGAAAGGCGCTTTTGCACGTGCTCTTCGGCGTCGCCGCGACCCCGGAGTCGATCCTCGAGTTGTTCCATCGAAGGAGCGACGACGAGAACGACCACGGCCGAGGGATCGTGCGCGAGGACCTGCTCGGCGCCCTGGACCTCGATCTCGAGCAGCACGTCACGATCACCGGCCGCGGGACGCGGTGTGCCGTAGAGGTTGCCGTGGAACTCGGCCCATTCCAAGAACGCGTCGTCCTCAATGGCCTTCTCGAACGTCGCTCGATCAACGAAGTGGTACTCCGTACCGTCCTCGGTGTCGCGCACTGGTCGCGTCGTCCAACTCTTGGAGAGCCATAGTCGTTCGTCCGCGTCGACCAGTCGTCGAGCCAGAGTGCCTTTGCCAACGCCGCCGGGACCGATGAGAACCGCAATGAAGGGTTCAGCGGACAAGGGCTCGGAACAGTTCGGCGCGCTGCTTGGGACCGAGACCCCGAATCCTTCGGGTCTTGGCGATCGACGCGTTGTTCATGATCCGTTCGGCCTTCACCTCGCCGATGGCCGGCAGCGCACTGATGAGGTCGTAGGCGCGCATCTGCGCCACGCACTCCTCACGGGCCGCGAGTTCGAAAAGTTCCTCGAGCGATAGCTCACCGGACTTCACCTGACGCTTGACTTCGGCGCGGCGCCGACGGTTCGCGACCGCTAAACGCGATGCCTCTACACGCTGTTCTTGCGAGAGGTTTGGCGGAGTGGGAGTCACGATGTCAGATTAGTCCCCTGGGCCGACTTTTGTTCAGGCCAACGCCTGATTGAGATCATCACGCCAACGACGCGCCGAGTCGCGCAGTGCCGCGCGCTCCGGACCGGTCTGCAGAACGGATCGTGCAACATTCACAAGCACGGTGTCCTTAGGACAGCGAGCGAACAATCGCGCAACGTCCTCCGCACTTCCCCCCTGCGCACCGACGCCCGGCACCAGAAATGGACCTCCCAGATGTGCCAGATCGAACTCCGGGGCGTCGCGCGTCGCGCCTATCACGACGCCCAATGATCCGAGTCCGTCCTCGCGATTGTTCAGTTCCGCGACACTGCGAAGCACGAGGTCCTCGACCCGTTCGCCTTCGGGGGTGCGCGCTCGTTGGAGGACGCGCCCTTCCTTGTTCGACGTCGCCACGAGGACGAACACGCCGCGCGCGTTTTCCTGAGCGAGGCTGAAGAGCGGCGCGAGTGCGTCGACACCGAGGTACGGACTCGCCGTCACCGCGTCGACGCACAGCGGAGAGCGCTCGGCCAACCACGCCTCGGCGTAGCCGGCGTTCGTCACCGCGAAGTCGCCGCGCTTCGCGTCGGCGACGACCAGCACGTCGGCGTCGCGCGCGTCGGCGATGAGTTGCTCGAGCACGCGGTAGCCCTCGGATCCGAAACGCTCGAAGAAGGCGACCTGCGGTTTGATGGCGCAGGCGGTGCCGACGACGGCCTCCAGGGTCGCGCGCGAGAAGAACTCCAATCCCTCGACCGTGTCCGTGCGGTCCCAGGACTCTAGTAACTCTCGACTGGGGTCGACGCCGACGCACAGTGGGCCGAGGGCCCGAATCCGATCACGCAGTCGCGCACCGAAGGTCTCATCCATGGACCGCTCCCACCATGTCGCTCACTCGAATCACGTCGTGTCGTTGCATCCAGCGCGCCAGCCCCTGCTGGACCAGCCACGGGGCACGCGGATTGGCGAACGTCGCCGTGCCCACCTCGACCGCGTTCGCGCCGGCCATGATCATCGCGACGGCGTCCTCACCGCTGCTCACTCCCCCGACGCCCACGATTGGCGTGTCGGGGAAGGCGGCCCGACATTCGAAGACGCAGCGCAGCGCGACCGGCAAGATCCCCGGTCCACTCACGCCGCCCCCACCGTTACCGAGAGACGCTCGTCGCTGTTCGATGTCGACGGCGAGTCCGAGCACGGTGTTGACGAGCACCAGTGCGTCGGCGCCGGCGTCGATCGCCGCGCCGGCGATCTCCACGAGGTCCGGCGTGTTCGGACTGAGCTTGATCCACAGCGGCAGTTCGGCGCTCTTCGACGCGCGAACGATCTCCGCGGTCGCGAGCGCCGAGTGCGCGAAGATCGACGAACGGCTCTCGAGGTTGGGACAGCTCGCGTTCACTTCCAGGGCCACGACGTGGGCGCCACGCATCGCTTCGGCCGCTTGAGCGAACTCCGCGACCGTGCGACCCCAAATCGACGCCACGACGTCGCACCCTCGCCGTTCCAGGTCCGCCAGATCACGCGCGCGCCACGCCGCCACACCGGGGCCCTCGAGCCCGACGGCGTTGAGCATGTGTTCGCCCGAGTGGCTCACGCGCGGCGCGGGGTTGCCCTCCCACGCGAAGGCGGCGAGTGACTTTACGACGACCGCGCCGAGCGCGCGAAGGTCGCCGTAGCCGGCGAGTTCGTCGCCGTAGCCCGAGGTCCCGGCGGCCGTCAGAATCGCCGAACGCAACGCCACGGCGCCGACGGTGGTCGAGAGATCGCTCATCGGTGCAGTTCCTGGAGCGACACGACGCGCCAGCCCTGCGAGCGGGTGTCGGCGATCCCCTTGGCGGCCGCCAGGCCCGCGCTGATCGTCGTGAGACACGACACCGCGTGCACGATGCAGGCACCGCGAATGAGCGCGCCGTCGGCGCGGGCCCCACTGCCCGAGGGCGTGTTGATGACCAGCTGCACCTCGCCCGTGGCGATCATCGACACGGCGTCCACGCCCATGTCCGCTAATCCGACCTTGCCCACCAACGTGTCGACCACCACGCCGTGGGCGCGCAGGTAACCGGCGGTGCCGACGGTCGCGGCAAGCGTGAAGCCCAGGTCAACCAAGAGACGCGCGAGCTCGAGTCCCTGGACCTTGTCGCGATCGGCGAGGCTCATGAAGACCTGACCGTGGTCCGGCAGACCGGTGCCCGCGGCCAATTGCGCCTTCGCGAAGGCGATGCCGAAACTCTCACCCACCCCCATGACCTCGCCGGTCGAGCGCATCTCGGGGCCGAGCACGGTATCGACGCCGGGAAAGCGGTTGAAGGGCAGCACCGCTTCCTTCACCGACACGTACGCCGGCACTGGGGTCGCGGCGGGCACGACGCCCTGGTCGACCAGGTCACGCAGCGTCTGGCCCATCATGACGCGAACGGCGACCTGGGCGAGCGCCACGCCGGTCGCCTTGGCGACGAAGGGCACCGTGCGCGACGCGCGAGGGTTGGCCTCGAGCACGAAGACTTCGTCGTCTTTCACTGCGTACTGCACGTTGATCAGGCCGACGACACCCAGGCCCTCCGCGATCTTCTTGGTGTGTGCGTGCAACGTCGCGAGCACCGCGTCGCTCAAGGTCTGGGGCGGCAGCGCGCAGGCCGAGTCTCCGGAGTGCACGCCGGCCTCTTCGACGTGCTCCATCACGCCCGCGATGAAGACGTCACCGGCCCGGTCGCGTACGGCGTCGACGTCCACCTCGATCGCGTCCTCGAGGAAGCTGTCGATCAGGATCGGCCGACTCTGGGAGACGCCGCCTTCGCGAGCCAGTGATCCGTGCTGGCTCGTCAGGTCCTTCATCACCCGCTCGAGTGACGCGTCGTCGTAGACGATCTCCATGGCGCGTCCGCCGAGCACGTAACTCGGTCGCACTAGGACCGGGTAGCCGATCCCGCGCACGATCGCCTTCGCGTCGGCCAGGTTCAGCGCGACGTCGCCGGGCGGTTGACGCAGACCCAGCGACGTACAGATCGCCGACCACTGCTCTCGATCTTCGGCGGCGTCGATCGAGGCGACGGGCGTTCCCAGCACCAACGCGGGGTCGATGGAGTGCGAAAGCTTGAGCGGCGTCTGTCCGCCGAGTGACACGATCACGCCGAGGACGCGCGCGCCGTCGACGCACGCGGCCTGCTCGGCGGCCACGACCTCGGCGACGTCTTCGGGTGTGAGCGGCTCGAAGTACAACCGGTCCGAGGTCGAATAGTCCGTCGAGACCGTCTCGGGATTGCAGTTCACCATGATCGTCTCGTACCCCATGTCGCGCAGGACCAAGGACGCGTGCACGCAGCAGTAGTCGAACTCGATGCCCTGGCCAATTCGATTCGGGCCCGAACCGAGAATGATCACCCGGTCGCGCGCCGACGCGCGGACCTCGCTCGTATCTTCGTACGTGCTGTAGTGATACGGCGTCGACGCCTCGAACTCCGCGGCGCACGTGTCGACGGTCTTGAACGTCGTGACGACGCCCGCCGCGCGACGAAGCGCCGTGACGTCCTCAGTGGCGCGTGCGCACAGGTCAGCGATCTGAGGATCGGAGAACCCCCATTGTTTGTAACGCCGCCACTGACGGGCGCTGAACTCCTCCAGCACGACGCCGGGACTCAGTTCGCGCTCGCGCTCGATGATCTCGCTCAACTGCTGGATGAACCAGCAGTCGATGCCGGTGCGATGAACGACGTCCTCGATCGACGCGCCGCGCCAGAGCAGTTCGTGCAGCGCGAACAGCCGCTCCGGTGTCGCGACGACCGAACTGTGCCAGAGCCGCTCGAGGTCGACGTCCACGAACTCCGAGTGGCGTCCGAGCGCGAACCCGGCGCGACCCTGTTCGAGGGAGCGAACGGCCTTCTGGAGCGATTCGGCGAAGTTTCGACCAATGGCCATCACCTCGCCTACCGACTGCATTCTCGTGCCGAGTTCGGCCGTCGCGCCCGGCAACTTCTCGAAGGCCCAGCGCGGGATCTTCGTGACCACGTAGTCGATCACCGGCTCAAAACTGGCCGGGGTCACTTCGGTGATGTCGTTTCGAATTTCGTCGAGCGTGTAGCCGACGGCCAATCGAGCGGCGATCTTCGCGATCGGGAAGCCGGTGGCCTTGGAGGCCAGCGCGCTTGAACGACTGACCCGGGGGTTCATCTCGATGACGAGTCGCTCGCCCGAGGCGGGGTCGACCGCGAACTGCACGTTGGATCCCCCCGTTTCCACTCCCACGCGTCGCAGGACCGCGAAGGCGTCGTCGCGCATCTCCTGGTACTCGACGTCTGAGAGGGTTTGGATGGGCGCGACGGTAATGGAGTCGCCGGTGTGGACCCCCATGGGATCGAAGTTCTCGATACCGCACACGACGACACAGTTGTCCGCGTGGTCGCGCATGACTTCGAGTTCGAACTCTTTCCATCCGGCGACGGAACGCTCGACCAGGATCTCTGAGACCGGTGAGGCCGCGATCCCCTCGCCGGCGAGGAGGCGCAGTTGCGCTTCATTGTGGGCGATGCCGGTACCTGATCCGCCCAGGATGAAACTGGGGCGAATCATCACGGGCCAGCCGATGTCCGACGCGACGTCAAACGCCTCGTCCACGCTGCGCGCGAATCCCGATTCGGGCACGGCCAGACCGATGTCGGCCATCGCCGACTTGAAGAGGTCACGGTCCTCGGCGGTCGCGATCGCGTCCGGTCGTGCGCCGATGACTTCGACGCCGAAGCGTTCGGTGACACCGCGTCGAACGAGCTCCATCGTCAAGTTGAGCGCCGTCTGTCCGCCCAAGGTTGGGAGCAGCGCGTCGGGGCGTTCGCGTTCGATGATGTCGGTGAGGACGTCCGCGTCCAACGGTTCGACGTAAGTGACGTCGGCCGTCGCCGGGTCGGTCATGATCGTGGCGGGATTGGAGTTCACCAGGATCACTTTGAAACCCTCGGCGCGCAGAACTTGGCAGGCCTGGGTGCCCGAGTAGTCGAATTCACAGGCCTGGCCGATGACGATCGGACCGGAACCGATGACCATGATCGAGTGGATATCGATGCGCTTCGGCATTACACGCCCGTCGTCGCGCCGTCGCGTAGGGCGTCGTCGAATCGTTCGAAGAGGTAACGCGCGTCGTGAGGTCCCGGGCCGGCCTCGGGGTGGTACTGCACGGAAAAGCACCGTTCGCTCGGCGCCGACACGCCCTCGATGACCCCGTCGTTCAAGTTCACGTGGCTGACGACGCCGCGCACCAGTGAGTCCGGCTCGACCGCGTAATTATGATTCTGCGCCGTGATCTCGATTCGTCCAGTCGCTAGGTCACAGACCGGGTGGTTGCTGCCGTGGTGTCCGAAGGGGAGTTTGAACGTGCAACCGCCGAGGGCTTGGGCGAGCAATTGATGACCGAGACAGATGCCGAAAATCGGGACAGTGCCCAACAACTGCTCGAGCACCCGAACCTGTTCGCCGAGCGCCGCGGGGTCCCCGGGGCCGTTGGACAGGAACACGCCATCGGGGTTCAAGGAACGAATCTCCTCGGCGCTGGTCGCGGCCGGCACGACGCTGAGGCGAAATCGCTTCGCGAGTTGGTGCACCATCGTCGTCTTGATGCCGTAATCCAGAGCCACCACGTGGTGCGCACCGGCTCCGCGCGTATAGATCTCGCTCGTCGAAACCCGGCCGACCATATCGGTGTTGTCAGTGCCGAGCGCCGTTCGAGCGGCCGCGGCCACGACCGAGGGATCACCGTGGCCGAAGGCGCCCGGCAGAGCGCCGTGCGCGCGAAGGTGACGGGTCAGCCGGCGGGTGTCGACACCCACGATCGCCGCGACGCGGTGCTGGCGCAAGAAGCCCTCGAGCGGTCCCACCGATCGCCAGTTGGAGGGTACGTGCGAGAGCTCGCGCATCACGACGCCCTGGCACCACGGGCGCAACGACTCGTCGTCGAGCGGCGTGACACCGTAGTTGCCGATGTGTGGGTACGTGAAGCTGATGATCTGTCCGGCGTAACTGGGGTCCGTGATGACCTCCTGGTAACCCGAGAGGGCGGTGTTGAAGACGAACTCACCGCTCGTGAAGCCCTCGTCGGGCAGGTGACCGGCGGCGTAACCCTCGAAGGTGGCGCCGTCGTTGAGCACGAGCACGGAGGGTTGACGGATCACGTGAGGCGACCCTCATCGACAACGAGGCGTCCCTTGGCAATGGTTGAGCGCACGCGACCCGACATGGCCCGACCGTCGTACGGGGTGTTCATCGAACGACTCTCGAGAGTGTTGCGATCGACGCGCCAGCGCGCTCCCGGATCGAAGACCGTGACGTTGGCGTCGTCGCCAGCGACCATCGACCCACCGTGCGCGCTGTGTCGCACACGAACGTCACTACTGCGCAGTTGCGCGATTCGCGCCGGGCCACGGCTGAGGACCTGGAAGAAGGTCCTCGGATCGGCCGTCGGCCCGAGGGCTTCGAAGGTGAGAGCGGCGCAGTGCTCGAGCCCGAGCATCCCGGCCGGTGCCTCGTCGAAGGCGAGGTCCTTCAGTTCGGGCGCGTGGGGCGCGTGATCGGTCGCGACGGCGTCGATCACCCCACGACGCAGGGCGTCGCGTAACGCCTCGACGTCACTGGTGGCGCGCAACGGCGGATGGACCTTGAAGATCGGGTCGAAGTTGGCGCAGGCGCTCTCGTCGAGCGTGAAGTGGTGCGGCGCGAGTTCGAAGGTGACCGGCAGACCCTCCTCGCGAGCACCGATCACCATCTGGATGGAGCGACTCGTCGAGAGGTGCAGGAAATGCAGCGGCGCGAGGGTCAGGCGAACAAGTTCGATATCGCGCAACACCATCAGCTCTTCGGCCAACGCCGGACGTCCAATGAGGCCGAGGCGGCCACTGAGGGCCCCTTCGTTCATCGTTCCGCCAGCGGCCAACCGTTCGTCCTCGCAGTGCTGGGCGAGACGGACACCGAGGGGTTTGGCGTACGTGAGGGCGCGTCGCATCACCGACGGGTCTTGCACGCCGACGCCGTCGTCCGTGAAGAGTCGAACACCGAGGGCGGCCATCTCGGCCATGGGCGCGAGCGACTCACCTCGACGCTCCTTCGTTATCGCCCCGGCGACCGCGACGTCGAGCGCCGTACGAGCGCCGCGTTCGAGCACGTAGGAAACGAGCGCGACGTTGTCGAGAGCCGGCTCGGTGTTGGGCATCGCGACCAGCGCGCAGTAGCCCCCCAGGGCGCCGGCCCGTGCGCCACTCTCGATCGTTTCGGCGGCTTCGCGTCCGGGCTCTCGAAGGTGCGCGTGCAAGTCCACGAAGCCCGGTCCCACCCAGCAGTCGCGCGCGTCGAGCTCGTGGGCGTCGCTCGGGGCGTCGATCGTCGCGGCGACCTCAGCGATCCGACCCGCGACGATCAGGACGTCGGCGACGGCACTGGAGTGCTCGCCGACGACGAGCCCCTGACGGATGATGATGGCACTCATAGTGTCTGCCCCTCCCCCGATCCCGCGACGCTCAGGTACAACACCGCCATTCGGATCGGTACGCCGTTGCTGACCTGTCGCTCGACGACCGCGCGGCTCGAATCGACGACGCGCGAATCGATTTCCACGCCGCGGTTCATCGGACCAGGATGCATGATCAAGGCCTCGGGTTTCATCAGTCGTGCGCGCTCGACCGTCAGTCCGTTGGTGAAGGTGAACTCATCCAGGCTGGCGACGAACGCACCCGAACCTCGTTCGCTCTGAAGTCGAAGGAGGCCGACGACGTCGGCCCACGCGAGCGCCTCGTCGAAGTCATGCACCACCGTGACGGGCCAGGTCGCGACCTCCTCGGGTAGCAGGGTGCCCGGAGCACAGAGGCGAACCTCAGCGCCGAGAGTGGCGTAGGCCGCGACGTCACTACGAGCGACTCGGCTGTGGCGGATGTCGCCCACGATCAAGATTCGTAGACCTTCGAACATCGCCGCCCCGGACTCGAGGCCGGTCGTGTCGTGGCGCTCGCACAAGACCTGTCGAACCGTGAAGGCATCCAATAGGCCCTGAGTCGGATGCTGGTGTTGACCATCGCCACCGTTGATGACTCGCACGTGCGGCACGTAGCGGCTGACCTGGAGCGCGGCACCGCTCGAACGGTGACGCATCACCACGGCGTCGATGCCCAACGCGTCGATCGTCGCGATGGTGTCACGCAGCGACTCACCCTTCTTGACGCTGCTCGACGCCACCGCCAACGAGAGGACGTCCGCGCTGAGTCGCTTCGCCGCGGTTTCGAAACTGAGCCGGGTGCGCGTCGACTCTTCGAAGAAGAGCGAGGCCACCACGCGGCCCTTGAGGGCGGGCACCTTCTTGATGCTCCGACGATTCACCTCGACGAACGATTCGGCCGTGTCGAGGACTTCGACCATCGCTGCCTTGGAGAGCTCGTCGAGCGAGAGGAGGCTGCGACCCCGGATGGACTCGATCATGACCCTTCCCTCGTGCCGATCCACACGCCCTCGAGCGTGGCGACAATGGCTTCATCCTTGGACGTCGGGAGATTCTTGCCGACGTAGTCGGGGCGGATCGGCAATTCGCGATGACCGCGGTCCACCAACACCGCGAGTTGCACCGCGCGGGGTCGGCCCCAGTCGGAGAGCGCGTTGAGCGCGGCGCGGATGGTTCGGCCGGTGAAGAGAACGTCGTCCACGAGCACGACGGTGCGATCGGTGAGGTCGTGGTCGATGTCCGTCGCCGATGACGTCGGTAAGGGGTTGCGCGACAGGTCGTCGCGGTAGAACGAGACGTCGAGCACTCCGGCACTGACCGATTGTCCCGAGACCTCGGTGAGAATCGACGCGAGCGCAGACGCGGGCGCCGTACCGCCCGTCTGCAGTCCGATGATCGAAAGTGACGCCACGTCGTGATTGCGCTCGACGATCTCGTGTGCCATGCGACGCACGGCGCGCGTCACGTCGTCGGTCGTCATCAGCTGGCTCTTCGCAGTGAACGCCAGGCCGCGTGTTCGCGCCTGGCGTTCGTCCTCGTTGCCCATCGCTCTCCCGTCGTACGAGCCTCACTGGACCCGCTTCACGACGACCCCGTACCTTGCTCATGTGAGCCTGTGTCCGGGCCGTGTTGTCTTAATGAATCGTGTTCATCGTAGTCGTTGTGGACGCCACAATCGTTGAGGACCCGGCGATCCGTACTGAGAACAGCCGTGCCGAGTCGGTCGCGAAACAGCGTTCGCTGGGGAATCGGTCTCCTCGAACTACGGAATGTGAGCACGAATCGTACGAAACTCGGTGCCACGAAGTGCACCGTCGAGATAATCCACGAGCGAACCGACGAAGGTTGCCCGCGCACGACGTGGTGGTGGACCACGACAGATCGGGTCTAAAATTTCTTCAATGGCGGCTCGCACCAAGACCACGTTCAGGATCAATGTCGGCCTTTTCCTCGCCGAATTGATTTGCGTACCGGCCTTCATCTTCGAAATGAAACGCGCGCTCGGCGGCAACACACTTTCGTGGGCCTACGTCTTTGAGTGGCCGCTACTCGGCCTCTACGCGGTGTACATGTGGCACAAACTGCTCCAGGAAGAGCGCGGCGACGGTTCCCGACACCCGGTCGTATTCGACGACGAGGACCCCAAGCTCGACGCGTGGAACGCGTACCTCGCCTCCGTGCACCAGAGCGATCAATCGGCCTCGCCGGACAAACACGACGTTTGACGCTGATGCGTCCTCGACGCAGATCAGCGACTCGCTCAGTGCACGCCGGACTGATGGAGCAGGCTCAATAGTTCGCTTTCCGCCGAATGTTGACCGGCCCAGTTCGCGAGCGGCTCGTCGGGAATGATCCACGTGAGACGGCCGTGCGGCGTGATGATGAACATGAGGTCCGAGTGGATGCTCATCTTGTCCGTCGGTACCATCGAGACCCCGATGCCGTACGCGCCCCAGACCTTCTGGACCGAGTGCAGTGGCCCGGTCACGAAGTAGAAGTCCTTCACGCTTTTCAGACCATGAATATCGATGAAGTGATTTACGTTGGCCAGGGTCTCGTGGTACGGATCAGCCGCGACCGCAACGATGTCGAGTTTGGCGCCCGGTGAAAGGTCGCTTCGCACCTGACGCAATTGGGCCGCCAGGAGTGGACAGTCGGTCCAGCACTCGGGGTCGAGGAATGTGAGCAATGTGTAATGTCCGGCGTGCTCGTTCAATGAATAGGTCGTACCGTCTTGATCCGTGAGCGTGAAGCGTGGTGCGGGAGTATTGACCGACGACGCGGGACCATTCTGGGCGAGGTACAACGTACTTTCGGCCGACGCGCCCGAGGCCCAACTCATCGAGACGACCGAGAACACCAGCATCGCCGACGCGAATGACGCGACCACGGCGCCCGAACTCGAACGCATCTCGACCGGTAGCCGTCGGCGCAGCGCTGTCGGTGTCGCGCGCGCCGGACTCGCGCACCACGCCAGTAGCGCCATGGGGATCAAGGAGTTCACGTCCGTCGCGAGCCCTCCCCACAAGGGAACGTCCTGGGCCACCACCCAGAAGAAGAGGCAGCCGATCACGAACGCTCTGGTCGGCCATCGCAGATCCCGCTCGCTCGCGAGCCACAGCCCGACCGCACACACGCCCAGCCAGATGATGACCATGACGTTGAAGCCCCCGCCCAGGGTGCCGGCGAAGTCACCGAAGTGTCGCACGATCCACGCCAGTGCGTGTGGCTGTGGCGTCGCCGTCATGGTCGAGGTCATCACGGTCATCGCGTTGGTGTCGCCGCCGTGCCAAAATCCCCGCGACGGCAGACACTGCAACAGTGCGCCGACGGCGGCCAGCACGCTCAAACCCCGCAGCGTGTAACGCGAGAATCGTTCGGGGAAGTTCACCGTCGGCAACGCAAGCCATAATCCGGCCACGAGATAGAACAACGACGCGCCGGGCCAGCCGAACAGAATTGAGTTGGTCGATTGGAAGATTCCGCCCGCACCGTTGCCGACCAACCAGATAAGTCCGGCCCAGCCCACGGACACCGCGGCCGCGATCCGCCCGATCGTCGCGTTCGAGACGATCAAGAGGAGCCCGATGCCCACCTGTATCCACGCCGTGCCCACTGCCAAGGCGATCGGATGGTTGTTCCATATGCCGATGCCATCGAACATCAGCGCGTGTAGCCAACTCGGCGTGCCCGCGGCGGCCGGTGCGACGACGCCATTGGCCATGCCCAACGGCATCGACGCCTGGAACTGCAAAATCCCGTCGATGAGCCAGATGGCCCCGAAGGCCATGCGAAGGTACGTCCGGCTGCGCGCTTCGCCCAGTCCGCCCGCGGACAGATTGAAGGTGTTCACCCGGCGAAGGACGCTCGCGACGACCAGCATCACGAGGGCGATCGCGATGATCCACGACACACTGGTCTCGAAACCACTGTGACGAAAGAGTGACACGACGAGCGGATTGGTGCTCGAGAACGACGAACCACCCATACCCGGCATCCGTGGAACTCCCCTGTTCAGCTGAGTATGTGCTCAGCGATCGAAGATAACACTCCGTTGACGAATTTAGGCGACGCGTCGGTGGAGTACACCTTCGCCAGCTCGACGGCTTCGTCGAGGATCACGGCCTTGGGCGGCGCGTCCTGCATCATCATTTCGCCGACCGCCAACGTCATGACCAAGCGATCGACCAGGGCGATTCGATCGAGGGGCCAGTCAATGGAGAACTCGCTGATGAGCTCGTTGGCGCGAGACTCATTGAGCTCACTCGACCTCAGAAGTGCGAGCGCGTACTCGTCCGGTCGCAGATTGAGTTCTTCCACCACGACGAGGACCGGACGCTCCTTCATCGACGCTTCGTACATGATCTCCAAGGCGCGCTCGCGAGAGTGGTGCCGTTGGACACCGAGTTCGCTCACTTTAGGCCCGGGTCATGTATTCACCGGTGCGCGTATCGACCTTGATGAGTTCTCCCGGTCCCACGAACAACGGGACCTGCACGACGAGACCGGTCTCCAACGTCGCGGACTTGCGCGCGCCCGACACACGATCGCCCTGGATGCCCGGTTCGGTCTCGGTGATCGTCAACTCGACCGACGCCGGGAGTTCCACCCCGATGATCTCGTCGTCGTGGAGGATGAGCATGGCCTTGCCGGTCTCTTTGAGAAAGTTGGCCGCTTCACCGAGGCTCTTGGATGACACCGGCACCTGGTCGTAGGTCGACTGATCCATGAAGATGTAGTCGTCGCCGTCACGGTAGAGGAACTGGGTGTCGCGCTTGTCCATCATCGCCTGCTCCAGGCGTTCGTCCGATCGGTACGTGCGTTCGATGACGGCACCCGAACGGGCATTGCGCAACTTGGTGCGCACGAACGCGCCACCCTTGCCCGGCTTGACGTGTTGGAACTCGATCACCGTGAAGAGACCGTCGTCGAGCTTTATCGTGATGCCGTTCTTAATGTCCGACGTTGAAATTGCAGCCATGGGCGTGGGGACCTTTCGCGAATCGTGCGTTGCCTAGTCTAGGCAACGCGCTTCGGTGCCCGATTACGACGACGGTGACGTCAAACGCCGAACGGCGTCGAGCGCGAGTTCGTAGCTCGTGGCGCCGAATCCGGCAATGGAACCACTGACCGAACCGGCGAGCGTGCTGAGGTGACGAAAGGGCTCTCGCGCCGCGGGATTCGAGAGGTGGACCTCCACCTTTATTCCGTTGAAGGTGTCGAGGGCGTCGGCGAGGGCCCACGACGAGTGGGTGAGCGCACCGGCATTTATCACGATCGCCACGGCACTCTCGCGTGCGCCGTGCACCGCTTCGATGAGGTCGCCTTCGAAGTTCGACTGCACGTGTCGAACGCTGAAACCGGCGTCACTCGCGAGCTTCGTAAAGCGCTCGACGTGCTCGGCCAGCGTGGTCGTCCCGTAGATCTCGGGATTGCGCGTACCCAGTAAATCGAGGTTGGGACCCGACAACAGCAGAATCTCGTTACTCATTGTTCTCCTCGAAATCTCTCCAACACGTCGCCCACGAGTTGTGGGTCGACACCACTCACGGTCTCGAAGCCCTCGGCGCCCGCGAGCACGAAGGTCAGGTCGTGGTGCGCCTTTTTATCGTGCGCCATGGCTTCCAAGAGTGATGACGTTCGAAAGTCCTCGGGGACTCGACGATTGAGACCAAAAAAGTCCAGCACCTCGTCGTGTCGCACCACTTCGCTGTTGTCGACCCGACCCAACGCCTCCGCCAACCTGACGGCGAAGGCCAGGCCGATCGCGACCGCTTCACCATGGCGTAACTCGTCACCGTCGCGAGCCAGCGCCACTTTCTCGAGGGCGTGGGCCAACGTGTGGCCGTAGTTCAAGAGGGCGCGTCGGCCTCCCTCGTGTTCGTCGGCACTGACGATCGCGGCCTTCAATGTCACCGACATCACGATCAGGTCGTGCAGCGAGACGTCGTTCAACTCCGCGGCGAACCCACCTTCCAAGAGCCAACACTTCGCCACCTCACCGAGACCGCCGACGCGTTCGCGTTCGGGCAGCGTGGCGATCGTCTCGAAGTCACACAACACACCGATCGGCTGGTGAAACGCGCCGACGAGGTTCTTGCCGGAACGCAAGTTGACGCCCGTCTTCCCGCCAATCGCGGCGTCGACCTGGCCGACGAGCGACGTCGGTATCTGCACGAGGGCAATGCCGCGAAGGTACGTCGCCGCCGCGAATCCCACGAGGTCGGTCAAGGCACCGCCGCCGACGCCGACGAGCACGTCGTGGCGCGACAGTTCGAACTTCGCGACCTCCTCGAGAAGACCTTCGAGCACGTCGAGTGATTTCGCGACTTCGCCGTCGGGAACCGTGAGCACGTGTTGTTCAATGCCGCTCGTCATTTGGAACCACGGTTGCGCGGCAATCGTGGGGGTGGTCACAATCAACGCGACGCGGGCTCGCGACGCGCGCGCGGCGATCAGCTCGGCGAGTTGCTCTCGTGCGCCGTCGGCGAGGACTACGTCGTAGCTCCGTTCCCCTAGTTCGACACCCACGTTCATCGCGTCAACCTACCGACTTCACGCGTGACGCGCGCGATCACTTCGTCGAGTGATGCTGAAGTGTCGATCCGGGAACGCGAAACTTCGCGGTACCACTCGACTCGATCGCGCCGAAGCTTCGCGAGTGCTTCCGCTGGTCGCTCGGCCAGCAGCGGTCGCTCGACGTCACCGAGTCGCGCGAGTATTACCTCGTCGTCACAGTCGAGCCACAGCGTGAACTCGTGCGCCAGGTCCTCTCGCGCGTCCGGCGAACAGACGATGCCGCCGCCGGTCGCGATGACCGCGTCGGTCGCTTCATCGAGCGCCGCTCGCAACGACTCGAGTTCACGCGAACGAAAATCGATCTCGCCGGCCTCACGCAGATACTGCGCCGCCGCCACGCCCGTGGTGGTGGCGAGAATGTCGTCGGTGTCGACGGCCTCGCAGTGCCAGAGCGAAGCGAGCGCTCGAGCGACCGTGGTCTTTCCGGTGCCGGGGAGACCGACGAGGATGAGGCGGCTCACGGTTAGCCGGGACGAGCGGCCGATGAGGTCGAACCGAGATTCGCGATGTACGACGCGTGGTTTCGCGCGAACTCCTCCACGGAGTCGCCGCCGAACTTTCGTAGGGCCTCGTTGGCCAGGACGAGTGCCATCATCGCTTCGCTCACGACACCGAGCGCCGGGACGGCCGTCACGTCGGTGCGTTCCTTGAACGAGACCGCGCTCTCGCGCGTCACGACGTCCACCGTCTCGAGCACCGGTCGATTCAGCGTCGAGAGTGGCTTCATCGCTACCTTGGCGATGATCGGCGCGCCGGAAGAGATCCCCCCTTCCGTGCCACCCGCGTGATCGGTGCGCCGAATGTAGCCGCCGCCTTGGTCGAACGAGTCGTCCACGGCGATGGCGTCGTGCGCGACACTGCCGCGCTGGGAGGCCTGGGAGAATCCGTCCCCGATCTCGACCGCCTTCACCGCCTGAATGCTCATGAGTGCGCCGGCGAGTAGTCCGTCGAGTTTGCGATCCCAGTGCACGTGGCTGCCGAGTCCCACCGGCACTCCGTAGGCGATGACTTCGACGATGCCGCCGAGTGAGTCGCCGACCTTCGCGGCGGCCTTGATCTCGAGGACCATGGCTGCGGAACTCTCGGGATCGAAGCAGCGAACCTCATTTTCGTCGACCGCGTCGAGGTCACTCGGGAGCGGTCGCACGTCACTCGGCGTAGCGGCCTCGCCGATTCGAATCACGTGACTCACGATCGCCACCCCGATCGTGGAGAGCAGCGCCTTAGCGAGTGCACCGGCCACGACTCGTGCCGCGGTCTCTCGGGCGCTCGCTCGCTCCAACACGTCGCGCGCGTCGTCGAAGTTGTACTTCTGCATGCCGGCTAAATCGGCGTGACCGGGCCGAGGTTTCGTTTGCTTTTGTGCCGGCGTGCCCGGGGCCGCGGACATCTCTTGTTCCCACTTGGGCCATTCGGAGTTCAAGATCTCGACCGCGACCGGCGAGCCGAGTGTGCGCCCGTGGCGCACGCCCCCGATCAGTCGTAACTCGTCTCGCTCGAATCGCATTCGAGGTCCGCGTCCGTAGCCGAGACGACGGCGAGCCAACTCGTCAGCGATCTCTTCGACGCCAATATCGAGTCCCGCGGGTAGTCCTTCGACGATGACACTGAGGGAAGGACCGTGACTCTCTCCGGCCGTAAGGAAGCGCAACATCTGGTAATTCTAGAACGACGCGCGGGCGTCCTTACTCTTTGGCGTAGAAGGGATTCTCTCCCGAGGCGTGGTCCGTGACGTCGATGACACCGGTCAGTTCCGGAATGGCTTCGATGAGTTGGGTCTCGATGCCCTGGGACAGCGTCAAACGACTCATCGCGCAACCCTGGCAGCCGCCGGAGAGCTTCAAGTACGCGACCTTCTTCTCTTCGTCGAGCGCGATCAGGTCGGCGCGACCACCGTGTGAGGCGATCGCCGGATTGACACTGGATTCGAGGACTTCGATCGCCAACGTCGCCAGAGGGCCTTCAATACCCAACGCGAGAATGTCGGCCGGTACGCCGGGGTTCATCTCTTCGGGCGTCGGTGCGTTCGGGTTCACGAGGACCAGTCCCCCGCCGCCTTCGTTGGCGAACTCCAGGCGGCTCCCGCGCAGACGTTCGACGCTCTTCAGTGGCACCACGATCGTCACGCCGCCGTCGCTCCCGATCGCGGCGCCCTCAGGGGCGTCGGCGCGGTCCGAGAAGTAGAGGTCGTAGGCGTAGCCGGCGCCGCGGGTGCCGGTGACCTCAACGTAGAGCGCGAGCGTCTCCGAATGCTCCTCGGCGTTGAGGGCATCGAGCACGACATTTCGAGCCTCGTCGGTCAGTGTCAGAACTTCAAATGTATCGACGGTAGTCATGTCCCAAGTGTAGGGGTCCAACGCTGGCATTTACACGAAGTAAGTTCTCACTGTGAGTTCAATACCTTCTGACACCCACGAGTGGATCAGCTTTGAAGATACGAAGCGCCAACGCACGTGGATGTTCGACGTCACCTTCCTCGAGAGCAATTGGAAGTGCATCTTCGGGGCCGGGTGCCAGGGCGTGCTGACCGAAGCCACCCCCGAGCTCGTCCAGGGCTGTTGTAGTTACGGAGCGCACTTCTCGGACGAAAAGGACCAGCGGCGGGTGGAAAAAGCGGCGAAGCGCCTGACCGCCGACCAGTGGCAGTTCAAGTCCAAAGGTCGTCAGGGTACGACGCGCGTGAAGAAGAACGGCGAGATCGTCACCCGGCTCGTCCAGGACGCGTGCATCTTCCTCAATCGCCCCGACTTTCATCGCGGACCGGGATGTGCGTTACACGTCATGGCGATCGACAACGAGGAGAGCTACATCCCGTTAAAACCCGAGGTCTGCTGGCAGCTGCCGCTTCGACGCGACGACGAGGTCGAAGACGACGGACACGTCATCACCCGCATCTCGCAGTGGAACCGAAGCCACTGGGGCGCCGGCGGCGCGGATTTCCATTGGTGGTGCACCGAAGACCCGAACGCCTTCGTCGGCAAGGACCGCGTCGTCGACTCGATGTCCGAAGAGCTGGTCGCGATGGTCGGTCAACACGTCTACGACCAATTACGGGCCTACATGGACAAGCGCTCAGCACAGCCCAAGGGCACCCGACTTCCCCACCCCGTTATGCGAAAGCGGGCTTAACTCTCGGCGGCGAGGGGGTCCTCTTCATTGAACGACGTTCGGGGCAACGAACCCAGAATCTCGTCGTAACGGTCCTCTTCGGCGAGACACCACTCCGCGTGGACGTCTTCGGGCGCGGCGCCACATTCCACACAGGTGGTGGCGCGGGGGCCGGTCGAGCGTTTGAGTTCGCGAGCTTCAACAAACCGACGATGGCGGCCTTTTTTCACGTCCACTCCTCACTGGCCGCAGTCCATAACTGGCGGCGACCACAACCCAGGAGTACTGAGCTGAGTTTCCATATTACCAACTCGATGCTCGCTCGAAGCCCCTATCATCGCGTTGTGAGCCCTGCCTTCGATCCCAATGAAATGGTGCTTCGGTTTCGCGAGCGGGCCGAAGCGGTCAAACGGCGGGGATTCCCGCCGGTCGAAGGACCGGAGCGTCAGCGCTTCATTGAGGCCGCCAACCTCGACTTCCAGGACTTCGCGATGCTGGGCGACGCGACGGCCACGCTCGAAGACGGCGTCTTGCGACTCGAAATCGACCTACGACCACCGAGTTCTTAGGACCTTCTTAACTCTGGGCCGCCGCCACGCGGGCCCGTGCCTCGGAGAACAGCGCCGCGCCGTCACTCAACGTCGTCAGCGCCTTCGCTCGATCGGCCGGCACCGCGATGGCGCTGTAACACTCAACCGCGGCGCTCGCGAAGTCCCGGTACGCCTCGTCGAGAAGATTCGTCGCTTGACGATCAGGCGTCGGCAGGGACGACTGCATCGAGCCGTCGTCGACGTAGAGCACGTTGCAGAACGTGTGAAGGTCATTGCTCGTCAGTGAGTGATTGCGGAGGTCCTTCGCGGAGCTCTTCACGTCCGAGAAAAGCGACCGGGCGTTACCCGTGAACCCACTCTGTTTCACCCACCCCGACATCGCCGTGCCCGCACTGATCGAGCCACACGCGCAGAGCAACAGGCCCGCCGCGAGCAGCGTCGCGACGCGTCGGATCACGCAGCGACCACCAGGTGCATTTGGCGACGTCCGCGTCGAAGTATCACGTATCGACCGTGCAGCAACTGCGTGGCCCGTACCTTCGCGCCGGCCTCGACGCGAACGTTGTTCACGTAGGCGCCGCCTTGCTCGACGTAGCGCCTCGCCTCAGCGAGCGACGTCGCGAGTTCGGCCCGCACCAAGAGTTCGGCGACGTCGATTCCGTCGTCCAGCTCACTGCGCGAGACCTTCGACGACGGTGCGTCGGCGACGACCTGCAATAACGTCACTTCGTCGAGTTCAGCAATCGTCTCGGCGAAGAGCGCCTCGCCGGCGCGCTCGGCGCGCAGCGCCGCGTCCTCGCCGTGCACCAAGGTCACGATCGCGTTGGCCGCGGCGCGTTGCGCTCGACGTTCTTGTGGAGCGGTTCTGGTCGCTTCGTCGATTTCGAGAATGGTCTCATGATCGAGGAAGGTGAAGAATCGCAGCATCGCCGGCGCCGCGACGTCATCGGCGTTCAAGAGGAACTGGTGCATCGCGAACGGCGACGTCATCGAGGCGTCCAGCCACACGTGCTCGTTTCCGCCCTCGGACTTGCCAAACTTCTGTCCGTCCGCGCGCAAGAGCAACGGCGTCGTCACTCCGTCGGCGTGGTGACCGGTGGCCTTACGTACGAGTTCGGTGCCGACCGTGATGTTGCCCCACTGGTCGGACCCGCCGAGTTGCAGCGTGCAGTCGTGATCGAGGTTCAATCGCAAGAAATCGTAGGCCTGCAACAGCATGTACGAGAACTCGGTGAAGGAGAGCCCCACGTCGTCTCGATCGAGCCGGCTCTTCACCGTGTCCTTGGCGATCATCTGGTTCACGGTGAAATGCTTGCCCACGTCACGCAAGAAATCGGTCAGCGACACCGTCGTGAGCCAATCGGCGTTGTTCAACAACAGGGCCTGCGTAGGGCCCGCGTCCTCGGAGAAATCGAGGAATCGTCCCAACTGCTCGCGAATCCCCACTAGGTTGTCGTCAATCTGCTCGATCGTGAGGAGGGGTCGTTCGACCGCCTTGAAGCTGGGGTCCCCGATCAGCCCGGTGCCCCCGCCGGCCAGCACGATGGGGCGATTGCCGGCTCCCTGGAGGCGACGGAGCGTACAGAGTTGCATGAGATGGCCCAAGTGCAGCGATCGGGCGGTCGGGTCGAACCCGATATAGGCCGTGACGCCGCCCGAAGAGAGGCGGTCGAGCACCGCATCGTCCGTGGTCTGGTGCACCAGACCACGAAACTGCCAATCGTCACGTAGTTTCATCGACCCAGTCTACGAGGCGACGATGGCTACATAATTGCTCGCCCCGACGGAAAGTTGTCTTGCAACCAGAGGACGAACGAGTGCCACGCGCCCGTGACCTCGAGAATCCCGATGACGATCAAAAACACTCCACCGATTCGACCGATCGTGCGTTGGTGACGGCGTAGCCACGATGAGGCGGTGGACACCCACTCGGTCGCCAACGCGGCGACGACGAACGGGATGCCGAGTCCTAGGCAGTAGAAGAGCGCGAGGATCGAACCGCGCAGTGCGGTCGCGTCCGAATTCATCCCGGCGAGAGCCAGGATCGCCCCGAGGGTCGGACCGATACACGGTGTCCATCCGAGCGCGAACAGAAAGCCCAACGCACCGGCTCCGAGAATCGAGACCCGGGGCAGGTGATGGACTCGTCGTTCGGTGTTGAGCCACCTCGAGGGCCACCATCCGCCGAAGAACATTCCCAGCAAGATCGTGACCGACCCGAACACGATCGAGAGCCCTCGCTCGTGGTCCTTCAGTAGCGCCCCGAAACCCCCGAAGAGGGCACCCAAACTCACGAACACAATGGCGAATCCGAAGATGAAGGCGATCGCCCCGACGACCGCACGACCGCGTCCCGATCGCCCCTCGAGCGACCCGGCGGCGCCACTGAGGAACGCCAGGTATCCGGGCAAGAGAGGCAGGACGCACGGCGAGATGAACGAGACGAATCCGGCGGCGACCGCTATGGGCAAAGCGGCCAGCAGCGAACTCGGAAGGGTGGCGATCATTGCACACCGTCGAGCATGCTCTTCACTTTCTCATTCCACGCGTCGTGGAGCTGCACGTTCTCGTCACGAGACGGTACGTCGGCCACAATCACCGCCAGTCCGTCTCGACCCAGGGCCCCGTCGAGCGCGGCGCGTAGTTGGGACAGCGTCGTCACTCGCTGGCCCTCGTGACCGAAGGCGTTTGCGATCGCGACCAGGTCGTGCGGACGTGGTGTGCCGAAGAGTTGTTCGAAGCGGACTTCGTCGACCGAAGTGCGCTGGGAGAGAAACGAGAAAATCCCTCCCCCGTGATTGTCGGCCACGACCAAGGCGCACGTACCGCCCGCGTCACCCAGCCCGTCGACGAGCGCCGACACGTCGTGCAACATCGTGATATCACCGACCAGACCAATGGCTCGAGAGCCCGCGGCCACGCCCAGCGCGGTGGACACGACGCCGTCGATGCCGTTCACGCCTCGATTTGAATACGTGGGTGACGTGCGCGCCGGCGTCCACCACTCGACGTCACGCACCGGCATCGATGATCCGATGACCAGAGGAACGTCTCGTCGTGAACTCGCCTCGACCACACAACGTGCGACGGAGAGCTCGTGCAGCGTGTCATCCTCACGGTCCAACTTCGCCAGCCATTCACTGACGTGCGTCGAAGCCTCGCTCCAGAGTCGCAAGTACTCGCCGTCCGCCTTGGGTTCGCGCAGCGAATCGGGCACACCACGCACGCGAATCGTCACCAGCCGATCGGGATCGGACACGAATCCGGCCCCGTCGAAGGCAATGGTACGCACGCGCCAGTCGCGAAGGCGCTCTTGGAGCACCCGAGAAGCGGGCAGGCCCCCGAGACGGACGACCACGTCGGGCTTGACGCGCTCGGCGAATCGCGCGTCTCGTAGCAGTGGGTCGAAGTACGAGATCGTTCCGATCGCGGTGGCATCACCCACAACCGCCCAGTTCATCGAACCGCAGTCCTCGACCATTCGCGCCGACACGCCGTGACCAGCGACGCACAACACGCGAAGGTCTCGTAGATCGGCGATGCCTATCGCACTCGAGTGAGAGACTGGCGCCGGCGTCGAGGGTGAGGGCGCCGGGAGTTCGCGCGCTTCAGCGACGAGCGGCTCAACGAACGCGGCGTTCAGATGGACTGGACCGGGACTCGGTAGCTCCGTCGTCTCCTGCGTCGCACTGGCCCAGAGGCGCTGCGCGAGGTCTCGCCACGTTGACGCGTCGTCGGCGCGCGCGACGCCGGGATCCTCGAAGCGACGGACCATCTCGCCAAAGAGTTCGTGTTGATCGATCGTCTGGGGCGCGCCGACACCGTGAAGTTCGGGCGGACGATCGGCGGTGAGCACCAGGAGGGGCACGAAGGCCTGCGACGCTTCGGCCACGCAGGCGTGCAACTCCGCCGCGGCAGTTCCGCTCGTCACCACAATCGCGACCGGCTCTCGCGTGACGAGAGCACGCCCGAGCGCAAAGAATCCGGCGCTTCGTTCGTCAATTCGTACGTGCACACGTAGTTCGTGACGACTGGCGCACGCCAGAGCGAGCGGCGTCGAGCGAGAACCAGGACAGACAACCACGTCGCGAAGTCCCAACCGGATCCACTCGTCGAACAACGTCGCCGCGTACGTGGCCTGCACCTCGCTCGGGCTCGGTACGCTCTGTGGCAATGTCACTCCTCGGTATCCAACGTTGCGGCTCGGGCCCACCCCTCGTGTGGCTGCACGGCTTCACGCAGACCCAGGACTCGGCACATCAGTTTCGTTCCATTCTGGCAGGAACGTACGAGCTTCTGACTGTGGACCTGCCGGGACACGGCCGAAACGCTGGTATTTCGGCGTCGCTCGACGAGACCACTGACTTACTCGCCAACGTCCTCCCCCCCGATCCATTTATATTGGGCGGCTACTCCTTCGGGGCTCGTGTGGCACTCCACTTCACACTTCGCTACCCCGATCGCGTGCGCGCTCTGGTCGTGCTCGGCGCGACGCGCGGCATCCACGACCTCAGCGACCGCGAAGAGAGGCGACGAAGCGATGAAGCGCTCGCCGATCGAATCGAATCGATCGGCGCCGACGCCTTCCTCGACGAATGGCTCGCGCGAAAGATGTTCGCCTCACTGCCGAAGGACCCACTCGAGCGCGCCGCGCGAAGCACCGACGCCGCGGGACTGGCGAACTCGCTTCGATTCGCGGGAACTGGAACGCAGCGCTGGCTCGCGCCGGAACTCGCGTCCTTAGAAGTGCCGACCTTGGCTCTGGCCGGCGCCCTCGACCAGAAGTTCTCCCTCGAGGCGACGGCGATCGCCGAAGGAGCGGCCGACGCGAGCGCGCAGTTCGTCCCTGACGCGCACCACGCCGCTCACCTCGAGCAGGCCGAAGCAACGGCGGCGCTCGTCCAGGGCTTCACAGACCAATTCTGAACACGAGCACGACGGCGAGCAACGCGCCGAGTTGCAACTGGGCTCGCGCCGAATACTTCAACATCGGCAAGAGCTCTCGTCCGTTCTTGTTCGAGAACGCCAGGCGGACCGCAGGAATGTAGAGCAGGATCGCCACGATGCCGACCACGACGTGTCCGGCCCCGGCGATCGCGACCAACACGCCGAGCACGCACGTCGCGAACAGCCACGGCGCGTGTCCACGATTCATTCGCGCGGCCAACGTCTTCTTGCCGGAGGATCGATCGCCTTCGACGTCGCGCAAGTTGTTCGCTTCGAGCAGCGCACACGCCATGAAGCCCGTCGCGACGCCCAGCCACCACGACCGATTCGGCACGGTGAGGTGTTGGACGTAGGCGGTGCCGACCGTCGCCACAAGGCCGAAGTAGACAAACACGAATAGTTCACCGAAGCCGAAGTACCCGTACGGTCGCGGCCCCCCGGTGTAAAACCATCCGGCCAAGATCGCCGTGGCGCCGATCGCGACCAGCCACCACGAGGTCCTCGACGCGAGGAACAGTCCCGCCACACCGGCAAGCAAGAATGACGCGAAGGCGGCGTTTCGAACCCTCGAC
>Ga0302279_10000609_pt1 | contig 52736 bp, 46 predicted proteins | sample III_Bog_N3_3_FD_194541 | JGI IMG/M metagenome (GOLD analysis project Ga0302279, IMG submission 194541) | Peat permafrost microbial communities from Stordalen Mire near Abisko, Sweden - III_Bog_N3_3 | ecosystem: Environmental > Terrestrial > Soil > Wetlands > Peat | place: Sweden: Abisko... | reverse complement strand
CCAGGTATGCCAGCCGAGCCTCTATATCTTGATTTGCCGGAGGACGGGAACTGCCGGTTCACAGGCCACACGCGGCCCACTCATCCTACTACATATAGATCAACCTGGGACACCTGGGTAAGCCTTGTTCCCCACCGATTCGGGCTAAGCAGCGCAATAGCGCTCTTTGGAAGACACCGATAAATCGGGCCGCGAGGGGGGACCATGAGAGCACGCTATTGGCTCAATCTGGCGGCTGCGTTCTGCTTTGTTGCGGTTTCCGTGGCACAAGCGGCCGACACGAAGCCCAATATTGTTTTCATCATGGCGGATGACCTTGGGAACGCCGACCTCGGCTATCGCGGCAGCGACATCAAGACGCCGAATATCGACAAGCTCGCCACCCAGGGTGTCCGCCTCGAGTCCTTTTATGGTGAGCCGGTCTGCACCCCCTCCCGTGCGGCTTTGATGACCGGCCGGTATCCGATGCGGTACGGGCTGCAAACGTTGGTCATTTTTCCCAGCCACACATTCGGTTTGGCGACGGATGAACGCACGCTGGCGCAGGCGCTGAAGGACGCGGGCTACCGCACCGACATTGCCGGGAAATGGCATCTCGGTCACGCCGATAAGAAGTTCTGGCCGCAAAACCGCGGGTTCGATCACTTTTACGGCAACCTCGTTGGCGAGCAGGATTACTTCACCAAGGAACGCGGCGGAGTCATCGACTGGCAGCGGGACGGCACGTTCCTCAAGGACCAGGGCTATCACACGACGCTGGTCGGTAACGAAGCAGTGAGGCTGATCGAAGCGGATGACAGCAAGGCGCCGTTGTTCCTGTATGTGGCCTTTCTCGCGGCGCATGCGCCCTACGAGGTTCCGCAGGCTTACGCCGACCTTTACAAGGACAGCATTCAGAATCCGAAACGTCGCCTGTATGCCGGCATGATCACGGCGATGGACGAACAGATCGGCCGCATCGTGCAGGCGCTGACGCAGAAGGGGATGCGTGACAACACGCTGATCCTGTTCAGCAGCGACAATGGGGGCGCGACCAACGCGCTGTTCGCGGCCGGCGCGCGGTCCGAGGCGGACCGCAAGGAAAGCGGCGACCTCGCGCTGAATGAAAAGCCGCCCGCGTCGAACGGCATCTTCCGCGGTGGCAAAGGGTCGCTCTACGAAGGCGGTGTTCGCGTGCCGGCGTTTGCCAACTGGCCCGGTCACCTGACGCCGCGCGTCGTCAACGAGCCGCTGGACATGGTCGATATCATGCCGACGCTGCTGGCCCTCGCAGGCGGTTCGGGCAGCCCGGATCATCCGATGGACGGCAAGAACATCTGGCCGGTGCTGGCGGACGGCAAGCCGTCGCCGCACGATGATATCCTTATCAACGTCGAAGCCTTCCGCGGTGCTGTCCGCAAGGGCAACTGGAAGCTGGTGAAGATCGCCCTGCTGCCGGGCAAGACCGAGCTGTTCGACCTGGCCGGGGACCCAAGTGAAACCACCAACGTCGCCGACCAGCATCCCGACATCGTGGCGGATCTGGAGGCTCGTTTGCTGGCCTACGCCAAGGAGCAAAAGCCGAGCCTTTGGATCAGGGCACAGCCCGCGTTCCTCGGCGCCCAGGGCAAGACGGTCCTTGATCCCGACTTCGATCTCGACGACGGCGGCCTGCCGCACGAGAAGGCTGCGATCCCTGGAGGCTGAGCCGCGCGCGGTCTGCACCATGTGCTGACCGGGCGTGGACGAAACGGTGCGAAGGCGAGCAAGATGAAAAGCGTCAACTCTCGCGTCAAGCTCACCGCATTGGGCCTTCTGGCCGCCGGCATCATCGCAATCGTCCTGTTCGCCGCGCCGGCGCGGGCCGCGCAGGCAACCGACGGTTCCGTCCTGCCGTTCCCCCCAACGCCGTCTGCAAGCGTGGCAGGGCCGACGCTGCAGGAATCGACGCATCAGCGGCGGGTGGAACCGAACCGGCTGCCGGAGGGCGCGCCGAACATCCTTATTATTCTGCTGGACGATGTCGGCTTTGGCCTGCCCGACACGTTCGGCGGCGAGATCCATACGCCGACGCTGACCCGGCTCGCGCAAGACGGCATCAGCTACAGCGCGTTCCATACAACGTCGATCTGCTCGCCGACGCGCGCCGCGCTGCTGACCGGCCGCAACCACCAGCGCGTCGGCTCCGGCACCATCGCCGAGCGCGCGGTGGATTGGGATGGGTATGTGGGCGTGATCCCCAAAAGCTCGGCGACGGTTGCCGAGGTTCTCCACGAATACGGTTACAAGACCGCGGCGTTCGGCAAGTGGCACAACACGCCCACCACCGAGACCACGGCAATGGGGCCGTTCGACCGCTGGCCAACCGGTTACGGCTTCGACTATTTCTACGGTTTCCTCGCCGGCGAGACATCCCAGTGGGAGCCGCGGCTGTTCGAAAACACGACCCCGATCGAGCCGCCGCACACCCCAACCTATCATCTGAGCGAGGACCTCGCCGACCGGGCGATTGCCTGGATTCGCCGTCATCAGGCGTTCTCGCCCGACAAGCCGTTCCTGATCTATTGGGCGCCCGGCGCTGCGCACGGGCCGCATCACATCTTCAAGGAATGGGCCGACAAGTACAAGGGCAAATTCGATGACGGCTGGGACGCGTATCGTCAGCGCGTTTTTCAGCGCCAGAAGGCCCTCGGCTGGATTCCCGACACCGCTCAGCTAACGCCGCGCGATCCGACCATGGCCGGATGGGCTGACATCCCCGACTCCGAAAAGCCGTTCCAGCGCCGGCTGATGGAGGTCTTCGCCGGCTTTGTCGAGCATGTGGACGTGCAGGCCGGCAAGCTGATCGACGAACTCGATCGCCAGGGCCTGCGCAACAACACGCTGGTCTTCTATGTCTTCGGTGACAACGGATCGAGCGCCGAGGGTCAGAACGGGACCATCAGCGAACTGCTCGCGCAGAACCAGATTCCCAGCACGGTCCAGCAGCAGATCGCCGCGTTGAACCGGATCGGCGGCCTCGATGTGCTGGGAACCGCCAAAGTGGACAACATGTATCACGCGGGATGGGCCTGGGCCGGCTCGACGCCTTACCGATACACGAAACTGATCGCCTCGCATTTCGGTGGCACGCGGAATCCGCTGGTGATCTCGTGGCCGAAGAGCATTGCGCCGGACAAGACGCCACGGCGGCAGTTCCACCACGTCAACGACATTGCGCCGACGATCTACGACATTCTCGGCATCATGCCGCCAAGGGAAGTGAACGGCATCGCGCAGGACCCGATCGACGGCTTGAGCATGGCCTATACGTTCGCGGATGCCGCTGCGCCTGGCCGAAAGCATGTCCAGTACTTCGAAAACAACGGCAGCCGCGCGATATACAGCGACGGCTGGATGGCGTCCGCGTTCGGCCCGCTGATCCCCTGGCAGGCCGGCGGTTCCGACCTGTCGAAATGGGACGCGCGGACGGACCCATGGGAGTTGTTCGACCTCAGCCACGACGATTCGCAGGCGGTCGATCTCAGTGCCAGCGACCCGACCCGATTGGCAGCACTCAAGGCGCTGTTCCTGGAGCAGGCGAAGGACAACAAGGTGTTTCCTGTCGGCGGCGGGCTGTGGACCCGGCTGCACCCAGAGGACCGGATCAAAAGCCCCTACACCCATTGGGTCCTTGATGGCGACACCACGCGGTTTCCCGAATTTGCGGCACCTGGTCTCGGGCGGCAGAGCAACCGTGTGGTTGTGGACGCCGAGCTGGGCAAGAATGCCTCGGGCGTACTCTACGCGCTCGGCGGCGCCGGCGGCGGGCTTACGCTCTACATGGATCAAGGGCGGCTGGTGTACGAATACAATATGATGATCATCGAGCGATACATCGCGCGCTCACAGGACAAGCTCGCGGCCGGCAAGCACAGGATCGAGGTGGATACCGCCATCATGAAGCCCGGCGGCTCCGCCGAGGTGGTCGTCACGGTGGACGGCAGGGAAACGGCCCGGACGACGGTCAACCGGACCGTGGCGGGGGCCTTCACCGCCAGCGAGACACTCGATGTCGGCGTCGATCTCGGTTCGCCCGTCTCGCTCGACTATTTCGACCGGCGGCCGTTCCGGTTCGACGGCAAGATCCAGGCAGTCACGATCGACGTGCGATGACCGTTGCCGCACCTTCTCGCCGAGGTGCCGATGCGTCCGCTCCAGGGCGACGTTGATCCGCAACGACCGGACCGATAGGCTGCGGTTCAACAACACGATCACGGCTCCGCACGGTTCCGTGAACATCGACCATATGGGGTTTGGGAAAACACGATGCACCATGCTTCGGGCAGGGCAATCCGCTCGGCAATACGACTCGGACTGCTCGCAGCCGTCGCGTTGCTCATTCTGCTTCCAGTCGCACGCGCGCAGCCGGCCGCGGGTCACAAGCCCAATTTCGTGTTCATCTGGGGTGATGATATCGGCATCACCAACGTCAGCGCCTACTCGAACGGGCTGATGGGCTACCGCACGCCCAACATCGACCGCGTTGCGCGCGAGGGCGTGATCTTCACCGACTATTACGGCGAGCAGAGCTGCACCGCCGGAAGGTCGGCCTTTATCACCGGCCAAAGCGTGTTCCGCACCGGCCTGTCCAAGGTCGGCCTGCCGGGCGCGGATCTCGGGCTGCGCAAGGAAGACCCGACCATCGCCGAACTGCTGAAACCGCTCGGCTACGCCACCGGTCAGTTCGGCAAGAACCATCTCGGCGACAAAGACGAGTTCCTGCCCACCGCGCACGGCTTCGACGAGTTCTACGGCAACCTGTATCACCTCAACGCCGAGGAAGAGCCGGAACTGCCCGACTACCCCACCGCCGCGGACTTCCCGAATTTCCGCAAGCGTTTCGGCCCGCGCGGGGTGATCCACAGCTTCGCCAATCCCGACGGCACGCAGCGCATCGAGGACACCGGCCCGCTGACCCGCAAGCGCATGGAGACGATCGACGACGACATCGCCGCGCGCGCATCGACCTTCATCGAGCAGCAGCACAAGGCCGGCAAGCCGATCTTCGTCTGGGTGAACTTCACCCACATGCATTTCCGCACGCACCCGAAGCCGGAGAGCGTCGGGCAGGCCGGCCGGTGGCAAAGTCCCTACCACGACGTGATGATCGACCACGACAAGAACGTGGGTACCGTGCTGAACAAGCTGGATGAGCTTGGTATCACCGACGACACCATCGTGATGTACGGCACGGATAACGGACCGCACATGAACTCGTGGCCCGATGGCGCAATGACGCCGTTCCGCAACGAGAAGAACTCGAATTGGGAGGGCGCCTATCGCGTGCCGGCTATGGTCCGCTGGCCGGGTCATATCAAGGCTGGCTCGGTATCGAACGACATCATCTCGCACATGGACTGGCTGCCGACGCTGCTCGCCGCGGCCGGAGTACCCGACGTCACGGAAAAGCTGCTGGCTGGCTACAAGGTCGGGGCGACGACCTACAAGGTGCATCTCGACGGCTACAACTTCCTGCCCTACCTGACCGGACAGGCACCGAAGTCGCCGCGCGAGAGCTTCTTCTACTTTTCCGACGACGGCGACCTGACCGGCCTGCGCTACGACAACTGGAAGATCGCGTTCCTGACGCAAGATGCGCCCGGCACGTTTCTGGTCTGGCAGCAACCATTCACGCGGCTGCGCGTACCGTTTATCTTCAACCTGCGCACCGACCCCTACGAGCGCGCGCCAGTCACCTCCAACACCTATTACGACTGGCTGCTGGACCACGCGTTCCTGCTGGTGCCGGCCCAACAATACGTCGGTCAGTTCCTGGCGACGTTCAAGGATTACCCGCCCCGGCAAAAGGCAGCGAGCTTCACCATCGACCAGGCGCTGGAAAAGCTTCAGCAGCCTAGCGGCGACTAAACAAGGCTCCGGGGGCGGGCCGCGGCGGCTCGCTCCCGGCGTCACGACGTTCCGAGACCAGGAGGGGAAACGATGTCGGTAGGCGGTGAACGGATCGACACGCAGGGGCCGCGGTCGCGGCGGCACAGATGTTGATGCGGGTGACAGCGCGGTGGCGGGTCGCGGCGTGCTGCCTCGCGCTGCAGGCAATCGGCCCTGGCCCGGTGGCGGCGCAACAAGCGGCTTCGCCTGCGCCGCAACCAGCGGCAACTCCGGCCGCGGATGAGGCCGCCGAGTTCAGCACCCAACAGCTCGACGCGCTGCTGGCACCGATTGCCCTCTATCCGGACGCCTTGCTGGCGCAAATTCTGATGGCGTCCACCTACCCGCTGCAGGTGGTGGACGCGGCCCGCTGGGTCGCCGATCCGGCCCACAAGTCGCTCACCGGCGAGGCACTGACCAACGCATTGAACCCGCTGTCCTGGGACCCGAGCGTGAAGTCACTGGTCCCGTTTCCGCAAGTACTGGCGACGATGAACAGCAAGCTCGACTGGATGCAGCAGGTTGGCTACGCGTTTGCCACCCAGCAGGCACAGGTGATGGATTCGGTGCAGCGTCTGCGGCGGCAGGCGCAAGCGGCAGGCACACTGCAATCGACGCCGCAGCAAGTGGTGCGAACCGAAGTCGGCGCGGTCACCTATGAGCAGACGCCGCAGGGCGCGGGTGGGGGCGGCAGCGCCCTGCCGCAACAGGCCGAGCCCGGCCAGGCGGAAAACATCGTGATTGAGCCGGCGCAGGCCGATACGGTCTATGTGCCGAGCTACGATCCGGCAACGGCCTTTGGGACGTGGCCGTATCCGGCGTATCCACCGGTCGCCCTGCCGCCGCCTCCCGGCTACGGGCTCGGCACGGCGCTCGCGACCGGGCTGATGTTCGGCGCCGGCGTTGCGATCACGGCGTCGCTCTGGAACTGGGCCCGCCCGTCCTGGGGCGGCGGCTACATGAACGTCAACGTCAACCGGTTCAACCAGATCAACTACAACCGGCGGCCGATCAACAACGCGGTCTGGCGGCCGAACGCGGCCGCCGGCGGCTGGCACCGTCCGCCCGGTGGGCCAGTCGGCCGGCCCGTTCGCGGCAATGGACTGCCCGCCGGCGCGATCGGCCGGCAGCGCGTGAGTGTGCCGAGCAATCTGGTGAACCGGCCGGTCAACGTGTCCAACCGGAACATCTCCAATAATAACGTGGCCATCAACAGGCCGGCGAACGGCGGGCTGGCCAATCGGCCGGCGGCGGCTCAGCGTCCCGCCCAACGCCCCGCCATCCAACGCCCGGCGAACATCGGGCAGGCTAACCGGCCGGAGATGGCTCAGCGTCCGTCCGAGCGCCCCGCCGTCAACCGGCCGGCGAACGTCGGGCAGGCCAACCGGCCGGAGGTGGCTCAGCGTCCCGCCGAGCGCACCGCCATCAACCGGCCGGCGAATGTCGGGCAGGCCAACCGGCCGGCACCGGCTCAGCGTCCCGCCATCCAACGTCCGGCGACCCCTGCTCGCCAACCTGCGGCCTTCGCGGGTGCACGCGACGGGCAACGCGCGTCGCAGTTCGCGGCGCGCGGCGGACAGAGTCGGTCGATCAACCAGGCTCAGCGTCCCTCCGGCGGCTTCCAGCGCGCGAGTGGCGGTGGCGGTGGCGGGCCCCGAGGTGGCGGCGGTCATGCCGGCGGCGGTGGCGGCGGGCGCTTTGGCGGACGGCACTGAGGAGGCGGATATGTGGATCACCTTGCGAAACGTTGCCGCAGGCACGCTCGCCGTGCTGCTGCTTGCCCTGCCCTGCCGCGCGGCGGACACCGCGCAGCAGACCTTCGCCTCGCCTGAAGATGCTGTATCCGCACTCGTGCAAGCGCTGCATGCCGGCAATGTCGCCGCTTTGGCGCACGTTCTGGGACTTGGCAGCGAGAAGCTGCTCGAGTCGGGCGACGCGGTGGCCGACGCCAATGGCCGCCAGCATTTTCTGGAGATGTACGATGCCGGGCACAAGCTGACCCAGGCCGGTGCCGACCGGATGGTGCTCGACGTTGGCGAAGACAACTGGCCGATGCCGATCCCGATCGTGCGTGATGGCGATCATTGGCGATTCGATTCTCAGCAGGGCGCGCAGGAGATTGTCGATCGCCGGATCGGCCGCAACGAGATCGCCACCATTCGCACCCTGCTAGCGCTGGTGGATGCGCAACGTGCGTTCAAGACCGAAAACGGCCACTACGCGCAACGCGTGATCAGCGCGGAGGGACAGCACGACGGGCTTTACTGGCCGACCGAGGCGGACGCGACGGAAAGCCCGCTCGGCCCGCTGTTGGATGAAGCCGCAGATGAGGGTTATCCGGGACAGTTGGTGGAAGGCAAGCCCTACCCCTATCACGGCTATTACTATCGCTTGCTGAAGGCGCAGGGCCGAGCCGCACCGGATGGCGCGGCAGACTATGTCAAGGACGGCAAGCTGGCCGGGGGCTTCGCCTTCATCGCCTGGCCGGCGGTGTTCGGCTCGTCAGGGATCATGACGTTCGTGGTCAACCAAGAAGGCGTGGTGTTCCAGAAGGATCTGGGGCCGGCAACCGCCTCACGCGCGGCTGCCACAACGCTGTTCGATCCAGACCTTAGCTGGGCGCGGATCGACATCAGCGACCAGTAGAGGCTGCGGAGCCACCGGCTGCCCGGCACACGTTTGGGCATCGCTTCGCCAGCGGCTTGTTTCACGATCGGGGCGCGCCGTTGGCTTTCCCAACGGAGCGCCCCGTGGCTTCGTGGGTAATCACCCATGCTGCCCGGGTAACCGACCGACGCGCCGAATGCGTGCTGCGATCAGGCAGCACGCAGCGGTCGAAGGTTTCAACCGGTCAGTGCTTCAGATCGTCGGGCACCTTCCCGCCATTTTCCGCCAGCTTGTGCATCACCTGCTGATGCAGCCAGATGTTCATTGACGCAGAATCGCCGGTATCGCCGGTGTAATGCAGCTCCTGCGCAAGCTCCTTGCGGGCGTCGAAGCTACTATCCAGGTCGAGAAGTTTCAGAAGATCGACGATGGAGCGGCGCCAGTCGAGCTTCTGAGGCGTCTGCGACGCCAAGGCCACGAGGACGGCTTCAACATCCACGACTGGCGGAGGAGCGCTGGCCTGCGGCGGCGTATCCCCTGCCGACGACGAGGCGGCAGGGGCCGGCGCGGACTGCGGCGCGGGCTGGGCAGCGGCCGTTGCGGGGTTTGGCTGTTGCGGCACGGCTGCCGCCTCTGCTGGCGGCTGCGCCGGAGCCTGAGCGCCTGCCGCGGAAGCTGGATGGCTGAAGATTTTTGACATGATCGAGCCGAAGATGCTCACTGGTGCACTCCTTTGAACCAAGGGCGAACAGAGATCGGAGCCTTCAACGAAGTCAGTCGTCGTGGGTTCTGCACGCACGGACAGACAATCAAGCCACACGACTCGCGGCTTTGATGCCACCGCACGTCTTGAAAGGCAGATCGGTCGGGCCGATCCTCGGCCAATCGTTATCGGCCGGCGCATTATCGAGCAATTCAAGCTTCAGGGGGCAATCGCATCATCGCACGCGATCCGCGGCCGGTGCCGTCTATGCTGCCCCTCAGTTGAGGGCATGCCGCTGCTGGCTGAAGCCAGAAACGAAGCTCCGGCCTCCTGACTCGTCCGCCGAAGGAGAAGGTGCCACATGGACCGCCTGACCGCGCTCCGCAGCGGCGTATTTGCCGTTACATCCCCAGCGCGCGGCGGTAGACGTCGAGCAAAGTCTCCTGCTCCTCGATTTCCGCCGGCTCCTGCTTGCGCAACCGAATAAGCTGGCGCAGCACTTTCACGTCGAATCCAGCCGATTTCGCTTCTGAAAAGATATCCTTGATGTCGTTGCCGAGTGCCTTGCGTTCTTCCTCCAGACGCTCGATGCGTTCAACCAGGCTGCGCAGCCGGTCGGCGGCGATGCCGCCGGTCTTGATTTCAGCGGCCTTCACATCCGCGATGGTGACGCTGTCGGTCTTTTCCGCCGTCTTCACCGTCATCACGCCATTCCCTATCGCTGCGGAAGGGCGCGGGGATAGCCGCCGTTCCGCCCCCGGTCAATGACCGGACTGCGCCTTGGCGAAGTCTGCCTGCTGCACCGGCGTCGATTTCGTCTGGTGTTTCGCCTGCCAGTCCTTGTAGGGCATGCCGTAGATGATCTCGCGTGCGTCCGGATCGGACAGCGCGATGCCCTTCGCCTCGGCCGCCTCGCGATACCAGCGGATCATACAATTCCAGCAGAATCCCGCCAGGTTCATCAGGTCGATGTTCTGCACATCGCTCCGCTCCCGCAACTGCTGCACCAGCCGGCGGAAGGCGGCGGCCTCCAGCTCGGTGCGGGTTGCCTCGCCGAACGGGCGTGCGGCCATGGCGATCCTCCCCTCGGCTCCCCCGATGGGTTGGCGCCCGCTGGCACGCCAGGGCGCGGGTGCGCCGGCGCCCTGGCGCTCCGCGGGCCGGTTCGTGCTGTGATTCATTTCAGAGTCACGGCGGCCGTCGTGGTCTACGTCGTCTGTCACAGACGCGTTCGCCTGGACCTTTCCCCGTCCCGGGCTCGCGCTGCAGGAGGCGACAATGGGGACAAAAAACCTGGACCACCTCGTGCGTGACCAATTCCGGCTGTTCGGCGAGCTTGGGGATGACCTGGCGATCCCACCGGACGAAAGGCGGCGGCTTCTGCTGCTGTCGGACACGGAGTGGGCTGCCTGGTCGGGTCTTTCCGGCGCCGGACGTCTTCCGGCCGCGCCGATGCCGCCGCTGATGCTGCTCCGTCTCGGCGCCGCCAATCACCGCCTGGTTGCGGTTGCGGAGCGCCGGGCGGAGCGCATTCGGGATGCATCCGCCGCGTGGCGGAACACCGCTGGCCCGCTCTACACGACCCGCGCCGCCAACGCACAGGAGCCCGCATCTCGGTAACCACCCCCGCCGGCACAGTTGCACGTCTAAAAAGGGGCGGCGGCGTTTCCGCTTAGCCGCGCCCCCGCCCGCGTCCGGTCGGCCTAAACACACCGTCGCGGATGTCGCCGGCGATCGCCGGCATGCCGCCGTACCGCTCCGGATGGCGTGATCCGCGCCACTCCGCCATACTCACCCCATAAGCGCGCAAAGGGGGGGGAGACGGCGCATGATCTGGGACGACGCACGTGCCCGCGCCGCGCTGCGCAAGGTGTTCGATGCCGCCGTGGCCGCGGCCGATCCGCGCAAGGTGCTGGCGCACCACCTGCCGCCCAAGCCAAAGGGGCGCGTGATCGTCGTCGGCGGGGGCAAATCCGCGGCGCTGATGGCCGCCGCGCTGGAAGATGCGTGGCCCGACGTTGGCCTGGAAGGCACCGTCGTCACGCGCTACGGCCACGCCGCCTCGACGCGGCACATCGAGGTGATCGAGGCATCCCACCCGGTTCCCGACACCAACAGCGAGCGCGGCGCGCGCCGGCTGCTGGAGCGGGTGCAAGGGCTCGGCCCGGACGATCTTGTGCTGGCGCTGGTGTCGGGGGGCGCCTCGGCGCTGCTGGCAGCACCGGCCGCCGGGATCACGCTGTCCGACAAGCAGGCGATCAACCGGGCGCTGCTGGCCTCGGGCGCGACGATTTCCGAGATGAATGCCGTGCGCAAGCACCTGTCGGCGATCAAGGGCGGGCGGCTCGCGGCGGCGGCGGCCCCGGCGCGGGTGGTCACGCTCGCGATCAGCGACGTGCCGGGCGACGACCCGGCGGTGATCGGGTCCGGCCCGACCGTGCCAGACCCCACAACTTTCGCCGACGTGCGGGCGCTGCTCGCACGCTATGGCATCGACCCGCCGGCCGCCGTCGCCCAGCGCATCGCCGCGGGCGCGGACGAGACGCCAAAGCCCGGCACCCTGCCCCGCGCCGCGTTCCACCTGATCGCCACCCCGATGCTGGCACTGCGCCAGGCGGCGGCGGCCGCGCGCACGCTGGGCCTGACCCCGCTGATCCTGGGCGACGCGCTGGAGGGCGAGTCGCACGAAATGGGCACCGTGATGGCCGGCATCGCCCGGTCGGTGCAGGCGCATAGCGAGCCTCTCGCCGCCCCTGCCCTGCTGCTGTCCGGCGGGGAAACCACGGTGACGATCGGCAAAGGCCCGGCCGGGCGCGGGGGACGCAACACCGAGTTCCTGCTCGGGCTCGCGGTTGCGCTGCAAGGCGCGGCCGGCATCTGGGCGGCGGCCGGCGACACCGACGGGATCGACGGCACCGAGGACGCCGCGGGCGCCATTGTCACACCAGGAACGCTGGCGCGCGCCCGCGAGAACGGGCTAGATGCCAGGGTCGTGCTCGCCGGCCACGACAGCTACAGCCTGTTCGACGCCATCGGCGACCTGATCCGCACCGGCCCCACACTGACCAACGTGAACGATATTCGCGCCATCCTGATTGGCTGAGGGAGAGTAATGGCCGTCCGACCGAAGCTGCGCCGCCGGCGCCGCACCAAGATCATTGCGACCATTGGCCCGTCCAGCTCCACGCCGGAGGTTCTGACGCGGCTGTTCCAGGCCGGCGCCGACGTGTTCCGCCTGAACTTCTCGCACGGCACGCATGAGGAGCATGCCGCGCGCTTCGCGATGATCCGCGCGTTGGAGCAACGGTTCGACCGGCCGATCGGCATCCTGGCCGACGTGCAGGGACCCAAGCTGCGGGTCGGCCGCTTCGGCGGCGGGCGGGTGCATTTGCAGACCGGGCAGAAATTCCGCCTCGACCTGAACCCCACGCCGGGCGACGCCTTGCGCGTTACGCTGCCGCATCCCGAGATCATCGAAGCGGCGCAGATCGGCACCACACTGCTGCTGGACGACGGCAAGCTGCGGCTGCGCGTGGCGCGGAAGCTGGCCGACGCGTTGGAGACCGAGATCGTGGTCGGCGGCCCGCTGTCGGACCGCAAGGGCGTCAACGTGCCCGACGTGGCGCTGCCGATCCCGGCGCTGACCGCCAAGGACCGCGTGGATTTGGCCTTCGCGCTGGACCATGGCGCTAACTACATCGGGCTGTCGTTCGTGCAGCGGCCGGAGGACGTGGTCGAGGCGAAGGCGATCATCGCAGGCCGCGCCTGGGTGATGGTGAAGCTGGAAAAGCCGCAGGCGCTGGAGAACCTCGACGAGATCCTGTTGCTGTCGGACGCCGTGATGGTGGCGCGCGGCGATCTGGGCGTGGAGTTGCCGCCCGAGGAAGTGCCGCTGGCGCAGAAACGCATCGTGCGCGCGGCGCGGGCGCTCGGGCGCCCGGTGGTGGTGGCGACGCAGATGCTGGAGAGCATGATCAGCGCGCCGGCGCCGACCCGGGCCGAGGCGTCCGACGTCGCCACCGCCGTGTTCGATGGCGCGGACGCAGTGATGCTGTCGGCGGAGACCGCGGCCGGGCAGTTTCCCTACGAGGCGGTCAATATCATGGATCGCATCGTGGCCCGGGTGGAGCTGGACCCGGGGTGGCGCACGATCATGGACACGAATTGTCCCCCGCCGGAGCGCTCGGTCTCCGGGGCGATCGCGTCGGCGTCGCGCCAGGTGAGCAGCGTGCTGGGGGCGCAGGCGATCGTGGCGTTCACCGCGTCTGGCATCACCGGGCTGACCGTCGCGCGGGAACGGCCCGAGCCGCCGATCATCGGCCTGACCCCGCAGATTGAGACCGCGCGGCGGCTGGCGGTGGTCTGGGGTGTGCATGCGGTGGTCTCGGACGAGATCGAGTCGCTGACCTCCGCGGTGGAGCGCGCGGTGGCGGTGGCGAAGACCGAGGGGTTCGCGAAGTCCGGCGAGTACATCGTGGTGACGGCCGGGGTGCCGGTGGGGCGGTCGGGGACGACGAACGTGCTGCGGGTGGCGACGGTGGATTGAGGGGTGGGGGCGGTCGGGGCGCCCGTTCGGGTTAGCGCTGGTGGCGCTCGACGTACTCGCGCAGGGCAGCGTTGATGCGGGTCTGGTAGCCCTCGCCGTCGCGCTTGAACCACTCCAACAGGTCCGCATCCAGCCGTAGGGACGTGAGGCGCTTTACGGGGCGGTAGAGCCCGCCGCGGACGGCCCCGCTCCAATCCGTGACCTCGGGGATGTCCGCGGTGTCGATCTCGCTGTCGGGCATGGCGGGGACCGCGTCCAGGGCGGCCTGTTCCTGCGCCGTTAGTTTCCTAGTGTTTGCCATGTTCGTATGCCTTCCTCTCTTGTCGCGTTGCCTTCCTCGCACTGATGATGCGGCCCGGGGTGTCGTCGGCGCCGTCAGGCCATGTGTGGACGATGAACAGAAGCACGCCGCCGGCTTGGCAAAGGGTGTCCCATCGGTCGCCGTCGGGATGGGGATCGTGCCGGGATAAGGCCAACGGATCGGCAAGCGCCACCTCGCCAATGCTGAGAGGCAGCCTGTGTCTTTAGGCGGTTTATCGCATCCTTGTCCGGGTCCCACGCCCAGGTCGAAATGGTCATCGTGTATCTACCTGTTTGTAGCTACGCGCGGTCAACATGTCAAGGCGCAGCAGGGGCATTCGGGTAAAAATGTGCGGATAAGGCAATGGAACGGTGAATCGGGACCGGTCACCGGGTCGGGTAGCGACGGTGGATCGATGGATTGGGGCGGTCGGGGGATCGCCCGTTCAGTTCAGCGCCGGTGGCGCCCGACGTATTCACGCAGGGCGGCGTTGATGCGGGTCTGGTAGCCCTCGCAGTCGCGCTTGAACCAATTCACAGATCCGCGTCCAGCCGCAGGGACGTGAGGCGCTTCACGGGGCGATAGAGCCCGCCGCGGACGGCCCGCTCCAATCCGTGACCTCGGGGATGTCCGCGGGCTCGATCTCGCTGTCGGGCATGGCGGCCACCGCCGCCAAGGCGGCCTACTGCTCCGCTGTCAGATTCCTGGTGTTTAGGAGCGGCACCTCAGTTGTCGGTTTCTTGGACCGGCTCAGGGATGTCGTCGTGAGCCTCAAACTGAATATTCATTTGTAGATCTTCAGTCGGGAGGGACAATTGCGCAGTGGATATTGGAATAAGGCCGCAGAGGCGCGCTCGCTTGGCCATACCGCATCATCGGTATATATGTTCTCAACACCAGAAACTCTAAAAATCGCTATGATCTGCCGATCTATTTTGATTTTTTGATAGGCCTCATCTGGATTTTTAGGATCGAGAGTTGCAAAAGTCTCTCTATTGAGGCACGCCAACTCGATGGCACATCGCAAATCGAATGATGCGATTTCGAACAAGCGGGATCGCGCTATGATGTCAAGATATTGCTGTGCGTTCGGTCCAATAGCAGTGAACAGCTCTGCGGCGGCCGGTGTTGGGATTATTATCTTCTGCCGGGCTTTTCCTAGTGTTTCAACTAGATACTCCGCTCGCCTCTTCGCCATAAGAACCGGCTGGCCGCTTTCTGGATCGATGGGGATACGTCCACTCGGGTTCAGCAAAATGCTCAACATCGTGTTGTCAAAGCCAACTGGCTTCATAAAGCGGACTCACGTTCGGCGCGCAGCACTTCATCTGCGTTCGCTGGCCAAGTTACAGGCACCCCTCGAAGTTTTTGGAAAACTTGATCCAAGCTTTCGTCGCTCAATGCCTCATAGGCCTGGATGAGCATCTTGCCCAACTTCCATTCGCCGGTTGGACTTCGGTCCCAGCTTCCTATACCGGTTACTCGGATTGGTTCGAACAGCAACTTGGCCATCGTTTTTGCCAAGTCTTTCGGTGCGGTAAAGCCGGAGAAGACGTCTCCTGCCAAATCCTGCATCAGGATGGGAGTAAAGTCTCCTACGCCGCCCACCCTGAGTAGGGAACCATCGAAGCTGCTTGCCTGCCGCACCCCCGATATGGCCCCGATCTCTTCAATAGTTGGCGGAAAATCCAAAATGATTCCGGTTCGATCCTTGAGGCTGGCCGGCGTTCCGCCGTCCTTTTTTACCATTTGCCGGATCCGATTGTACGCAGCCCTTTGCACCTGGGTTCCGCTGCCACTACGTACAGCGGCAGCCCTCTCCCGCGCCTGTATTGCCATCGGAGTCGGCATCTTGAACACGGGCTTCGTGCTGGACTGGTCGATGCGCACAAGGTGCATCTCTTTCGGCACGCTTACGACATCCCCGATCTGCTGCAAATATTGAAGCAGCCTATCAAGGGGCATGGTCTCCGGCGTATACGCCGGGATCACAAACTCCAGTTCTTCAAAATCCTCCATCTTCTCGGATTCTAAGGATGGCAAGAGTTTCATGCAAGCGGCGAGCGGCGACAAACCGACGTCAGACAGACCTCGCAACAAAGCCATCCAGCTAAGGAGACAACGTCCATGCTCGAAGTAGACACCCCCGCCGACCTAGCCGCCCATGTCGGCCAACCCCTCGGCACCAGCGACTGGGTGCTGATCGACCAGGCCATGATCGACGCTTTCGCCCAGGCGACCGGCGACCACCAGTGGATTCACGTCGATGTCGAGCGTGCCAGGCGCGAAAGCCCCGGCGGCAAGACGATCGCCCACGGCTACCTGACGCTATCCCTGCTGCCGCGCCTGACGCAGCAGATCTACGCCATCAAGCACCGCTCGCGGAACATCAACTACGGCTCCAACAAGGTGCGCTTCACCGCCCCCGTGCCATCCGGATCGCGCGTCCGGCTGCACCAGACTCTCACCGCCGTCGAGCCGGTCCGAGGCGGCGTCCGCCTGACCTTCGCCTCCACCGTCGAGATCGAAGGCAGCGACCGCCCCGCGCTGGTGGCGGAAACGCTCGCCCTCGCCCTCGACTGACCCCGCCCCCGCAATCAGACCGCCACCACCCGCCCCTCGCGCAGCGTCACCGTGCGGTCCATGCGCGCCGCCAGCTCGGGGTTGTGCGTCGCGATCAGCGCGGCGACGCGCTGATCCCGCACCATCGCCAGCAGCTCGTCGAACACGATGTCCGCGGTGTGCACATCCAGATTGCCGGTCGGCTCGTCCGCCAGCAGCACCTTCGGCCCGTTCGCCAGCGCCCGAGCGATCGCCACGCGCTGCTGCTCCCCGCCCGACAGCTTGCCCGGCAAGTGCGCCGCGCGCGGCCCCAGGCCAAACGAGGACAGCAGCCGCATCGCCCGCTCCGCCGCCTGCTTGCGCGACACGCCGGCAATCATCTGCGGCAGCGCCACGTTCTCCAGCGCGGAGAACTCCCCCAGCAGGTGGTGGAACTGGTAGACGAACCCGATCGTATCGCGCCGGATCGCCGTGCGGGCGGCGTCGGCCAGCGTGCCGGCGTCGCGCCCCTCGATCATCACCCGCCCGCCATCCGGCCGTTCCAGCAGCCCGGCCAGGTGCAGCAGCGTGGACTTCCCCGCGCCGGAGGGCGCGACCAGCGCCACCGTCTCCCCCGCCCGCAACGTCAGATCGACGCCGCGCAGCACCGGCAGGTCGCCTGCCTCGCTATGGAATGTCCGCCGAACGCCGAGCAGTTCCAGCGGCGGCACGTCATTCATGGCGCAACGCCTCGACCGGATCGGTGCGGGCGGCGCGCCAGCTCGGGTACAGCGTCGCCAGCAGCGACAGCACCAGCGCCATCACGATCACCTGCGTCACCTCATGCCAGTTCAGCTTCGCCGGCAGGTGCGTCAGGTAATAGACCTCCGGGTTGAACACGGAGGTGCCGGTGATCGCCTCCACCCAGCCCTGGATGGTCTGGATGTAGCGACAGAACAGCACCCCCAGCAGCGTGCCCAGCACCGTCCCGGTCACGCCGACCGAGGCGCCGACCATCAGGAAGATGCGCATCACCGCCCCGCGGCCGGCGCCCAGCGTGCGCAGTACCGCGATGTCGCGCGTCTTGTCCTTCACCATCATGATCAGGGAGGACACGACATTGAACGCCGCCACCAGGATGATCAGCGTCAGGATCAGGAACATGACGTTCTGCTCGACCTGCACCGCGGCGAAGAAGCTGTTGTTGCTCTGCTGCCAGTTCACCACCGTGATTGGCACGCCGGCCGCCACGCGGCGGATGTCGCGGGTGATCTGGCCGACGCGATCGGGGTCGCTCGCCATCACCTCCAACTCGGAGGCGGCGTCCGGCGTCTGGAAATACACCTGCGCCGCGTCGAGAGGCATGAAGACGTAGCTGGAGTCATACTCGTTCATGCCGACCTGGAAGATCGCGCGCACGGTGTAGGCGCGCACCCGCGGCACGGTGCCGAAGGCGGTCGCGGCCCCCTGCGGCGAGACCAGCGTAAGCTGGCTGCCGACCCCCAGGCCGAACCGCCGCGCCATGCCAACCCCGATCGCGATCGCGTCGTCGCCATGGAACGCGTCCAGCGAGCCGGACAGGACGTGCTCGCTGACCGCCGGCATCGCCTTCAGGTCCTGCTGGCGGATGCCGCGCACGTAGCCGCCGGCGGAATCGTTCCGGCTGTTGGTCAGCAGCACCTGGCCGTCCACCACCGGGGAGACCGACACAACGTCGGGAAGCTGGCGGATGCGGTCCGCCAGCGGATCGAAGTTTTCCAGTTTGCCGCCGACGCCGTAGACGCCCAGGTGGCCGTTGAAGCCAAGGATGCGCGACAGCAGGTCCACCTTGAACCCGCCCATGACGCTCATCACGATGATCAGCGTCGCCACGCCGAGCGCGATGCCGACCAGCGAGAAGCCGGCGATCACCGAGACGAAGCGCTCGCCGCGGCGTGCGCGCAGGTAGCGGCCCGCGACCGCGCGCTCGAAGCTGCTGAACATGGTGGGGCCTGTCCGGGTGTGGGCGCTCAGCCGATGCGGGCCAACGCGTCTTCGGGGGAGACTTCCTGGCGCTCGCCGGTGGCCCGGCGCTTGAGTTCCACCTTGCCGGCGGCGGCGCCACGCGGCCCGACGACGATCTGCCACGGATGGCCCATCAGGTCGGCGTCGGCAAACTTTACACCGGCCCGGTCCTCGCGGTCGTCATACAGCGCGGCTTGTCCCAGCTTGGCATACAGTGCCTCGCTCAGGCCGTCGCACGCGGCATCGCCCCGCTTGAGGTTCAGGATCGCGGCCTTGAACGGAGCAATGCTTTCCGGCCAGATGATGCCCGCATCGTCGTGGCTGGCCTCGATCACGGCGCCGGCCAGGCGGGAGACGCCGATGCCGTAGCTGCCCATCTCCGGATGCACGGGACGCCCTTCGGGGGTTGTCACGGTGCAGTTCATCGCCTTCGAGTATTTGGTGCCGAAATAGAAGATGTGCCCGACCTCGATGCCGCGGCCTTCGCGCCGGCGGTCCGGCGTGACCTCGGCCCATTTCGCTTCGTCGTGCTTCTCGTCGGTGGCCGCGTAGTGGCTGGTCATCTGGCCGAAGAACCGGTCCAGGTCGTCCGCCTTGTCGTGGCTGAACCCGCCGCCTCCAGTGGAGAGGTAGTCGATCTCCTCGAACGCCGCGTCGAAGTAGACCTGGCTCTCGCCGGTCGGCGCCAGGATGATGAACTCGTGGCTGAGGTCGCCGCCGATCGGGCCGCTATCCGCCGCCATCGGGATCGCCTTCAGACCCAGGCGCTGGAACGTCCGCATATAGGCCAGCATCATCCGGCGGTAGCTGGCCACCGCGCCCATGTAGTCCAGGTCGAAGCTGTAGGCGTCCTTCATCAGGAACTCGCGGCCGCGCATCACGCCGAACCGGGGGCGGACCTCGTCGCGGAACTTCCACTGGATGTGGTACAGGATCTGAGGCAGCTCGCGGTAGCTCTTCACCGTCTGGCGGAACAGGTCGGTGATCATCTCCTCATTGGTTGGACCGTATAGCATATCGCGTTCGTGACGGTCACGGATACGAAGCATTTCCTTGCCATAGTCCTCGTACCGCCCGCTCTCCCGCCACAGCTCGGCCGGCTGGATGGTCGGCATCAGCAGTTCCTGCGCGCCGGCGGCATCCTGTTCCTCGCGGACAATGCGCTCGATGTTCTTCAGCACGCGGAACCCGAGCGGCAGCCAGGCGTAGATGCCGGCCGAGGTCTGCCGCACCAGCCCGGCGCGCAGCATCAGCCGGTGCGAAGCGATCTGCGCCTCGGCGGGGATCTCCTTGATAGTAGGGATAAAGCTGCGAGAGAGGCGCATCGCTCAGTGGTCCGTCAGGTTGCCGGGGCGGACCCTACCCGGACACGGCCTTTGCCGCCAGATGCGCGCCGCACATGGCCCCGCCTGGGTCGTGGCGACGGGGGTTTTGTGCACTGCACAATAACCGGATGTTGTACCTTTGCGCGCTGCACAATATTTGTGCGCCGCACACCGTCGGGCGCCAGTAAAATGCTTGTTACTCACGGGAATGAAAACAAAACAGCGTGACTCTTTACCTTCAAACCGGTATGGAGATGTCGGTCCGAGTGCCTGGGCACGCTGGCCAAGTTTGGGGAGGAAACGCCAGTCACCCGGCAGGTTGAGGGAAAACCTCTCCTGTCCGAGGTGGATGCGGGGCAGGCGTAACAGGGCTGCCGGAATAGTTGCAATCAACAATCGGTGCGCCAATTGCGCACGCTGGAAGGGACGCCAGGAACCGGCAGACCGAGGCCTCGGCTGTGGCGCGGCGGGCGGACAAGGGCGGAGGGCGCTTCGCTGCTCCGCCCTGCCGTTGTTAAGCCAACCGAGCAATTAATCGGCAAATTCCGTCACTCGTCCTGAATCGCCAGCCAGCCGTGCCGAAAGCTCAGCCAGTCGCTGCTGATCACAAGATACGCGATGCCCCATAGCACGGCCGCCGCGATCGTTGTCGAAAGCACCTTCGTCAGCATATGGGGCCGCTCCGGTACGCCGCGCCATCCGGTGTGCTCATCCGGGTCTTCCACCGGCCGCGTGCCCACCGGCAACACGGCAAACAACACCGTCCACCAGATCAGCGCATACAGCACCAGACCGGTGAACCAGGTCACCGCGGGCTAGACCCGCAGCAGGTGCACATCCACCAGCGGCCGCTTCGCCAGCCGCCGGCCCAGCGCGCGGCGCAAAGCGGCACGCGCGGCGTCTGCCAGCAAGGCGTCGTCGCGCCGCAACGCCAGCGGCAGATCGGCAACCGAGGCGGCGAATTCGGTGACGATCCGGTCGTTCTCCGGGTCCTCGGCCTCGAACAGGCCCGGGGCGCTAACCCGCGGATGGCCGCGCACCCGGCCATCGCGATCCACCGCGAGGCTCCCCAGCACCACGCCGTTGAACAGCATGCGCCGCCGCGCGACCATCACCCCGCCGGTCAGCGGCAGCAGCCGGTTGCCATCGACCGCGAGCCGGCCGGCCGGCGCGCTGTCCACGATCTCGGGCTTGCCGGGGGCGAGGCTCAGGATATCGCCATCCTCCAGCACGATCGGCCTGGCGCCGGCCTCGCGCGCCAGCTCGGCATGAGCCGTCAGATGCCGCCACTCGCCATGCACCGGCACGGCGTAGCGGGGCCGCACCAGCCGATACAGGCGCCGCAGCTCATCGCGCGCTGGATGACCGGACACGTGGACCAGATGATCCATGTCGGTCATAAGCCGCACGCCGCGCCGCACAAGGTTGTCCTGCACCAAGCCGATCGCGCGCTCATTCCCAGGGATCATGCGCGAGGAGAACACCACGGTGTCGCCCTCGCCCAGCGCCACGCGCGGATGGGTGTCCATCGCGATCCGCGCCAGCGCGCTGCGCGGCTCGCCCTGGCTGCCGGTGACCAGCAGCAACAGGTTCTCGTCGGACACGTCGTCGACATCGTCTTCGCCGAGGAACGGCGGCACGTCGCGCAGATAGCCGCATTCCCGCGCCGCGGCGTCCAGGTTTCGCAGGGAGCGGCCGACCAGGGCCACGCTGCGATTCGCATCCTGCGCCGCCAGCGCGATCGATTCCACCCGAGCGACGTTGCTCGCGAAGCAGGTCACGGCGACGCGCCCGGACAGGCTGCGGATCAGCGCCCCCAGGCTTTGCCGCACGTCCTGTTCGCTGCCCGAATGCCCCTCCACCATGGCGTTGGTGGAATCGCAGACCATGGCCAGCACACCCCGGTCGCCAAGAGCGGAGAGCGCGGCCTCGTCGGTCACCGGCCCGACCAGCGGGTGCGGGTCCAGCTTCCAGTCGCCGGTGTGCAGCACGATGCCATACGGGGTCTCGATCACCAGCGACTGCGCTTCGGGGATCGAGTGGGTCACGCGCAGGTAGCGCAGCGAGAACGGCGGCAACGCGAACGCGCCACCGGGAGCCACCACGGTCAGATCGACCGAATCGAGCAGCCCCACTTCGCCCAGCTTGCGCCGCAGCACCACGGCAGCGAACGGCGTGGCAAACACCGGACATCGCAGCAGCGGCCACAACCAGGCGACCGCGCCGATATGATCCTCGTGCGCATGGGTGATGACCAGACCGACCAGCTTGTCGCGACGCTCGGCGATGAAGGCCGGATCGGCGACCATCACCTCCGCCTCGGGGTACTGGGCATTGCCGAAGCCGATGCCGCAATCCACCGCGAGCCAGCGCCCGTCGCAGCGATACAGGTTCAGGTTCATGCCGATTTCGCCCGTCCCGCCAAGGGGCAGGAAGGCCAGGTCGCCGCTTGATTGCTCCATCACTCCTCGTTCAGTTGTCGTTGGGCAGTTGTCGCCGGGCAGTTGTCGCCGGGCAGTTGTCGTTGGCCAGTTGTCGTCGGGCAGGTGTGCGACGGCCGTTCGCACTCAGTAGGTGTCGGGCAGCCGCGTCGGTTCTCTGGGGAATGTGGGCGGCGGGTTGCGCTCCGCCAACAGGCGAAGGCCGTCCAGCGTCAGATCGGGCTCGATCTGCTCCAGCACCGGCGTGCCTTCGGCGAACAGCGGTGCGAGCCCGCCGGTGGCGACAACCCGCATCGGGGCGCCATACTCGGCCATGATCCGCGTGACCAGCCCCTCGATCATGCCGACATAGCCCCAATAGATGCCGGACTGCATGGCGGGAACCGTGGCGCGGCCGATCACCGATTGCGGCCGGCCGATGCCGATCCGCGGCAGGCGGGCCGCCGCCTGGTGCAGTGCCTCGATCGAAAGATTGATGCCGGGGCAGATCGCGCCGCCGAGATAACTGCCATCCTTGTGTATCACGTCGAACGTGGTGGCGGTGCCGAAATCCACCACGATCAGCGGACCGCCGAAGCGGCGATGCCCCGCAAGCGCGTTCAGCAGCCGGTCGGCGCCGACCTCGTCGGGGGAATCGACGCGGATCTCGAAGCCCCAATCGAGCGAGGCGCGGGCGATCATCGGCTCGACATGGAACCAGTCGCGGCAAAGATGGCGCAGATGGTACAGCGCGGCCGGGACCACGGTGCCGATCACCGCAGCCGAGATTTGCTCCCGCTTAAGGCCAGACTCCGCCACGAGGGCCAGCAGCCAGACCGCATACTCGTCGGAGGTGCGCTGGGGGTCGGTGCGGATGCGCCAGATGCCGCGCCAGGCGTCCGCCTCGCGGACCGCGCAGACGACGTTCGTATTGCCGGCATCAATCACCAGGAGCATGGGCTCACCGCTCCCCACAGGACGCCGTCCTTCATGGCATAGACGCCTGCCCCGTGCACGTCAGTTGTCCGTTCCCGGCAGCAGCACTTCGCCCGTGGCGTAGACGTGGACCTGATCGCCGGTCTGCAGCAACAGGCTTCCGTCGTCCGCGAGGCCGCCGAACGTCCCATGGATCACGCGCTCGCCCTGCCTGAACTGCATCGCGCTCCCGATCGGCTGGCCGTAAGCGAGCCATGCTGCACGAACCCGGGCGAAGTCGGTCGGCAAGAAAGCCCGCCACGCCGCGAGGCGCTCCAGCACCAACGGGACAAAATCTTCCGGCGCCGGCGGGTCCGCGCATTCGGCGAGGCAGGCGGCCGCCCGATCGGGCAGCGCGGGCGCCGCCGCGAGGTTTATGCCGATCCCGATCACCAGCCAGTCGAGCCCCCCGGCCGGCGTCGCGGCGGAGTCGAGCAGTATCCCAGCCAGCTTGCGTTGGTCGAGCAACAGGTCATTCGGCCATTTCAGCGTCAGTGCCGCTCGATCGGGCAGTAGCGGCGCCAGCGCCTCGGCCAATGCCACGCTAGCGCCCAGCGCCCAGCGCCCGACATCCGTGGCCAGCCCCTCCGGCCGCAGCAGCACCGACAAGTACAAGTTGCCCGGCGGCGATTCCCATATGCGCCCACGGCTGCCGCGCCCCGCGGTCTGGCGCAGCGCCAGCACCGCCAGACCGTCCGGCTCGCCGGTTGCCGCCAGCGAGACGCAATGATCGGAGGTGGATGGCAGGGTGGCGAAGCAGCGCAGCCGCCAGCCCTGGCCGGTCATCCGAACAAGGCTTTCGCCGCTGCCTGCGCCGCACCGACGAAGGGCGCCGGGAACAGAAAGAAGAATGTCGTGAACAGCGCGGTCCCGCCGGCGACGAAGGTCAGCGAGGCCGGGCGCGGGTCGAACGCCGCCACCGGCGCATCGAAATACATCACTTTGACGACGCGGATATAATAAAAGGCGCCCACCACGCTGGTCAGCACCCCAATGATGGAGAGCGTCCACAGGCCACCCTGCACCGCCGCAAGAAAGATGTAGAGCTTGGCGAAGAAGCCCGACAGCACCGGGATTCCGGCCAGGCTGAACATGAACACCGCCAGGGCCATCGCCATCGGCGGATCGGTCGCGGCGAGGCCGGAAAGGTCGGAGATCTGCTCCACCGCCCGCCCGTTCCGGCGCATCGCGATGATGCAGGCGAAGGCGCCCGCGGTCATGAACACGTAGATCAGCATATAAACCAGGGTGCCGCGCACGCCTTCCGCCGTGCCGACCGCCAGCCCGATCAGCGCAAAGCCCATATGGCCGATCGAGGAATACGCCATCAGCCGCTTGATGTTGCTCTGCCCGATCGCCGCCAACGCACCCAGCACCATCGAGCCGATGGAGACCAGGATGATCAATGGCTGCCACTGGGCGAGCAGGGAGCCGAACGTACCGCCCATCACGCGCAGCAACAGGGCCATCGCCGCCACTTTCGGCGCGGTGGCGAAGAACGTGGTCACCGGGGTCGGCGCCCCCTCGTAAACATCGGGCGTCCACATGTGAAACGGAACGGCGGAGACCTTGAACGCAAGGCCAGTGAACACGAATACCATGCCCACGATCACGCCCGCCGAGGCCTGCGCCGGATCGGCCAGCGCCCGGCGAAGTTCGGCAAAATCCATCGTGCCGGAGAAGCCGTAGACCAACGATATGCCGTACAGCAGCAGACCCGAAGCGAGCCCGCTGAGCACAAAATACTTCAGCCCGGCCTCCGACGACCGCAGGTCGTCGCGCGCGAACGCCGCCAGTACATACAACGCCAGCGACTGCAGCTCCAGCCCGAGATACAGCGTCATCATGTTCGACGCCGAGACCATCACCAATTGGCCCACGACCGAGAACAGCATCAGCACCGGAAATTCGAACCGGGAAATCTTTTGCAGCCGGTTGAAGTCCAGCGACAGGACCAGGGCCAGCGAGGCGCCCGCCAGGATCAGCAGCTTGTTGAAGCCGCTGAAGGCATCAACCACGAACTGTCCGTTGTAGCCCAGGCCGCCGCCGGTCGTCAGCACGAGGAACGCGGTCAGCAAAAAGCCGCCGAGCACGAACATCGTGGCCTGCGCCGAGGCATCCTTGCGGGCAAACACACCGAACAGCAGCGTCGCCATGCCGATAACGGCGAGCACGATCTCCGGCTGCGCGATCGTCCAGTTCATCAGTGTCCCGCTCATCAGTGAACCGCCGCGGCAAGCTTGGTGGCGCCGGCCACAGCGGCGGCGTGGTTCTGCACCATCGAGGCGACGCTCGCATCCCAGAAGACGCTGAAGCTGGACGGATAGATCCCCATCCAGATTGTGATCAGCACCAGCGGGGCGAACACGCCGATCTCACGCGGTGACAGGTCCAGGATTCGCCGCAAATCCTCCTTCGTGAGCCGGCCGAAGATCACGCGGCGGTACAGATACAGCATGTAGATGACGCCCAGGATCATTCCCATGCTGCCAAGCAGGGCCAGCCAGAAATTCACCTGCAGCGCACCGATCATTACCAGGAACTCGCCGATGAAGCCGGAGGTGCCGGGCAAGCCGACGGAGGCCATGGTGAAGATCATGAACGTCAGGGCATAGGCCGGCATCCGGTCGGCAAGACCGCCGTAGCGTGCGATCTCGCGCGTGTGGATGCGGTCGTAGATCACCCCCACGACAAGGAACAGCGCGGCCGAGACGATGCCATGGGACAGCATCTGGAACAGCGCGCCCTGCACCCCCTGCACGTTGAAGGTAAAGATGCCGATCGTCACCACGCCCATGTGGGCCACCGACGAGTAGGCGATCAGCTTCTTCATGTCCTGCTGCGCCAGCGCCACCAGCGAGGTGTAGATCACCGCGACGACCGACAGCGAGAAGATGAACGGCGCGAAATAAACCGACGCATCCGGCAGCATGGGAACCGAGAAGCGCAGGAACCCGTACCCGCCCATCTTCAGCAACACGCCCGCCAGGATCACGGAGCCGGCGGTGGGCGCCTCGACATGCGCGTCCGGCAGCCAGGTGTGGACCGGCCACATCGGTACCTTGACCGCGAACGAGGCGAAGAACGCCAGCCACAGCCAGGTCTGCATGTGCTGCGGGAAGCTGGTGTGCAACAGCACCGTGATATCGGTGGTGCCCGCCTGGAACCACATCGCCAGCAGCGCCAGCAGCATCAGCACCGAGCCGGTGAGCGTGTAGAGGAAGAACTTCACCGCGGCATAGACCCGCCGCGGTCCGCCCCAGACCCCGATGATCAGGTACATCGGGATCAGCACGCCCTCGAAGAACATGTAGAACACGACGAAGTCGAGGGCGCAGAACATGCCCACCATCATCGTTTCCAGGATCAGGAACGCGATCATGAACTCGCGCACCCGGGTCTTGATCGATTCCCAGCTCGCCAGAATGCAGATCGGGGTCAGCAGCGTGGACAGCAGCACGAACAGCACCGAAATACCGTCCACGCCCATCTTGTAGCCGACGCCATACTCGGGAAGCCACGAAAGCTGTTCGACGAACTGGAAGCCGGCCTCCCGCTGGTCGAATCTCACCCAGAGAATGAGCGACAGCACCAACACGATCAGGCTGGTCCAAAGCGCGGTCCAGCGTGCGTTGGAAGCGATCGTCGCCTCATCGCCGCGCACCGCCATGATCACCGCGCAGCCGACCAGCGGCAGCCAGGTGATCAGCGAGAGCAGCGGAAAGCCTGCTTCGTTGCCGAGAAGGTTCATCGTGTCACCAGCAGAAGCAGGAAAATACTGACCAGCAGGACGACGCCGATCAGCATGGCAAAGGCATACAGCGCGAGCGACCCGGTCTGGATCTTCACGATCTGCCGCGAGGAGTCGGCCGCGAGCGCCGCCACGCCGTTGGGGATGCCGTCGATCACGGTGACATCACCGGTCTGCCACAGCAGGCGCGCGAGCCTTATCGTCGGCTGCACCAGCACCGCGTCGTAGAACTCGTCGAAATACCACTTGTTCAGCAGAAGCTGGTAGATGCCGCGGAACCGCTCGGCGAGCCGCATCGGCAGCAGCGGATTGACCACGTACATCAGGACCGCCAGCGCGATTCCAAGAAGCCCTGCTATGGTCGGCGACGCCTTCACCCAGGCTGGCTCGAATTTCTCCATCCACTCCAGCACATGGTTGTTCGGGCCGTTGAAGATGCTGGCCGCCCAGAACGACTGGTCGGAACTCTCGATGAAATAGGGCTCCAGCGTGAAGCCCGCGATCAGCGCACCGATCGCCAGCACAAGCAGCGGACCCAGCATCACCAGGGGACTTTCGTGGACGTGCGCCATGACGTGCTCGTCGGCGCGCGGCTTGCCATGGAACGTCATGAACAGCAGCCGCCAGGAGTAGAATCCGGTGAGGACGGCAGCCAGGATCGTGCACACATAACCGTACAGCCCGATCCCAGTCCCAGCGCCGAAAGCCGCATCGACGATCTGGTCCTTCGAGTAGAAACCGGCGAACGGGAAGATGCCGGCCAGGGCCAGGCTGCCGACCCACATCATTGCGTAGGTGAACGGGATCTTGCGCCAGATGCCGCCCATCTTGCGCATGTCCTGTTCATCCGACATGGCATGGATCACCGAGCCGGCGCCAAGGAACAGCAGCGCCTTGAAGAAGGCATGGGTGATCAGGTGGAACACCGCACCCTGGTAAACGCCGACCCCGACGGCGACGAACATGTAGCCGAGCTGCGAGCAGGTCGAATAGGCGATCACCCGCTTGATGTCGTTCTGCGCGCAACCAATGGTCGCCGCGAACAGCGCCGTCGTCGCACCGATGAAGGTGACGAAGGCCAGCGTCGCCGGCGCAAATTCCAGCAGCGGCGACATGCGCGCCATCATGAACACACCCGCGGTCACCATCGTGGCTGCATGGATCAACGCGGAGACCGGGGTCGGGCCTTCCATCGCGTCGGGCAGCCAGACATGGAACCCGATCTGCGCCGACTTGCCCATCGCGCCGATGAACAGCAGGAAGCCGATCACCTCCAGCGCCGGAAAGGTGGTGCCGAACAAGGCGTAGGTGTCGCCCTGATGCTGCGGTACCGCGGCGAAGATCGTGGAGAACGCCAGCGTGCCGAACTTCACGTAAATCAGCGCGAGCCCGACCGCAAACGGCAGGTCCGCGACGCGGTTGACGATGAACGCCTTGATCGCCGCCGCGCAGGCCGATGGCCGGTCGTACCAGTAGCCGATCAGCAGGTAGGAACAGAGCCCCACGCCCTCCCAGCCGAAGAACAACTGCGCCAGATTGTCCGCGGTGACCAGCATCAGCATCGAGAAGCTGAACAGCGACAGGTAGGCGAAGAACCGGTAGCGCGGGTAGGCATCGTGCGCCATGTAGCCGATCGAATAGACATGGATCAGCATCGAGACGAAGCTGACCATTGCGACCATCACCGCCGCCAGCACGTCGTAGCGCAGCGCCCAATCGACGTGGAAGCGTCCGGCCTCGATCCAGGTGCCGAGCGACACCACGCCTTCCTGCGCATCGCCGGTATGAAGCTGCATGAACGCAAGCGGGCCGCAGATTGCGGCGATAACCATGCCGAGCACCGATGCGCCCATGGCGGCACGGTCGCCGATGAACTTGCCAAGCAGGCCGGAGACCAGGGCGCCGGCCAGCGGCGCAAAGACGGCGACGGCGTAGATCATGTCAGCCTTTCATCAGGTTGACGTCTTCGACCTGGATCGAGCCGCGGTTGCGGAAATAGACCAGCACGATGGCGAGCCCGATCGCCGCCTCGGCGGCCGCCACGGTCAGCACGAACATGGCGAACACCTGGCCGACCAGATCGTTGTGCGCCGCCGAGAACGCCACCAGGTTGAGGTTGACCGCGAGCAGGATCAGCTCGATCGCCATCAGGATGACGATCACGTTCTTCCGGTTCAGGAAGATTCCAAAAATTCCGAGCACCAGCAGGATGGCGCTGACCACAAGGTAGTGGCCAAGCCCGACTTGCATCGCCTGCATCTAGCGAACCTCTTGCTCGGGTTGCCGTTCTCCGGCAGTGGATTGCCGTTCCACGGCGGGGGCGGCGGCTTGCCGTTCCACGGCCGGCGCCTTCGGGCGCAGGATACCGGTCTCCCGCACCCCGGCGCCGAGCGGCACCGAAACAAGCTGCATCGTCTCGGCGACGGTGCGGTCGATTTGCCGCTGGATGTTCTGGTGACGGGACCGCTTGCGGTCGCGCAGCGTCAGCACGATGGCGCCGATCATCGCCACCAGCAGAATCAGCCCGGCGACCTGGAACAGGAAAACGTAGTCCGTGTAGATCAGCCGGCCCAGCGCGTCGGTGTTGGAAATCCCAGCCGGGGTCGGCGACATCCGAAAGCCGGCGGCACCCGGCGCGATCTGCCAGCCGCCGAGCACCAGTACCAGCTCCGCCAGCAGCACCGTCCCGACCGTGGCGCCGATCGGCAGGTAGCGCTGAAAGCCGCCGCGCAACTGCGCGAAATCGACGTCCAGCATCATCACGACGAACAGGAACAAGACCGCGACGGCGCCAACATAGACGATGACCAGTATCATCGCCAGGAACTCGGCGCCGGCGATCACGAACAAGCCGGCGGCGTTGAAGAACGCCAGGATCAGGAACAGCACCGAATGCACCGGATTGCGCGCGCTGACCACCATCGCGGCCGAGCCGAGCAGGATCGTGGCGAACAGATAAAAGAACAGGGTGGGGATCATCGGTAGGGCGCGTCCAGCTCAAGCCGGCGAGCGATTTCGGATTCCCAGCGGTCGCCGTTCGCCAGCAGGCGGTCCTTGTCGTAGAGCAGCTCCTCGCGCGTCTCGGTGGCGAACTCGAAGTTCGGGCCTTCGACGATGGCATCCACCGGGCAGGCTTCCTCGCACAGGCCGCAATAGATGCACTTGGTCATGTCGATGTCGTAGCGCGTGGTGCGGCGGGAGCCGTCTTCGCGCGGCTCGGCCTCGATCGTGATGGCCTGCGCCGGACAAATCGCCTCGCACAGCTTGCAGGCGATGCAGCGCTCCTCGCCGTTGGGATAGCGGCGCAGCGCATGCTCACCCTTGAAGCGCGGGCCGAGCGGTCCCTTTTCGTAAGGGTAGTTGATGGTGACCTTTGGCTTGAAGAAATAGCGCAACGTCAGCGCCATGCCAGCGACAAGCTCGCCCAGCAGCAGGCTGCGGGCCGTGCGGTCGAGCAATGCCATTGTTATCCTCCCCCCTGGCATGCTGCATAAGCCGACATGCCGTCTCGATCAAGCATCGGGCAGCCACCCGAACGCCATCAGCGCACCAGCGGTCAGCACCACCCATAGCAGGGACAGCGGCAGGAACACCTTCCAGCCCAGCCGCATCAACTGGTCGTAGCGGTAGCGCGGGAACGTCGCGCGCACCCACAGGAACATGAACAGGCACAGGCAGATCTTCAGCACGAACCACAGCGGCCCAAGCTGCGGCAGGAAGCCGAACGGTCCCAGCCAGCCGCCCAGGAACAGGATCGTGGTCAAAGCGCTCATCAGGATCATGTTCGCGTATTCGCCGAGGAAGAACAGGCCGAACGACAGCGAGCTGTACTCGACGAAGAATCCGGCGACGATTTCGCTCTCGCCTTCGGGCAGATCGAACGGCGCGCGGTTGGTTTCCGCCAGGGCGGAGATGAAAAACACCACCAACATCGGGAACAGCGGCACGCAGAACCAAAGATTATGCTGCGCCCGCACAACGTCGGTAAGGTTCAGGCTGCCGACGCACAGCAGCACAGCCACCAGGACGAATCCCATGGAGACTTCGTAGCTGACCATCTGCGCCGCGCTGCGCATGGCGCCGAGGAAGGCGTATTTCGAATTGCTCGCCCAGCCGGCGATGATGATGCCGTACACGCCGAGCGAGCTGATCGCAAACAGGTAGAGAATGCCAACATTGATGTCGGCGATCGCCCAGCCGTCATTCACCGGGATCACCGCCCAGGCGATCATCGCCAGGCTGAACGTGAGCATCGGTGCCATCAGGAACAGGAAACGATTGGCCCCGGTGGGGATGACCGTTTCCTTCATCAGCATCTTGATCGCATCGGCGAAGGGCTGGAACAGGCCGAACGGTCCCACCACGTTGGGACCCTTGCGAAGCTGCATCGCCGCCAGCACCTTGCGCTCCGCGTAGGTGAGGTAGGCAACGCCGATCAGCAACGGCACCAGCAGAGCCAGCGCCTTGGCGAAGGTCAGCAGCACAAGCCCGGTGTCGGTCTCGAACAGGAATTGCTCCACCGGGCTACTCCGCTGCCGCCGGCAATGCGGCGACGAAAGCCTGCGTGCAGGCGGCCATGGTCGGGCTGGCGCGGCTGATCGGATCGGCCTGGTAGTAGTTCGCCACCGCCGGGGCGAACGGCACATCCCTCAGCGCCGCCGGATCGCCCGCCGGGGCGGTGCTGTCGGAACAGCCGAAGCGCGGCAGGACGTTCAGGCGGCCAAACACCGGGTTGATCCGTTCCAGCCGCGCCCGCAGCGCCGTCAGGTCGTCATAAGGCAGGCGGCGGTCGATGGTCTCGCTGAACGCGCGGAGGATTCGCCAGTCCTCGCGTGCCTCGCCGGGCGGATACACGGCAAGGGACCCGCGCTGCACGCGGCCCTCGGTGTTCACGTAGGTGCCGGGCTTCTCGGTATAGGCGGCGCCGGGCAGGATCACGTCCGCCCGCGCCGCACCGCGGTCGCCGTGATGGCCCTGGTAGACGACGAACGTGTTGGCACCGATGCGCGAGACATCGAACTCGTCCGCGCCGAGCAGCCACAGCAAATCCACCCCGCCGCCCAGCATGCCGGCGAGGAAGCGCCCGTTCGGCCCCGGCACGAAGCCCAGATCCAGCGCACCGACCCGCGAAGCGGCGGTGTGCAGCACATTGAACCCGTGCCACTCTGGCGTCAGGGCGCCGATCTCAGCCGCGAGCCGCCAGCTTGCAGCCAGCACCGAAGCTCCGTCCTCCCGCGCCAGCGCGCCCTGGCCGACGATGATCATCGGCTTCTTCGCCTTGCGCAGCACGGCGGCGAACGCGTGCGAACCGTCATGCAGGGCGGTCAGCACGCCGGGCGACGCACCGAGCGCCTGCACGGCGTAGGTCAGGTCGGCCTCCGGCCCGATCAGCCCGATCGGCAGCGAGGACGCCAGCCAGCGCTTGCGGATGCGGGCGTTCAGCACCGGCGCCTCGCGGCGCGGGTTGCTGCCGACGATCAGGATCGCGTCCGCTTCCTCGATGCCGGCGATCGAGCTGTTGAACGTATAGAAGTCGCGCCGCGCCGGATCGAGCCTCGCCCCGTCCTGGCGGCAGTCCAGGTTGGGCGAACCGAGCGACAGCATCAGGTCCTTCAGCGCGAGCATGCTCTCCGCATCGCAGAGATCGCCCGCCACGGCGCCGATCTTGTCGCCCGCCAGGCCGTGCAGCCGCGCGGCGATGGCGGCGAACGCCTCCGGCCACGTTGCCGCCTGCAGCTTGCCGCCCTCGGCGCGCGACTGCCGCACCCAGGGGCGGTCCAGCCGCCGGCGCTTCAACCCATCGAGCGCGAAGCGGGACTTGTCGCCCAGCCACTCCTCGTTCACGTCCTCATTGATGCGCGGCAGGATGCGCAGCACCTCCGGCCCGCGTGCATCGACGCGAATGTTGGAGCCGACCGCGTCCAGCACGTCAACGCTGTCGGCCTTCGACAGCTCCCAGGACCGCGCAACGAACGCGTACGGCTTGGAGGTCAGCGCGCCAACCGGGCAAAGGTCGATAATGTTGCCCGACAGTTCGGAGGCGAGACCGCGCCGCACATAGGTGGTGACTTCAAGGTTCTCGCCACGTGCGACGGCGCCCAGGTCGGGCACGCCCGCGATCTCTGTCATGAAGCGGATGCAGCGCGTGCAGTGGATGCAGCGCGTCATCACCGTCTTGACCAGCGGGCCGAAATCCTTGTCGTCCACCGCGCGCTTGTTCTCGGCATAGCGCGAGTGGTCCGTCCCGTAGCCGACCGCCTGGTCCTGCAGGTCGCACTCGCCACCCTGGTCGCAGATCGGGCAATCCAGCGGATGGTTGATCAGCAGAAACTCCATCACGCCGCGCCGCGCGTTGCGCACCATCGGGCTGTCGGTGTGCACGACCATGCCCTCGGCGACAGGATAGGCGCAGGAAGCGATCGGCTTCGGCGGCGCCTTTTCGATCTCGACCAGGCACATGCGGCAGTTGCCGGCGATCGACAGGCGTTCGTGGAAACAGAAGCGCGGAATTTCGGCGCCGGCCGCCTCGGCGGCCTGCATCACGGTGCTGCCTGCGGGAACCTCGACCTCGGTGCCGTCTATGGTGACCTTGACCATGAGCCGCTACTCCGCCGCCAGAGCGGCAGGCCGGGCGGCCTGCGCATGGTAGGCCGCAATCCGCTGTTCCATCAGCGGCCGGAAGTGGCGGACCAGCCCCTGGATCGGCCAGGCCGCCGCATCACCGAGCGCACAGATCGTGTGGCCTTCCACCTGCCGAGTCACCTGGTCCAGCGTGTCGATCTCGGACAGTTCCGCGCGGCCTTCCACCATGCGGTTCATCACCCGCATCATCCAGCCGGTGCCCTCGCGGCACGGCGTGCACTGGCCGCAGCTCTCGTGCTTGTAGAACTGCGACAGCCGGGCGATCGCACGGATCACGTCGGTGGACTTGTCCATCACGATCACCGCCGCGGTACCAAGACCGCTTTTCGCATCACGCAGGCTGTCAAAATCCATCAGCACAGTGTCGCAAACGCTTTTCGGGATCAGCGGGACGGAGGAGCCACCCGGGATCACCGCGAGCAGGTTGTCCCAGCCGCCGCGCACGCCACCGGCATAGCGCTCGATCAGTTCGCGCAGCGGGATACCCAATTCCTCCTCGACATTGCACGGCTTGTTCACGTGGCCGGAGATGCAGAACACCTTGGTGCCGGAATTTTTCGGCCGGCCAAGCTCGGCGAACCAGTGCGAGCCGCGCCGCAGGATGGTCGGCACGACGGCGATGCTTTCTACGTTGTTCACGGTGGTCGGGCAGCCGTACAGGCCGACGGTGGCCGGGAATGGCGGCTTCAGCCGCGGCTGGCCCTTCTTGCCCTCCAGGCTTTCCAGCAGCCCGGTTTCCTCGCCGCAGATGTAAGCGCCGGCGCCGCGATGGACGTACATCTCGCAGTCCCAGCCGGAGCCGCAGGCGTTCTTGCCGATCAGGCCGGCGGCGTATGCTTCGTCCAACGCTGCCTGCAGCCGCACCGCCTCGGCATGGAACTCGCCACGGATGTAGATGTAGACAGCGTGTGCGCCCATTGCGAAGGCAGCGATCAGGCTGCCCTCGATCAGCTTGTGCGGATCGTGACGGATGATGTCGCGGTCCTTGCAGGTGCCGGGCTCGCTTTCATCCGCGTTCACGACAAGGTAGCAGGGCCGCCCGTCCGATTGTTTCGGCATGAACGACCATTTGAGCCCGGTCGGGAACCCGGCGCCGCCGCGCCCGCGCAGACCGGAGGCCTTGACGTCCTCGACGATCGCGTCGCGGCCCTTGGCCAGAATCGCGGCCGTGTTGTCCCAGTCGCCGCGCGACCGAGCGCCCTTGAGGCCCCAGTCATGCAGGCCGTAGAGATTGGTGAAAATCCGATCCGTGTCCGGCAGCATCGCGCTCAGGTCCCCGGCGCGAATTGCAGCGTGGTCAGCGTCTCGGGACCGCCCTGCGGTGCCGAGGTTTGCCGTCCGGTGAGCGACCCCGGCGGCAGCCGCTCGCCGCGTTGCAAGGCCTCGATCAAACGCTTTGTCGAGTCGGCGTCCAGATCCTCGTAGGTATCGTTGTCAACCTGCAACACCGGTGCGTTCACGCAGGCGCCTAGACATTCCACCTCATGCATGGTGAATTTTCCGTCCTGGCTGGTCTCGCCCCAGTGCTGGATTCCGGTGGCGTCCCGGCAGGCCTGCGCCACCTGGTCCGATCCGCGCAGCCAGCAGGGCGTGGTGGTACATATCTGCAGGTTATATTTGCCGATCGGACGCAGGTTGAACATCGTGTAGAACGTTGCAACCTCGTAAACGCGGATCTGCGCCATCGACAGACGCGCCGCGGTGGCATTCATCGCCGCCACCGGCACCCAGGCGCTGCCTGTCTGCCGCTTCATCTGATCCTGCGCGATATACAGCGCCTGAATCACCGCACTCGCCTGCTTGCCCGGCGGATACTTCGCGATCGCGGCCACGATCGCCGCCTCGCTTGCCTCGTCGAACTCAAAATGCGCCGGCTGGTGGACGTCCTGGCCCGCCGGCGCCGTCCCGATGGTCTCGGTCATTGCCTACCTGTCTATCTCGCCGAACACGACGTCGAGCGATCCGATGATCGCGACCGCGTCGGCCAGCATGTGCCGCTTCGCCACCACGTCCATCGCCTGCAAATAGGCGTAGCCGGTCGGGCGTATCTTGCAACGGTAGGGTCTGTTGGTTCCATCCGCAACAAGATAGACGCCGAACTCTCCCTTCGGGCTTTCGGTCGCGGTATAGGTCGCGCCCGCCGGAACGTGGAAGCCCTCGGTGAACAACTTGAAGTGGTGGATCAGCGCCTCCATCGAGCGCTTCATCTCGGCGCGGCGCGGCGGCGAGAACTTGTTGTCCTGCACCCTCACCGGACCTGGCTGCATCTTGGCCAGGCTCTGCGTGATGATCTTGACGCTCTCGCGCATCTCCCACAGCCGCAGCAGATAGCGGTCGTAGCAGTCGCCGTTGCGCGCGACCGGGACGGCAAACTCCACCTCGGCATATTTGTCGTAGGGCTGCGCGCGCCGCAGGTCCCAGGGCACGCCGGAGGCCCGCAGGTTGGGTCCGGTCCAGCCCCAGGCCAGCGCCTGCTCGGCGGACATCACCCCGATATCGACCGTGCGCTGCTTCCAGATTCGATTGGCGGTCAGCAGTTCTTCCAGATCGTCGAGGAACCTGGGAAAGACGGAGGCCCACTCGCCGATGCGGTCAGCAAGGCCCGCCGGCAGGTCGCGGTTGACGCCGCCGGGGCGGAAATAATTGGAATGAAGCCGGGCGCCGGAAGCCGCCTCATAGAACTCCATCAGCTTCTCGCGTTCCTCGAACCCCCACAGGCTGGGCGTGATCGCGCCCACGTCCAGCGCGTAAGTCGTCACGTTCAGCAAGTGGTTCAGGACGCGCGTGATCTCCGCGAACAAGACGCGGATCCACTGCGCGCGGTCGGGCGCCTGGATGCCCAGCAGCTTCTCGGTGGCGAGGACAAAGCTGTGCTCCTCCGACATCGGGGAGACGTAGTCCAGACGGTCGAAATACGGCACGTTCTGGATGTACGTACGGTACTCCATGAGTTTTTCGGTGCCGCGGTGCAACAAGCCGATATGCGGGTCGGCGCGTTCCACCACCTCCCCGTCCATCTCCAGGATCAGCCGCAGCACGCCGTGCGCGGCTGGGTGCTGTGGTCCGAAATTGATCGCGTGGCTATCGACCTCGATGATCGTCGGCGCGGGCGCCGCCGTTGTCGGCGCGTTCTGCGTGGGCCGGGTCTCGGCCGTGCTTGATTCGCTCATGGGTCTCAGACCTTCGGAGCGCCGGGCGGCGCGGCGGCGGTTGGCTTCGCCTGCGCGGCTCGCTCGGGATAAACTTTCTCGTCGCCCGGCAGTTGGGTCACGCCTTCCCATGGCGACAGGAAGTCAAAGCTGCGCCAGTCCTGCGTCAGCTTGACCGGTTCATAGACGACAGCCTTGCGTTCATCGTCCCAACGCACTTCCACGTAGCCGGTCAGCGGGAAATCCTTGCGCAGCGGATGACCCTCGAACCCGTAATCCGTCAGGATGCGCCGCAGGTCCGGCTGGCCGGAGAACACGATGCCAAACATGTCCCAGGCCTCGCGCTCCCACCAGGTGGCGGCGGGCCAGACGCTGCACACCGACGCCACCGGCGTGGTCTCGTCGGTAACGACGATCACCCGAAGCCGCTGGTTCAGCGACACCGATAACAGGTTGTAGACGACATCGAACCGTTCGGTGCGCTCCGGCCAGTCCACGCCGCAGATGTCCATCACCTGCTCGAAGGCGAAGCGCGGATCGTCCCGCAATGTTCGCATCAACGCCACCAGACCGTCGCGCGCCGCATGCACCACAGGCTCATCCCGGTCGATGCGCGCCTCGCGTATCCCCGGCAATGCGGCGACGGCCCGGACCAACACCTGAAGCTTCTCGGGGGGGTGTGCTGCCTCAACCACGGAGGATCGTCCCCGTGCGCCGGATCTTCTTTTGCAATTGCATGATGCCGTAGACCAGCGCCTCCGCGGTCGGCGGACAGCCGGGGACGTAGATGTCCACCGGCACGATCCGGTCGCAGCCGCGCACCACCGAATAGGAGAAATGATAGTAGCCGCCGCCGTTGGCGCAGCTTCCCATGCTGATCACCCAGCGCGGCTCCGGCATCTGGTCGTAGACCCGGCGTAGCGCCGGCGCCATCTTGTTGGTCAGCGTGCCGGCGACGATCATCACGTCGCTCTGGCGCGGACTCGCGCGCGGGATGATGCCGAACCGGTCAAGGTCGTAGCGCGGCATGTAGGCGTGGATCATCTCGATCGCGCAGCATGCCAGCCCGAACGTCATCGGCCACAGGCTGCCGGTGCGCGCCCAGTTCACCACCCGATCCAGGTTGGCGACCACGAACCCCTTGTTGTCGATCTCACCGGTGATGCCCTTGATCACCGCGTCCTGCTCCGGACCCGGCGACAGCGCATCGCGGTTCCAGGCTACCGCCGCACCGCTCATCGCCTTACTCCCACTCCAGCGCGCCCTTGCGCCACTCATAGATGAAACCCACAGTCAGCACTGCAAGGAAGGCGATCATCGACCAGAAGCCGAATGCGCCGATTGATTTGAGCGACACGGCCCAGGGGAATAGGAATGCGACCTCTAGGTCGAAGATGATGAACAGGATTGCGACAAGATAGTAGCGCACGTCGAATCGGCGCCGCGCGTCGTCGAACGGTTCAAACCCGCACTCATACGCTGAAAGCTTGTCGGCATAGGGCTTCTGGCGCGCGGCCAGGATCGACCCGCCAACCATCGACACCGCGATCAGCCCGGCGATGACGATGAACACCAAAATAGGCAGGTATCCGAACAGAACTGGCGGCATGACGTTCCCCGATCGACTCATTGGCATGCCGCTGCCTCACGACCGGACGCGGCCCCGGGAGATTGTCCCGGGAACGCCCAGCCTGACCAGCTTTTTTGCGGCACACGACGGGAGCTTAACCGATACCCGGCCGCATCGCCAATAGGCCGTGAATTGGGATCGTAGAAACGAACGGTTCGGGAAGCTGCGCTACTGGCGCGAGTGACGGGGCTCGAACCCGCGACCTCCGGCGTGACAGGCCGGCGCTCTAACCAACTGAGCTACACCCGCAGCGGCAAGCCGGAGCATCTAGGCCGCTCCGCGTGACGCGTCAAGCTGCGGCGGTGCGTTTCGGATCACCGCCTTCGGGTTACGAATGATGGACCTTGGGTTTGTGGGGTAGAAAAGCGTGGCGACAGCGGCCGTTGCCGCATAAGGCAAGAGGTGGATGGTCCACACTACGCTTTTGCGTTAGACGCTGGTGGGCGGTGACGGGTTCGAACCGCCGGCCCTCTCGGTGTAAACGAGACGCTCTACCGCTGAGCTAACCGCCCGACAGCGATCCCCGATAGCGATCAATGACCGGCAACCAGCTACCACGGGCAGCGACCACCGGCCACCTGTCCTCGCTTTCGCTAGTTCACCGCGTCCTTCAGACCCTTGCCTGCCTTGAAGCGAATGGTGGTCGAAGCGGCGATCTGCATTTCTTCGCCGGTTCGCGGATTGCGCCCGGTTCCAGCCTTGCGCTCAGCGGTCGCGAAGGTTCCGAAGCCTACCAGCCGTACTTCCTCGCTCTTTTTCAGTGCCGACTCGATCGCGCCGAACACGGCGTCGACGACCTCCGCCGCCTTGGTGCGCGGCAGCTCCGTCGCGTCGGCAACGGCTGCGATGAGATCCATTTTATTCACGGGTTCGCCCCTCTCGATCCGGTGGCTCGGTGGGAATCGCCGGCGCTTGGCCGACCGATGCGGCGGCACACTAAAGGCGCGGTTTCCGCCGCGTCAATGTTCCGCACGCCCAGAGCGACAGGAACACCAGCGAAATGAGGCCCGCCGGTCGCCCGGCGGGCCTCATCGTGGTCAGTGAGGCAGTGAAGCGCTCGCCGGCTGCACCGCACTTGGCGCCACCGGCTCCGGCGGCTCTTCCCATTCGATCGCCTCGGGCCGGCGAACCAGCGCCTGGGCGATCACCTCGTCCACGTCAGCAACCGGTATCAGTTTCAGGTGCTTCTTCACGTTGTCCGGGATTTCCGCGATATCCTTCTCGTTCTCCTTGGGAATGAACACCGTGGTGATCCCCGCACGCAGCGCCGCCAGCAGCTTCTCCTTCAGGCCGCCGATCGGCAGCACGCGCCCCCGCAGCGTGATCTCCCCGGTCATTGCCACGTCGCGGCGCACGGGAATGCCGGTCAGGATGGAGACGATGGAGGTCGCCATGGCGATCCCTGCCGACGGCCCATCCTTCGGTGTCGCCCCCTCCGGCACGTGCACATGGATGTCCCGCTTTTCGAACAAAGTCGGCTTGATGCCGAAATTGATCGAACGGCTGCGCACGTAGCTGAGCGCCGCGGAGACGCTCTCCTGCATCACGTCGCCCAACTTTCCGGTGTGCTTGATGTTGCCCTTGCCGGGCAACAGCACGCTCTCGATCGTCAGGATCTCGCCACCGACCTCGGTCCAGGCCAGCCCGGTGACCACGCCAACCATATCCTCGGCTTCGGTCTCGCCGTAGCGGAACCGGCGGACGCCCGCGTACTTGTCAAGGTTCTTGCGGGTGACCATCACCTTCTTGGTCTTCTTGGTGACGATTTCCTTCACCGACTTGCGGGCAAGGTTGGCTATTTCCCGCTCCAGGTTCCGCACGCCGGCTTCCCGCGTGAAGTAGCGAATCAGGTCGCGCAGCGCATCGTCCGAGATGTGCCACTCGTCGGTCTTCAGGCCGTGCGCTTCGGACTGCTTGGCGATCAGATGGCGCTTGGCGATTTCGACCTTTTCATCCTCGGTGTAGCCCGGGATGCGGATGATCTCCATGCGGTCCAGCAGCGGCTGAGGCATCCGCAGGCTGTTCGCCGTGGTAACGAACATGACGTCCGACAGGTCGTAATCGACCTCCAGGTAATGGTCGTTGAAGGTGGCGTTCTGCTCCGGGTCCAGCACCTCCAGCAGCGCCGAGGACGGGTCCCCGCGCCAGTCGGACCCGAGCTTGTCCACCTCGTCAAGCAGGAACAGCGGGTTGGAGGTCTTGGCCTTCTTCATGCCCTGGACGACCTTGCCGGGCATCGAACCGATATAGGTGCGGCGATGGCCGCGGATCTCGGCCTCGTCCCGCACGCCGCCCAGAGACATGCGGACGAAGCTCCGCCCCGTCGCGCGGGCGATGGACTTGCCGAGCGAGGTCTTGCCGACGCCGGGCGGACCAACCAGGCACAGGATCGGGCCGCGCACCTTTGGGCTGCGCGCCTGCACCGCCAGGTACTCGATGATCCGCTCCTTGACCTTTTCGAGGCCGTAGTGGTCGGCTTCCAGCACCGCCTCCGCCTCGACCACGTCGTTGCGGATCTTGCTGCGCTTCTTCCAGGGAATCGACAGTATCCAGTCGAGGTAGTTGCGGACCACCGTCGCCTCGGCGCTCATCGGGCTCATGGTGCGCAGCTTTTTCAGCTCCGCCAGCGCCTTTTCGCGCGCCTCCTTGGTCAGGCGGGTCTTCTTGATGCGGGCTTCCAGCTCGGCGCTTTCGTCCTTGCCGTCTTCGCCCTCACCCAGCTCCTTCTGGATCGCCTTGAGCTGTTCGTTCAGGTAGTACTCGCGCTGCGTCTTCTCCATCTGCCGCTTGACACGGTTGCGGATGCGCTTTTCCACCTGCAGCACGCCGATTTCGGACTCCATGTGTCCGAACACGCGCTCCAGCCGTTCGCCGACCTTGGCGATCTCCAGCAGGTCCTGCTTTTCGGCAATCTTCAGGCTCAGGTGGCTGGCCACCGTGTCGGCAAGCTTCGACGGCTCCTCGATCTGGTTGAGCGAGACCAGGACTTCGGGCGCGATCTTCTTGTTCAGCTTGATGTATTGCTCGAACTGGGACACCACCGTCCGGCCAAGCGCTTCCAGTTCCTTGGCGTCGCCCTCCTTGTCGGGAAGCGGCTCGACGAACGCCTCGAAATAGGCGTCGGTCTCCTTGAAGCCGGTGATCTTGGCCCTCAGGCCGCCCTCCACCAGCACCTTCACCGTGCCGTCGGGCAGCTTTAGCAACTGAAGGATCGTAGACACCGTGCCCACGCGGTAGATGTCATCGGCGGACGGGTCGTCCTGCGTGGCATTCTTCTGCGCGACCAGCAGGATTTGCTTGTCGTCCTTCATCACCGCTTCCAGCGCGCGAACCGATTTTTCGCGGCCAACGAACAGCGGCACGATCATATGGGGGAAAACGACGATGTCGCGCAGCGGCAGCACCGGCAACAAGTCGCCCGCGGCCGGCTCCGGCTTGTTCGGCGCTGGCCCATGGGATTCCGTCATGCTTTGACCTCCTTCAGGACAGTCGGCGCAGACTCCGCCCAATTGCGGCACGGGATGCGCCTTGGTCGGGAATTCGACCGATCACCAACCCGATATCGGGAACCGGGCCAGGCGCCGCAAGGGCTTGAAATCCAGGGTCGCGATTCCGAGAGCGGTGGTCACCCCGCCTCAGGCGCTGGTCTCAGCGCGTTCCTTGCCGTACAGATACAATGGGTTGGCACGCGCCTCGGCCACCTCGCGGTTGATCACCACTTCCTCGACCCCGTCCAGCCCAGGCAACTCGAACATCGTGGCAAGCAGGATCGACTCCATGATCGACCGCAGCCCCCGCGCGCCGGTCCGGCGCGCGATCGCCCGGGTGGAGACGGAGCGTAGCGCGTCGTCGGTGAAGGACAGCTTGACGCCCTCCATCTCGAACAGCCGGGCATACTGCTTGATCAGCGCGTTCTTCGGCTTGGTCAGGATCTCCATCAGCGCGCCTTCGTCCAGGTCTTCCAACGTGGCGACCACCGGCAGGCGACCGATGAACTCAGGGATCAGCCCAAACTTCAACAGGTCCTCGGGTTCGACCTCGCGCAGCACCTGGCCGGTCCGGCGCTCGTCCTGGGCACGGACTTCGGCACCAAAACCGATGCCAGACCCTTTGCCACGGGCAGAAATGATCTTCTCAAGCCCCGAAAAGGCGCCGCCGCAGACGAACAGGATGTTGGTGGTGTCGACCTGCAGGAATTCCTGCTGCGGGTGCTTGCGGCCGCCCTGCGGGGGCACCGACGCAATCGTGCCCTCCATGATCTTCAGAAGGGCCTGCTGCACGCCCTCCCCCGAGACGTCGCGCGTGATCGAGGGGTTGTCGGATTTCCGCGAGATCTTATCGACCTCATCGATGTAGACGATGCCGCGCTGCGCCCGCTCGACATTGTAGTCGGCCGATTGCAGCAGCTTCAGGATGATGTTCTCGACGTCCTCGCCGACATAGCCCGCCTCGGTCAGAGTCGTGGCGTCCGCCATGGTGAACGGGACGTCCAGGATGCGGGCCAGCGTCTGGGCCAGAAGCGTCTTGCCCGAGCCGGTCGGACCGACCAGCAGGATGTTGGATTTGGCGATCTCGACGTCGTTGTTCTTCTGCCCGTGCGCCAACCGCTTGTAATGGTTGTGCACCGCGACCGACAGCACCTTCTTGGCGTGGTCCTGGCCGATCACGTAGTCGTCCAGCACCTTGCAGATCTCGCGCGGTGTCGGCACCCCGTCGCGCGACTTGACCAGATGTGTCTTGTGCTCCTCACGGATGATGTCCATGCAGAGCTCGACGCATTCATCGCAGATGAACACGGTTGGTCCAGCGATGAGCTTGCGCACCTCGTGCTGCGACTTGCCGCAGAACGAACAGTACAGGGTGTTCTTAGAATCGCTGGACTTGCTCATGCAGACTCCTGCCCCGGATTCCCAGGGATCGAACAAGCAGTGTAACTCTCACAATGCTGCCCGGACAAGCTCCGACAGCAGCTATATCGGGGCCAAGCAATAAATATGCCACACTGGCGGGTCTGCAACACCCGCCAGGGGACCGAGCGGTCAGGGACGGCCGGACTCCTCGCTCGGGTGCGGGCGGCTCTCCACCACCTCGTCCACCAGGCCGAAATCCCGGCTCTCCTCTGCCGACATGTAGGTGTCACGTTCCAGCTTACGCTCGATCGCTTCGATCGGCTGGCCGGTGTGCTTGACGTAAATCTCGTTGAGCCGCTTGCGCAGGGTCAGGATCTCGCGCGCCTGGATCTCGATATCGGTCGCCTGCCCCTGGGCGCCGCCGGAGGGCTGGTGGACCATGATGCGCGAGTTGGGCAGAGCAAACCGCTTGCCCTTGGCGCCGGCGCAGATCAACAGGCTGCCCATCGAAGCGGCCTGCCCGATGCACACCGTGCTGACCGGGCTCCTGATATACTGCATCGTGTCGTAGATCGCGAGCCCGGACGATACCACGCCGCCCGGACTATTGATATAAAACGCGATGTCTTTGTTCGGATTCTCCGATTCCAGGAACAGAAACTGGGCGCAAATCAGGGCGCTGACCTGGTCGAACACCGGACCGGTCAGGAACACGATCCGCTCCTTGAGCAGCCGGGAATAAATGTCGAAGGAGCGCTCCCCTCGGGCGGTTTGTTCGACCACCATCGGTACTAGCGTGTTGCCGTAAACTTCGACGGGATCGCGATCCCTCATAATGTTACCCCTGTCGCACAGCGCTCATCAAACCGGCGCAAGCTCATAAAATAGGCGTGCCGAGCCGCATGTCCAGCAATACGTGGCCGCAACCAGCCGTTCGGCCGGGATCGCGACCGGTCAGGCGGCGGTCGGCGGGTCCTTGGACAGTTCCTCCGCCGTCACGATCTCGTCCGTCACCTGCGCCAACTCCAGCACGAAATCCACCACCTTTTCCTCGAATATCGGCGCTCTGAGCCCCTCGGCGGCTCGCGGATTCTGGCGGAAGTAGTCCAACACCATCTGCTCCTGGCCCGGATACCGCGACGCCTCGGCACGCAGCGCGCGCGCCATTTCGTCGGCGCCGACCGTCACGCTGTTGGCCCGGCCGATCTCTGACAGCAGCAGGCCGAGCCGAACCCGACGGTCCGCAATGGCGCGATATTCCGTCCGCAGCGTCTCGTCGTCCTTTTCCTTGTCTTCCTCGTCAATCTTGCCGGCCTTCCGGTCGGCTTCGATCCGCTGCCAGATCTGGTTGAATTCCTGCTCCACCATGCCTTCAGGGGCGGCGAACTGCACGCGTTCCGCCAGCACATCGAGCAACTGGCGCTTCACCCGAAGCCGTGAAATCTGGTCGTAGTCGCCCTGGAACCGCTTGGTGATCGCGGTCCGCACCGTGTCGAGACTGTCCAGGCCCAGCTTCCTGGCGAGCTCGTCGTCCAGCGCCGGGACGATCGGCCGCTTCAGCGCCTTGGCGGTGATCTCGAAGCTGGCCGGCTTGGCCGCCAGCTCCTTGGCCTTGTAGTCTTCCGGGAAAGTAACTTCGATGGTGCGCGTCTCGCCCGGCCGCAGCCCTTCGATCTGCTCGGTGAAGCCGGGGATGAAGCCGTCTCCGGCCACGTTGACATCGATTCCGGTCCCGCTGCCGCCGGGGAACTCGGTCCCGTCGATCCTGCCGACATAATCGATGGTGAGCACCTCGCCCTTCGCGGCGCCGCGCTCGCCAAGCTCTTCGGCCGGGATCTCCACCAGCTCGCGGCTTCGCTCGGCGAGCGCGGCCAGCGCCGTTTCGATGGCTTCCGGCGACACCTCGGCCCGCTGCCGGGTCAGGCTGATCGACGCGAAGTCGGGCAGGGTGATATCAGGCAGCAGTTCCAACTCGACCTTGAACTCCAGGTCCTGCGCGGCGCCGGTGCCGGGGTCGAGGGTGACAACGTCCACCTTCGGCTGCATGGCCGGCCGCAGGCCGCGCTCGCTCAGCATCTGCTGGGTGGCCTCGTTGACCGATTGCTCCAGCACCTCGGCGTTGACGGCGCTGCCATAGCGCTGGCGCACCACCGGAAGCGGCACCTTACCGGGCCGGAAGCCGGGCAATTTTAGCGTTTTGCCGACATCGGTCAGCTTGGCGGCACGGCGGCTCTCGATCTCGGCGGCGGGCACCACCACCGTGAAGGTGCGTCTCAGCCCCTCGGCGAGCGTCTCGGTAACCTGCATCGAACAGCCAACTCCTCATTGACGGGCGGGGGCAACCATGTCGGGAACGGGTGGTGCGGGCGGAGGGACTTGAACCCCCACGGCTTGCGCCACCAGAACCTAAATCTGGCGTGTCTGCCAATTCCACCACGCCCGCAACCGCCGCGGCGAGGCATCCCGCCCGGCGCCCAGCGGCCGTGAGCCGCGCGCTTTAGCGCACGCGCCCCGGCGCGGCAAGTTTCTTGACCGTCTGACGTTGGCTGTTTCGCGTCCCCGAGGAGCGCGATGCCGGCCCAGCCGGATTTTGCGTTGCAGCCCCGACGCATAACGCCTTCAATCCTTCGTGCGTTTGACCGACGATGGAGGTCAGGCTTTGACGACCGGTCGAGGCTGGTGACACTCTAGCCGGCTGCTACCAGGTGGTATCGGGCTGTTACGGACTCACAAGCGCACACATGCCGCACAACAAGACAGGTCCAGGGAGCACCGCGACCACGCAAAGCCGCCGGGCTACCAGCGAAGTGCCCGGGCCTGCGGTCCAGCCCCCCAGCCCCGGAATCCCCCACGAAAGCCCCCCGGAAAGCCACCCCGAAAGCCCACTGGGCGATGAAGACGCCCTGCATAACGATTCGCTGGGGGAGCGTGACTCTGGGAGGCGCGATTACAGCATCGCGGCGGTCGGGCGCGCGTTGGACCTGCTCGAAGCGCTCGCCCGGATCGGCCCTGCCCCGCTGGCAATGCTGGCCGAATCCGCTGGCTGTACGCGGACCGCTGCCTTTCGCCTGTTGAGGACCCTGCAGGCCCGTGGCTTTGCGATCCAGGACGAGGCGCGCGGCGTCTGGCGCCTCGGCGCACGCTGGGGGGTGCTGGGCCGCGCCGCCGCCCAGCAGGGGGCGCTGGCAGCCACCGCCATGCCGTTCCTGGCCGCACTCGGCAAGACGACCGGAGAGAACGTCTATCTCAGCGTTCGGGATGGGCTGGAGAGCGAGACGGTCGCCATCTATCAGGCCGACCCGTCGCTGCGACTCTATTCCGAGGTCGGCAAACGCCGGCCCCTGCATGCCGGGCCGAGCCGGCTGCTGCTCACGCATGCGCCGGAGGCCGTCCAGACCCAGGTGCTGGCGCAGCGCCTGCCCCGCTTCACCCCTGCCACCCGGACCGATGCCGCCTGGATCGCCGCCGACCTGCAGCGCATCCGCGCCCGCGGCTACCTGCTGACGGCCGACGAAGTGGAGGCCGGGGCGGTCTCGGTGACCGGGCCGGTGCACGACGCGTCCGGGCATGTCGTGGCGGCATTGTCGATCACCGGCGCGTCGATGCGCATGCGGCCGCCGCGGCCGCGTGCCTTGCTGCCGCTGGTGCTCGATGCCTCCGCCAGGCTCTCGAAGGCGCTCGGCCAGCCGGCAGCCACCGTCCCCGCAGCGGCCGCGAACGGTATCGCCAGGACCCCGAGCGATATCCCACGCTGGGAGCCCGCGGTCGCCGGCTCCGCTTCGCCGGGTCCGCATTCCATCTTCAGGTAGTTCGGGCCGAGGGCTCAACCTGGGCTGTTGGGGCCTTCGGGTCAGGCCGTCGGGCGCCCATCCGCATCGCCGGACGGGTGAAGCACGGGCGCGGGCGTTCAAGAGAACTGCAGGAGGGCGGCAAACGGATACCGGCAAGACAATGCTGGCATGCGGGCGGCGACCGTGGTTATGCTCGCCGCATGGAGCTTTTGGTCGTTGCAGCCCTGCTCTGGCTAGCTGTGCATATCGGCATCGCCGGCACCCGGCTGCGCGCGTTTCTGGTCGGCCCGCTCGGTGACAACGCATTCCGCGCCGTCTTTTCCGTTCTGTCCCTCGCGTCGATCGGGTTTCTTGTTTGGGCGTTCCGCGCCGCGCCGGCCGAGCCGCTGTGGACCACGCCGCTCTGGCTGCGATGGGTGCTCGTCGCGGCGATGTTGCCGGCCTTCCTGCTCTTCGTCGGCTCCGTGGCGAACCCGAACCCGACCGCCATGCAGCCCGGCGTGGCGCGGGTGCAGCCGCCGAGAGGCATCATTCGCGTTACCCGGCATCCCATGCTGTGCGGCTTCACGCTTTGGGCGCTCGTACACATCATCGGTACCGGTGAGGCCGCAGCGCTGATTTTCTTCGGCGCTTTCCTGGTCACCGCCGTGGCGGGCATGCCGTCGATCGATGCCAAGCTCGCCCGCCGCGACCCGAACTTCTGGCAAGCCTTGTCTGCAGCGACGTCGATCGTGCCGTTCGCGGCCATTGCTGCCGGCCGCAACCGTTTCGTGCCGCGTGAAATCGGCTGGGTCACGCCGGTGGTCGGCATCGCTGCCTGGATACTGTTACTGCTGGTGCATCCCTGGCTGTTCGGCGTTGGGCCCCTGGGAGCGTCCCTCGATACATCCCTTGGGGCGCTCCTCGGGACGCCCATCGGGACTGTGAGTGTTCCTGCCTGAACCGACGTTCTATCTTAGGGTTCAGGATCACGACCACGGAAGGGAGGAAGCTGTGCCATTCGACGGAAAAGAGTTTCCCGGCGCTCCGAATCAGTCCGGGACGACAGGGGGCGTCGCCATGCTGTGGCAGCGCGCCAAGGTGTTCGCCGACAAGCTATCGCCGCGCACGCGCAACTTGCCCGCCGAGTTGCGTTTCCCGGTACCTCCCAACAGCCCGGAAGACGCGCCCGTACGGCTGCTGACGATGGGACGCGCGCTGATCGCCGACGAAGGAAGCTGGGTCCGCCATTGCTACGAGACGATTGGCGGCAGGCGGTGCGCCGTCGGAGCGTTGCGTGCCGCGGCCCGGTTCACCGGGTCGGTGCGGCTGCGCGAGGCGCAGATCATGCTGCTCGCCGTAGCGCGGGAGCGTGGCTTCGCCGACGTGGAGACGATGAACGACAAGTCGAGCCACGGGCAGGTCGTGTCTGCCTTCGACGAGGCGATCGCACGGGCACAGTTGCGCGCCGCCTGAAAGCCGAGGCGCTGCGATGGTGGATTAACCGCCTCACTGCAGAGGAAAGCGGTGAGGCGGTTAACTGTAAGAGCGTTTAGCCACGCTGCGGCCGAAGGAACGATCGCTGGGCAGCCAGGCTAAGCGGCCCCCCCATTGGCGAGCCTGTCGATGTAACGGCCCAGGATTTCGCCGGCAAACGAGGGATTGAATTGCTCAAGCGGCATTTCGCGGACCCCCAGCGGCACGCGGGACATGCGTGCGCCGCTGGACGAGCACGCGATAGTGAACGCTGCCACTGTGCTCGTGGGTGTCAGTTCGACGACAAGCGTAACGTCCAACGGGCGGCCGCGCGCGACTGTCTCGAAGCTCAGCGGATAGCAAGGAAACGCTCCGTCGTGCTGCCGATCGCTGAAGCGGCCGGGCACTTCCCGCAAGGTCCAGCCTTCGGCCCGCTGCGCCAGGCGACGGTTTGCCTGTGCGACGGCGGCGCGCAACAGGTCGCAGACATCGCCGGCAACGACTCTGTCCTTGTGCCGCGCCACATCCTGTTGGGCTTGCAGCGCTTCGTAGGCGCGCGCCTGCGCCTGCTGGTGTCCCGCAATACGCATCCCACATGCGTCCAGCGACCTGTCGAGCTGTTGTTCCAAGGTGTCTGCCATGGCCGCCCTCCTGCGATTGGCCGGCGCCACCGGATACTCACACCGATCAACCGGCTTCGAGTAGTCAACACTCCAATCATACTAAAGTTCCATACGCATTGATTGAAATCAAATGATGGGTCGCCGGAATAGTTTTATCATGCTTCGCGAATAACTGGAAAGTGACGATATGACCCCACTCACGATCGCGTTATGAGCACTCCCACGCTCGCGTTCCGATCGACCGCAAAACGGCTGTCCGGGTTGCCGTGGCTGTAGGCTGCCCGGCATGAGCGCCGCCCGCTCCGACGACCGCACCCGGCTGCAACAATTGCATCGCATGCCCGAGGCTGAAGTTCTCGCGCCGCTGCTCGACGCCGCCATGCTCCCGCCTGATCTCGCCGCGCGGGTCGATGCCCGCGCGCGAAGCCTCGTTCGCTCCGCGCGCGCCGCGCACAAATCCGGGACCGAGGTCAGCGGCTTTCTCGCCACCTACGGTCTGGGCACCGCCGAGGGCGTCGCCCTGTTGTGCCTGGCGGAAGCCCTGCTGCGCATCCCCGACACCGCCACCGCCGATGCACTGATCGAGGATCGCATCGCAGCCGCGGACTGGCAGCGCCATCTCGGCCAGGGCGACAGCCTGGCGATCAACGCGTCCGCCTGGGCCTTCATGCTCACCGGGCGCATGCTGACACGCGACGATACACCCGGCGGCATCCAGGCCGTGCTCGGACGGATGGTGCGCCGCCTGGGGGAGCCGGTGATCCGCACCGCGCTGCGCCATGGCATGCGCCTGCTCGCCCGGCAGTTCGTGATGGGCCGCACCATCGGCGAGGCGCTGGCGCGCGCCGCATCGGCCGAAGGCCGCCGCTGGCGGTATAGCTTCGACATGCTGGGCGAAGCCGCGAAGACCAGCGCCGACGCGGAGCGCTATTGCGCGGCCTATTTCACCGCGATCGGCGCCATCGGCCGTGCCGGCGCCGGACACGGGCCGGAGGCAGGACCGGGGATTTCCGTCAAGCTTTCCGCCTTGCATCCGCGGTACGAGCCGTTGCAGGCAGCACGCTGCGTACCGGCGCTGATCGAGACGCTGAGCGGCCTCGCGCTCGCGGCGCAGGCTGCCGGTATCGGGTTGTCCGTGGACGCCGAAGAGACCGACCGGCTCGATGTCAGCCTCGACATTTTCGCCGCGGTGCTGGCCGATCCGCGGCTTGCCGGCTGGAACGGGCTCGGGCTTGCCATCCAGGCCTACGACCGGCGCGCGATCGCCGTGGTGGACTGGGTGGCGGCGCTCGGCCGCGCCACCGGGCACAAAATCCCGGCGCGGCTGGTAAAGGGCGCCTATTGGGACAGCGAGATCAAGCTTGCACAGGTGCAGGGACAGGCCGACTACCCGGTGTTCACCCGCAAGGCGGCCACGGACGTAAGCTGGCTCGCCTGCGCCCGCCGGATGTTGGATTGCCGCGACGCCATCCTGCCCGCCTTTGGCACCCACAACGCGCACGGCCTCGCCTTTGTGCTGGAGCAGGCAGGCGATGCGCCGTTCGAGATGCAGCGTCTGCACGGCATGGGGGAGGCGCTGTACCACGACGTGGTCGGGCCGGCCTGTCCGGTGCGCGCGTACGCGCCGGTCGGCACGCATGAGGATCTGCTCGCCTACCTGGTCCGCCGCCTGCTGGAGAACGGCGCCAACACCGGCTTCGTGCACCGGCTGGTGGACACCTCGGTGCCAGAGGAAGACGTGGTCGCGGACCCCGCCGCCCGGCTGCGTGCCATCGGCGCTGATCGCAATCCGCGCATTCCCCTGCCGCGCGCGCTGTATCCGGACCGGGTCAATTCGGCGGGCGTCGATCTCGCCGACCGGACCCGCACGGCCGCGCTGGTTGCCGCGCTGCATGCGCGCGACAGGCATTGGCGCGATATCTCCGGCACCCGCGAGATCCGCAATCCGGCCGACCATCGCATGCTGGTGGGCCGGATCGGCGACGCCGGCGAGGCCGAGACCGACGCCGAACTGGCAACGCTGTCGCACGCCTGGCGCAACTGGGACGACCGCGGCGGCGTCGCGCGTGCCGCGGTGCTGGATCGCGCGGCCGGGCTGATTGAGGACCAGCAGGAGGACCTGCTGCACCTGCTGGTGCGCGAGGGCGGCAAGACGCTGGGTGACGCGGTGGCCGAATTGCGCGAGGCGGCCGATTTCTGCCGCTGGTACGCCGCCCGGACACGCGAGCAGTTCGGCGCACCGCGCGAGCTGCCCGGTCCGACCGGTGAACGGAACACATGGGCGCTGGGCGGCCGCGGCGTGTTTGCCTGCATCTCACCGTGGAATTTCCCGCTGGCAATCTTCGTCGGCCAGGTTGCGGCGGCGCTCGCCGCCGGCAATGCGGTCGCCGCCAAGCCGGCGGAGCAAACACCGTTGATCGCCGCCCATGCAGTGGGCCTGCTGCACCGCGCCGGCGTGCCGACCGATGTTCTGGCGCTGTTGCCCGGCGACGGCAGCGTGGGCGAGCGCCTGGTGCGCGATCCGCGCATCGCGGGCGTTGCATTCACCGGCGGAACCGAGACCGCCCAGCACATCGCCCGGGCGCTCGCCACGCGCGCCGGCCCGATCGTGCCGTTCATCGCCGAGACCGGCGGCATCAACGCCATGCTGGTAGACAGCTCAGCGCTGCCCGAGCAGGTGGTGACCGACGTGCTGGCCTCGGCGTTCGGGTCGGCCGGGCAGCGCTGCTCGGCGTTGCGCCTGCTGTGCCTGCAGGAGGAGATCGCCGACCGCGTGCTGACGATGCTGCGGGGTGCGGCGGAGACGCTGCTGATCGGCGACCCGCTCGACCCCGCGACCGATATCGGCCCGGTGATCGACCACGATGCGCGTGCGGCGCTGGAACGCGCGGCGCGCGGGCTCGGCATACCGCTCTTCGCGCTGCCGCTGGGACCTGGGACCGAGCATGGCAGTTTCTTCGCTCCGCTTGTCGTGCTGTTGGAGCAGGCGAGCGCGCTACGGGCCGAGGTCTTCGGCCCCGTGCTGTGCGTGATCCGCTTCGCAGCGGACCGGTTGGATGCGGTGTTGGACGCGATCGACGCCACCGGCTACGGCCTGACGCTCGGTGTGCACAGCCGCATCGAGGCGACCCAGCGCCGGATCGTGGAGCGCCTGCGGATGGGTAACGCCTATGTCAACCGAAACCAGGTTGGCGCGGTGGTGGGGGTGCAGCCGTTCGGCGGCCGCGGCTTGTCCGGCACTGGCCCGAAGGCTGGCGGCCCGATCACGCTGTATCGCTTCGCCGAGGAGCGTGTCCTGTCGGTCAACACCACCGCGGCCGGTGGAAACGCGGCGCTGCTGGCCCTCGACGACGAATGATGCCAGCCGATGATCATGCGGTCGATTAAGTTGACCGGTCGAATGCGTTGACCGGTCGAAAACCGCGTAGGGCGGATAAGCGCAGCGCCATCCGCCATTGCCGCCCGCTGCACCGCAAGAGGTGGATGGCGCTTCGCTTGTCCACCCTTGTAATA